>Ga0153915_10000555_pt1 | contig 34733 bp, 28 predicted proteins | sample Opewatmetagenome_2_FD_107003 | JGI IMG/M metagenome (GOLD analysis project Ga0153915, IMG submission 107003) | Freshwater wetland microbial communities from Ohio, USA - Open water 3 Core 3 Depth 3 metaG | ecosystem: Environmental > Aquatic > Freshwater > Wetlands | place: USA: Ohio, Lake Erie... | reverse complement strand
TCGAAGCACGACGGTCGAGCGCCGTAAGCAGCCGGGACCAGAATGCCGCGAACATCTCCTGCTCCCCCATGCGCACCCAGCGGGCCGACTCGCGCGCGACGCTGATGCCGACGGAACCGGCGCCCCGTGGGGCGACCTGCGCCACGATCCCACCCGTCCCGTCCTCGACGAGGGGCTCGATGCCGAACCGCGCGGCGAGCGTGTATGGCGCCGCCGGGAGTGCGGCGGCCGGCGGCCGGTGCGCGCCCGCCCACACCAGCCGCACGGTGCGCTCGTCCACGCCGTGGGCCGGCAGCAGCGCGAATCCGAGGAAGAAGTCGCGATCGGTGAACCGGTTCGTGGAATCGAACGCCACTGTGTCCGGCTCGATCAGGACTCCGAGGCCGGTATCGGTGACCGCGCGTCGCAGCGCGGCGCGCTCGACCGCGGCCAGCCCGGCCAACGTGCGACTATCGATCACCACCACGTCGAATTCGGACAGCAGGCGAGGCGTCAGTGCGTCCAGGCCGATGCGACTCCGGTTGACGAATTCCGTTCGGAAGCGATCCCGGCTGATGGCGGAGCGGATCACGACGGCACCGTGGTGACGCGCCAGCCAATCCCGCAGCGCCCGGGTTTCGAAGCGCGGTGATGCTTCGAGGATCAGCACCCTGGGCACCTGCGGCGCGACCACCGAAACCCCGATGGTCTCCTGGACGATGGCACGATCGTGAATCGACACGCGCAGCACCCCGAGCATGGGCCCGAGCGAGCGGGGGTGGGCGGTCAGCTGGAACGTCCCGGCGTGGCTCAACTCGGCCGAGTCGACCCCGCCGCCCGGGTCGATCAGCGCGATCACGGCACCGTCCGGAGCGTGGCGAACCGCGCCCTCGACGACGATATCGTCACCCAGCGGGACCTTTGCCGGCCAGGAGATCCGGGAGATCCCGGGCGCCACCGCGGCTGGGTGGAACATCACCGGAATCGAGTCCATCTCATGCCAGGTCTCCGGGTCGAGCCCCCAACCCACGACGTGCACCCGGCGCGACGCGAGTCGACTTACCGCCCGCGCATCATCGAGGACCGGTACTCCACCAAGGGAATCGGCGACGTGCCGCACGGTCGCGGCGTCCGCTCCGGGCGTGGCAAGAACCGCTTCGGTGCTGGCGATGGCGGTGCGCCAGCGCGGTCGCACGCCGATGGCGAGGAGTGCCAGCAGAGCGACGAACAGGGCCACGCGTCGGAGCAGCCTCATCTCACGGTTTCCTGCCGGGGCGTAACAAGTCGAAATACGCCTGGGCGAGTCCACCGGCGCCGCGAGTCCCGTCAGCCTCGGGGTCGGGCCTGGGCAACGCCTGCCAGAAGCCTCGGGTCGCGCGCAGCGCGCACTCACGACATACGCCACCGGGGGTGGAGTCGCCGAGTGACGCGATCAGCGCGCGCAGCGCACGCAGCGTCTCCAGCTGCGCTCCGGGCCGGTCGATCGCCAGCCGGGCAATCTCACGGCCAGCCCGCTCGAGCGTCGGTGCGTCCTCGGGACGGCCGCCACCACCAGCGGCCAACCGCTGCGCTGCCTCGAGGCCGCGGCGGACGGCGGAAAACGTCGGGGGCGCCGTGTCGGCGCGCTGGTGGGAGGTATTGCCGATGCCCGTGAGCGTGCCGGTCAGACGCTTGCGATCGGGCTCTAACGGAGGTGGCTCGAACCCGGTGCGCTGTACATACACTCGAGTCGCTTGCTGCGCCTGCTTCAGTAGATCGAGCGCCCGATATTCGAACGGCAACGCGGCGCGCGGGTCGTAGGTCCGGAGCCGGAGCTCTGCGTCCCACATCTGGGCCAGCGCCGCCTGCAGCTTGTCCTTGACCGACTGCGCGAGCAGCGTCGTGTTCTCCGCCATGTCATGCTCGTGCTCGATCGTCGGCTCGGTTCCCTGGGTGACGGTCTCGTCTCCGGCCATCTCGCCGTAGCGATCCCGCAGCGCATGCTGATCGAAGCCGATGGCGTTGGAGCGGTCACGGAATACGGGAACGCTGAGCCGGGCGGCGTCTGCGATCAGCCGCTCCGTGTCGATGATGATCTGGCGCTCGCTGCGAAGGTACTCCGGCAGGCCGGTCAGGGCGAGGCCGCTCAGGTCGGCGACCACGACCTGGGCGGTATCAATCAGCGAGATGAAATAGGTATCCGAGCGCCCGCTGTTTGGTTGTGGCGTGTGGTGGTCGCGCGCGAGCACGTAGAAATACAGTTCGTCTCCGGGGCCCATCTGGAGCGCGGCGAGGTTCAGCGTGCCCCGCAACACCACCGTTCGGTCATCAGGCTGCCGGGTGCGTGAGTCGAACGCGAGTGCGACCTCCCGGAATTTCACAGCCTCGCCCGAACCCGCGGTGACGGTAGCGACGATACTCGCGTCGGCCACCCCATAATCGTCGCCGGCCACCACTTCGAGCGGCACCGTCAACGGGGCCCCGGGCGCGATGCTGGTGCGCGGGGCCGGACGCACAATGGTGAGCGTGGGCGGCTCGTCGGGAACGACGGTGAGCCGGTGATAGTCCGAGGTGGCGTCCGCGGCGCCGTCGCGCACCACCGCCAGGTAGAGCTGCGAATGCTCCGCCACCATGACCACTTCGTACACGTCGGAGCCGTGCGGATGGGCTCGCAGCGTATCGCCATCGCTCGTCAGGAGTGACACGCCGTCGACGGGCCGATCGGTGCGCAGCTGCCAGGTGACCTGGGCTCCCTGCTCGACATCCAGATCCCAGTCGCGGATCGTCCGTTCCGGACGGCCGGTGTAGCCCGGCGGCCGCAGTCGAACCTCGACCTCTACCACCCGGGGCGGGCCCGACAGGGGGAAAGGGGGCGTTCCCCGAGGCACGGGCGGTCGGATCGGCTCTCGGAGCCGGACATCGCCGGAGAGCAATCCGGCGGTGGCGAGCAGGATCAGCATGGCATAGCCACTGGCCAGATACGTCCCGCGCATGGGCAGGCGGGGTGGTGGCGCGAGCGCCGCCAGTCGGCGCCCCACGCGCTCCCGTTGCAGTCGCTCGAGCGGGGAGAGGTCCTCCAGGGGGAGGAGGAGCAGGTCCGCACTCTCTTCCAGTGCAGGCACCGTGCGGTTGAGATGTCGGGCCACCGCCAGTGTGCCGACCCGGCCTCGGCGCCACAGGACCCAGGCGACCATCCCCAAGGCGGCGAGCACACCGGCGATGGCCCCCAGCTGATGCAGCACAGGGCCGGTGACCACGCCGACCAACAGCCCGGTCGCCACCCCCGCGAGCGTCGCGGCGGCCGCCCACCGCCGCTGCCAACGGCGCGCCAATCGCTCGAGCACGCTCACGCGGGGTTCCGGCGCGGTTGCGCGGCGAGCCAGCGCTCGACCCCGAACAGGGCGAGCGCCAGCAGCCAGACGGGCAGGAACAAGGAGCGGCGGCCGGTCGGAGGCTGGGTGGGGGGCGATATGGCCGTGCTGTCGCGCGTCGGGAGGAGCTGACTCAGCGCGATGGGACGTTCGTCGCGGAAGGAACCCACCGAGTCCGGGCCCACCCAGATGCGGGCGAGGGCCTCAGGAAACGCCGCGCGCAGCACCAGCTCACTCCAGGCAGGGTGGAATCGACCGTGGAACCGGTAGTGCAACCCGGCTCCCTCGCGGGCCACCGTCAGCAACGGACGGCCGCTGCCGTCCGACCACAACGAGGCGCCGGAGTCGGCCTCATCGCTGCGACGCGCCAGCCAGGCGTCCGCGGGTCGATCCACCAGCAGGATCCGGCTGCGGTGATCGCTGGGTGGGGCGCTCCCGGCATCGGTCAGCAAGGTGGCGCCACGGTGGATGCGCTCCAGGACGGTCGCGGGAACCGGACGAGACGAGAGCCAGACGATCCAGTCCGCGGGGCCGCCCGCCGTTCCCATCGTCACGATCGCCGGAATTCCCGTCGCTTGTCCGGCCGCCTCGATCGCGGCCCGGACATACCGCGCATCATCTGTGCGCGATGCGTCGACGAACATCGTCACGAGACGTGCGGCAGCGCGCGTCACTGGACCGGATGAGGGACTACCGGCGGCCCCGCGTGCATGCCATTCGACTGGCGCGCCGATCGCGGGGCGCACGCCGCGGAAATACCGCAGCCGTTGGGGCGCGAACAGGTCGAATCGCGTGCCCGGCGGCGCCGCATGATCGGCGTCGCTCAGGACGGCCCAGAGATTCTGGGGGGGCTCGAGCGCAGGCGAGCTGTCCGCTGGATACACCACCAAGCCCGCCCGGGCGAGGGAATCGACGAGAACGTTGCGCCCGGCGACGTCGTCTGCCACCAGCGCCCAACGTGACGTGGAAGCGATCCGCGGCGCCCAGTACGGCCCCGCGAGGGCGAGCGCCAGGACCGCGAGTACTGCGCTTCGGATGAGGAGCAGGGCGGGATCCTGGACAGCCCAGCTCCGCCGGGTCGCCAGTGGCGCCCCGAGGAGCAGCCGGATACTGCCGACGCGGATCGGGCGGCCGCCGCGCCGGCTCCACAGGTGCAGCGCGAGCGGAATGCTCACCGCGGTGAGGCCGAGCAGCCACCCCGGCGCCAGCAGGCCGAGCATCGTCAGTGGCGCCGAGCGCGAGTGGTGAGATACCGCCGCAACGCGGCGTCCAACGGCTGATCGAGTCGGAACTGCGCGTAGTCCACCCGCTGATCATCGAGCGCTCGGCGCAGCGTGGCGCGCTCTCGATCCTGCGCCGCCAGGTAGGTGGCGCGCACCTGGTCCGCATCCACCTCGACGCGACGTCCCGTCTCCAGCTCCTCGAGGGTGACGACGCCGTGGTAGGGGAACTCCAGCTCCGCGCGACCCACGACGTGGAGCAGCAGCACCTCGTGGCGCTGGGCGGCGAGCTTCGTCGCCAGCGTCTGGATCTCAGCGTGCCGCTGGTGCAGGTCGGTGACGACGACCACAATGCCGCGCTGGCCACCCGCCGTGAACAAGCCCTCCAGTTCCTCCCAGACTGGCCATGCCCCCGCCGGCGCGAGCCGTTCCAGGTGGTGCAGGAGACGGTCGAGGTGCTGGTGCTGGCGCCGCGGTGGCTCGACGGGGCCCGGAGGGCCCGCCACCGGGTAGAGTCCGACGGCGTCACCCTGACGATGCGCCAGCAGCGCCAGCGCCGCGACGAGCATGCGCGCGTAGTCGAACTTGGTGAGGCCGTCTTCCTCCTGCGCCATCGACTCGCTGGCGTCGAGCACCAGGCGCACGGCGACGCTGGTATCTGTCTCGGCGTCGCGGAGGAAGTACCGGTCGGAGCGCGCGAACAACTTCCAGTCGACACGGCGAAGGTCGTCGCCCGGCTGATAACTGCGATACTGGCTGAACTCGAGTCCGGCCCCGGGCATGCGGCTCTGGTGCACCCCGTACATGAAGCCGTCGACCACGGTGCGAGCCGCGAGCGTGAGATCGCCGAGGGCCGCTAGCGTTTTCGGATCGACGAATCGGGATGTGACGTTGGACCCGGACACTGGCACCTATCGCAAGGGGCTCCGCGGCTCGGGCACGTCCTGTAGCAGCCGTTGGGTCACGTCGTCGGCCCCGATGCCCTCCGCTTCGGCGCGGAAGTTGACGAGGATGCGGTGGCGCAACACCGGCGGCGCGACGGCGCGCAGATCCTCCACCGTGACCGCGAACCGGTTCCGCAACAGGGCACGCGCCTTCGCGGTGAGGACCAGCGCCTGACCAGCGCGGGGACCGGCGCCCCACCGGGTCCATTCGCGCACATACGGACTCGCCGTGTCCTCGGGGCGCGTCGCTCGGACGAGTCGTGTGACGTAGTCGAGCAGGTCGTCGGAGATGTGGACCTCGCGCGTGAGCCCCTGCGCCTGCAGGACCTCGCCTCCACTGAGCACCGCGGTCACCTCCGGTGCTGCCCGGCCGGTGGTGCGGCGGAGAATCTCCAGCTCCTCCTCGTTCTCGGGATACCCGACGCGGATATACAGCAGAAACCGGTCCAGCTGCGCTTCCGGCAGAGGATAGGTGCCGGTTTGCTCGATCGGGTTCTGGGTGGCGAGCACGAAGAAGGGTCGTTCCAGCGGGTAGGTCGTCCCCGCGTAGGTGACCTCGTGCTCCTGCATCGCCTCGAGCAGGGCCGCCTGCGTCTTGGGGGGCGTGCGGTTGATCTCGTCGGCCAGCACGATGTGGGCGAAGACCGGGCCGCGCACGAACTTGAAGAAGCGGCGGCCGGTGGCGTGGTCCTCCTCCAGGATCTCGGTGCCGAGGATATCGGTCGGCATGAGATCGGGCGTGAACTGGATGCGGTGAAACGTCAGGTCCATCGCGTCGGCGAGGGTGCGGATCATCAGGGTCTTGGCGAGTCCCGGCACTCCCTCGAGCAGGCTGTGCCCGCCGGCGAGCAACGACAGCAGCAGCTCTTCGATGGTCCGTTCCTGGCCGACGATCACCCGCGCGACCTCGCGGCGCAGCGCGTCCAGCCGGCCGAGCAGCGTCGCGACCTCCGATTCGCTGAGCGTCGCAGCGGTGGTCATCGCGGCCTCATGCGGTCATCGCGTACATGACGATGTTCACGCCGAACTTGGTGTTGTCCTCGGCGAGGAAGCGCTTGTTGCGAAAATCGTAGTCCCACTCGCACCCGTAGTCCTTGTTGCTGTAGAGCACGCCGATGCGTCCGTTCACGACGATGGCCTTGAGGTAGTCGTGGACCAGGTCGTCGCCCCACCCGTTCAGCTCGAGTCCCGTGGTGGGCGGGCCATCCGGAAACGTGAAGAAGGCCCGGTACAGCTCGTGGTCGCGGGGCAGCTTTTCCAGCGCCGCGGGTCCGAACACGGCGGTCATCTCGGCCTCGAAGGACTTGGCGAAGAGGCCGTCGATGTCGTGGTTGCAGTCGTCGGCAAACAAGAACCCGCCGTTGTGGACGTATCGCTCGAGCACCGCCCGTTCCCGCGCCGTGAGCGCGACCAGCCGGTGGCCGGCCAGGTAGCAGAAAGGTGCGTCGAACACCGCCTGGCTGCCCAGCGGCACGACCTGCTCCCGCGGGTTCACGTCGACCGTCGTGTACTCGATCAGGGAATTGAGGAGATTCGCGGGCATGCGCTGGTCGACGTCCCAGTCGCCCGAGGCGTACTGCAAGCGGGTGAAGGCAAAGTCCGCCCGGCGGCGGTGCAGGGCGAGCGCGCGGGTCTGGGCCCAGGGGGCCGCGGCGACCGCGCCGAGCGTACGGAGGAATTCGACTCGGTTCATCAGGTGTCGGTTTGTCCGGTGCCAGGTGTCAGGGAATCTAGGGGTGAGCCCTGGCACCTGACACCTGACACCCGACACCTCCCTATACAGCGTCGGAGAGACTGCTGAAGGTGAAGTCCCGGATCCGCATCACCGGCATCAGACTCGTGATCCCCGCGTCCGAGCCCGACACGCGCTGCTGGCGACCCAGCGCGTCCAGGTTGTTGAGCATGATCACCGGACTCTCGTTGAAGCGGAAGTTCTTCACCGCGTACTTGATCTGACCGTTCTCGATGTAGAACGTGCCGTCCCGCGTCAGGCCGGTCACGAGCACCGTCTGCGGATCGACCGAGCGGATGTACCAGGTCCGCGTCACGAGCACGCCGCGCGTCGTATCGCGGATCAGCTCCTCGGTCGTGGCCGTGCCCCCATCCATGATCAGGTTGGGGGGGAACGGGACCGCTTTCACGCCCTGCTTCTGTGCCCAGTAGCGGGAGTAGAACATGTTCTTCACCATCCCGCCGGCCACCCAGTCGGTGCGCTCGTAGGGACGGCCGTCGCCCTGCCACGGGGAAGTTGGGACGTCGGGGTGGGCGGGGTCGGACCAGATATGCACCCGCTCATCCACCAGCTTCTCGCCCACCTTCGTGCCGCCGCCGGGCTTCGCAAGGAAGCTCCGCCCTTCATCCGCCTGCCGGGCGGCCAAGTTGAACAGCAGGTTCCCGATGAGGTTGATCCCCGCTTCGGGCTCGAGGATGACCGTGTACTTCCCGGGCTCGATCGCCCGCGGGTTGCGGCTGGCAGCCGCTTTCTCGACGGCGATCCGGGAAGCCGCGGCGACGTCGAACTTGCTCAGATCGTTGGCTTCGCACGACCCGTAGCCGGAGCCGGTGCCGTCGTTGGACCGGACGGTCAGGGAAAAACTGGCGCCGGTCTGGCGGTGGTAGGCGAACAGGCCCGCCGTGTTCTTCATGGCCTGCCATTGCGCGCCGTCCTGCAGGAATCCGGCGGCCGTGCAGTCCTTCGCCTTGGCGGGCGTGATGCTGTCGGAGGCCACCTGGGCGCGGTACGCCGGCGCGATATTCGCGATGTTGTCGAAGAACGCCCGCGTGGGCACGTACGTCTGTTGCCCCATCGGCGGCATGAACTCCTCGTCCTCCGGTGCGAGGTGCGCCAGTTCCTCGGAGCGCCGGACCGCGCGCTCGATCGTGGCGTCGTCGAACTCGTTGATGGTGACCGTGCCGGAGCGCGTCCCGAAGTTCGACTGGATGACCATCTGCAGGTCTTCGTTCGCCCCGGCGGTGCTCACCGTGTTGCGGGCGAAGCGGATATTGCCGCCGCTATTGGCGTTCAGGTTCACCTCGCACGCGTCGGCCTTGGAGAGGTGCAGCGCCTTATCCATCAGCGCGCGGGCTTGATCGGACGTGAGGGGCGGCATATTAGAGTTTCCTCGCGGTATTGATCACGTTCACGCCGCTGAACCGGGCCGTCGCGGTCCCGTGCGATACGGCGCTGATCTGTCCCGGCTGGCCCTTACCGTCGAAGAACGATCCGCCCATCCGGTAGTCCCGCTGGTCGCAGATCTGTGTGCAGGAGTTCCAGAATTCCTGCGTGTTCGACTGGTACGCGACGTCGCGCAGCGGGCCCACGATCTTCCCGCCCTGGATCTCGTAGAACAGCTGTCCGGAGAACTGAAAGTTGTAGCGCTGCTGGTCGATCGAATACGAGCCGTCACCGACGATATAGACCCCCTTGTCGACCCCGGCGATCATCTGCTCCGGGGTGAGCTGGGCCGTCGCCGGCTCGAGCGACACATTCGGCATGCGCTGGAATTGGACGTCGCTCCAGTTGTCCGAGTAGCAGCAGCCGTCCGAGGCGGACTGGCCCAGCACCTGCGCCTGATCGCGGATCACCTGGTAGTTGACCAAGATGCCGTTCTTCACCAGGTCCCAGCGCGTCGCCTTGACGCCTTCATCATCGTAGCCCACGGCGCCGAGCGAGCCGGGCTGGATCTTGTCGGCGAACAGGGTCACGATGGAGCTGCCATAGTTGAAGGTCTTGCTGCGCCACTTGTCCAGCGTCGCGAAGCTGGTGCCGGCGTAGTTGGCCTCGTAGCCCAGCACACGGTCGAGCTCGAGGGGGTGCCCCACCGATTCGTGAATCGTGAGCCACAGATTGGTCGGGTCGAGCACGAGGTCGTACTTCCCGGCTTCGACCGTCTTCGCCGTGTGCTTCGCCTTCGCCTGCGCGGCCGCGAGCTTCGCGTCCTCGACCATGTCGTAAGAGTCGCGGTAGGTGATGGAATCCACGCCCGCCGGGCCCGCCACCTTGTCGGTTGCCAGGGCGTCGAGGTACTCGTAGCCCATGCCGCGGGGCGCGCTGAGCGCGTTCCGGGTCTCGAACTTGCCGGTCTGCGTGTTCACCGAGGTGACGACGAACGTCGGCCAGATGCGATGGATGTCCTGGTCGATGTAGCTGCCGTCGGTGGACGCGAAGTACTTCTGCTCGTTCACGAGGAACAGCAGGGAATTGACGAAATTGGCGCCGTTCTGGAGCGCCGCGTTGCTCGCCGCCAGCAGCAGATCCGCTTTCTCCGAGATCGGCACGTCGAAGGCGTTCTTCTTGATCGGCGTGCGCCACGAGACTTCCCCGTGTCCCGGCTCGGGCGCCAGGTGGACCGGTTCGCTCTGCAGCCGGCTGTTGGCGCGCGCGATCGCGACCGCCTGGGTCGCGGCGCGCGCGATGCCGTCCGGGGTCACGTCGTTGGTGGCGGCGAATCCCCAGGTCCCACTGGCGATCACCCGGATCCCACACCCGTAGGATTCGGTGTTGGTGATGTTCTGGACCTTGGTATCGCGGGCGGTGATGAATTGGTTGAGGTAGCGGGCGATGCGGACATCGACGTAGGTGGCGCCGCGCGCGCGGCCGGTGTTGAGGGCGATGTCGGCGAGGGCCTTCTTGTCGGCCGCGGGAATCGGCGTCAGTGCGCCGACGACACCCCCGCCGCGCCATCCCGGAATCGGCAGCGCGATGGCGCCGACCGCCGTACCGGTGAGTCGGACGAAGTCACGACGTTCCACGATTCACTCCCTTGTGATTGGGGTGTTCGGCTTTGGAAACGCTCTCGGACGATATTGCCTGCCTGTTCCGCAGATGCAAGCATGCGCCGAATGGTTGCGCGGCCGCTTGCGGCACCGTTCGCGCCGTGTAAGTGTGTCGCGCCGATTGAGTTCGCGTGAATCGGCGCGCGCGACCCAGCGCGGTTCCTGACGGGATCCGAACCTGCCGCAGGCTGGTCCGGAGCGCGAAATCGGGGCGGGTGCGGCTCCGCGCTTGCCGCCAAATCGCTGTGGCGTTTATATTTCCGCGCCTCGCACCGCAAGGGGTGCGATGAGCCTGCTGTCCGCCGTGAAATGAGGACCGACGTCGTGAAACCCGGAATTCATCCCCAGTACCGCCGCGCCACCGTGCAGTGCGCCTGCGGAAATACGTTCGAGACCCGGTCGACCAACCCGGCGATCCACGTGGAGATCTGCGCCAAGTGTCACCCGTACTACACGGGCAAGCAGAAGCTCGTGGATACGGCCGGCCGCGTGGAGCGCTTCCGCCAGAAGTACCGCACGGAGAAAGCCGCGAGCTGACGGTATGGAGGCCCGACTCCGCCAGGCGCTCGCGCGGGCGGAGGAGGTCGCCCGCCAGCTGGCCGACCCCGAGACCGCGCGGAACCCGGCCAAGCTCAAGCAGCTCGGTCGCGAGCACGCCCGGCTCGAAGCCATTCGTCAGACCCACGACCGGCTCACCCGTCTCGACACCGAGCTGACCCAGGCGCGCGAGTTGCTCGCCGACCAGGACCCCGAGCTGTCCCAGCTGGCACGCCACGATGTGGAGCGGCTGCGCCCGGAGGTCGAGCGCCTGACAGCCCAGCTGGGCGATTTGCTGGTGCCCCCCGATCCCCTGAACGATCGCGATGCCATCGTGGAGATCCGCGCCGGCACGGGGGGAGATGAAGCGGCGCTCTTCGCCGCCGATCTGTTCCGCATGTACACGCGGTTCAGCGAGCGGCGCGGCTGGAAGGTCGAAATCCTCGACTTGAGCGAGGGTGTGCTGGGCGGCATCAAGGAAGCCGTCTTCGCGGCACGCGGCCCACGCGCGTACGGCACCCTGCGCTACGAATCGGGCGTGCATCGCGTGCAGCGGGTCCCCGAAACGGAAGCCCAAGGCCGGATTCACACCTCCGCCGCGACCGTGGCGGTGCTGCCCGAGGCCGAGGAAGTGGACGTCAAGATCGAGGACAAGGATCTGCGCGTCGATGTGTTCCGCTCCTCGGGCCCGGGCGGGCAGAGCGTCAATACGACCGACAGCGCGGTGCGCATCACCCATCTGCCTACGGGCCTGGTCGTCCAGTGCCAGGATCAGAAGTCCCAGCTGCAGAACAAGATCAAGGCACTGGAAATCCTGCGTTCCCGCCTCCTGGACCGCATGATCGCCGAACAGGAGGCCGAGCGGTCCCGGGTGCGTCGGGCGCAAGTGGGAACGGGCGACCGCTCGGCCAAGGTCCGTACGTACAATTTTCCCCAGAATCGTGTCACGGATCACCGTATCGGCTTCACCGCCCACAATCTCTCCGACGTGCTGGAGGGCCGGTTGGACGAGCTGATCGACGCCCTGCGGCTGGCCGGAGAACGGGAGCGCCTCAGTGCCTGAGCTGACGGCGGCTGCTCCTGCGTCCCTGGGCGCCGAACTGCATGCCGCCGCCGCCCTCCTGGCGACCGGGTCGCGAGATCCACGACGGGTGGCGGCGCGTCTCTGGGCGGCGCTGTCTGCCATCCGTGTGGGCGAGGTGTGGCTGCAGCGCGAGACCCACGTTCCGACGGAGGCGGCCGCGCGGTTTCGTGCCGCGGTCCGGCGCCTCGCGGCAGGCATCCCATTCGCCTACGTCGTCGGCACGGCCGCGTTTCGTACGCTCGAGTTGACGGTGGACGAGCGAGCGCTCATCCCGCGCCCCGAGACCGAAGGACTGGTGGACCTGGTGTTGCGGGGGAGTGGGGAGCGGAGAGTGGGGGGCGGCGGGGTGGTCGCGGATATCGGGACTGGAAGTGGTTGTATCGCGCTGGCGCTGGCGACCGAGGGATCGTTCGGGCGCGTCATTGCCACCGACGTGTCCGAAGCGGCGGCCGCGCTGGCCCGGGAAAACATCGCCCGCGTGTCGCCGGCGGTGCCGGTGGAGGTGCGCGTCGGCGATCTCCTGGCGCCGCTCGGCGACCTGCGGTGTCGTGTGATCGTGGCCAATCCGCCCTATCTCACGGACAGCGAATGGACGGCGCTCGACCCAGCCGTACGCGACTACGAGCCGGCCATCGCCCTGGCCTCCGGTCCGGACGGCCTGGACGTGACCAGGCGATTGCTGGCCAGTGCGCGCGACGTGCTCGAGCCGGGTGGGCTGCTGGCGATGGAGATCGACGAACGGCGGGCCCCGGAGGTTCAGGGCCTCGCGCAGGCGGCGGGCTGGCAGGTGAGCATTCACCCGGATCTATTCGGCCGGCCGCGCTACGCGCTGGCGGTCTAACGGCGGAGGACGCGTGATCGACGAGAAGGCGCAGGACCTGGGACGGTTGATCGGGCAAACCGAGGAGTACAAGGCGCTGAAGCGAGCGAGCGAGCGGCTGCGCGAGGACGCCGATTGCCAGCGCCTGCTCACCGACATGGAGAAGCTCGCGGGCGAGATCGAAGCGATGGCGCGGACCGGCAAGGAACCCACGCCGGCGCAGACCGAGCAGTACGACAAGGCGGTGCAAAGCATTCAAGTGAACCCGGTGTATCAGCAGATGGCCGTGGCGCAGGCCAATTTCGAGAAGCTGATGTCGAAAGTGAACGCCCGCATTTACGAAGGCATTCAAAAGGGCGCGGCCAGCCCGATCATCACCCTCGGTTGATCGGCGTGGCGGGAACGTTCGTGGTAGTGGAAGGTCCGGAGGGAGCGGGGAAATCCACGCTGGTGCGCGCCGTCGGCGCGCGGCTGCTCGCCGAAGGCGTCCAGGTGCTCCCGGTGCGGGAGCCGGGCGGAACGCCGGTCGCCGAAGCGGCGCGCAAGGTGGCATTGCGCTCGCAGCACGAGCTGTCGCCCGCCGCGGAGCTATTCTTGATCCTCGCCGCCCGGGCCGATCTCGTGGCGCGGGTGATCCGGCCGGCACTCGATGCGGGGCAGGTGGTGATCGCGGATCGGTTCGATTTGTCCACCCGCGCCTATCAGGTGGCGGGCCGCGGGTTGCCGGCCGAGGAGGTGGACGCCGCCCTGCGGCTCGCCACGGACGGCCTCGTGCCGGATCTGACCCTGGTGCTCGACGTTCCGGTGGACATCGGACGTGAGCGCCAGCGCAAGGCACGGAAGGTGCAGGATCGCTTCGAGCGCGAAGACGATGCGTTTCACCAGCGCGTGCGAGCGGCGTATCGGAACGCCGCCGGCCCGGGTGTGGTGCATCTCGATGCCACGCTGCCCAAGAAGGCGGTGCTGGACGCGGCCTGGCGGGAGCTGCAGGCAGTGACGGTACTTACGACGCGAGGAATCTCATGAATCGCAAATGGTTGGTGGTGTCCGCCATGACGGGAGTCGCCCTGGTGACCGGGGGCTGGCTGTTGCAGCGCGACACCGGGCCGCAGGGGACGGTCTACCAGCAGGCCCGGTTGTTCGACGACGTCCTGTCGCGGGTCGCGGACTTCTACGTCGATTCGATCGACGAGCGCAAACTCTATCAGATGGCGATCGACGGGATGCTGGACCAGCTGCACGATCCCTATTCGACGTTTCTGAAGCCGGACGACTTCCACGCGCTGAACGAGCAGACCACCGGCGATTACGGCGGTCTCGGGCTCCAGATCGACGTGCGCAACGGATGGATCACGGTAATCGCTCCGCTGCCTGATACCCCGGCAGAGCGGGCCGGTGTCCAGACGGGCGATGAGATCGTCACCCTGGACGGCCGGTCGACGGAAGGGTGGAAGCAGGACGAGGCGGTGAAACAGCTGCGCGGGACCCCGGGCTCGAACGTCGAGCTCAAGGTGCGCCGGATCGGAGTCGACCAGCCGATCACCTTCAAGTTGACCCGGGCGAAGATCCACATCCGCTCGGTGCAGATCGCCATGATGCTGGACGACCGGGTGGGCTACATCTCCCTCAGCCCCGTGAGTCAGACCTCGGCCGATGAGGTCGCCGAAGCGGTGGACAGTCTGACCGCCAAGGGCATGAAATCCCTGATCTTCGACCTGCGCGGCAACCCGGGCGGCCTGCTGACGCAGGGCATCGCGGTGAGCGACCTGTTCCTCGACCCGGGGCAGGAGGTGGTCGCGACGCGAGGCCGGGCCCCGGATGCGACGCACGCCTATCGCGACTCCCGTGCCCAGCGCTGGCCCAAGCTGCCGATCGTGACGCTCGTCAACGGTGGCACGGCGAGCGCGGCCGAAATCATCGCAGGCGCGCTGCAGGACCACGACCGCGCGCTGGTCGTGGGGACGCCGACGTTCGGGAAGGGTCTGGTGCAGTCGCTGTACGTCCTGTCTCCCGAAACGGCCTTGAAGCTGACGACCGCCCGGTGGTACACGCCGAGCGGCCGCACTATCCAGCGTCAGAGCAAGAGTGAGGAGGACCAGCTCGCGGCGGTCGACGCTGCGGCCCAAGGGAAGGACAGCGTGTCCGACAGCGCGCCGGTGTTCCACACGGATGCCGGCCGAACCGTGCGCGGTGGGGGCGGGATTCGGCCCGACATCTTCGAGCCACCCGACACCTTCACCACGGCGGAGCGCGCTTTCGTGCGGGGGCTGGGGAGCAACGTCTCGACGTTCCGCGACGTCCTCACCGGATATGCCCTGGAGCTGAAATCGGGACACACGCTGGCGTCGCTGCAGTTCACCGTGACCCAGGCGATGGTGGACGAAGTGTTCCGGCGGTTGCGCCAACGCGGCACCGCTGTGCCCGACAGCCTCGCGACCGGGGCCCGCTCGCTGATTCAGGATGAGCTCGGCTATGAGGCCGCGCGCTACGTGTTCGGACGACCGGCGGAAGTCCTGCGCCGCATGCACGACGATCATCAGGTGCAGAATGCGCTGGACCTCGCGCGGCGTGCCCGCGCGCCCCAGGATCTGTTCGCTCTCGTAGGCACGGGCACCCCGCAGACCCGCAGCCCGTGACGACCGCGCCGGGGCCGGCTCCCCTCGTCGTAGGGGTAGTCGGTCCCGGACGGGCCGGCACCGGCCTCGCGCTCGCCTGGGCGCGCGCGGGACACGACGTCCGGCTCCATGGCCGGCGTGCGAAATCGGTACCGGCGCCGCTCACCCTCACGGTGGGCGCGTCTGACGACCCGCCCCCGTGGCTCGCCGCGGCGAACATCATCATTCTGGCGGTCCCCGACGACGCCATTGCACGCCTCGCCACCGCCCTGGCGCGCCGCCCGGCGATCAAGGCGAATCAGGTAGTGCTGCACCTCTCAGGCCTGCTGGGCCATACGGCCCTGGCGGCGCTATCACCGACCGGCGCCGCGCTCGGCTCGCTCCATCCCTTACAGACTCTGGTAGAGCCGGAGCGGGCGCCCGAGCACCTGCGTGGGGCGTGGGCGGCGGTCGAGGGAATGCCTCAGGCGGTGGCCGCCGCCGAGCGTCTGGCGCGCGACATCGGACTCCGCCCCTTCGGGGTGCGGGCCGAGGACAAGGCGCGCTACCATGCGGGCGCCGTATTCGCGTCGAACTATTTCGTGGTGGTGGAGGCGATCGCGCAGGATCTGCTGTGCTCCATCGGTCTCAGCGAGGCGGATGCATGGACGGCGCTGGCTCCACTCGTGGCTGGCACCCTGGACAACCTGCGGCGGCAGGACCCGCGGCGTGCGCTCACCGGTCCGGTCGCCCGCGGTGACGCCGAGACCGTGACGCGTCACCTCGCCGTGCTGGCCGGCGAAGATCGCGAGCTGTATCGACGGTTAGGGAGTGTCGCCCTCGAGCTGGCGCGCCAGCGCGGCCTGGACGCCGCCGCCGCCGCGCGCGTGACTCGCGCGCTGGCTACTGATCCACCACCCGGACGCCCACCGGAGCGGTGAAGCGGAATTCCTTGGCAGGCACAGCGGCATTCGGGCGCAGCTGGCTGAGCCGCACCGAGCGCTCCTGGCCGCCGCTCTCGACGATATCCACCCGATGCACGAGTCCGTCGCCACGCCCCACCCAGATCATGGCCGACGTGTAGGGCTGGGCGCTATCGCGCGGGGTCAGGGCGACGACGTCCGCCCATCCGGCCCCGCTCGAGTCGGCACGCACGTAGCGTGCGGTGTAGCGCTCGTGCGGGCGTTCCACGAACTGACCTACCAGATTCGGCCCCGTGGTCCCCACCGCCGGGATCCGGCTGCGAATCACCTGCCCGGGTGCGGTACTCGGCGTATACAGCCAGAGGTAGCGGCCGTCGGCGACGATCCGATCGCCGGCGGGATCGGTGAACCGCATCGCGAACCGGCTGGGGCGCTGCTGAAACAGCTGACCGCGGGTCGTATCGGGCTCGCCGACCATCGGATTGGTGATGATCTGCACGAATCTGGCGGTGAGCGTCTGGGTAGTCTGATAGGCGGCACTCGCGCGATCGAGCACGAGCCAGGGGTCCTGAGCTGGCGGGCGGTCGGGCGGTCGGGCGGTCAAGAGTCCGGCGGCACAAAACGTCACGCTGCCCCGAATCACCGATCGCCCGACCGCCCGACCGCCCGTCTGTCTCACGCCCCCACCGGCGCCGGCTCGGCGACGCGTCGTCCGATGACCTCGGCGATGACACGGACTTCGCGCATCAGCTGGGCGAACTGGTCGGGGAACAATGACTGCGCGCCGTCGGACTTGGCGTTTTCCGGATTGGGGTGGACCTCGACCATGAGGCCGTCCGCCCCGGCGGCGACAGCGGCGCGCGCCATCGGAATCACTTTCTCACGTAACCCCGTCGCGTGCGAGGGATCCGCGATGATCGGCAGATGCGAGAGCTTCTGGACCACGGGAATGGCGCTCAGGTCGAAGATGTTCCGGGTCATCGTGTCGAACCCCCGCACACCGCGCTCGCACAACATCACGTCGTGGTTGCCCTCGGCGAGCAGGTATTCGGCCGAGAGGAGCAACTCGGTGATCGTGGCCGCGATGCCGCGCTTCAACAGGACCGGCTTGCCGGCCCGGCCCGCCGCCCGCAGCAGCGAGAAGTTCTGCATATTGCGCGCGCCGATCTGGATGATGTCCGCGACCTCCGATACCCACCCGACCCCATCGGGGTCCATGGCTTCCGTGCAGAGCAGCAGCCCGGTTTCCTCCCGGGCCTTCGCCAGCAGCCGCAGCCCGGGACGTCCCAATCCCTGGAAGGAGTAGGGCGAGGTGCGCGGCTTGAACGCGCCGCCGCGCAGAATGACCGCGCCCGCCTCCTTCACCAGCCGGGCGGCCTGGAGGATCTGCTCCTCCGACTCCACCGAGCACGGTCCGGCGATGACGACGACATCCGTTCCTCCAACGGCTACACCACCGGGCAACCGCACCACGGTGTTTTCGGGCTGCCACTCGCGGCTCACCTGCTTGTAGGGCTTGGAGACGTGGATCACGTCTTGGACGCCGGGCAATCCCTCCAGCCGCGAAGAGTCCACCCGGCCGTCATTGCCGACGAGGCCGACGGCGGTCCGCTGCGCCCCGGGCATGGGACGGGCCTGGTAGCCCATGTCCCGGATCACGGTCACGACCCGCTGGACTTCCTCCTCGGTCGCACCGTGGCGCATCACGATCAGCACGACGTCATCTCCCTTGTCAGATGGTGAACCGGTCGCCATCCGCGGCGGCGGTGACCGGACCGCCGAAGCGGCTGGCCGCGCCCCGGGCGGGATCAGAATTCTCGACCGGCGGATAGAAGTGCGTCAAGACGAGCCGGCGCGCCCCCGCCTCACGGGCCAAATCCCCTGCCCGTTCAGGGGTCAGATGGAGGTCCAGGGCCATCGCCTCGGGCAAGGAACACTCGGCCAGCAGCAGGCTACAGCCTTTGGCCCAGCGCGCCAGCTCGGACGACGGGCCCGTATCCCCCGTATACACCAGGCGACCCTCGGGTGCCGTAAGCCCGTAGGCAACGCTCTCCGCCGTGTGCGGCACGGGGAACGTCTCGAGCGACAGCTCGGCGTCGAGCGGAAATGGCTCCCCCGGCTCGACATCCATGACGAGAAACGGGAATCCCGGATCGAGCAGCCAGGCGCCGTATCCCTCGGCCAACGCCTTCACGAGCCGCACCACACCGCGTGGTCCGAGCACCACGAGGGGCTCGCGCCGTGGCGGCACCGTGGTGTACTTGAGCGCGTACACGAGGATCGGCAGATCGGCGAAGTGATCGGGATGAAAGTGCGACAACGCGACGTGGGTGATGTCGCCCCAGGGCAGGCCGAACTGGGCAAGCCGGTGCACCGTCCCCGGCCCGCAATCGAGCAACGCCCGAACGCCGTTGCGTTGGACGAAATGGGCGGCCGCCGTGCGGTGCGCCGATGGGGCGACCGTGCCGGTGCCCACGGTGATCAATTCCACAGCGTCACGGCATCCTTCCCCGATACACGATGCGTTTGAACTGGATCACGCCACCGGACTTCAACTTATACAGATACACGCCGGCGGGCAGCCACTCGCCATCGTCGGCCCGCCCGTCCCAGCTGAGCCGCGGATCGCAGAGCCCGCCGCTCGGGCCACCACGGCCGTACCGCCCGGCCGGCAGCACGGTGGGGAAGTCGCTCCCGGGGAGGAGTCGGCGCACCACGCCGCCGCGGAGATTCAGCACTTCCAGAGCGACCTCACCGGTCTGCGCCAGGTCGAACCAGATGCACGTGGTGGCGTGTGTCGCCGTGGGAAACGGGTTGGGGAAGTTCTGGTACAGCAGGGTCGCGGGTGGAATCGCCGAGTCGAGGACCACGAACGGGGTCGGGGGGGTGACGACTGTCGAGTCGGCGCCGGCGTGCACGACCAGCGTCCAGCGATAGACGGCGTTCCGTTCCAGCTGGATCGGCAGCCGGTATGAGGTGTCCGTCAGACCGACCGCTCCGAAGAGGACCAGCGCGATGTTGCTGCGTCGCACAAAAAGATCGTAGCGAAATGGCCCTGGCGGGCTCGCGATCCCGGCTGGCGACCACGTGAACGTCGGCTGCACGTCGGGGGTAGCGGCGCCGGTGGAATCGGCGAGCGCGGTGAGGCGCGCCCACGCAGGGACCGAGATCGGCCCGACGAGTCCCGTCGACGCCGTGAGTCCCGTGGCGCTGGTCGCGTCCACCTGCCAGAACAACGGCGCCCCCGGTTGCTGCGGTCGTCGCAGCGCGTACTGCTCGACGGTGAGGATCGTATCCACGACCGGCGCGGCGAGGCCGGGATCGCGAGCGATCCGCAGCCGGTAGCTGACCGGCTGAGCGAAGCCGGGGATCGCCCCCACGGTCCAGGCGAAATCGGGGGTGATCGAGGCGAGCGCCGGCGGCAGGGGGGCGAGCGGCGTGACGCCGGCGGCGAACACCGCGGTGGCGCCGACATCGGGGCGGCCCCACCCCCGCGTCGAGTCCGGGGCGTCGTGGTTGGTCGCGTGGGCCCGCAGGGCTGCCCGGAGGGCCGTCGGGCCGGTCCCCGGATGTAGTTGTTTCACCAGGGCCGAGGCGGCGGCCAGGAGTGGAGTCGCGAACGACGTGCCGGCCACTCGACCGACCGAGGATCCCGCGACCGCGCACACGTCGAAGCCGGGCGCCGTGAGGTCAGGTTTGATGCGCCCGTCGGCGGTAGGCCCGCGCGACGAGAATGCCGTGATGGCCCCGAGGGAGTCTTCGGCCCCGACCGTAATGACCGAATCCGCGTCGCCCGGGGTGACGAGCGTGCGGAATCCAGGCCCGTTGTTGCCGGCGGCGGTGACGATGAGAATGCCACGGGCCGCGGCGGAGTCGGCCGCGACCGAGGTGACGGCGACGTCCCCGTTGATCTGGGACGGTGTATAGCCGAAGCCGTTGTCGAAGACGAGATAGCCGAGGCTGGACGACACGATGTCCACGCCGATCGAATCCGCCCATTCCAGGGCGGCAACGTAGTTGTCCTCTTCGACCCGCGTTTCGGAGCGGATGTCTTCCGTCTTGGCGAGGAGGTAGGACGCCCCGCGGGCGACTCCGACCAGTCGACCCGGGACCAGGCCGGCGAAGAGCGACCAGACGGCCGTGCCGTGCGACTGGGCACCGGGGCGGTCGTTCGGCTCGTCGCGCACGACGGAGTCGCCGAACACGAAATCCCGCTGAGCAGTGACTGCGATGCCGGCGAATGCGGGATCGAGCGTGTTGAAGCCGGCGTCGAGGATGGCGATCCGGACGCCCGCACCGGTCACCCCTGCGTCGGCCAGGAGGCGGAGGTCCAGCTGTCGATACGGCATCTCGGATGGACCATAGACCGGATCCCCTCCGGCCGGGCAGGTGTCCACCGCCGCCACGGCGAGCTCGTCGATGCGAGCGGGTGTGGTCGGAAGCTTCCAGCGTCCCAGCGGTTGCAGGTGACTCGACCAGCGCTCGCGAGCGAGTTGTCCGAGCGCCGCCGCCGGGGCCACGACGCTCACCGCATGGAGCCAGCGGCTGGAGGACCGAAGGGTAGCCCCGAGGGCCGTGGCCCGTCGGGCGGCCTCGTCGAGGGATATGCCACGCCGTACGAAGATCCAGACGGACAAGGTCGTGTCGCGTCCGAGCGCGGCGGCCAACGGGGGGGAGACGGTGGGACGTTGAGCGGTCAGTCCCGAGGGCAGGGCGAGTGCCAACAGGCCGACGGTCCAGAGCCCGCGGCTATTGGGCCGTGGAACACGACGGGCCATCTGTAGCTCAGGCGGTGGCGAGCTGGCCGAGCCGCACACCCACGATCGTCGAGACGCCGGGCTCCTGCATCGTGACGCCGTACACCGCGTCGGCGGCCTGCATCGTCCGCGGATTGTGGGTGATGACGATGAACTGGGTCTGCGTTTTGAATTCCGACAGGAGACGCACGTAGCGCCCGACGTTGGCGTCGTCCAGGGGGGCATCCACCTCGTCGAGGAGGCAGAAGGGGCTGGGGCACGCGAGGAAGATGGCGAACAGGAGCGACACAGCGACGAGGGTACGCTCGCCGGACGAGAGCAGGTGGATGCGCTGCGTGCGCTTGCCCCGGGGCGCCGCGTGGATCTCGATCTCGCTTTCCAGCGGCTCGTCCTCATTGGCGAGCCGCACATCGCACTCACCGCCGCCGAACAGCGTCTGGAAGACCGTCCGGAAGTGCTCGCGTACCTTGCCGAAGGAATCGAGGAACAAGGCTTTCGCGGTCTGGTCGATTTCGCGCGCCGCCTGTTGCAGCGAGGCGCGTGCCGCGACGAGGTCGTCGCGCTGCGTCATGAGGAACTCGAGGCGTTTGACCTCCTCCGCGTGCTCCTCGACGGCCAGGGCGTTCACCGGTCCCACGGCGTCGATGGCACCCTGGAGTCGCTCGTTCTCCTGCCGCAGCCACTCGAGATCGCCGACGACTTCCGGGGCGTCCCGCAGCAGCTGGGCGAGCGGTTTGCGCCATTCCGCCTCGACCCGCTCCGCGATCGCCCGCTTGCGGCCTTCCAGCTCGGTGCGCTCCACCGCGAGGCGGTGCTCCTCTTCGCCCAGCGCGGTCATGGCCGTCCGGGCCTCTTCCACGCCGGCCTCCGCCGCGGCCAGCGCGGCTTCCGCCGCGGCGACCTGGGCGGCCGCCTCGTGGGTCGCCGTCTCGAGCTCACCCAGCGCCAGCCGTCGCTCCTGGAGCGCGTCCTGCCACTGCGCCCGCTGGGCGGTGAGCGCCGCGTTGGCGGCGTCGATCTCCGCCACTTCCGCGGCGAGCGTGGTCGCATCGCGACGGGCCTCATCGGCCTCGGCCGCGGCGCGCTCGGCGCGCTCGCGTGCCGCGACGAGCCGCGCTTCCATCTGCGCCGCCTCCACCTGCCAGTGGACCCGCTGCTCCCGCGCGTGCTCTTGCTCGGACTCGAGGGCGGTCAGATTGGCGCGTTCGGCCGCCAACTGGTCGTCGTGGCGCCGACGGGCGTGCAGGTGGGTCTGCATCTCGCCGTCGAGCGACTCGAAACGAGGGGCGACGTCGTTCAGGCGCTGGGCCAACCGCTGCACCAGCTCGGCGGACTCCGTCAGCTCGCGGCGGGCGTGGGCGAGGGCCCGCTCGCCGTCGGACTTGCGCGCCCCGGCCTCCAGCTCGCCCTGACGCTGGCGATCCGCCGCCTCCGCTGCTGCGGCGAGCGCCGTCTGGGCTTCGCCCAGCTCGCGGACGGTGTCGTCGAGGGTCGCCTGGGTCCGGTCACGAGCCGCTTCGGCGGTCGCGATGTCCGCGGCCAGCGCCTCGAGCTCGGCCCGCCGCTGCAGCGGGCCGCTCCCGGCGGCTGGCTCGCCGTCCAGGAAGATCGCGCCGTTGGCCCGGCGTAGCGTGTGCCCGTCGTCCAGCACTTCGTGACCGGTGAGCAGGGCGCGCACCCAGGAGACGGCCGGCCCGTCCACCCGCAGTTCGTCCTTCAGCGGGTGGCCGTCCGCCGCGAGCCGCGGCCCCGGAGTGCAGGGCAGCAGCACGAGCGGCCCGGGATGCTGGGTGGCGTGCCACCGACGGATCTCGTCTGCCGCGGCGGCGTCACGCACCAGCACAGCCTGCAGCCACTCTCCGAGGAGCCGCTCGGCCAGCTCGGCGTCACGCCGGCTGGTGCGCACGAAATCGGCAAGCGGACCGAGCACCGCGTCCCCGAATTGACCGCGGGCGGCCAACAAGGCCTGAGCGGCGGGAGCGAGCCCCACATGTCCTCGCTCCAGCTCGGCCAGCGCATCGCGCCGGGCCGCAATCTGTGACCAGGCGTTCTCCGCCTGTCGCCGGGTCGCCCGGGCGCTCAACTCCTGCTCTTCCAGGCCCGCCACGCGCCGGCGCGCGAGCTGGACGGCCTCAACCGCCCGGACCGCCGCCTGCGCGGCCGCCGCGGCGGTTCCGGACGCCGCCTGGAGCGTTTGCTCCGCGGCCGTCACCGTCTGTTGGCGCGTGGCGTGCTGGGCCGACGCGGCCTGGAGCTGCTGCTGCAGCTCCCCGCGCTCCCGTTCCAGCGCGGCGCGCTCGATCTCGAGCGTGCGTCCCGCTTCGGTCGCTTCCTGCAGCCGCGCCTCGAGGGCGCGGACCGTTTCACGCAGCGTTCCCAGCCGCTCACGCACGCTGCCCTCGAGTGCGGATCGTCCGGACAATTCCCCCTGAACCGCCACCAGCTCGCGGTCGGCGCTGGCCCGCTCGGCTTCGGCGGCTCCGTGCTCCCGCTCCGCCTGTGCGGCGCGGCGTTCCTTTTCCGCCCGCTCGTCCAGCGCGCGCTCGCGGCGCCGGGCGGCGTTGCCCAGTCGTTCCGCGGCGAGCGCCAGATCGCCTTGCAGGCGCTCCGCCTCGAGCTTGGCGTCCGCCAGGCGCCGCTCCACCTCCGTCCGGCGGGCTTCCGCCGTGTGACGGGACTGGATGCTCGCTTCCCGCTCCTGCTCGGCGCCGTTGAACTGGGCCCGGGCGCCGGGCAAACTCCCCGCCAGCTCCCGCGTGCGCACGCCCAACGCGCCGAGGGCCAGATCGAGATCCTCCAGCTCACGGCGCACCAGCGTGATGCCCACGCCGAAGCGCTCCTCGAGCATCTTGGTGTAGCGCTCTGCCTTGCCGCGCTGCCGCGCGAGACTGCGAACCTGCGTCTGGACCTCCGCGATGAGATCCTCGAGCCGAGCCAGGTCGCCGGCCGTCTCTTCGAGCCGTCGCTCATAGCTCTGCTTGCGGTTCCGGTACAGACCGATTCCCGCGGCCTCTTCGAAGAGCGCACGCCGCTCTTCGGCCTTCTCGGAGAGCAGCGCATCGATCATCTTCGCTTCCATCACGACCGCCGCGTCCGCCCCGAGACCCGTGCCGCGCAGCAGGTCCTGAATGTCGCGCAGCCGGACCGGCGAGCGGTTGAGCAGATAGTCGCTTTGCCCGGAGCGGGACAGGCGGCGGGTGATCACCACCTCCTGGTAGGCGATCGGCAACGTCCCATCCGAATTGTCGAACACGAGGGAGACCTCGGCCACGTTCACCGGCCGCCGTCCCGTCGATCCCTGGAAGATGACGTCTTCCATCTTTCCGCCGCGCAGCAGCCGCGGCGATTGCTCACCCAACACCCAGCGCACGGCGTCGGAGATGTTCGACTTGCCGCACCCGTTCGGCCCGACGATGGCGGTGACGCCGAGATCGAAGGGAAGATCCACCGATCCGGCGAACGACTTGAAGCCCACCAACTCGAGCCGGCTCAATCTCATTGGTTCCGATCCGTTCGGGTGACGAGAGTGGTGGCGATACCCAGGCGCTGCAGCTGTGCGGCGGCGATGACCGCCTGCTCGGGGTGCTCGAAGGCGCCGACCAGCACCGCGTTGCGCGCACCCCAGCGAATCCCGGCGAGCCCGGCAGTCCGTAGCCGGCCGGCGTCGGCCGGGTGCGCCAGCACCAGGGAATAGGGCGCGAGCAGCGGCGTCCCTTCCCCTCGAGCCGTGAGGCCGCGCTTCCACAGGGCGCGTCGCGCCGCGGTAGCCGCGGGGCGACTGGTGTACGCGCCGGCGAGCACGCGGTACCACACCGTCCCCGAGGCATCGGGTGCGAGGGGACTGATGAAGGCGGCGAGTCCCGCGGCGGCGAGCCGGTCGACGTGACTCTGAGCGCGTTCCGGCGCGCCGTACGCGGCGAGCTGCAGCGTCCACCCGCCGGAATCGGCGCTCGTCAGGGCCGGGAGTGCCGGGTCGGGAGCGGACCGCGACTCGGCGGACGCCGGGGCTTGCGCGGTCCCGAACGACTCGTGGCTCACGGGCGAACGCGAAGACCCGGTTCTCGAACCCGACGCCGCGCCGTGGGAGGACGACAGCACAACGGTTCCGACGATCGCGACGAGCGCCGCGAGCGCCAGCAGCCGGGGCCCCACGCGCCGCTTCGGACCCGCGCGGAGGGCGGGGCTGGGGACGCTCCAGCGTTCCCGGACGACGCCGAGGAGCTCGGTGCCGCGCTCGCGCGCCGCCAGCAGCGCGCGACCCGGGGCGGTGCCGAGATCGACGCCCCCCGGGGAAAGCGCCACGACGCCGTCGGGGTCGGCGCCCAACTCGGGGAGCCGGTCCGCCGGGAGGCACACGAGCAACAACGCCCCTTCGCTGCGGAATCCCGCCTGCAGGCGTCGCCAACGCACGGCCGAGAAGATGCCCGCGTGGTCCGCGACCGGCGTTCCAGCCGAGAGGAAGTGCACGCCATCCACGTCGTGGGCGACGTCGCTCAATGGCCCATCGGAGGTGAACACATCGGCGATACCGGGTGCCGGATCGAGCTTCTTCACCTGGTGCAGAAACGGCGCATCGAGGCAGAGGTCCACGAGCGCCACGGCGCGTCGCTTTCCCTGACTCCCGACAGCCGCCGCACGGGCGACACTCCACACCGCCTCCGCGGTCCAGCGGCTGTCGTCGCTGACGGGGACGAGGGCGATCAAGGCGCCATCGCGCACCAGCGGGGGCACCAGCCGGTCCAGGCGGGAGCGGGGCAGGGCGCGCAGCGTCATTGGCCGGGGTGGTAGATCCAGTAGGGACGGCCGAGCTTCCGGCCGATCGTCTCCGCCTGGTCCCGGGTGGGGTATGGACCGAGCACGACGCGATACCCCTCATCAGCCGAAACGGGAGCGAGCACTTTGGCCGAGAGACCGGCTCGCGTCAGCTCGTCCGCCATCTGTTGCGACCAGGTTTGATTGCGCGAGACGGAGACCTGGACGTACAGCGGGCCTTCCGTTCCGACCGAATCGGTCGCCGTCGAGCTGCCGGCGCCCGCCGACGCGGCGGCGCCGCGCGGTGTCCAGCTCGTCGTGGCCCAGAGATCGGCCGCTCCTTGCGACACTCGGCCCGTCTCCAAGAGAGAATCGGGGCGCACCGCCACGACGTCGTCGCCACGCCGGAGCAGCAGCGAGCCGTCGGGGGCGACGGTCGGCAGATCACCCAGCCAGGTCGTGGGCAACCCGCCCACCAGCTGTTTGATGGGCAGGTCGACGACCCAGACCGTGTCCCCGAGCGTGGGTCGGGCGAGCAGCCACTGCCCGAACGGATCGAGCCGCAGTGCGGCGGCCGGCGTGGGGAGGGCCACGCCGTCCATTTCCTTCAGGGCGTAGCGATCGATGACCGAGAGACCCAGGCCGCCGCGGCTGCCCACGTAGACGCGGTGCCCCGATGGCGAGAACAGCAGCGCCCGGGGGTGGTCCGCGATCGGGACGAATCCGGGTTCCCGTCGACCCAGTGGATCGAGCAGGGTGACACCCGAGTCGCTCGCGACCGCGACCAGATCCCCCCATCGGCTGGCCGCCACGTCTCCGTCGGAGGGCAGCGGTCGGGATGCCTGTGGTTGGTCGGCCGCAGCGACGAGCAGCGCGGGCTGATCGCCGCCGACGGTCGCGACGAGCCGCTCGTTCGATGCGCCAAACAGGTCGGTGGGATCGCCCGTCAACGGATGGGGCCAGGTGAGGCGAACGCGCCGGGAGAGCGTAGTGACCCGGTGCTTCGCGTCCACGGCGTACACCGTCCCATCCGGACCGAGGGTGGCGCGCTGTACGTCCGTGGCCACAGTGTCGAGGCGCCCGCTCTCGAGATCCAGTGCCAGGACCTCGCGCTTGGCGGTGCGAACGAAGAGCTCGGCGGCCTCGGGGTCCACCCCCAGCACCCGCTCCACGGCGGGAAGCCGGCCACGCAACGGCGTGGGCCACGGGGCGAGGGAAGGGAGCCGGTAGAGTTGAGGGATGCCGCCGTTTGCGGCTACGCGGATGGCGAAGCCGGAGCGGCGTCCGGCGGGTCCCGTTTCCGGCCTAAGTGTTGGCGCTGCAGCCGGTTGCGATGACGATCCACCCGGCGTCTGAGTGCGACAGCCCCACAGCGCCGCGACTAGCAGGAGGGGAACAAGTCGAGGAGGATGCAAATGACCTCGCCGCAAGATAGGAACGCGGCGAGGCCATGGCAAGTGGTGCAACGGTGCGGAGTTAGAAGGTCGGCCCGAGGCTGATCGTCCAGTACGCCTTGTTGTGCTCCCGATCCAGCGGTTTGGTGACGTCAAAGCGCAGGATGACGAATCCCAGGAGGTTCACCCGGATCGACCCGCCATAGCTGTGGAGCACCGAACGCACGCGCAACGGATTGTCGTTCGGGTTGCGACTCCATCTCACGTGTCGCGTCGTCGAATCCCAGGCGACCCCGGCGTCGTAGAACAGCGCCCCTTCAATTGGGGGCAGGCCGATGGGCAGGAAGCCGAGCACCAGGCTGCGCGTGAGCGGGAAGCGGAGCTCCACGTTCGCGACCGCGATCCTGGTCCCGATGAGTTGATCAAGCTCGGGGCAGCCGGTGAACCCGGTGGGCAGGGTCGGGCTGGTCACGCACTCGTGATTGATGATCGACCCCGAGGTGTAGCCGCGAATCAGCTCGGTGCTGCCGAGGAAGATCGGGAAGAGATCGGCGTTGCGTCCCGTGGTACCGTAGAACAGCCCGCGGACCGCGAGTGTGAATGGACGGAAGAAGAGATACCGGCGATAGTCGGCGGTGAAGCTCGTGAATCGCTTGTTCCCGAACGCAGGCGAAATGCCGAAGCGCGACCGGCTGCCGGCGAACGGCCCGACGTAACCGAACAGCGCATTGTCGTGGACGATGGCGAGGCTGGGCTGAGCGTACCCCAGGGAAGCCCGGCCGCTGTCCGCTTCGGCGGAGCCGAGGTACTGCCCGTTCTGTGGGTCACCGGGCGCGCCGATGAAGTACCCGTCCGACAGCGTCAGCGTGGCGACGTCCAGACTGACGCCGTGCAGGCCGAGCTCGACCCGGCTGAACCGGCTAAGCGGGTAGTAAGACTCCGCGAACACGTCGCGCACCACGTAGCGCTGAATGCGCAACGAGTACACGAGGGCGCTGTCCGATCCGCCCGGAGCCCCGTAGTCGATGACGTTAAGGGTGCTGGGCAGGTAGAAGTAGTAGGGCGTCTGCGATCCCCCCACGCCCCAGTTCAGCCGGTTCCGCTGATTGATGTATGCCGCGAACACCTGGGCTTCGCTGATCCGGCCGTTCACCGAGCCGGCGAACTGCAGCGTATGGTCGCCGAGCATGTCGGACAGCGAGACGGCGGCTCCACCGAAGAAGCCGCGGCCGAAATTGTCCCGGGCATACCCGATGGTCGGCCGCGCCGTATAGTCGGGGCTGAAGCGGACGTGGTAGGGCCGGACCGAGAATTCGGTGGTGTCCGGCAGCGACAACGTGGCGGAATCGAGCAGCGTCCGCACCGAGATGGGCGCGGTGCCCGCGGTCGAGTCGGCGGCCGGTGGGTTCCCGCTCGAGGGCCGGAATCCGCCGCTCGGCGGCCGGTACACCGAGACGGCGTCATTGTAGCCGGCCGTCGGCGCGGCCGCGGCGGTATCCGCTCGCGCCGCGGTCACCGCGGTGGTGTCGCGCCGCGGCGAGGCGGCGAGCAGCATGACCGGTCCCGGCGCGGGTCGGTCCTGGTATGGCTGGCGCCGCAGCGAACGCGGGTTGTCGACGGCATACACGTTGTACTCGCCGTTCTCGTAGTACGCGAACGCCAGTCGGTCGGCCTGACGCGCCCACGAGAGCGCGGGAGATGACGGCGTGATGCCGGACACACCGGTGAACACGTCGGTGAGCTCATAGACCGCGTGCTCACCGAGATCGTACAGGTAGAGGTTGCTGATGCCGGTGCGGTCAGAGACGAACGCGAGCGAGCGTCCGTCGGGTGCCCAGGCGGGGTTGATGTTCTTCCCCTCGTCCATGTGCCCCAGCATCTCGATCGTTCCGCCATCGAGGTGATAGAGCGCCAGGCGCATATTGCCGAAGCGCAGCTCGTCGAAGTCGGTCTGCCCGCCGCGGTCGGTTGCGAAGGCGATGGTCTTTCCGTCGGGCGACCAGACGGGCTGAAGGTCGGCGTACTTGTCGTTGGTCAGCCGGCGCAGGCCGGTACCGTCGCGATTGATGATGAACAGGTCGGACAGCCCGCCGTCGAACCCGGTGAACACGAGCTGGCGGCCGTCGGGCGACCAGGACGGCGTCTCGAGCCCGTTCAACGGAACCTGGATGCGCCGGTCTTCGCGGCCGCGCTTCACGTCGAGGATCACGAGATCTTCGTGCTGCTTCCGTTTGGCCGTGATCGCGAAGTACCGCCCGTCGGGAGAAAAGGAGCCCGAGGAATTGACGAACCGGAGGCTCTCGTAGTTCGAGTTGATCGTCGATTTGACCATGCGCCGCAGCGTACGCCCCGTCTCGGCGTCCGCCAGATACAGGTCGATAAAGAAGGAGTTGCGCTCACCGAAGAACGCCACCTGCCGCCCGTCGGGCGTGAGGGCGGGCGCCAGGTGATAGCCGCCGCCCGTACGCTTCTCCGTCAGCAGCGGCTGCGCGATCCGGCGGGCCCGGTAGTGCTCGCCCAGCTGGGGCAGGAAGGTCGTCTGCACGGCATCGCGCCATTCGTTCGACAGCTCCTCGAGCGAGAGACCGAGCGCCCGCTTGAACGAGCCTTCCACGCCGGACGTGGTCGACGCCTGCAGGATCTCGCCGATGACTTCGTCGCCCCACTTCTCCCCGATGTAGGACCACAAGGCGTGGCCATAGTGATAGGGGAAGACGCGCGGGTCGTACGTCATCTGCTCGATCGTCGGGAGGTCCCCTTCCAGGGACGCATCGCGCAGCCACATCGCGGTGTGGGGGTCGATGGGGCCGAGCGACAAGTACTCGGCCATTCCCTCCATGAACCACTCCGGCGGGTTGACATTGACCAGCGTCTGGACGCCGGCCCCGATCCGGCCACTGGAGAAGATGTCATACTGGAACTGGTGCACCATCTCGTGCTGGAGCACGTGCTCCAGGTCGGCGTAGGACCCGGTGAACGGCAGCACCATGCGATGCTTGAAGAACTCCGTGACGCCACCCGTCCCCTCGCCAAGCTCGCCTTCGATGGCGTTGGTCTGCTCGAAGTCGGTGTGCGAGGCGTAGAGGATGATGGGCTTCCGCGCCTGGAAACGATGGTGCAGGACGCGGGACAACCTGGCGTACGCACGCTCGGCCATGCGCGCGGCGTCGAGCGCGGCGGCGCGTTCTTCATCGTAGAAGTAGACTTCGAAGTGCTCGGTCTGAATGATCTTGAAGGGGAAGGTGCGGTATTGCACCTTGTTCTGACCGAAGTACTGCGCGGCTGCGGGTCGAGCGGCCACCAGGGCCGCCACCGCGACGGCTGTCGCGATCCCGAGCTGTCTCCATGTCTGCATGCTGCACTCCGTCCTTTCGTCCTGCGCCTTACTCAACCGCCGATGCCCACTTCCCCCCACGCCACGGGTGGGGCGTCCCCCCACAACCGCTCGAGCTGGTAGAACGCCCGCAGCTCGGGATGAAACAGATGCACGACCAGATCCACGTAGTCCAGAAGCACCCAGCGCCCTTGGGCCAGGCCTTCCACGTGGTGCGGGTGCAGCCGTTCCATCAAGTGCTCGGCCATCCCTCGCACATGCGCCTCGGATGTCCCCGAGGCTATCACAAAATAGTCTGTCGCTTCCGAAAGTCCGCGTAAGTCGAGCACCACCGGATCGACGGCCTTCCGATCCTCGAGCGCCGCGGTGACCTGCCGCAGAGCGTCGGGATGCCGGTGCGCCCCGCCTGGCGAACGTCCCCGGCTCCTATTCATAGCGCGCGCCTCACCGCTTTGTTCCGTCTTCGATCTGGTAGAACACCCCCCACGCCCCGATGCCGGCGTGCGCCGCGATCACCGGGGTGATCGGACTCACCACGATCTCCTTCGGCTGGTAGCGCTCTGCCAGCTCGTCGCGCAACGACGCGGCAAAGTCCGGGATGTCGCCATGGGCGATGCCCAGCCGCAGCGCACCGGGGCGGGGGGTCAGGGCGCGCTCGAGCCAGGCCAGGATGCGGGTCCGCGCCGCCTCCACGCCCCGAGCCCGGTCCACGGGGTCCGCCCGGCCATCGCTCGTCAGGGCGATGATCGGCTTCACCCCGAGCTTCGTGCCGAGCCATCCCCGCAACCGCCCGACTCGCCCCGAGCGAATCAGCCGCTCCAGATTGTCCACTGTGAAGACGCCGCCGGACTGGTCCCGCACCCGGTCCAGCTCGCGCGCGATGGCCGCAGCGTCCCAGCCGTCCGCCGCCAGCTCGAGGCCCCGCAGCACGAGCATTCCCTCGGTGAGTGACGCCCCGCGACTGTTCACCAGAACCACGCGCCCGGGATCCAGGCTCTTGGCGGCCCGCTCGGCACTGCCGTAGGTGCCCGAGAGGGCCTTGGAGAGCACCACCGCCACGACGTGTTCGGCCGTGCGCAGGGCGTCGACGAAGACCTCTCGGAAGGCGTCGGGAGCCGGCTGGGAGGTCGTCGCGTCGTCTCCCGCGCGCATCCGTTGAAAGAACTCCGCCGGGGTCATTTCGAGCCGGTCGCGGTAGGTGTGGTCCCCGATGATGAGCTGCGTCGGGACCAGACCAATGCCGTGCTCGAAGATCACGGAATCGGGGAGGTCGCACGCCGTGTCGGTGACGAACGCCAGGGCGCGTTTGGTCTGGAGCGCCCGGTGCTGCACCCGCATATCCTCGGCCTTCGTCTGCTCCACGTCGCCCCACGTGGCGCCCAGCGCGAATACCGCGTCCGGCGTGTCGGTGTGCACGTGCGCCTTCAGCAGGTCGGCGCTTTGGAGCACGACGATCGAGCCGCCGAGCTGGCGCAGGGCGTGTCGCACCTCCGCGACGGGTGGCAGTGCGCGCCCGCGCACCATGACCTCGGTGCAGAACCGATAGTCGTTCTCGGTCGCTACCTCGGTGCGGGCGGCGGCGTCCGGCTGGTCGAGGCGGTCCACCGCACCCTGCGCGAGCGTGCCCTCGTCGATGAGCCGCCGGACCCCCTCCAGGAAGCGCACGAACCCTTTGGCCCCGGCGTCCACCACGCCGGCTCGGCGGAGCGACTCGAGCAGCTCGGGCGTCTTCGCCAGGGCCACCTCGGTCCGCGCCACCAAACGGCGGACGAACACGCCTACGTCACGCTCGGCGGCGGCCTGCTCGGCTTCGTCGGCCGCCTCACGGGCGACAGTGAGGATCGTGCCCTCCACCGGCTGGTCCAGTGCGCCGTTGATGCGGTCGAAACCGGCGCGGATCGCCCGGGCCAGATCGGCCGAGGTCGCCTGGATCAGGGTCCCGAGCCCTTCTTTCAATCCGAGGAGGAATTGCGAGAGCATCAATCCGGAGTTGCCGCGGGCGCCACGGATGCTCGCCTGTGCCATGGCTTCGGTCACCTGCGGCAGCGGGGCGTCTCCCAGGTCGCGCAGCGCATGCGCCACCGCCCGCAGCGTGAGGCACATGTTCGTGCCGGTGTCGCCGTCGGGCACAGGGAAGACGTTGATGCGGTTCAACTCGTCCCGGCCGGCGGCCACCCAATCCGCCGCCGCGAGCAGCGAGCGGCGGAGCCGGGGGCCATCGACGTAGGCGATGCCGACGGTCACGACCGGACCGTCACTCCTTCACCACCACCACGGTGATCTCCGGCCGGACCTCGGCGTGGAACTTGATGCCCACGTGGAATTCGCCCAGGGACCGAATCGGCTCGGCCAGATCGATCTTCCGCTTGTCCACGTGGATGCCCTGTTCCTCGAGCCGACGCTGGATGTCGCTGGCGGTGACGGAGCCATAGAGCTTGTCCTCTTCGCCGACCTTCATCGCGAAGGTGAGACTGAGCCCGGCGAGCTTCGTCGCCTCGCTTTCGGCCGCCTGCTTCTCCGTCGCGCGCTGGCGGGCGATCCGCTCGGCTTCGAAGGTGACGCGCTTGCGATTCCCCTCCGTCGCCACGTACGCGAGCCCTTTGGGCAGGAGGTAGTTGCGGGCGTAGCCGTCCTTCACCTTGACCATCTCGCCCGCCTTCCCGAGATGCTGGACGTCTTCGCGCAGTATGATCTCCATCGTCGCTTCCTCTTTAATAAAGGAACAGTGGTCGATGCATCGATTGATGGGTTGGGACGGCGACCGCCGCCCGCGACCTCGACTGCCCGCCCAGCCCCGAGCCGACCGCTCCGCTGCGGCGTGGCACACCACCCGTGGGCTCGGGATGGGATTTGGCAGACGCCCCGAGCGGTGCTCCGAGCGGGGCGAGCGCGATGCGCGCGTGCCACTGCCAGGCCAGGGCGAGGCCGGCGAGCGTCTGGCCGATCACGTACACCGGGTACGCGCGGCCCAGCACTCGGACGGCCGGCTCGAACAATGCCTGCGCGTCCGGCCGCACCAGCATCATCAGGCGCAGCGAGCTCGACAGCCGCCGCACCAGGCTCCAGTGCAGCTCCGTCCAGAACGACGTGCCTCGCATGAGGAGACCGAGCAGCGCGACTCCGGCAATGCCCCAGCCCATGGCTCGCCACGCCTGGCGCAGCACCCCCGCCGGAGCAACGAGCGAGCCGCTCGCGAACGCCGCAGCCACGATGAGGGAATACGCCCCCAGCGCCGTGGACAGCGGGTCCGCTGTGGGCGAGGCCACCCAGGCGAGCCCGACCGCCCCGACTACTCCCGCCACCACACGCTCGCGCGGCCGCCGGAGGCCCGCCGCGACGAGGAGCGCCGCGAGCGACAGGGCCACGAGGCCGAGGCTTCCGGGCGCAAGCAGCAGGAGGGCGATGGTGCCCATCACCAGGCGCCACCACCGGCCGCCAGCCGGCGTGGTCAAGCCGAAGCGCCGCTCTTGATGTATGGAATCAGGGCGAGCTGCCGCGCGCGCTTGATGGCGGTGGCGAGTTGCCGCTGATGCCGGGCGCACATGCCGGACAGCCGGGACGGCAGAATCTTGCCGCGCTCGGTGAGAAACCGGCCGAGCGTGCGGTCGTCCTTGTAGTCGAGCACCCGCACGCCGGATTCGCACACGGGACAGGTCTTGGCCGGGCGTCTCATACTTCCTCCTCCTCCAGTTCCAGCAGCTCGGGCACGACTGCGGGGACCGTCGGCATCGGCTTCGGCGGCTCGCCTTCGTTCAACACCACCAGGTAGCGGAGCACCGAGTCGTCCAGTTTGACGGCTCGCTCGTACTCGGGCAGCAGCTCTCCCGCTGCCTCGAACTGCACGACGACGTAGTAGCCCGTCTCCTTCTTCTTGATGGGGAAGGCGAGGGACCGCTTGCCCCAATGATTCGTACTCGACACGCTGCCCTTCCCGCTCTTGGTCAGGAGCACGTTGAACCGCTCGAGTTTCTCGTTGATCGCTGGTTCTTCGAGGCTACTATCGAAGATGTAGACGGTCTCATACCGACGCATCATGAACACCTCCCTTTGGTCATGGGCGACCCGGCGCTGGTGTGGCGCCGAGTAGGGGACATGTGAGCCGGGAAGATAGCGGGGGACCCTCACGCCGGCCACCCTACCCTTGAGCACTGCGGCGCCGCTACCTATACCATACAGATAAGGAAACATCCATGCGCCACGCCTTCCTCGCCGCCGTCCTGTGGGCGATCCCCACCGCCCTCGCTGCCCAGCAGGACTCGGCTCGCCTGA
>Ga0153915_10000554_pt1 | contig 34760 bp, 34 predicted proteins | sample Opewatmetagenome_2_FD_107003 | JGI IMG/M metagenome (GOLD analysis project Ga0153915, IMG submission 107003) | Freshwater wetland microbial communities from Ohio, USA - Open water 3 Core 3 Depth 3 metaG | ecosystem: Environmental > Aquatic > Freshwater > Wetlands | place: USA: Ohio, Lake Erie... | reverse complement strand
TCCGAGTCGCCCTGGTAGAGCGGCTCCGGGTCGGTGAGCGGGTCTCCCGAGGGGCGCGCCGGCTCGCCGGAGAGACCGCCGGAGCCGAGCCCGTCGCCGCTGCCCGCGGTGTCGCGGTAGTAGCGCCAGATCGCCTCGGGGCGGGCCCGCTTGTATTCCTGCCCCGCAGAGACGCTCGCCATGCCCTCGCGGAACCACAGCGGGATTCCGCGGCTGGGCCAGCTCCACTCGCTCGCGGCCGACTGGTACATGGCGCAGTGGGTGAGCTCGTGGGCGAGCAGCTCCATCACCTCGGCGTCGCTGCCGCCCGCGAGCGACCAGGTTCGCGGCGACTGGAGATCGACCGTGGCATAGCGGGCCCAGGCGCGCAGCCAGCCGTACCCCTCGCGGTGGATCGCCGCCTCGAGGGCGGCGTGGGACGGGTGAATGGTGATGAGCACCGGGAGGGAAAGGCCGCCCCAGCGCGTGGCGCGGGGCACCGCCTCGGCGAGCGCCGCCTTCACCTGGCGCGCCACCGCCGCGTCCTCGGGCCAGTACTGCACGCGGAACGCGGCGCCGCCCGACTGGATGGCCTCGAGGCGCGAGCCTTCCTCGCCGCTCGCCGGCCGGTGGGCGCAGCCGGCCACGGCGACGAGCAGGAGGGAGAGCGTGGCCGAACGCATGGGCCGCCCTCTTGTATCCGGCGCCGTGCGACCCATCAAGGACGCCGGTCAAGCGCCCGCGCCGCGCCCCGCGGCGGCGAGGTCGCGCAGGAGTGGGGCGATGTGGGTGAGGTCGCCCACCTCGTCCATCCGGCGGGCGGCGGGGCCGAAGCCCAGCACCGGGACCCGGGCGAGCGTGTGGTTGCGCGTCCCGAGGTCCTCGACGTTGCCGTGATCGCTCGCCACGACGAGCGAGTCTCCATCCGCGAGGCGGCCCACGAGCGCGCGGAGGAACCGGTCGAGGCGCGAGAGCGCGTCGAGAGCGCGCTCCATGGAGCGGGCGTGCCCGGCCTCGTCGGTCTCGAAGTACTCGAAGAGCGTGAGGTCGTGGCGGGAGGCGAGCCCCGCGAGCACCTCGGCCGCAGCCTGCGGGCTCCGGAGCGGGAGGGCGGCGCCGAAGGCGTTGGCCCGCGCGCCGGTGATGTCGGCGGGGAGGGCCGTGCCTTCGCGCGCGTCGCCCCAGGTGAGAAAGCGTTCGCCGCCGGCGGCGAAGGCCACGGTGGTGGCCGAGGCCCGCGCGCGCCGGCGGAGCGCCCGAACGTCGAACTCCGGCTCGCCGTCGGCCGGCAGGCCCAGCGCCTGGAGGTGGGCCACCGGGAAGGCGTTCGCGAAGGCGGCGCGCAGGCCGCTCGCGGCGAGCGACCGGAAGAGGGACCGTTCCGCGAGCCACTCGCGCAGCGGCGCGTTGGGGAAGCCGAGGAGGTGGCGTCCGAGCGCCCGGGGGGCGTTCTCGCCGGAGAAGATGGTGCTCTGGCCGGTGGCCGATTGCGGGCGGCCGGAGACCCCGAGGCAGGCGTCGGCGAGCGCCGCGCGGCCGCCGCACGGCAGGGGCGCACCGGAGCCGTCGGCGAAGCGCGAGAGCAGGAACTCGCCTCGCGCCAGCGGGTTCACCGCAGGGTCCGGGTTCCCGGCGCCGACGCCGTCCACGAAGACGAAGGTGACCGCCACGCCGGGGGAATATAATGATGTATGCGTTGCCGCGCGCACTCGCCCTGGCCCTCTTGCTCCTCGCCCTCTCCTGCGCCGCACCGGCCCGGGTCGCCGCTCCCGCCGCTCCCACCCCGCCGGACCCGCGCATCGCGAGCTATCCGGCGGCGATCCAGGCCGCCATTCGCGAGAGGCGCGTCGTGCGCGGAATGGACGCGCAGGCGGTGCGGCTCGCCTGGGGCGACCCCGCGGCGGTCGAGCGGACGCCGTCCGCGACGGCGCCCGGCCTCGCCTACGAGCGCTGGGCCTACGGTGCCGGTCCCGGGGGCCCGGCGCGCGCGGTGTGGCTCGCGGATGGTCGCGTCGTGGACGTGGCCGAGATGCCGGGTGCTACGGCAGAGTGACGAACACGCCCGCGGCCGCGCTCGTCCCCGCGAGCGCGCCGCTGTAGATGGAGAGGTTGCCCGAGGTCGATCCCATCTTCGCCGCGGTGAGGCCGACGACGTACCTCGCGGGGAAGTCGCCGGGCAGCGGCTCCGGGAAGCACGTCGTCTTGGGGACGTTGAACATCGCGGCCCGGTACGGCGCGTCGTTCACGAAGACGAGGGTCAGGAAGTCGCCCGCGGTCTGCGGGAAGTTCGTGCAGTTTGGAGTCGCGTTCGGATTGAAGGTCGTGCCCGAAAGGCTCCAGACCCCGTAGAAGGCGATGTCGGTCCCGGTCCGGGTGATCGGGTACGGGTCCGGGAACTGTCCCGTGTCGCTGTAGCTCGTGTACGTGTAGACCCCGCTCGCCGCCGTTCCCGGGAGCGTCAGGGTCGGCGTCGAGGGGACTTGCGCCACCTCGCCCCAGTACTGGTCCGAGCCCACGGTGGCCGTGAAGCGGTAGGTGTGGCCGGCGACGTACGTGACGCTCGTGGACTCGTAGTAGCCCGGGGCACCGGCCACTCCGCTGAGCGTCCAGGTGTTGCTGCCGTCCCTGACCACCACCGTGGCGCCGGTGATGGGCGTGAGGCTCTGCTCGCTCGGCGGGCTCGTGAGGTCGCCGCTCTTCTGGGCGAGGTACAGCTGTGCCACCACGACCGGCGAGCCGCCGATGGGAGCGGGCGGCTGCGGCGACTCCAAGAGGGTCGCCACCAGGATGACGTTGTTCTGGAGCCGATCGAGCAGCCCGCAGCCGGCGAGCAGGAAGGCGATGGACAGGGCGGTGAAGAAGCGCATTCGGTGTGTTCCTCCGTTGGCACATTAGACCAGCCCGCCGGCCCTCCGGCCACGGCCGGAGGAGGCAGCATGTAGGCGGGCGTGGGAGAGAGCGCGGTACTATCCACGACCCGGAGCCCCGATGCCGCGCCTCCCCGATCCTCGCTTCGCGCCGGACTGCGCCATCGAGGTGGACGGACGGAGGGTGCCCGCGCGCGCGGGCGAGAGCGTGGCCGCGGCGCTCCTCGCGGCCGGCCGGCCGCTCCTCGCCCGCAGCGCCAAGTACCACCGCCCGCGCGGCCCCTTCTGCCTCGCCGGGAGCTGCGGCAACTGCCTCGTCCGCGTCGACGGCGAGCCCAACGTCCGGGCCTGCCGCGCCCCGTGCCGCGCCGGGCTCCGGGTCGAGACGCAGAACGCCTTCCCGTCCGCCGCCCACGATCTCCTCGGCGTCGTGGACCGGGCGACGCCTCGTGGCCTCGACCACCACCACCTCGCCACCTGGTCCCGCCTCGCGAACCGGATCGCGGTGCGCCTCTCCCGCTCGCTCGCCGGCCTCGGGCGCCTCGGCGATCGGCAACCGCCACCCTACCCGCCCGCTGCCGAGGAGCGGTTCGACGCGCTCGTCGTCGGCGCGGGACCCGCCGGGCTCGGCGCCGCCCACGCGCTCGCCGAGGCCGGCCGCCGCGTGCTCCTCGTGGAGGAGGCGCCGCGCCTGGGCGGACGCCTCCGCTGCCAGTACGGCCTTTCCGGCGACCCGACGCTCGCCTGGGCCGGAGAGGTCGCTGAGGCCGTCCGCCGCGGCGGCGGCGAGGCGGCGTCGGCGGCGTCTGCCCTCGGCCTGTGGCGCGACGGCGGGCGGCCCGTCGCCGCCGTGCTGGAGGACGCGCCATCGCCGCGCCTGCGGCTCGTGCGCGCGGACCGCATCGTCCTCTGTGCCGGCGGGACGCCGCAGCCGCCGGTGTTCGAGAACGCCGACCTGCCCGGCGTCCTCTCCGGCCGGGGCCTCGCCGCGGCGCTCGCCGAGCACGGCATCGTCCCCGGAGAACGGGCCGCGATCCTCGGCCGGGGCCCCGAGGCCGAAGCGCTCGCGACCCTTCTGCGCTCCGCAGGGATGGCGGCGGCACAGATCACCGGCGAGGTGGCGCGTGCCCGGGGCCGGGCCCGCGTGTCCGGCCTCGCGCTCGCCGACGGTAGGCGCGTGGTCTGCGACACGGTCGCGGTGGCGACGATTCCGGCGCCCGCCTGCGAGCTGGCGCGCGAGGCGGGGGCGGGCGTGGCCTTCGACCCGGGGCTCGGTGCCTTCGCGGTCCGCGCGAACCCGGACGGCGCCACCGGCGTCCCGGACCTCTGGGCCGCGGGCGAGGCGACGGGCGCGTGCTCGGCCGCCGAGGCGGCCCTCGCTGGCCGCCGGGCCGGGGAGGCCGCCCGTGGGTAAGACCATCGTCTGCGCGTGCGAGGACGTGACGGTCGAGGAGGTACGGCGCGCCTTCGCTGCGGGCCACCGCGACCTCGAGTCGGTGAAGCGGTACACCGGCTTCGGCACGGGCCCTTGCCAGGGGAAGAGCTGCCTCTCGGCGGTGGCGCGCGAGATCCTGCGGCTCGGTGGGACGCCAGGCGAGGCCGCGCCGTTCACCATCCGTCCGCCGCTCCGCCCGGTCGCGCTCGCGGCCCTCGCCGCGATGGACCCGTCCACCCTACCCGTCGACCCCGGCGTTCCCGTCCCGCCGGCGGGCCCCACCGCCCGCCCGCGCCCGAACGGGCCGCTCCCGGCGCGCGCCGACGTCGTGATCGTCGGCGGCGGGATCATGGGCCTGGCGCTCGCGTACGAGCTGACGAGGCGCGGCGTCACCGACGTGCTGGTGCTGGAGCGGGACTACCTGAACGCGGGCGCGTCGGGCCGGAACGGCGGTGGGGTCCGCGCCCAGTGGTCCACGGCCACGATGATCCGGCTGGCCCGGCGCACGCTCGAGATCTGCGCCCGCTTCGCGGCCGACATGGGCGTGAACGTGTGGTTCCGTCGCGGCGGCTACCTGTTCCTCGCCCCGACGAAGCGCGAGGTGGCCAGGCTGGAGGCGAACCTCGCCCTGCACCACCGCTTCGGGCTGCGCACGCTCCTCGTCACGCCCGGCGAGGCGAGGGAGATCGTCCCGGAGCTCGACGGGTCGCGCTTCCTCGCCGGCGCGTTCAACCCGGACGACGGGGTGGTCTTCCCCTGGCCCTTCCTCTGGGGCTACGCGGCCCGCTCCGAGGCGCGCGGCGCGAAGGTGCGGACCTTCACGGCCGTCACCGGTTTCGAGATCTCCGGGTCGCGCATCCGCGCCGTCCTGACCGAGCACGGCCGGGTGGAGTGCGAGACGGTGGTGAACGCCTGCGGGGCCTGGAGCAAGGAGGTGGCGGCGCTCGCGGGCGTGGCGCTCCCGAACCGGCCCACCCGCCACGAGATCCTGGTCACCGAGCCCTTGAAGCCCTGGCTCGACCCGCTGGTGTCGGTGCTCGGCACCGGCCTCTACTTCTCCCAGTCGCAGCGGGGCGAGCTGGTGGGCGGCATGGGCGACCCGGAGGAGCCGGCCGGCGTCGAGTCGGGCTCGACGCTGCGCTTCCTCGCCCGCTTCGCGCGCGAGATGGCCGCGTGCGCGCCCGCCACCGCGGGCCTCCGGGTCCTGCGCCAGTGGGCCGGCTGCTACGACGTCACGCCGGACAACAATCCCGTGCTCGGCGCCGCCGGCTTCGAGAACTTCCTGCAGATGTCCGGCTTCGTCGGCCACGGCTTCATGATGGCGCCGGCGGTGGCCGAGCTGATGGCGGACTGGATGGCGGGACGCGGCCGCGACGAGATCTTCGAGCGCTTCACCGTGGCCCGCTTCGCTCGCGGGGAAACGGTGCCAGAGGACTTCATCATCGGGTAGAGTCCCGCCATGTCCCTCGGAAAGAAGATCGTCTTCCTCGGCTCGGGCAACATGGCCGAGGCGCTCATGAAGGGCCTCTTCCGCGCCAGGGTCGCGGCGCCGGAGGAGGTTCTGTGCACCGACCGGCGCGGCGAGCGCCTCAAGGAATTGGCCGACCGCTACAAGGTGAGGGTCTCCTCGGACAACCGCGCCTTCGCCAAGGAGGCCGACATCGTCCTCCTCTCGGTCAAGCCGCAGGCGATGAACAAGCTCCTCGTGGAGATCGCGCCGGCCGTCGACGATCGGAAGCTCGTGGTCTCCATCGCCGCCGGCGTGCCCATCGAGGCCATCGAGCGCAAGCTCGGCCACGGGCGGGGCATGCGGATCGTCCGCTGCATGCCCAACACGCCCGCCCTCGTCGGCGCCGGCGCCACGGCGCTCTCCCCCGGCGAGCACGCCACCGAGGCGGACCTCGCCCAGGCTCGCGCCCTCTTCGACGCGGTGGGCAAGACCGCGATCGTGGACGAGACGCTCCTCGACGCCGTCACCGGCCTCTCCGGAAGCGGCCCCGCCTACATCTTCCTCGTCATCGAGGCGCTCGCCGACGCGGGCGTGAAGGTGGGCCTGGACCGCCGCACCGCCCAGGACCTGGCCGCCCAGACCGTCCTCGGCTCGGCCCAGCTGCTCATCGAGACCGGCAAGCACCCCGGCGAGCTCAAGGACCAGGTGACGAGCCCCGGCGGCACCGCCATCGCCGGCCTGCACACGCTGGAGGCGGGCGGCCTGCGGACCACCCTCATGAACGCCGTGGAAGCCGCGACCAAGCGGTCGCACGAGCTCGGCAAGAAGTTCCTCGAGGCCGATCCGGACGAGTAGCCGGCGGCGCGGGCTCTTCGGCGAGCGCAGGGCGAGCCGGATGAGGCTCGCCCGGAGCGAGGGGGGGCTTGGGGGGGCCGAATCTTCCCCCGCGAAGCGAGGGGGAAGGTTCGGCCCCCCCATTTACATGGTCGTCTCGCAGGTCGCGTAGCCGCAGGCGCGGCAAGTGAAGCAGCCGCCGCTTCGGGCCATGGGGGCGCCGCACTGCGGGCAGGCATCGCCGTTCCTCGCCACCCCCGCCGTCAGCACTTGCCCCTCGCGCGACCCGTCGCGGTAGACGGTGATGCCCTTGCAGCCGAGCTCGTGGGCGAGCGTGAAGGCCAGCGACACGTCATCGACGGTGGCCTCCGGCGGAAGATTGATGGTCTTCGAGACGCCGTTGTCGGTGTGGCGCTGGAAGGCGGCCTGCATCCTCACGTGGTCGTCGGGGGCGACGTCGTGCGACGTCGCGAAGAGGCGCTGGATGTCCGCCGGCACTCCGGGGACGCCCCGCGCGCGCCCCGTCGCCTGGATGGCGGCCTCGGCGCCCTCCGCCCCGGCGCTCCGGAGCCGCTCGGCCAGCACCTGGTTCTCCTCCGGCAGCTCCACGTCGCCGAGGGCGTGGCGGACATAGGCCACCGCGAAGAGGGGCTCGATGCCCGAGGAGCAGCCGGCGATGACCGAGAGCGTGCCGGTCGGGGCGATGGTGGTGACGGTGGCGTTGCGACGCGGCGGGAGGCCGGCGATGGCCGGCGCGCTCGTGGGCCAGCCGGGGAACGGGCCGCGCATCCGCGCCAGCGCCTGGCTCTCGGCGTGGGCCTCCCTCTCGACGAATGCCATCAGCTCGTCGGCGAGCACGAGCGCGCGAGGGTCGTCGTAGGGCACGCCGAGCCGCACGAGCAGATCGGCCCAGCCCATGACGCCGAGACCCACCTTGCGGTTGCGGTGCGAGACCTCGGCGATCTGCGGCAGCGGCCAGGCGTTCACGTCGAGGACGTCGTCGAGGAAGCGCACGCCGTCGCGTACGCAGGCGGCGAGCGCGGGCCAGTCCACGCGCCCCCCCTTCTCGAAGCGGGCGAGGTTCAACGATCCGAGCGTGCAGGCCTCGAAGGGGAGGAGCGGCTGCTCGCCGCACGGGTTCACCGCCTCGAAGCGGCCCAGGTCGGGGGTGGGGTTCGCCGCCTCGATGCGGTCGAGGAAGACGAGGCCCGGCTCGCCCGATTCCCAGGCGGCGGTGGCGATGCGGGAGAGCAGCTCGCGCGCGTCCAGCTCGCCCGTCGCCGCGCCGCTCCTCGGGTGGCGCAGCGCGATGCGCCCGCCCCGCGCCGCCGCCGCCATGAAGGAGTCGGTCGCCGCCACCGAGATGTTGAAGTTCCCGAGGCCCGGGCCGCGCTTCGCGTCCACGAACTCGACGATGTCGGGGTGGTCCACGCGGAGCACGGCCATGTTGGCGCCGCGGCGCACGCCGCCCTGCTTGATGGTCTCGGTGGCGGCGTCGTAGACGCGGACGAAGGACACCGGGCCGCTCGCCACGCCGTGCGTGGTCCGGACGAGGTCGCCCTTGGGGCGCAGCCGCGAGAAGGCGAAGCCCGTCCCTCCCCCGGACTGGTGGATGAGGGCCGCCCACTTCAGGGCGTCGAAGATGGAGCCGAGGTCGTCGTCCACCGGCAAGACGAAGCAGGCCGCGAGCTGGCCGTGCGGGCGGCCGGCGTTCATGAGGGTGGGCGAGTTCGGCAGGAACTCGAGCGCGGCCAGCCGGGCCTCGAACCGCTCTGCCATGCGGGCGCGCTCCTCGGGCGGCTCCGCCTGGGCCACGGCTTCGGCCACGCGGCGGAAGAGCCGTTCCGGCGTCTCCTCGAGGGCCCCCCGGTCGTCGCGGAGGAGGTACCGCCGCTCCAGCACGGCCCGTGCGTTCTCGGAGAGCGTCGCCATCCCCTTCATCGTAGCGCCGGATCCCCCCTCGCCGCACGCCTCGGCCGGGCCGTCGCGCTTGTCTCGGAGGCGAGGCGGTGCGATAGAGGGACCATGCGCCGCGCCCTCCTCCCGCTCCTCCTCCTCGCAGCCGCCTGCGTCCCCCGGGTGAACGTCCCCGAGGGCGAGCGCCAGCGCGTGGCCGACGCGCTCGCCGGGACGACGCGCTACCTCCGCGTCGCGGTCTACGTCGGGCCGTTCTACGGCGACCGGAGCCTGGCCCTCGTCTCCGACCGGCCCTACTCCGAGCTGGACCTGCTCGAGAGTCCCGACGGCAGGCCCATCCTGCCGCCGCCGGCGGAGCGCATCCTCCCGCCCGGCACGCCGGTCGTCATCCAGCAGGTGCAGTTCCCGACCGGCGTCATCATCGTGAGCCGGCCCTTGATGACGCCCCGCTACCACCCCTGGGTCTACCTCCGCATCGAGGGCGACGAGCGGCCGCACGTCCTCGTGCTCCCGCAGACGGTCGCGAGCCTCGAGGACGTGCGCGGCGACGTGGACCGCGTGCTGGTGGGGGACGATCCCGGGCCGGCCTTCCGCGCGCTCCCGCAGGCCCAGCGCGAGGCGATCCTCAGGAAGGAGCCGGCCGAGGGCATGGGGCGGCAGGCCCTCGTCATGGCCTGGGGCTACCCGGACAAGATCCTGGTGGACCGGCCGGCCGGGACCGAGGAGTGGACCTGGACCGGCGGCAAGCGTCGCGCCTCCCTCCAGGACGAGAAGCTCGTGCGCTGGGAGCCGCGTTAGCCGACGCTAGCGCCGGTCGCGCCCGCGACCGCCATGCCCTCCGCGGTGTCCGCCGCCGTGGCCGCGCCCCGGCCCCTCGCCCCGGCGCCCCTCGGCTGGCCCGCGCCCGTCGCGTCGGTCGCGCGCCTCGGGGGGACGCGGCTCGGCGCCGATGGCCACGCAGAACACGCCACCCGCCCGGATCTGCGCCACCAGGTCGGCCTCGCTCCGCACCGGCTCCTTGAACAAGGTCGCCGCCTTCCCGATCTCGTCGAGGGAGTGTGCGCCCGAGGCCCCGATGCACGGCAGGTTCATGTGGTCGGCTGCCTCCACGGCGAGGTCGTTGGCCGGCCCCTTGCGGCGGATGTTCAGGCCCTCGACGGCGGCGAGCCCCTCGAGCGTGAAGATGACGTCCCCACCGGGCCGCTCCACGGTCTTGTCGTACGGGTGGGCGGCGATGGCCACCCCGCCGAGCTCGGCCACCTTCCGGAGCACGTCGCGCACCGGCCACGGGGTCGTACCGAACACCTGCGGCGGCGCCGGCACCTTCGCCGGGTCCGGGAAGAAGCACAGGTAGTGACCCCGGTCGGTGGTGAGCTCGACGCCACAGAGGGCGAGGAAGCCCTCGTCGCGGCCTGCCGCCCGGATCTCCTCCAGCCCCTCGAGCGTGTTGGTGTCCGTGAAGGCGATGCCGTCGAGCCCGGCCTCCCTGCCGCGCCGCACCGCGTCGCGCGGCAGGAGGTTGCAGCCGAGGGTGTGGTGGCTGTGGACGTGGAGGTCGATGAGCATGGCCGCCCGCATAGCACGGCCGTCCCGCCTTTGTCAGGCATTCCTCCCCCGGCGCCGCGGCCCCGGCGCAGGCCCGGCGCCGGACACCACATTTTCCGCCGCGATATCGCCTGGTTGGAGGTCGCCACGTTTGACATCGAGGGAAATCCGGGTCCATACTTCCGGATGATTTCGCGCCGGAGGCCGGTGTGAGCGGGACCGCGGAGGAGCGCGCGCTGCAGTTCACGGGGGTGAAGGTCTTCTCCGCCACCAAGGCGAAGGAGCGCGAGGAGCTCGGCGACAGCATCACGCGCTGGCTCCGGTCGAACGCCGACCTCGAGATCGTCGACCGGGTCGTCTCCCAGTCGAGCGACAGCGAGTTCCACTGCCTCACCATCGTGCTGTTCTACCGGGCCAAGGCCTAGGCTCGGGCGGCGCGCCGGCCGCGCTGTCGCGCCGCGCGCGGGCGTGGTACCAAGGGCGCCGCGATGAGGCTCAAGCAGCGCCCGGAGGACTTCGCCGTCACCGAGTCCTGGAGGTTCGACCAGGACCCGGAGGGCGAGTGGTTCGTCTACCTCATGGACAAGCAGAAGCTCTCCACCTTCGACGCGGTGGAGCGCATCTGCGCCGCGACCCACGTGAAGCGCGCGGACGTGACCTACTGCGGCCTCAAGGACAAGCAGGGGCGAACGAGCCAGCTCGTCGCGGTCCGCGGCCGGCCGGCGGAGATCCAGGACCCCGACCTGCGCCTCAAGCCCCTCGGCCGCACCGCCGCGCCGCTCTCCGCCCAGAACACCACCTCGAACCGCTTCGCCGTCGCCGTTCGCGACCTCTCCGAGGACGACCTGGGACGCCTCCCCGCCTCGGTGGCCGAGGTCCAGCGCATCGGCGTCGTGAACTACTTCGACTCGCAGCGCTTCGGGGCGCTCAAGCACGGCCAGGGGTTCCTCGTGAAGGACCTCATGCGCGGCGATTCGGAGGCGGCGCTCCGCAACTTCATGGCCCGCCCGAGCGAGCTCGACCGTTCGGACGACGCCCGGGTGAAGACCTTCTGGAAGGAGCACTGGGGCGAGTGGGGCCGCCGCTGCCCCTACCCCGGCACCGAGAAGTACGCTCCCGTCCTGCGCTGGCTCCGCGACCACCCCAAGGACTTCCTCGGCGCCTTCTTGCGAACCGAGCCGCGCTGGCGGGCCCTCCAGGTCTTCGCGTACCAGAGCTGGCTCTGGAACGAGGGCGTGAAGCAGTACCTGCGCGACGTGGTGGGGATCTCGCAGCTCGTCGCCCTTCGCTACCAGGCCGGGAGCCTCCTCTTCCCGCGCTCGCTCGACGCGGAGCAGGCTCGGCTCCTGCGCGACGCGACCTTTCCCCTCCTCGCCCCCGGCTCCACGTTCGTCGACCCCAGGGTGCGCAAGGCGGCGCTCTCGGTCCTGGACCGGGAGGACATGACGCTCGACAGCCTGCGAGTTCCGGGCGCGCCGCAGATCCACTTCGACCACGAGGAGCGGCCGCTGCTCGTCCACCCCGGGAAGCTGGTGGTCGGCGAGGCGCGCGAAGACGAGCTGAACCGCGGGAGGCTGCGGGTGAACGTCGCCTTCACGCTGCCGCCCGGGGCCTACGCGACGCTGGTCGTGAAGCGGCTCTTCTCCTGGACGCTCGAGCCAGGGCACAAGCGGCCGCGCGCCAAGCCGGCCCCCCGGCCACGGCCCACGGCGGAGGAGCGCCACGCCGAGCGCCGCCGCACCGGCTTCCTCTCGAAGAAGCGGGCGCGCAAGGCGGCGAGGGGGAAGGGCTAGCCCCGGGACGTGCCCGCGCAGGACGGCGCGGGCCGACCCTCTCGTTCGCGCGCAGCGAGCGGAGCTGCGTGCGGGGCCCGCATGCCGTGCGCCAGCCGCATTGCATCGACCGGTCAGCCGCTCGCCGACACCCTCCCCCCACGGAGCGGCTGGCGGGAGATGCGCGGCCACGCGCGCTCCGAACCGGCCCGTCGATCGGTGACGGAGGCGACTTCGAGCGAGCGCGAACGAGAGGGTCCGCCCGAGCCTCTCGTTCCCGCGCCTCTCGCGTCAGGGCCGCGGCCCGAGCCTCGCGGCGATGGCGTCGGCGAGCGCGATGGCCGTGTGCTCGTCGGGCTGCACGTCCACTCGCAGGCCCGCGGCGCGAACCGCCTCGGCGGTCGTCGGGCCGATGACGGCGATGGCGGCGCGTCCAAGCAGCGCCGCGCGCGCCCCCAGCGCCGCGACGACGCTCCTCACCGCGGACGGGGAGGCGAAGGCCACCGCGTCCACCTCCCCGCGCCCGAGGAGGTCCCCCAGGATCCGGAGCGTCTCGGGCCTCGCCGACACGGTCCGGTACGCGTCCACCGCGACCACCTCGGCGCCCGCGGCGGCGAGCCCATCCACGAGCTCGGGCCGGCCCTCGGCGGCCCTGGGAACGAGCACGCGCTTGCCGCGCACGAGCGGCGCCATCGCCGCCGCGAGCGCCTCGCCGCTCGCCTCGGCCGGGACGAGGTCCGGCGCCCGGAGCGCCCCGGCGACCCGCGCCGCCGTGGCCTTGCCGACGGCGGCCAGCTTCACCCGATCCGGAGGAGCGTGTACGCGGAGCGCAGCGCGGCGCGCAGCGAAGGCGTCCACGGCGTTGGCGCTCGAAAAGGCGATCCAGTCGAACCGGCCCAGCTCCCGGAGGGCGGCGTCGAGCGCCTGGTAGGACGCGGGTGGCGACGTGGCGATGGACGGGAACGGCAGCACCTCGGCGCCGAGCGCGTGCAGCCGCTCGGAGAGAGAGTCCTCGCCCTCCTTCCCTCGCGTCACGGCGATCCGGCGTCCGCGAAGGCTCGTTTGACCCGCCATGGAGCCTCCCCTCACCCCGGTCCCCTCCGGAGGGAGAGGGAGACGGGAATCCGTTCACCGCTTTGGCGCCGCGAAGGCGGGCCCCACCCCCTCGCACTCCTTCAGGATGGCGGCTGCGCCCTTCGAGAGCAGCTCCTCGGCGAGCGCCTCGCCGATGCGGGCCGCGTCGGCCGCCGGCCCGCTCCGCTCTCCTTTCACCACGCGCGTGCCGTCGAGCGAGGCGACGAGGCCGCGGAGCAGCACCCGGCCGCCCTCGACGACCGCGTGGCCGGCGAGCGGCACCTGGCAGCCACCCTCGAGCCGCTTGAGGAACCCGCGCTCCGCCTCGACGCGCACGCGCGACTCCAGGTGCTCGAGACGGGCGAGCCGCCCGAGCGTGGCGGCATCGTCGGCGCGCGCCTCGAGCGCGAGCGCCCCCTGCGCCACGGCCGGCAGCATCTCGGCGGGGTCGAAGACGTAGCTCGCGCGCCCGGCGAGGCCGAGGCGCAGCAGGCCCGCGTAGGCGAGCACCACCGCGTCGAGCTCCGTCTCCCCCTTGCGGAGTCGCGTCTCGACGTTTCCGCGCACCATCTCGATCCGGAGGTCGGGGCGGAGCGCCTTGAGCTGCGCCCCGCGGCGGAGGCTAGAGGTGCCGACGCGCGCGCCCTTCGGCAGATCGGCGAGCGAGCGGGCCTTCCGCGAGCACAGCGCGTCGCGCGGGTCCTCCCGCTCCGGCACCGCGGCCACCACCAGTCCCGGGGCGAGGAGCGCCGGCAGGTCCTTCATCGAGTGCACGGCGATCTCGGCCTCGCGGGCCAGGACGGCGTCCTCGATCTCCTTGACGAAGAGCCCCTTCCCGCCGACCGCGGCGAGCGGCACCTCGAGGATCTTGTCGCCCTTGGTGACGAGCTCGTGGAGCCGGACCTCGAGGCCGGGCTCCTGCGCGCGCAGGAGTCCGGCGACGTGGTTCGCCTGCCACTTGGCGAGCGGGCTCCGTCGGGTGGCGATGCGGATCACTTTCGCTCCGGCAGGGCCACGACGTCGGCACCGCTGCCCTGCTCACGGCCCGCCGGCGGCTCGTTCTCGATGCCGAACAGCTCCGCCGCCGCCCCGGGCAGCGTGTCGTCGCCCGACGCCGCGGCCTCCTTGAGGCGGGCGGTCGGCCCGTGCAGCAGCTTGTTCACGATGGCCTTCGCCATCGCCTCGACGCTCCTCCTGCCCTTGTCGTCCAGCTTCCCGCCGAGCGCGGCGAGCGTGCGCTCCGCCTCGGCCCGCGCCACCTCCTCGGCGTGGCGCCGCATCGCGGCCAGCACCGGCAGCGCCGCGCGAGTCTCGCGCTCGCGCGTGAAGGCCGTCACCTCGGACTCGATGATGCCTTCGGCGCGGATGGCCTCCTCGGCCCGCGACTGCCGGGTCTCGTGGACCACCTTCTGGAGGTCGTCGATGTCGTAGGCGTAGACGTTGGAGAGGTCCGCGCACGCGGGGTCGACGTTGCGGGGCACCGCCACGTCGATGAAGCAGATGGAGCGCTGGCGGCGGGCCTTCATCGCCATGGCCGCGAGGTCTCGCGTGATGACGTATTGCGGGGCGCCCGTCGAGACCAGCACCACGTCGGCAGCGGTGAGCAGGTCGGGCAGCTTCTCCCAGGGCTCGGCGGCGCCGCCCACCTGCTCGGCGAGGGCCGCCGCCTTCTCCGGCGAGCGGTTGGTCACGAGGATGCGGTCGGCGCCGAGATCGGACAGCGCCTTGGCCGAGAGCGCGCCCATCTTGCCCGCGCCGACGAGGAGGACGCCGCGCCCCTGGAGGTCGCCGAAGATCTTCTCGACCAGCTCCACCGCCACCGCCGAGACCGACGACGCCCCGCGGCCGATCTCCGTCTCGTTGCGGACCCGCTTCGCCGTTGCGAAGGCCCGGTTGCAGAGCCGGGAGATGGTGGCGCCCGCCACCTGGGCCGCGCTGGCGAGGCCGTAGGCCTCCTTCACCTGGCCGAGGATCTGCTGCTCGCCGAGCACCATGGAATCGAGGCTGGCCGAGACGCGGAAGAGGTGGCGGACGGCCTCGAAGCCCTGGCGCTCGTACAGGTGCTCCTGGGCCTCCCGGGCGCGGTCGAGGAAGAAGCGCCTCGCCGGCTCGAGCCCGTGGCCGACGACGTAGACCTCGACCCGGTTGCAGGTCGAGATGACCATCGCCTCCTCGACGCCGTCCATCCCCTTGAGCTGGAGCAGGGCCTCCTTGAGGGCGTCCCCGGAGAGGGCGACCCGCTCGCGAACGGCGATGGGGGCGCTCTTGTGGGAGAGCCCGACGAGGTGGACCTCGCTGCCTCCGCTCACTGGTAGGTCCCCCCGTGCCGCGTGACCCCCGGGATGGAGCCGATCAGCACCATGGAGCCGATGACGAGGACGAACCCCACCAGCGTGAGCACCGCGTAGCGCCGGCCGTGCCAGCCCGTGTGGTGCAGCTGCACCATGCCGCCGTAGAGGAGCCAGATGAGCAGCGAGCTGACCTGCTGCGGGTCCCACGACCAGGCGCTCTTCCAGACGCCCTTCGCCACGAGCGCGCCGGTGACGAGCGCCACGCTGAAGACGAGGAAGCCCGCGCGAACGAGTCGCTGATTCAGGCGGTCGAGCGAATCCAGCGACGGCAGCCGGGAGAAGAGCGCCCCGAAGTGCTTGCCCTTCACCTCCCGCTCCTGGAGGAGGTACATGAGCGCGACCATGAAGGCGATGCCGAAGAAGGCCACGCCCAGCATCGCCGTGACGATGTGCAGGGTCAGCGAGGGGCGCCGCACCGTCTCCGGGACGATCTGGGCCCCGCCCGGCGTCGCGAAGAGGGCGGGGAGGAGCACGACCAGGATGAGCGGCGTGACGAAGGCCCCCACGGTGGGAACGCTGGTGAAGCGCTGAAGGACGAGGAAGGCACCGGCGACGAGCCAGGCGAGCAGCACCAGGCCCCCGCGCAGGCTGAAGAACTCGGCGCCACCGAACTCGCGGCATCCAAGGCCAATGGCCACGGCGTGGACGACGAAGGCGACGGAGAGGATGGCCTGTCCGGCGCTCGCCAGCCACACGTACCGGGGGCGCGCGAAGAAGGCGACGTAGGCGGCGGCCGCACCGGCGTAGAACGCTGCGGCAATCATCAATACGAGCATGCTCATCGGCGATCCGAGCTCCTCACGAGGGCACCCCGAAGCGGGCCGGGGCCCCGCGCAGGACTTGCGGGCTCACCCCATCCGGCGCAGCCGAAACGGCCCTCGCGCCGGGGTGCGGAGGCGCAGTCCGTGCGCCCCGCGGCCTTCAGGACAGGTTGTCTAGCAGAAAGCGCGCCAGTGCTTCGGCCTCCTTGCGCTTCTCCTCCAGGTCCCTGGGCATGGGCGTGGGACGGGACGTGCGCGCCGGCCGGGGAGCTGGCGTGGCGGGCCGCCCCGACGTGCCGGCGGAAGCGGACGCGGGTGCGACCACCGCCTGCGGGGCCTTCCTCGCGGCGGCGGCCGCCTGGAGCGCCGACACCTCGGCGAGGAATCCGGGCTGGACCTCGTAGGCGACGTCGCCGAGGATGACCGACCCCTCCACCTGCTCGGCGCCCATCCCGCGCAACTGCGAGACCGGCTTCACCTTGGAGAGCAGGCCGTTCGAGTCCGCTTCCGCGCCGAGGATCTTGAGGAACCGGACCGCCGGCTCGAGCGCGTAGCTCCGCCCCTTCCCCTCGCCCTGCAGGAGGGTCATGACGTTGCCGACGAAGTCGATCTTCCCCTGCTCGGCCCAGGTGTCGAGCATCTCCTGGGACACGAAGAGGAGGCCGCCTGCCATGGATTTCCTTCCTGAATCGAACCCTTTCGAGCGGGGCGAAAGGGTACCACGGCGCGGGAGCGGCTTGCCAGGGCGGAGGTGTTCGGTTAGTCATTCGCGCATGGCATCCAGCGACGTGTTGAATCTGGAGGACGGCACCTTCGACAACGAGGTGCTGAAGAGCGAGACCCCGGTCCTCGTGGACTTCTGGGCGGTGTGGTGCGGCCCCTGCAAGGCGATCGGGCCCTACGTGGAGGAGCTCGCCAAGGAGTACAAGGGCAAGCTCAAGGTGGCGAAGATGGACATCGACCACCACCAGGCCGTGCCGCAGAAGTACGGCATTCGCTCCATCCCGACGCTGCTCCTCTTCAAGGGCGGCCGGGTGGTGGACACGATCATCGGCGCGGTCCCGAAGTCGAAGCTCGTCGACGCCGTCAAGAAGGTCGTCTAGTCGCCGCCTCACGCTTCACGCCGCCGATCGACGAGTGGCCGCCCGGGCTGGGCTCGGCGGAGCGCGCATCCGCAGCGCCGCCGCGCGGAATGCGGCCGCCGCGACGCGCCAGCGCGTGCCAAGTGCGCGCACGTTCCTGTCTGAGCCCCCGCGTCGCGCAGCGAGGCGCGGGGGCGAGTCAACGGGCGCGCCATCGGGCGCGACGTGCGCGGCGCGGCCGTGAGCACCATGTCGGCGCGAGGACCAGGCGCGCGCAGCCGTGCCCAGCCCGGGCGGCTTTAGTTCACGAACCGCCGCATGCCCACGTTGGCGAGCAGCGCCACCGCGAGGGCCACCGAGATCACCGACGAGCCGCCGTAGCTCATGAGCGGGAGCGTCACTCCGACGACCGGGAGGAGCCCGATCACCATCCCCATGTTGATGAAGGCGTGCCAGAAGAGCATGGCCGTCACCCCCACCGCCAGGAACTGGCCGAAGCGATCCCGCGCGTCGCCGGCGATGCCGAGCGCCGAGGCCACGAGCGCGAAGTAGAGGGCGAGGAGGAGCAGGCACCCCACGAAGCCGTGCTCCTCGGCCCACACCGAGAAGATGAAGTCGGTGTGCTGCTCCGGAAGGAAGGAGAGCAAGGTCTGCGTCCCCTGCCCCCAGCCCTTGCCGAAGCCCTGGCCCGAGCCCACCGCTATCATCGACTGGGTGGCGTGGTAGCCGGCCCCCAGCACGTCCCCCTCCGGGTTGAGGAAGCTCTCCACCCGCTTGCGCTGGTAGGGCTTGAGGTGGGGCCAGGCCATGAGCGCCACGCCGACCCCCACGCCGGCGATCACCGCCAGCGTCCGCCAGCGCACCCGGCGAACAGGATCAGGGTCGCGCCCACCGCGAGTACGATGAGGGCGGTGCCGAGGTCGGGCTGCTTGAGGATGAGGGCCGCCGGCAAGAGCGTGATCGCGGCGGGGACGGCGATGGCGGCGAGGCCGTACCCTCCCCTCCGCCCCTCCTTCTGGGCGTCCGAGTGGAACCACCGCGCGAGCGCCAGCATGACCGCGATCTTGGCTAGCTCCGAGGGCTGGAAGTTCACCGGTCCGATGGTGAGCCAGCGCCGCGCCCCCATGACCAGCCGCCCCTTCAGGAGCACCACGACGAGCAGCAGGATCACGGCGCCGTAGAACACGTAGGAGAGGCGCATCGAGAACTGGTAGTCCACGAGCAGCACCGCCAGCGCCAGCGCCACCCCCACGCCCATCCAGGCCATCTGGGAGATCCAGACCGGGGCATGGGCGCTGCGCGAGGCCGAGGCGAGGTTCCACACGCCGAGCGCGGCGATCGCGGCCACGAGCCCCGCCACGTGCCAGGGGAAGTGGGCGAACACGCGGCGCTGCGAGCTCCCACCCAGCGTCGGCAGCCCTCCGACGTCAAGCGCCACGGCTCGCTCCTTCCACCCCCGCGGCGCGCGTGCCGTCGCGCGCCGGCCTCGGGCCGTGGCCGGGCACCGGCGGCGGCTCCGGGGGCGCGCGCGGCGCTGGCTCCGCCGGCCGGGGCGCGCCGGCGCGCTCCATCTCGTCCTGTTGCCTCAGCTCGAGCCAGTGCTTCACGACGGCGGCCGCGGTGGGCGCGGCGTTGGAGGCGCCGAAGCCGGAGTGCTCGTTCAGGACCACCACCACGATCTGCGGGTCGTCCGCCGGCGCGAAGGCGGCGAACCAGGCGTGGTCTCGCTCGAAGTAGCTCACCTGCGAGGCCTTGAGCCGCTTCGCGCCGAGCTTCACCACTTGTGCGGTGCCGGTCTTCCCGGCCATGACCCAGTCCTTGAGGCGCGACCACCAGCCGGTCCCGTACGGCTGGTTCACCGCGGCGAGCAGCCCCTCCATGACGGCGGCGCGCGTCTCCGGCTTGATGGGGAGGCGCCCGCGCTCGATCGGCGGGAACTCCTTCACCACCTCGCCGCGAGCGTCCTCGAGCCGGAGGACCACCTGTGGCCTCCAGACGGTGCCGGAGGCGAGTGCCGCGTAGAGCACCAGCTGCTGCATCGGGGTCACGTTCACGTCGCCCTGGCCGATGGCCAGGTTCACGGCCATGCCGCGCTGGTAGCCGCCGGCGATGTGCTCGTCGTGCCACTCCTCGTCCGGCATGACGCCCGGGATCTCTCCGAGCAGGTCGAAGCCGGTCGGCTTTCCGAGACCGAGCAGGCTGCCCCACTTCGCGATGGCGTCGGTCCCCAGCCTGTCGCCGAGCGTGTAGAAGAAGACGTCGCAGCTCGCCCCGAGCGCGTGCGGCAGGTCCACCGTGCCGTGGCCCGAGTCCTTGTCGCAGCGCCAGACGTGATTGCCGATGCGGTAGTGGCCCGGGCAGAAGACCGTGCCGCCCTTCTTGAAGACCCCCTCCTCGAGCGCGGCGATGGCGGTCACCACCTTGAAGGTCGACCCGGGGTGGTAGTGCTGCTGGATGGCGCGGAACAGCTCGGGCTGCATGGGGTCCTGGTGGATCTCCTGCAGCTCGGCCCGGGTGATGCGCCCCGAGAGCTTGTTCGGGTCGGTGGCGGGACGGTCCACCAGCGTCAGCAGGAAGCCCGTCTTCGGGTCCATCGCCAGGACCGCCCCGGCGGTCCCCGGGAAGGTCTTCTCGGCGAACTCCTGCAGGCGCCAGTCGATGGAGGTGACGAGGTTCAGGCCCGGGCGGGAGGGCTCGTAGCGCTGCGACTCGGGGATGAGGTCCGAGTCCCGCTTGGCGTTGCCCTTGGCGTCCACCACCACGCGCTGCTTCCCCTCCACGCCGCGCATCTCGGCTTCCCAGCGCTTCTCGAGACCCCGCCGGCCGATGTAGTCGCCGAGCTGGTAGGGCAGTGCGCCCTGGCTGGACTCCTCGCCCTCCTCGTTCTGGCGCTCGAGCTCGTCGGCCCCGATCTCGTTCATGTAGCCGAAGAGGTGGCTCGCCATGATGCCGTGCCGGTAGTTCCGGTGCGGGTTCGGCAGGACGTCGATGGCGCCCGATAGCTCCATGCGGTTCGCCTCGAGGACGTCGAGGTCCTCGCGGGCGATGTCCACCTTCACGGTGAAGGGCCGGAAGCGGACGAGACCCCGGGCGGTGCGCAGGTGCTCGCGGACGCGCTGCTCCTCCTCGCGGCCGAGCGACAGCATGGTGGCGAGGCGGGAGACGACCTCGTCGCACTGCTTGCCGCAGAAGTACGGGATGAGCACCACGTCGTAGCTCGGGCGCGAGTCCACGAGGACGCGGTGGTTGCGGTCGAGGACGAGGCCGCGATCGGCGGGGACGCGCAGCTCCTTCACGAAGTTTTCGTCGGCGCGCCCCTTGTACTCGTCCCCGCGCAGGATCTGGAGCTGGTACAGGCGCGAGAGCAGGACCAGGAAGGCGGCCGAGGCCACCACCCCCATCCAGAAGAGGGCGAGCTTCGGGTCGTGCGCCCTCCCGCCGGGAGCCGTCTGGGGAATGAGCGGCATGTCAGGCGGTCACCGGAGCAGCCCCGGCTCCTCCTTCTCGAAGAGGGCGTCGATCCGTCGCATGGCGGCGAGGACGGGCAGCGCGGCCGGGACGGTGACCAGGGACTCGACCAGCACCCGCAGGAGCACCCGCGCGCCCGGCGCCGACTCGGCGGGCGAGACGTAGCGGGTGAGCAGGAGCGCCCCGACCCCCAGGCAGAAGGCGCCAACCCCGCTCGCGGCGGCAAAGCCGCCCTTGCCGTGGATGTCGAGGGAGGCGCCCGCCAGGCGGCTCCCGAGGAAGAGCACCATGCACAGGAAGGTGAGCAGGCCCGCCGGACCGCCCGCCATGACGTCGAGTACCCAGCCGGCCATGGCCGCGCCCAGCGCCCCCTCGACGGTGGGCGCGTGGAAGCCGAGGTAGACGACCACGGGGACGAGCAGGACCACCGAGAAGGCGCCGCCTCCCACGTAGCGCAGGAGCGACGCCTGGAGGGCGGCGAGGAGCAGGGCAAGCGCCAGGTGTAGCGCCGTCTTCTTCATCGCCCGCCCTGGGTCGGCGCCTGCGCCGCCGGGGCCGCCTGCGCCGGGCGGACGCTCGAGGCGAGCACCAGCACCTCCTCGAGCTTGGTCACGTCCACGGCAGGGAGGACGTCGGCGTTCTGGTAGAGGCCGTAGGTGGTGCGTCGGAGCCTCGCGACCTTGCCGACGGGGAGGCCGCGGGGGAAGACCCCGTCGGTCCCGGAGGTCACGAGCTCGTCGCCCTCGATGAGGTCGTCGGCGCGCAGTGCGTAATCGAGCCGGCACGGCCCGGGGTCGCCGAGACCGCGGACGTTGGCCCTTGCCCGCGAACGCTCCACGCGCACCGCGATGGAGCTGTTCCGGTCCACGAGCAGGAGGACGTCGGAGGTCCCGCCCTGGACGGAGTGGACTCGCCCGACGACCCCCTGGGCGGTCAACACCGGCATCATCTTGCGCACGCCGCCGTCGGAGCCGCGGTCGAGGGTGACGAGCTGCAGGCCCTTCGGGTCCATCCGGACGCCGATGACCCGCGCCCCGAGGAAGGTGCGATCGGGGCTCGCCCGGGTGAGGTCGAGCAGCGCGGCGAGCCGCTCGTTCTCCGCTCGTGCCTGGAGCAGGTCCTGCCGCTCCATCTCGAGGCGGTCCACCTCGCGGGAGAGCGCGGCGGCGCGCGCCTGGGCGCCGCGGAGCGCGACGTAGTTGCTCCAGGCTCGCAGCGTGCCGGTCACGGCCCAACCGACGACCTTCTCGATGGGGCGCGTCACGGCGAGGACGACCCGATCGAGCCCGCTCCGGTCGGCCGGCCGCTTCGCCTCGGCGAAGAAGACTCCGAGCGGGAGCACGAGCAGGACCGCCACGAGGAGCAGTTCCCGGTGCCGCTTCAGCAAGGCGAGCAAGTGTTCTCCGGCGTCAAAATCCCTTGCATTTTAGCCCCCCTTGGCTAGGGTGTTCAACCTTCGCGGCGGCGGTCGCCGCCGAAATGGAAAGCGGAGCCCTGGTCCATGCTCGACACCCTGAGGGCGAACTCTCGCAGCGTCCTCACCTACGTCCTCTTCGGCATCATCATCGTGGTCTTCGTGATCAGCTTCGGCCCAGGCTCGCGGGGCTGCACCGACACCTCCGTCCTCGAAGCCACCTACGCGGCCAAGGTGAACGGCGTCACCATCACCGCGGCGGACTTCCAGCAGCACTATGGCCAGATCTTCCGCAGCTACCAGCAGCGGGCCGGCCAGGCCTTCACGCGGGAGCTCGCCGACCAGCTCGGCCTGCGCTCGGTCGCCATGAACCAGCTCGTGGAGAGAGAGCTCGTCATCGAGGAGGCGCGGCGCCGCGGCGTCCGGGTGGGCGACGAGGACCTGAGCCGGGCGGTGAAGGAGATCCCCGCCTTCCAGACCGACGGGCGCTTCGACATCGATCTCTACACGCGCGCCGTGGCGAGCGCCTACGGCTCGCCGAGCAACTTCGAGGAGCGGCTGCGCAGCGACCTCGCCTACCAGAAGATGCTGGTCCTCCTGCGCGAGACGGTGAACGTCTCGCCCGACGAGGTGCGGGAGGCGTGGCTCGCCGAGAGCGACCGGGTGAACCTCGTCGTGGTGCGCTTCCCCCTCGCCGCGGGCCGCTCCGAGGTCAAGGTCACGGACGCGGACGTGAAGGCCTTCCTCGCGGCGAACGGCCCGCGCGTGGACCAGTTCTACAAGGACAACCCGGCCCGCTTCGAGAAGAAGAAGCGGGTCCGCGCCCGCCACATCCTCGTCAAGGTCCCGGAGAGCGCCGGAACCGCCGAGGACGCGGCCGCGAAGGGCAAGATCGAGGCGCTCGCCGAGCGCGCCCGCAAGGGCGAGGACTTCGGCAAGCTGGCCGCCGAGGCCTCGGAGGACCCGAGCTCGAAGGACCACGGCGGCGAGCTCGGCTTCTTCGGAGAGGGCACGATGGCGAAGCCCTTCGAGGACGCCGCTTTCGCGCTCCAGCCCGGGCAGATCTCCGGTCCGGTCCGCACCCGATTCGGCTGGCACCTCGTCCAGGTGGAGGAGGTGCAGCCGCCGCAGACCACGTCCATCGACGCGGCGCGGCCGGAGATCGCGCGGGAGCTCGCCGAGACCGAGGCGGCCAAGGCGCTTCTCCGGAAGAAGGCCGAGGCCGCCCTGGCCGCGGCGCGCGCCGGCAGGTCCCTCGCGGGCCTCTATCCGCCCGCCGACGCCGGCAAGGACGCGAAGGCCCCGAAGGCGGCGCCGGTGAAGATCGGCGGACAGGTGGTCTCGGCCGAGGAGACCGGGCCCTTCTCGCGGAGCGGCGACTACGTCCCCAGGCTGGGCCCGGTTCCCGGGCTCGCGGCGGACGCCTTCGAGGCCGGGAGCGGGCAGGTCCTCGGCCGCGTCTACGAGACCGCCGCCGGCCCGGTGGTGGCCGCGGTGAAGGAGCGGCAGAAGCCAGACCCGGCCCGCTTCGCCGAGAAGTCGGAGGAGCTCGCGAGCCGCCTGCGGAACCGTCGCGAGGCCCAGGTCGAGGCCGCCTGGCTGAAGGAGCTGCGCGAGAAGGCCGACGTGAACGTCAACGAGGCCTTCCTCCGCGGCGAGGTCCCCATCCGCTCCCCGGATCTCGAGTAGCGCGGGGGCCCGTCCCCCGCCGCCGTGGCTCGACGGCGCGGCCCGAGTCACCCCGACGCCTGCGCGATGCCGTCCCGCGTCGTCTCCTTCACGCGGTACATGGCCGAGTCGGCGAGCCGCAGCAGGTCCTCCGGCGTGGCCGCGTCGTCTGGGAAGGTGGCGACGCCGAAGCTGGCGGTGACGCGGATGCGCAGGCCGCGATCCTCCAGGAAGGCGGTCTCGTTGATGGAGCGGCGCAGCCGCTCCGCCACCGAGAAGGCCTGGCCGCGGTCGGCCTCCGGGAGGAGCACCACGAACTCGTCACCGCCGTAGCGGACGGGCACGTCCATGGCGCGCAGCGCCGTCCGCAACACCTCCCCCACCTCCTTGAGCACCGCGCTGCCCGCCTGGTGGCCATGCCGGTCGTTCACCATCTTGAAGCGGTCGAGGTCGAGGAAGATGAGGGAGAAGGTCCGGCCGAAGCGGCGCGAGCGCGCCACCTCGGACTCGAGCGACCGGTAGAGGTGCCGGGCGTTGTAGAGGCCGGTGTGGTCGTCGATGAGGGTCAGCTCGCGGATGCGCTCGAAGTTGCGGGCGTTCTCGATGGCGATGGCCGCGTAGTCCGCGAGGGCCGAGAGCGTGCGCAGGTCCTCCGGGTCGAAGGCCCGCTGCCCCTCGGGGTTGAGCAGCTCCATCACGCCGAGCACGCGCCCCTTGGAGCGGAGCGGCACCGCGAGCACGCTCCCGGTGCGGCGGCCCACCACCTCGTCGAAGCGCGGGGAGAAGCGCGGGTCGGCGCGCGCCTGCTCGAGCAGCACCGGCTGCCCCTCGCGCACCACCCATCCCGCGATGGCCTCGCCGAGAGGCAGGCGCAGCGGCTTCAGCCGCTCCGACCCCTCGCCCACCGCGACCTCGAAGTGCAGCTCCCGCGAGGACTCGTCGAGCAGGAGCAGCGACCAGTTGCCCGGACGCAGCACCTCGCTCACCTTCTGCATGATGAGCTCCAGCACCTCCTTCACGTCCAGCGTGCTGGTGAGGCTCCGCCCGATGTCGTTGAAGGCCTGCAGCTCGTCGACGGTGCGCTTGAGCTCGCGCAGGAGTTCCTGGGCTTGCATGCCTGCGTTCGTGGTAGCAATAGGCGCGGGTCGAGTCAAATGCGCCTCGTGCTCGCCTCACAGAGCCCTCGCCGCCGGGAACTCCTCGAGTCACTGGGCCTCGCCGTCCAGGTCCGGCCCGCCGTCGCGGACGAGTCGGTCCACCCCGGAGAGGGGCCCGAGGCCTACGTGCGAAGGGTGGCCGTCGCCAAGGCGCGCGCGGTCCACGCGGCCCGGGGCGAGATCGTGCTCGCCGCCGACACCGCGGTGGTCGTGTCGGGCGAGGTGCTGGGCAAGCCCCGCGACGACGGCGACGCGCGGCGCATGCTCCGGGCCCTCTCCGGGGCCGACCACGCGGTGCTCACCGGAGTGTGCGCCCGGCGAGGCCCGCCCGGGCCCCTCGAGGAGGACGTGGTGGTCTCGACGAAGGTCCGCTTCGCGCCGCTCGGCGAGGCCCAGATCGCCTGGTACGTCGCCACCGGCGAGCCGCGCGACAAGGCCGGCGCCTACGCCATCCAGGGAAGGGGCGGCGCCTTCGTCCGCACCGTGGAGGGCAGCGTCTCGAACGTCGTCGGCCTCCCGCTCGAGGAGACGCTGGCGCTCCTCGCCCGGCTCGGGCTGCCGCTGCCCTGGGAGGCGCGATGACGGTCGCCGAGCGGCTCGCCCGGGTGCGCGCCGGGATCCCGCCGGGCGTGACGCTCGTGGCGGTGTCGAAGGCACAGCCCGCCGAGGCGGTCCGCGAGGCCCACGCCGCCGGCCAGCGCCACTTCGGCGAGAACTACGTCCAGGAGTGGCGGGCCAAGGCGGAGGCGCTCGCGGATCTCGCGGACCTCGTCTGGCACTTCGTGGGCGGCCTGCAGACGAACAAGGTGAAGTACCTCGTCGGGAAGGTGGGGCTCGTCCACGCCGTGGACCGCGAGGAGCTGGCCCGCGAGATCGCGAAGCGCTCCGCCCAGCGCGGCATCGAGACGCGCGTGCTGGTGGAGGTGAACGTCGCCGGCGAGGCGTCCAAGTCCGGCTGCGCTCCCGACGGGGTACCGCGCCTCGTCGAGGCCATCCGCGCGTTGCCCGGCCTCGACCTGCGCGGCCTCATGTGCATCCCGCCGGTCGAGGGCGATCCCCGCCCCCACTTCGCCGCCCTGCGCGGCATGCGGGACGCGCTCGGGCTCGCCGAGCTCTCCATGGGGATGAGCGCCGACTATCCCGTCGCCATCGAGGAAGGTGCGACGATCGTGCGGGTGGGGACGGCGATCTTCGGCGAGCGGCGGCCTACCGCTCCTTGAGCTTCAGCCGCCCCTCATCCGTCACCCGCACGAGATACTCCTGGCCGCAGTAGTAGCAGAGGATCTCGTCGCCGTCCGCGATGCCGTCGTCGTAGGGGTTGTTGGCGTTGCAGGCGGGGCAGTCGAAGTCCTGGAAGCGGCGCGCCGAGCCCTCGCCCATGCCTTGCGCATCGACATCGTCGTCCTCGATGGCATGGGGGTCCCGCGGCACGGGAAGAGCGTACGACATTCCGGCGCCTCGCGGCGACACATCTGACACGGATGTCGCGGTCCGCCCGGGGGGTGCAGCCGGGTCTTCGCGACCCAGGGAAATAGCTGGCATTTCGTCGAACCCACGTGGCACCCGGCTTGCTCTCACACCATAAAGCTGCAAGCCTGAGAACCGCGCCATGCCCCTCCGTGCGAAGACCGCGACGCTCCTCGTCCTCCTGGCCCTCGTGGCTCCGGCGGCGGCCCTCGAGCCCGGCTTCTCGCCGGGCGAGCAGATCGACTTCTCGGTCGAGTACCTCTCCATCCGCACCGCCGAGGCGCGCATCACCGTGGGTCGCCCCGAGGGACCGGTGTGGCCGGTCATCTGCCAGCTGAGGACCGACGGGATCGCCAAGTTCCTCGACATCCGCGAGCACCTCGTCGCCTACTGGGACACCGACGCCCACCTGACGCGCGGCTCGGACCTCTCCGCCATCGAGGTGGGCGACCGGCACGTCGACACCGCCCGCTACGACCACGAGATGGGGAAGGCGACCATCAAGATCCAGCGCAGGGGGCGCACCAGCATCGACACGTACCCGATCCCGGGCGACGTCCAGGACATCGCCGGCGCAGTGCTCTGGCTGCGCCTGCAGCCCCTCGAGGATGCGGGCCGGTACGAGATCCCCGTCTTCTCCACCCAGCGCATCTTCACGCTCCGGGCCGACGTGGTGAGCCGCGAGCGGATCGAGACGCCGGCCGGCACCTTCGAGACCGTGAAGGTCCAGGTCCAAACCGGCTTCGAGGGCAACTTCTCCACGAAGCGCGACACCTTCGTCTGGTTCTCCGACGACTCCCGTCACGTCCCGGTGCGCTTGAGCGCCGAGTTCGCGGTCGGCAGCCTCGTCGCCACCGTGACCGCCTACCGGCCGGGCGGCGAGCTGGCCCGGCGGTAGCACGCCCACCCGCCTTGCCGCCGCCGGCTCCAGGCGGGGCGGGTATGCTGGCCGGGCAGATGGGCCTCCTCCTCGCGCCGCTCGTTGCCCTGTCGCTCGCCGCCGGGCCGGAGTGCGGGCTCCCCCCCCTGCGCCCCGGGCCCCCGCCGTGGGGGCCCGGCGAGAGCGTCGCCTACGACGTGGACGTGATGGGCGTGGTGAAGGCCGGCGCGCTCTCCATCGACGTCCAGGAACCCATGTTCGGCGGGACGCAGATCCCGGTCCGTGTCCGCTTCCGGAACACCTCGGTCTTCGCCAAGGTGCGCAAGGTCACGGCCACCGGCATCGCCTGGGTGGACGCGAAGACCCTGCTCCCCGAGCGCTACCGGGAGGAGGCGGACGTGAACGGCGTCCGCAAGATCACGGACGTCCGGTTTCCCTCGCCCCCGGCGGAGTTGACGATCGAGATCCAGTCCGGCGCGGACAGGACGAGCGAGCGCCGCGTCCCGAAAGGCGAGGCGCTGGACCTCCTCGCAGCCATCTACTACCTCCGCGCTACCGCGCTCCGCCCCGGCCAGGAGGTGTGCTTCGACGTCGTCGCCAACTGGCGCTACTGGCACCTCACGGGGAAGGTCGCGGCGAAGCCCGAGCGCGTGGAGTCGGCCGCCGGGATCTTCGACACGATCCGAGTCGACGCGACGGTCGCGCGGGCGGACGCGGGCGCGCCGGCGAGGCAGCTTCATCTGTGGTTCTCGACCGACGCGCGGCGCCTGCTGGTGGCGGCGGTGAGCGAGGTGGACCTCGGCCCGGTGCGCGCCATGCTGACGCGCTCCAGCCGGCGGTAGGGCGGGGGCTCGCCGTCCGCCTACAGGCGCGCCGATACCTGAACGAGTCGCCGCCGCAGGGTCTGCAGGACGCCCGCCAGGTACTCGAGCTGCTCGACCGGGCCGCGTCCCAGCGCCAGCGCCAGGAACTCGTCCTTGCCCGACGCGCTGCCGGCGACGGCCGCCTCCACGTCGCCGACGTAGGAGCCGACGGTGGCGAGCGCCTCGCGGGCCTCGCGCAGGTCGTCCTCGAGGAAGTCGAGGACCACGGCGTCCTTGTCGGACTCGGGCGGCAGGCGGCGGCGCAGTCCCTCGAGGAGGGCGGGCTTCCCGGCCGGCGCGGGTGGCGCGGCCTCGATCACGGCGAGCGCGGTCCTTCGCTTCATGACGCGGCTCCTTTCAGGGCCTCGGCCTCGCGCCGTCGCCCGAGCGCGCGGACGCAGGCCTCGACCTGGCGGACGCTGTGGCCCTCGTCGAGCAGCTCCCCGATCTCGGCAGCGGCCGCGGCCAGCGCCTCGGGCGTTGGAGTCGCACCGCGCGCCATGGCGAGGCCGCGGGCGAGACCGGCCAGCGCCGCGCCGCTGCGCCGCCGCGCGAGCGCCGTCACCGGCGCCGGGGCCGAAGGCGAGGGCGCCGCCACGGCGGGCGCGGGGCGCCCGAGCAGCACGTCGTCGCCCACCGCCTCGCCGAAGGCCTCCCGGGGCAGGTAGACGCGCCAGAGCGTGCCGCGGTTGTCGCGGTGCAGCGGGCGGACGAAGCGCTTCTCCACCAGCGCCGAGAGCACGCGGTTCAGGCGGCGCTCCGAGAGCGAGAGCCGGGCCATGAGCTCGCGCTTCCCGGCGCGGCAGAAGTTCCGCCCCTCGCCGAAGGCGAGCCGCATGAGCTGGAGGTAGGCGGCCTGCTCCGGCGCGGAGAGGATCCCGCCGGCGCGGTCGAAGGCCTCGAGCGGGAGGGCGGCGAAGCGGGATCGGATGCGGGCGGCACCGATGAGCTCGCCGCCAAGGGCGACGCGCCGCATCTCTCCGGGGGCGAGCCCCTCGGCCCGCGCCACCGCGGGCTCGGAGGCGAGGCGCGCCGTGAGCAGCGCCGCGCTTCCCCGGATCCCCCGGTAGTACTGCCGTCCGCCCGCCACCGCCGCCTCCCGCGCCTGCTTCGAGAGGTCCAGGGTAATCGGGCGATATCGCCAGTCAAGAAAGCGGCCGGCCCGGAAGCGCAAAGGCCGCGGCGAAAGCCGCGGCCTCCGAAGACGACGGAAGGGCGCGCTCTAGATGAGCCCGCGCGAGCGGCGGAGGAGCTCCACCGTCTTCTGGTACTCGACCTCCCAGGCGCTCGTCCCCTCCTGCAGGTGCTTCAGGCGGGCGCGCGCCTCGCGGTCGATCTCCTCGTCCACGTCCAGGTGCTTCTTGAAGATGCCGAAGACCTTCTTCCGGAGGACGTGGTCCTCCGCGTAGACCTCCTCGACGTTCCGCGAGACGAGGAGGAACTCGATCATCTGGCCGATGACGTACTCGATCCCCTCGTCTCCCATCTTGAAGCCGCGGACGTCGGCCATCTCGCGCTTCACCTGATTGAACCGGGAGTGATCGTAGCCCCGGCGCTCGAGGGCCTCGCGCGTGGCCGCGTTCACCCGCTCCTCGGCGGCGAGGTACTCCTTCATGATCGCCGCCATGTCCATCTCGGCGTCGGCGATCCGCATGGTCTCGATCTCCGCGTCGCCATCCTGCATCAAGGTCTGGACGACCTCGCGCGCGATGGTAGGGATGACCTTCGGATAGAGGCGCATGGACTTTCTCGGGCCAGTCGGGTGAGCGGCCTATGCCGCACCCTGGCCGCGTGCAGGACCGCAATTCAATTGAGGTAGAAGCGTATAGACCCCGCCCGCCTGGGGTGGCAAGGAAAAAAGGGGACGGCCGCCCGCGCGGGCAGGCCGTCCCGGGGTTCTGCGCGCGTGGCGGAACGCTACGACTCGTAGATCTTCATCACCGCGTCGAGCAGCTTCAACGCCTCGGCCCTCGGACGCTGGAACGAGTTGCGCCCCACGATGGAACCGAAGCCGCCACCCTCCTTGATCCCGCGGATCTCGGCGAGCACGTCCTCGGTTCCCTTCGCCTCGCCGCCCGAGAAGATGACGATGCGCCGGCCGCCGAATGCGCTCTGCACCACGTGGCGCACGCGATCGGGCAGCGTCTTGATGGGGATGGCGTACTTCTCGTAGACCTTCTTCGCCTCCGGGTGCTCCACCAGCTCCTTCGGCGGCTTCACCTTGATGACGTGCGCGCCCATCTGCGCGGCGATCTGGGCCGCGTAGGCGCAGATGTCCACCGCGGTCTCGCCTTCCTTCGACACGCCGCCGCCGCGCGGGTAGCTCCACACCACGACGGCGAGGCCGTACTCCTTCGCCTCCGCGGCGAGCTCGCGCAGGTGCTCGAGCTGCGTGTTGCGTGCGTCAGAGCCGGGGTAGATGGTGTAGCCGATGGCCGAGCAGCCGAGCCGGATGGCGTCCTTCACCGAGCCGGTCACGGCCGAGCAGGGCGCGCCGCCCAGCTTCGACAGCGAGTCGGAGTTGTTGAGCTTGAGGATGAGCGGGATCTGGCCGGCGAACTTGCCGGCGCCCGCCTCGAGGAAGCCGAGCGGCGCCGCGTAGGCGTTGCAGCCGGCGTCGATGGCGAGCTGGAAGTGGTAGTCGGGATCGTAGCCGGGCGGGTTCGGCGCGAAGGAGCGCGCCGGGCCGTGCTCGAATCCCTGGTCGACGGGCAGGATGACGAGCTTGCCCGTGCCGCCCAGCCTCCCGTGCGTGAGGAGGCGGGCGATGTTGGTGAGCGTGCCCGGGTTGTCCGACGGATACCAGGACAGGATCTCCTTCACGCGCGGGGTGGTGTGTTCGTGCATGGGTCCTCCAGGGGATGGTTGGGCGGGGACGCCCCGACCCGGGACGCCTTATAGCACGCGGGCCGGCGCCGGGCTCGCGCCTTCATGGGCCTGGGCAGACGGCCCGTGGCACCGCGCCGCGTAGCCGCACCCCTCGGCGCGGCAGCGCGCCTCGTCACGGGAGAGCTCGGCGGGCGAGTGCTCCTCCCCTTCCCCGCGGAAGGCGCCGAGGGCGAGTCGTGGGGCGAGGGCGGCGAAGCGCTCCAGCTCCTCCGGCGCGGGCGTGAGATCCACCGAGGCGCAGCTCCCGCGAAGGAACTGGAGGCCCATCCGCACGCGCCGCCCCGGGTAGGCGCGCGAGGCGGCGAGGGCGTAGGCGAGGAGCTGGAAGCGGTAGCGGGCTGCGGACCCGGGGCGCGCCATGGCGTACTTGAAGTCCACGACCGACACGCCTCGTTCCTCGATGGCCAGCGCATCGATGGCGCCGGAGAGATAGCAGGCCGGCACCGCGCCGTCGCCGGGCAGCCGGAGGAGGAACGGCACCTCCCTGCGGAGCGCGCCCGACCGGGCCAGCGCGGCCAGCCGATCTCCGGCCGGCGACGCGAGGAAGCGGAGGACGTCGGCGAGGATGCGGCGTACCGCCGGGCTCCGCGGGTCGTAGCCGCGCCGCGTGGCGCTGGCCTCGAGCTGGGCCCGGCGCTCGAGCGGGGGCGCGCCGAGGTCCAGCTCGGACAGCATGGCGTGGGCGAGCGTGCCGCGGGCGGTGGCGCGCGCGGGGTCGTCCCCGGGTGCGCCCGCGGCCGGTGCGGGCTCGGGCAGGCCGAGGTGGCGCGAGAAGAAGTGGCGGCGCGGGCAGCGGGCATACTCGGCGAGGTCCGTGACCGCGACGCGCACGGCGGCGAGCGGCGCCGGCGACGCAAGGCGGGGCGGCCGGACCGGCTCCGCGGGTCGTTCCGGCGGCGGGGGCGCGGGCGCCACCGGGTCGGCCACCGCCAACGTGGCCGCCTCGCCGATGGGCACGCGGCGGACGAGGTTCCCTCCCGCCGCGGCCACGAGGCTCCACCAGGAGCCCTTCGCGTCGCGCTCTCCCCCGCCCGACAGGACGAGGTAGTCGCGCGCGCGGGTGAGGGCCACGTAGAGGAGCCGGCGCGACTCGGCCTCCGCCGCCCGCCGCGCCTCGTCGCGCGCCTGCAGCGCGCTCCGCGTCGGGTGGAACTCCTCCGACGCGAGGTCGAAGAGGGCCGCGCAGATTCGGCCGTCGCCGCCCACGAAGGCGCGGCGCCCGTCGCTCCGGGGACGGGCGCCGAGGTCGGGGACGAAGACCACCGGCCACTCCAGCCCCTTCGCCTGGTGGATGGAGAGCAGCGCCACCGCGTCCTCGGCCGGAAGGTCGGCCTCGGGCTCCCGCGGCGGCCGCTCGGCGAGCGCGCGGAGCCGCGTCGCGAGATCGAGGGCGGTCCCGCCCGACCGCGCGTGGCGCCTGCCGAGCTCGACCGCCTTGCGCACGTTGCCGACCCGGCGCTCGCCGTCCGGGCCGGCGAGCAGCGCCGCCTCGAAGTCGAGCCGATCGACGGCGCGCTGGAGCAGGTCCGGCGGCGAGAGCCGGTCGCGCAGGGCGCGGAGGGCGCGCCACTCCGAGAGGAAGCGGGAGACCCGGTCCAGCTCGGACTCCAGGGCCTCGGCCTCGGCGGGGGTGACGGGCGGGCTCGCGTCCGGCAGGGGCGCGCCGGAGCCGGACCAGGCGGACCGGAGCGCGGCGGCGACCGCATCGGGCTCGCGGCGCCAAAGGGTGCCGAGCCCGAGGCGGGACGCGAGGAGGAGCGTCCCGTCCGAGGCTCCGCAGAAGGGCGAGCGCAAGAGCGCGGCGACGGCGACCGGGTCGCTCGGCTCGAAGAGGCTCGCGATCAGCTCCCCGAGGTCGCGCACCTCGGGCGCCTGGTAGAAGCCTCCGCCGCGGGCGAGCCGGTAGGGAACGCCGGCCTCGCGCAGCGCCCGCTCGTACTCGGCGACCTGGGTGAGCCGGCGGAAGAGCAGCGCCACGTCGGCGTGGCGCGCCGCGCGCGGCTCGCCCGAATCCCGGTCCGGAACGGTCACGCCCGCCGCGCCGGAGACGAGCGCCCGGATCCGCGCGGCGATGGCCCGCGCCTCCCGGGCGCGTCGCTCGGCGGAGAGGCCGCCCCCTTCGTCCACGAGCAGCTCGCACGCGGGAGCGATGCCGCCCAGGCGAACCGGGACGAGCCGATCGGCCCCGCCGAAGCGGACCTCGTCCGGGCGCGCCGCTCCCGCGGCGGGCGAGGCCCGCTCGAACACCGCGTTCACCAGGGCGAGGACCGCGGGCGTGGAGCGGTGGTTCTCGGCGAGGTGGAGGACGCGCCCCGACGGCGAGCCGCCGAGCCGATCGACGAGGCCGTTGAGCACGGCGACGTCCGCCCCGCGGAACCGGTAGATGGACTGCCTGGCGTCGCCGACCGCCACGAGGAGGGCGCCCGCCCGAGCGCCCTCCTGCGCCGGATCGGCGCCGGCGAGCAGGTCGAAGATCTCCTGCTGCAGCCCGTTCACGTCCTGGTACTCGTCCACCAGCAGCGCCCGCACCCGGCCTCGGAGCTCCCGGCGGAGGTCGGGTCCGGAGAGGAGGAGGTCGCGCGCCCCGGCGAGGAGGTCGTCGAAGTCGAGGGCGCGCGCCTCCCGCTTCGCGGCCGAATAGCGCGCGCCGGCCCCGGCGACGAGCGCGCAGAGCTCCTCCGCCTGCGGCCCGGCGAGGGCCTCGGCCGTGGCCGGCAGCATCTCCGAGCCCGCGGCGACGAGCGCCTCGCGCCCGGCCCGCAGGGCGTCGCCGTCCCCCCTGCCGAGCCGCCACGGCCGGACGGCGGCGGCGAGATCGGCGAGCCGGGTGGCCGACGCGAGCGACGGCTCGCCCTCCGCGTCCGCCGCCGGAAGCGCGGCGAGCCCCTCGGCGAGCGCCGCCAGGGCCCTCCTGCCCGAGGCCGTGGTGGCCTCGTCGCGCCGGAGGGCGAGGTCCCGGGCCGCCGAGAGCAGGGACTCGCGAACGGCGAACGCCGCGCCGGGATCGGCCGGCGCCGGGAGCGGTGGCCCGCCGAGGCCGAGCGTGGCCCGTTCCCGGACGAGGTCAGCGACCCCCTCGGCGAGCCCGCCTCGCCGTCCGCTGGCGCCGTACCCGGAGCAGAGCGAGCGCGCCGCCTCGCGGCCCGTCTCCACCGCCGCGAGCACCTCCGCCCGCGCCGCCTCGAGCCGGAGGTCCTGGGACCGCTCCTCGTCGAGCACCTCGAACTCGGGATCCACGCCGGCCTCGACGGCGTGCTCCCGGAGGAGGGTGGCGCACCAGCCGTGGATGGTGCCCACCGCCATGCGGTCCAGGGCGTGGAGCCGCTCGCGCCAGGCGCGCACCTCGGGCCCCGCCGCCTCGCGGGCCCGGGCCGCCACCGCCCCGCGCAGTCGGGCCGAGAGCTCCTCCGCCGCACGCTCGGTGAAGGTGATGGCGACGATGGCGCCCGGATCGAGCGGCGAGCCGGTCGCCTCGCCGGAGAGGAGGCGCAGGCACAGCTCCACCAGGGCCGTGGTCTTGCCGGAGCCGGCCCCCGCCGAGACCGCGGTGGCCCGGTCGAGCCGGAAGAGCGCCTCCGCCGCGGGGCTCCAGCGCAGGGGACGCGCGGTCACGGCTCCCCCTCCGCCACGCCGGGGAACCGGCACACCGCGCCGAATCCGCAGCCGGCGCAGTCGCGCGAGGCGATGGGGAACTCTTCGTTGCGAATGCGGCGAACCACCGAGACGACGGCGTCGGCGAAGGTCCGCCCGCCCGCGGCGCGGACCTCGGCGCGCCGGCCCTCGTCCGTCGCGAGGAACGGATCGCCGGCGCGGACCTCGTACGGCTTCGCCCGCTCGGCCGAGCGCAGGAGCGCGAAGGTGGCAGCGAGCCGCTCCTTCCCCGGTAG
>Ga0153915_10000553_pt1 | contig 34817 bp, 45 predicted proteins | sample Opewatmetagenome_2_FD_107003 | JGI IMG/M metagenome (GOLD analysis project Ga0153915, IMG submission 107003) | Freshwater wetland microbial communities from Ohio, USA - Open water 3 Core 3 Depth 3 metaG | ecosystem: Environmental > Aquatic > Freshwater > Wetlands | place: USA: Ohio, Lake Erie... | reverse complement strand
GTTCAGCGGCGCAACTGCAACTGTGAAAGTTGTAAAGGGCGACAGCGGCATGAACAAGATCTCGTTCGATGTTGACTCCTCAACATTCAAGCCGGACGAGTACATCGTTACCGAAGATGCAGTCCTCCAGACCGCAACCGGTACCGCACTGTTCAATATCCTCGAGTCCTCAGCAGTTGTTGTTACAACTGCACCCGCAGTAGTTACCACTGCACCCGCAGCGGTTACAACCACTGCACCCGCAGTTGTTACCACAGCACCTGTTGCAACGACCAAGCCCTCACCCGGTTTCGGTGCACTCATTGCACTGATTGGCCTCGGTGCAGTAGCTTTCGTCGTTGTGCGCAGGCACTGAACTAAAATCTAAACATCTTTTTTTTCTTCGTCCCGTTAAAAAATCGTCATTGAAGAGCAATGGCGTTTTATTTATCAGTCTCTCTCCTGAAATTTCGTTCCAGACCTGCCCCGTGTGACACCTTTTTAAATCCCGGGTGGTCAACGTAGATCTGAAGACGCCGATCCGGCTCAAGAGCAGGATCTGTGGAGGTGCAGGCAGTGAAACTGGCAGCAAAAAATCTTGATATCGCGACACGGGGGGTCCTCCTTAACCGGCTGGACGCACGGGGCATCGGTGTGATGAACGGCGACCGTGTCCAGGTGATTAACCCGAAAAACGGGATCTCCGCTACGGCATTTGTGGAGACTACATCAACGATTGCACAGCAGGGAACTCTCGGTGTCTACCGTATCACGAACGAGCGCCTCCAGCTGGAAGATGGTGCCGAAATCGAGATCCGTGAAGCCGGTAGGCCGGCGTCCCTTGATTTCATCAAGAAGAAGATGGACGGGCACAAACTCACCAAGGAAGAGACCCTCACGATCATCAAGGATGTGGTGCGTGATGAGATCTCATCTGCGGAACTTACGGCCTATATCACAGCCTCGTATATCAACCCGCTCGATATGGATGAAGTCGAATACCTTACCCGGGCGATGGTGGAGACCGGGGAACAGATCACGTTTGCGTCACGACCTATTGTCGACAAACATTCCATCGGGGGCGTACCCGGCAACAAGATCACCTTCCTCGTCGTCCCGATTATCGCGGCGAGCGGCCTCAAGATCCCAAAGACCAGTTCGCGTGCGATCACCGGTGCTGGCGGTACGGCGGATCTTATGGAGGTGCTGGCATCTGTTGAGTTCACATCGAGCGAAGTCCAGCAGATGACCGACAAGGTCGGGGGCTGCATCGTCTGGGGAGGGGCCACAAATATTGCTCCCGCGGATGACCGGATCATCATCCAGGAATACCCGTTCAAGATTGATGCACGGGGCCAGATGCTCGCGAGCGTTATGGCAAAAAAATTCGCGGTCGGTGCAAACCTGGTGGTCATTGATATTCCCGTTGGCCAGAACACCAAAGTACCGAACATGCAGGAAGGCCGGAAACTCGCACGGGAGTTCATCGATCTTGGCGAACGGCTCGGCATGAGAGTTGAATGTGCCCTGACCTACGGGGATATCCCGGTCGGGCACAGTATCGGTCCGAAACTGGAAATCATCGAGGCCCTGAGGGTCCTTGAAGGTTCGCCCGAGCCGAACTCCTTTATCCAGAAGAGTATCTCGATCGCCGGGATTGCGCTGGAATTGGCCGGCAAGGCCCCCCGGGGCGAAGGAATGGTAATGGCACAGGATCTTCTCACGAGCGGAAAAGCGCTTGACAAGCTGCGGCAGATCATCGGGATACAGGGGGGAGATCCGAACGTCAAATCCTCTGATATTATTCCGGGCGAACACCAGTTCGTGGTCAGGGCACCGGCATCCGGTTACGTGATCGAGATGAACAACCGGTCCCTGATCACCCTTGCGAGGACTGCCGGTGCGCCACAGGACCTCGGGGCCGGGCTCTTACTCCACGCAAAAAAGGGCCGGCTCGTGAAGGCCGGCGAACCGCTCTTCACCATCTTTGCTGACCGGAACTGGAGGCTGCAGAATGCAATCGAGGAAGGCCGGCGCCTCATGCCAATCCTTGTTGAAGGGATGCTCCTTGACCGGGTGCCCTCGGCCCCGGAAATGTAGACCGATGTGCTGATATATGAGCAGGTGGCGATAAATTATCATGTATAGTCCCCGTCCTCGTTTCCTTTTTGCCCTCCTGTTTATCCTGCTTCTCTGCAGTTCGGCACAGGCAACGACAAACCTGCAGATAACTGTGCAGGACAGTATCGATACTACCACCATTTCTCAGGCTAATGTCTTCGTCAACGGTGCAAACTATGCCCGGACCAACTCCTTCGGGCAGGTGTATCTCACCCATCCCGGGCTGAACGATCAGGAGATCCGGGTCACCATGAACGGGTATAATGACTGGAGCCAGACGGTCAATAAAAGCACAACCAATCTCAAGGTAAACCTGAGCCGCAAGACCCTCACATTTACAGTTGACCTGTTTGATTCCGATACCCTTGGACCCATTTCGGGTGCAAGTGTCAACCTCACAGCAGGTAACCTCTCGCAGATGAAACAGACCGATGCCAGTGGATCGGCAACATTTGCCGTTACGGGGGCCACACTCTATTCGATGGATATATCAGCCTCCAATTACGAGACCCGGAGCGGGACCATCGATATTGGGTCGGAGAACCAGAAAGTACAGTACAAACTGCTCTCCGGGAACAGTTTCTCGTTTATCGTAACGGACAAGGACTCCGGCAAAACAGTTCCCGGTGCAGAGGTACGGCTTAGTGCCATACTTGCCGGGAAAACCGATGAACGCGGGATCCTTATCACACCAATTACCCGTGGCAAAACCTACGTGATAGAAATCAGAAAGGACGGATACCAGACATTCACCGAGTCCAGGGCGATCAGTGCTTCCGATGCCGTCTACTATGCATCCTTATCGAAAGCACCGGTGGGTGCGTTTGTCTATATCACGGATGAGTCCCGCAAACCAATGAGCGGTGCCGACGTATATGTCAACGGTTCCCTCTCGGGAACCTCCAACGACTACGGGCGTATGAATTTACCGGACCTTGTCTCCGGGGACTACCTCATTGAGGTCAGGAAAGCCGGGTACCTGTCGCAAAGCCGCGCCGTAAGCATATCAGGCAAGAACCAGGATTATATCATCGTCCTTCCCTATGAGAATGCCGCATTGACAATCTTTGTACAGGACCGGGACAAGAAAGTGATCCCCAATGCATCGATCGCTGTGGATGGCACCACTGCCGGTGTAACCGATGACAATGGGCAGATCCTTACCCATATCCCCTTCAATACTGATGTCAACATCTCGGTGACGAAAGATGGCTATGCGCCCCTGGCAGTAAAAAAGCAGGTCATGACAGGGAACGCTACTGCAACGGTCACGGTTGTCCTGGAAAAGAATATCGACTGGGGCCTTATCAGTATGATCGCGTTAGGTGCGATCGGCATACTTGTCCTGTTTGCCATTATCCGGATACTCGGAAGCAAGGGTGGGCGGCGACACGTCACGCGGAGAAACGAGATCTAAATTTTTTACGTGTCTTTTAATAACACAATCCAGTATCCTGTAATCCGCACATTTCTCCTTTTTCCGGCAGATCCTGTGTTGGTAAAAACGCCTTATATATCCGGCAACCAATAATTCAAAAACAGGGAAAACGGACCCAGCGGGAATCGAACCCGCGTCCTTGGGTTCGAAGCCCAAGAGGATATCCTCTACCCCATGGATCCTTCTCTTCTTCTTTACCTCAAAAGATATTAAGTATTTTCTGCCGAAAGATTACTCAATGATTCTGTCAGCATCCGAGATTGCCCGTCGCCTTGAATGTGACCCGGGTTCAGGAAAGCTTGTCATAACGCCGTATATGAGCGAATGCCAGCAACCGGCATCCTATGATCTCCGTGCAGCCTCGGATATGTCATTGGTACAGGGTAAATGCACCCTTGTACCAACCCTTGAATGGGTAGAACTCCCAAAGGATCTCGCCGGGACCCTCAGGTGCCGGTCGTCATTTGGCCGGAAAGGAGTCCTGCTCGGGGCGGGTTTTGTCGATCCGGGGTTCCGCGGGCAACTCACCCTGTGCCTGACGAATATGGGAAATGATCTTGTTGTCCGGAAAAATGACCGTATTGTCCAGTTGATCCTGCATGAAGTACGCGGGGGAGACGAGGGATATTCGGGCCGGTACCAGGATAGTATCGGGGCCGTAGGGGCAAAGTGACCATGATACGGACAGAGCGAAAATATATCGAGATATTGAGGATCCTCAAGGAACACGAGGGTCCTGTGGGTGCAAAGAGGTTGTCCGAACTCATGTCGGAACGCGGTTTTGTCCTGAGTGACCGGGCAGTCCAGTATTACCTCAGTTATCTCGACACCATGGGTTTTACGGAAAAAGTCGGGAACCAGGGGAGGATACTAACCCCTATCGGACTCGAAGAGACCGACAACGCGCTCGTTGATGACAGGATTGGATTCATCATATCGAAGCTGGAACGCCTTGCGTACCGCAACACGTTCGATCCCGTCACCAGTACTGGTGATGTTGCCTATAACCTCTCCATCGTTCCGCTGGAATCTGCCGAGAAGATCAAATCCGCGTTTGATGAAGTGATCAAAGCGGAATGCGGGTTCTTCAACTCCTACCGGATGATCGACCAGGACCCCCGTATTCCCCATGGCCATGTCGGTTTCATCACGATCTGCAGTATTTCCATGGATGGTGTTTTCCAGCGAAAAGGAATCCCTGTTAAGATGGCATTCGGGGGGAGGCTTGAGATCGAGAACGGGACACCCCGCCAGTTCAGGGACCTTATTGCGTACCGTGGCACTACGATCGATCCTCTCGAGTTGTTCATCTCCTCCGGCCTCACCTCCATATCAGGTTTTGCACGATCAAAGACCGGTATCGCCCTGGCAAATGTCCGGGAAGTACCCTGTGCAGCCCGTCCTCAGATCCAGGAGACCATCAATGATATGAATGCCTGCGGTTTTGTGTTCCCGGTGGCCCTGGGAAACCAGGTACTCAACCTGCCCCATAACCCCTACCGCCTCTCGATCGTCGCATTCAGCGGCATGAACTATATCGGGAATGCCGTGGAACATGGCATAAAAATAAAGACGGAGATCGGTGCCGGAAATATTGCATTTTCGAAAATAATCGATACGAACTGATCAGATCCAGGAGATATCATCCTTTTTCTTCAGTTTTTTACCTCGTTGACGGTCATTGGATGATTCGTTCTCCTGATCAGGGATCTCCACCTGTCCATCATCGCGGTCTGCCTGCCCTGCGGGCTTTTTTGGTTTCAGGTTCGTATGCATGAGAGAAGCATCCCGTGCCTTTGGCACGGCAGCAGTATCACGGATGCCTTTCCCCAGGAATATATCGTCTTTTGCCCGGAACGATGAATCTTTTATCATCACAGGATTTTCTTCCGGTGCCGGTATATCAGACGTATCCCGGGAGACCAGGTTTTCCCTCCCGGTCTCTTCCGTGGCCGGGGATTGTCCTTTTCGGGCTTCCGGGTGATGTACGTCTGGTATCTCCGGAGCAGGACTCCGCTTCCGGATAATCACGGTCTTCTTCTCGGCCTCCCGAGGTAGCTCCTGTACCGGCGCCGGAGCAGGTGGTACAGGTTGCGCCGGAGGGCTTGATTGAATGACCTGCCGCTTTGGCCTGACAACTTCCGATGGTCCACGTTGGGGGATAACCGGTGCATCTCCCGGCCTCTCCTGTTTTCCGGAGAGTGCCATCATCCGCTGTCGCTGCAATTCCTGTTCTATCCGTTGTCGGGCAGTCTCCTTTGAATATTCCGTCGGTACATGTTTTGGCACGGAACTGGTGCCCCTGGGGGGCTCACGGGATATCGGTTGTTGTGCCGGATACCTTTTTTCCGGCATAGTGTGGTCATTGGTGACAGCCTGCGGAGGGGATTGTGTCGCAGAGGGTGCCGGTGCCGACGGGTATTTTTCTTCTGTCACGTGTGCTCTTCTTACGGGGATCCCATCTGTTGTAAGGGGTCGGGAAGCCATTCCCGGAGCCGTGATCGGCTGCTGTGGGGGAGATACCTGTCTGTGTAAGGGGCGATCGGTTTCGATCATCTCTTCGCGGACTGGTGACCTTGCACGGGGAGCATCGTCTTCCGGGTGCCGGTGGTCCGCGGTCACCTTCTCCATGTTTTTGGGGAGGATAATCATCTCGTCACGGAGTGATCCCGGATCCTGATACTGGTGGGAGGTGGTAATGCCCGTGTCCTCAGATACTGCCCTGCTTACCGGACCGATACGGGCCTGTTCGCGGATCTCCCTGAGTTCGTTGACCCGGGGTATGTTCTCAAGCCCCGACAACATGATGATGATGGCGACATTTTTTGTGCTCATGATCGGGTAATCGCCGGATCGTGTCTCAAGTCCCCTGATACTCCGGTCGATCCATTTTCTCACGGTCATGAACCCCTGCATCGAGAGTTCATGTGAAGGCCCGGCAACAAGGACGAGGGCCTTGTGGGCGCTGGTCATGTCACAGGGTGTCGAGATCTCATGGTAGATCGCCTGTTTTGCAATCTCGACAATACGCGATGCCCTCTTTTTACCCTCCTCATTGGTCAGTCCTGCTGGTTTCAGCTGGGAGAGGAATGCCCACGGATTGCTGGAGAGCTTCTCCACCGCATAACCGATAGTGATGAACCCCCCGTCTTTCATGGTGTTCAGCACTTCCCCGGAGTCCAGCACGACTTCGGCAAGATCGATGCCTCCGTCAGCCCGGAACTCTCCTGCTTTCAGGATAAGGCTTATTCTCCTGACGATTGCCTCATTGAGGCGATGGTAGGTCGCCAGTTCCGGCGATATTTCCGGTTCCTCCTTGCCGAGCCCGAACATCTGTGCAAGCCCTTTCTCTTTTTTTGCCGGTGGTGCAGGAATGGCTTTGATCTTCTTATACCAGGTTTCGTTGTCGAAGAGGATCATGCCATCGAGCAGCGGTGAGAGGATATCGATGTCATCGGCCGCCTTGCCGGAACGTTTCCTTCCTTCAGCAAGGCAGGGCAGCGTGACGAGCCCGAAGATGGGTTCAACGATCGAGGCGCGGAGTCCTGTAATAACGTGAGGCACGATGTCGGCCATACTCCCGCCAAGGCCGCAGCAGACAAAAATTGCGTCGTTCTCCCCGGATTCAAAATTGTGGATGCGGGAGATAATCTCGGCGATATCGATCGTTGCAGTCGCTCCTGCTTCACCGGATTGTTCTGGACTCATCGGATCAAAAGGAGGGTAGTACATTTTTAGGGAATCCGGCAGTCCTCCCAGCTGCTGCAGGGTGGTCTCGTCAACGTCAACTACCAGTCCCTCAACGCATGAGATCCTGCTGCCCCGGCGGTCTATGGTGTAGAGGCTGTCGACAATCCTGCATCCCGCTCCCCCCAGTCCGATTGCAATTATCCGCATAGCGTTATCCTGTGAAACCGATTGCCCCTGCAGTCATGGTGTATAGTGTAGAGAAATATTGTCCGGTCGGTGTTCAATATCCTATAGGATCATTGATCATGGGGAAATAAGGCTTTGTTGGCAATACCGGTTATGGCAATGGTACACGATCAGGATATGCCCTTTTTTTAGAAAACGTGTTATTTATGAGTGGAACCGTAAATGGTGCCAGAACATGGATAGCCTGCTGCGATCATCCCCGTTTCCCGAAAAAAACCGGGCTGATTTTAAAAATAAACGCCATTCTGGCCGATTTACGGACCGACCGTCGTTTCTTTCCAACGTAAAATGATAATTTATTTAAACGCGTGTACGGTAATACTCAATGAGGTGAACAAGCCTTGACATATGGAATTGAATTCGTACCAGGAAATGTCAACGTAAAGCAAGTTGTTAACTTCTGTAAACTTGCTGAATCCAAAGACATTGATTTTGCATGGATCACCAACCACTACAACAACCGCCACTGCTACCCCACCCTCGCCGCGATTGCGCAGGCAACCACGACCTTAAAGATGGGACCGGGTATCATGAACTCCTTCACGGACACTCCCGCTGCAATGGCATCCTTTGCCTGCACGCTCAACGAGATCTCTGACGGACGTGCAGTCCTCGGTATCGGACCGGGCGACCTCTCGACCCTCCCGAAGCTGGCTATCAACCCTGAGAAGCCGGTCGGACGGCTCGAGGAAGCAATCGTCCAGATCCGCAAGCTCACTGCCGGTGAGGAAGTCAAGAAGTCCGGCATGAAGTTCTTTGACTACGACGGTGCAAAGCTGACTGGTGTCACCCTCCCCGGAAAGAAGGGAATCCCGGTCTACGTTGGTGCACAGGGCCCCAAGGTTCTTGAGCTCGCCGGAAGAATCGGTGACGGTGCACTCATCAACGCATCCAACCCCAAGGACTTCGCCATTGCAATCCCGATCATCAAGGCAGCCTGCGACAAGGTAGGCAAGAAGAACTTTGATGTCGGTGCATACACCGCAATGTCCATCGACCAGAGCGAGAAGAAGGCCCGCAATGCAGCAAAGATCGTTGCAGCATTCATTGCAGCCGGCTCACCGCCCGACCTCCTCACCCGCCACGGCCTCGACCTGAACAATGTTGCCAAGATCAAGGCAGCACTCGGCAAGTTCGACTTCAAGAGCGTTGGGGAACTCGTCGGTGACAAGGAGATCGACGCATTCACCATTGCAGGCACTCCTGAAATGGTCAAGCAGAAATGCGCAGACCTCACCAAGGCAGGCGTCACGCAGATCATCTTCGGTTCACCACTCGGTCCCGACATGACCAACTCCATCCGCCTGCTCGGCAAGTACGTTGTATAAGGACAGAGCACAATATCCTGCCCCCATATAACCGAAAACGGCGATGGTGCCTTGGCAGAAAAATTTTTTTTTATTTTTTATCCGGACAGACCTGTCTCAAATCTACCCTCGATGTGCAAATGACTATCTGATCCTGCCGGAAATAGTAACGTGAAGGGAATGTTCACCATTACAGAAGTTGCAACACCGAAAGGAGTTGTACAATACCGGGAAGAACGGTTCACCGGTTTCCGGTGCAGGATCAGCCCGGACCGGTCGAAGCGGCATGTTCTCCAGTCCCTTGCATTTCCCCCGGATACGGGAGACTGCCCGTTCTGCCGGGACCGGATCTTTTCTGTTACGCCGGTGTTTCCTGATGGCCGGCGGATCATGCACGGCGAGAGCATCACGTTTCCCAACATGTTTCCCTTCGGGCAGGGTCACGTGGTGACGGTCATAACAGGTGAGCACCGGGTGGAGACATTCACCGGACAACAGATTGCCGATGCATTATCAGGACAGGTAGAGGCACTCCGCCGGTATGACGGGTATCCCAGCATCAATATGAACTTCCTTCCCTCTGCGGGGGCGAGTATGGTCCACCCGCACATGCAGGGGCTCTCTGATATCAGGCCATCGCGTGTTATGGAGCTCTATCTGCTGGCAGGCCGGCAATACCAGCAGGACTATGAAAGGAACTACTGGGAAGCATTACGGAAGGAGGAGAAAACCTCGGGGCGATACCTTTTTGGCGATGAGATCCTCTGGTCGGCCCATGCAGTGCCATGCGGAGAGCGCGAAGTCCGGGGATTCCTGCCGGTGTCCTCAATCAGCGGGATGGATTCATATGTCGATCTTCTTGCACAGGGAATCCTCGAAGTGCTTGCGTTCTACCGGAGCATGGGGACGTATGCATTCAACATGTCCATATTTTTCGATAAGGCCGGTGAAGATAACGGGTTCCATGCGTTCTGCTCACTCATATCCCGGATCAATCCCAACCCGTCATCCATGAGCGATTCTGCATTCATGGAGCGGATGCATGGGGAACCAATCGTAATGACCATCCCGGAAGAGATGGGCGAACTCTACAGAACCGGAAAAAAATAAAAAAAATTTACTCGAATTTTGCAACGAGTTTCTTCTTGGCGACGAGCGTGCCGTCTTTCTTGTGGGCCTGGCGCAGGATGCTGTCCCCTGCCTTCTCAAGCTCACGTGCTTCGTCACAAAGAACTGCTGCTGCTCTCATCATCTCGTGAGCGCTTGCAACGATCGGGATGTATTTCTCCCATTCCTTGGTCATGAAGCAGCCCTTGACGTTCTGGCCTGCAACAGCCATGGCGATCTCGTGGGCAGCACGTGCCTTTGCCAGTGCGAAGGGGTTGGTGAACTCTCCGTCGACCGCCTTGTCGGTGGTCATGATGATCTTCGGGAGCTCGATTGCATCGCCCTTCTTGCCTGCCTTAACCTGGTCGATGACCTTGTCAAGGGCAACCTGCATCTTGCGGAATGCACCGGTGAGTGCCAGGACTTTGACGAGGTTTCCGTTGTAGTCGGACATCTCGACGGGGTCGAGGAACTCGCGGCGTGCACCGATCATGGAGTCTGCCTTCATGATGATGTACCCGAACTTGCTGGCCTTGACGCCTTCCCACTCCTTCTTGGTGGTCACGTCATCGGTGATGATGACAACGGGGATACCTGCTGCAGCGAGCTGCTCGCGGGCACCGGTCGGGCCGGGGAGGACTCCGTTGGGGGAGACGACAATACAGAAGTCAGGCTGGTATGCCTTCAGGTTGGAGACGACACGGTCGACATCTGCCGGCTCGAGTTTCGTGCCGCTGGTCGCCATGAATGTCTGCATGTCTTCACGGTCTGCTCTCTCATCGAGGAGGAGCTCTGCCATTACACCACTTGCAATGTTGCCTAATTTAGCAACGCCTACTTTAACAACCATCTAATTCACCTCGAAAATGTTATGACACGTTATTATGACCCGGTATTCATATAAACATTTTGAATTGTCTTCTCTCGTCGGAAAACAGGGGAAACCCGGCATCGTTTCCAAATTTTTTCCCAATATAATTGAAAATAATTGCTCTTGCAGGAACTTTTCGGGATGCTAGCGCTCCCGGGCTTACGTTGCACTCGTGGAGGGGGGTCGCGTGGTGTACGAACAGGGTGAGTGACTGATGTCATATCAAAAAAGGTTTTCTCCAGAGCAAAAATAATTAAAAATTTTGCCAATGCCCGCCGTCCACTGTGCCAGAATTCATAAAAGTTAACGAAAAGTGTTTAAGTCCGGATTGAGAAGGTGTTACTATGAAGGACGGGCTGCTTACTGAACGGCAGATGGAGGTACTCAGGTACCGCAAGCAGGGGCTGACCCAGCAGCAGATTGCGGATATCATATCCACATCAAAAGCCAATGTCTGCACCATCGAAAAAAGTGCAATGGAAAATATCCGCCGGGCAAAGGAGACCCTTGAATTTCTCTACACGCTCGATGCGACTCATCTCTGTACAATCCCTTCCGGAACAGATCTCTTCAATGTCCCTGCCATTATTTTCGGGGAGGCAGAGAAGATCAATGTCAAGGTCAAATACGATACCATATCCCTCATCAACCGCCTGAGGGAATCGCGGGCACAGGCCTGCAAGGCCCGGGTTGTATGTGAAGATATTATCGTCTATATCACCGATCAGGGAGAATTGTATTTCGTGTAAATCATACATTATTCTGATTGTCTGGTTCAATACCCGGAGCCCATTCCGATAATGCCTGAACTACTGGCATATGTTTATATCCTCTTTTATGCAATAGTTATGGAAGCCGATATGAGGTTATCCTATGCAGATCAGCATGTTCCTTCGTCTGGAGCATGCCCGGATCTGTGAACGGCGGAACCTGCCTCCGGACACTGGAATGGCGGTTATGCCGTGGGAAAACCCCGATTGGTGGACCCCCCGTAATAACGGGGGTATCCCGAGAAGGAGTTGTGATTCGTCACAACAGGCTGACAGAGTGGGTCTGATCAGGCGCAAGGGCCAACGTTCGTGCAACGCGCCCCCTCCACCTTGAATAAGGTGGATGCGCTATTGTCAGGATCTTCTTTCGCGAGACAGGAATGCTGGTGCACACCGGCACAAGCGCTTGAGATGATATCTCCTGCGCATCTCCATAACGGGTGAAACGACCGGGGTCAGCAGTGCAAAAGATCCCCAATGGATCGTCAGCACTGCATGCCATTACCGGTCGATCGCCCCTGTCGCGTGTTGGCTTCTGAAACAAGCGAAGTTATCACACGTCTCGGATTAATCTCACAAACGTGTCGCAATGAGAATAACCTACACGCAAATGAGGATGGATTAACACATGCCAAAAATTAACAGACCACGCCGTGGTTCTCTTGCATTCAGCCCGAGAAAGCGTGCAAAGAGCCCGATCCCGAAATACCAGTCGTGGGCCTCCACAGAGGGAGCTCCGATCCTGCAGGGATTTGCCGGATACAAAGTGGGTATGACGCATGTTATCATGGTGGATGACCACAAGAGCAGTCCGACCGAGGGAAAAGAGATCATGGTCCCCGTCACTGTTATCGAAGTCCCCACGATGAAAGTAGCAGCGATCCGTGCCTACAGCAAGGATACCTACGGCAAACACGCATTCACTGAAGTCTGGGCAGACCAGCTTGACAGCGTTCTTGGACGCAGGATTACCCTGCCCAAGGAATATGACCAGAAAGCAGCACTGAAGAAATTCTCAGATGCTGTCAATGCCGGAACCGTAGCCGAGATATACGCAGTCACCTACACGCAGCCTGCTGCCCTCAGCGGTGTACCCAAGAAAGTCCCCGACCTCATGGAGATCAAGGTCGGCGGTGCAGATCTCAAGAAACTCTTTGAGTTTGCACAGGGGCTCCTTGGACAGGAAGTCACCCTCAATAACGTGATCCAGACCGGAGCCTATGCAGATATCACTGCGATCACTACCGGTAAGGGAACACAGGGAGCAGTCAAGCGCTGGGGTATATCCCTGCGCAAGCGCAAGCACGCCGTTGGCGGCAAGAAACGCCACCTCGGTACCCTTGGACCGTGGAACCCTCACCATGTCAGGTGGCAGGTCCCCCAGATCGGCCAGATGGGATTCCAGCAGCGCACTGAGTTCAACAAGCGTATCTTAAAAGTCAGTGAGAACGCAAGCGAGATCACTCCCGCCGGTGGATTCCTCCACTACGGGGTACTCAAGAACCCGTACGTGCTCATCAAGGGGTCAATTCCCGGCCCGGTAAAGCGGCTTATCCGTATCAGGCCCGCAATCCGCCTGGGTGAACATGTCGTGAGGATGCCGACAATCCAGTTTGTGAGCGTCCAGAGCAAGCAGGGATGATCAGAGATGAAAGCACAGGTTAAATCACTTGAAGGCGGAGTCACAAAAGACATCGAGCTTCCGGAGATCTTCTCCGAGGACTACCGCCCCGATCTGATCAAGAAAGCAGTCATGGCACTCCAGAGCGTCCGGAGACAGCCGCCCGGGACCGACCCGTTTGCAGGCATCCGCTCGTCTGCAGTCGGCTGGGGTAGCGGTCGCGGTTCATCCCACGTCCCCCGTCTCAAGAACGGCTCCCGCGCGGCGAAAGTCCCGCAGGCAAAGGGCGGGCGTGAGGCGCACCCCCCGAAAGTAGCAAAGATCCTGGTAAAGGAGATCAACCAGAAGGAGAAACAGAAGGCATTCCGGTCAGCAGTCGCGGCAAGCATCAGCGCAGAACTGATCAAGGGCCGGGGGCACCTCTTTGACGGCGCAGTACCCATCGTTTTCGAGGACAAGTTCGAGACGCTCGGCCAGACCAAGGACGTCATCTCCGCACTCACTACCGTTGGTGTCTACAATGATATCGAACGGGCAAAGGACAGCAAGAAGGTCAAGGCAGGACGAGGCAAGATGCGTGGCCGCAGGTTCAAGCAGAGGAAGAGCCTGCTGATTGTCACCGCAGAGAAACCGCTGCTCGCAGCCCGCAACCTTGCCGGTGTCGATGTAGTTACTGTCGACCAGTTGAATGTCGAGCACCTCGCACCCGGTATGCTGGCAGGACGCCTGACGGTCTGGACTGAGGGCGCACTTATACGCCTGGAGGGAAGGTAAATGACCCTTAAATACCCGTTTGTAACGGAAAAGGCAATGGTTCTCCTCGAGAACCAGAGCAAGCTCCAGTTCCTTGTCACCCGTGAGGCGACCAAGGACGACATCAAGCGTGAGATCGAGAAGTCATTCGGCCAGAAAGTCAAGAGCGTCCGCACGCTCATGAACATGCACGGCCAGAAGAAGGCCATCGTGAGCTTTGAGAACAACAAGGCCGCCGAGGAGATCCTCAGCCGGCTCGGCATAATGTAGGTGGGGAACATGGGACATCGAATCACAACACAAGCCCGCGGCAAGGGAGGCCCGACCTATCGCGCCCCCTCTCACCGGTACAAGGCTGAGCTGAAGCACATCGGCGACGACACGCAGAAGATCACCGGGACTGTAATCGATATCGAGCACGATCCCGCACGCAATGCACCGATTGCCCTCGTAAAGCTTGAGGACGGCGCAAAGGTCTACATGCTGGTCACCGAAGGGCTTGGAATCGGAGAAGTTATCACCTGGGGATCCAGCGGGGACGTCAAGAACGGCAACACGCTCACGCTCCAGAACATCCCGACCGGTACCTACATCTGCAACATCGAGGCACGCCCGAACGATGGCGGCAAGTTTGTCCGTTCATCAGGTGTGCAGGCAATCGTTGTTGACAAGTCGGAGGACCGTGTCGGCGTACGGATGCCCAGCGGCAAGACGAAATGGTTCAACCACCGCTGCCGCGCAACCGTCGGCATTGTAGCCGGAGGCGGCCGCGTCGAGAAACCGTTCGTGAAAGCAGGCAACAAGTACCACAAGATGCAGAACACCGCATCCAACTGGCCGCGCGTCCGTGGTGTCGCGATGAACGTCATCGACCACCCGTTCGGTGGCGGTGGTCACCAGCACACCGGTCGCCCGAAGACAATCGCACGGGGCACATCCCCGGGCAGGACTGTGGGATCTGTGGCAGCACGCAGGACAGGTAAGAGCAGGAAGTGATGGGTAATGGCAGCACCTAAAAAGACACAGAAGAGAATGCCAAGACGGCGTGAGGAGTTCACCTATCGCGGCTACAAGATCGACGAGCTCAAGGCGATGGGGGTCTCCGAACTCCTTCCCCTTATGCCAGCCCGTCCCCGCCGCAAGATCACCCGCGGTTTCTCCCGCGGTGAAGAGACCTTACTCGAAAAGGTTCGCGCAGGCGACGAGAAGATCCGGACTCACCTCCGTGAAATGATTGTCATGCCGGAAATGATCGGCAGGACCATCGAGATCTACAACGGCAAGGAATTCGTCAAGGTAGAGTTCCAGCCCGAGTCGGTCTTCCGCTATCTCGGGGAATTCGCACTGACACGCAAGAGGGTTTCTCACGGAAGCGCCGGTATCGGTGCAACGAGAGGAAGCAAGTACGTTCCGCTGAAGTGATGGACATGGCACGCATTGATTATTCCAACAAAATCAAGGGTGACAACGTAGCAAAGGCAAAGGCCAATGAGCTGAACATGTCGCCAAAACATTCGATCGAGATTGCCGGGTTCATCAAGCACCAGCGCGTGAACGATGCAATCGCGTACCTGAATGATGTCGTCAAGCTGAAGAAAGCAGTCCCGTTCCGGCACTTCAACCGGAATGTCGCGCACAAGCGCGGCCTTCCCGGTAACTGGGATGCGGGCCGGTACCCGGTCAAGGCATCGAAGGAATATATCCGTCTCCTTGAATCGGTCAAGAAGAATGCCGAATACATCGGTCTCGACGCGGAAAACCTCGAGATCATCCACGCATCTGCAAACCGCGGACGCGCCCAGAAGGCATTTTTCCCGCGGGCAATGGGAAGGGCAACCCCCAAGGTCCGCGAATCCGTGAACCTCGAGATCATCGTCCGAGAGGTGGCGTAATGGCGGTAGAGAGAAAATTCATCGCTGAAGGTGCCAGGAAAGCCCGTGTTGAGAAATACCTGTCAAAGGAACTCAAACGCGCAGGCTATGGCGGTATGGATATTGCCCGGACCCCTCTTGGGACCCAGGTCACGATCTTCGCGGAGAAGCCGGGTATTGTGATCGGTAAGGGTGGCAAGCTGGTCCACCAGCTCACCCTGGACCTTGCCCAGAACTACGGTGTTGAATCACCGCAGATCGAGGTCCAGCAGGTCACCAATCCCAGTTTCAATGCCCAGATCATGGCGGAGAGGCTGGCAAACGCTCTTGAGCGAGGCTGGTACTTCCGTAAGGCAGGATCCAGCATCATGCGCAGGGTCATGGACTCCGGCGCACTCGGCTGCGAAGTCGTCATCGCCGGGAAACTGACCGGGGCACGTGCCCGTACCCAGAAGTTCACTGAAGGGTACATCAAGCACTGTGGTGAACCGAGCAACACGATCGTCGAGAAAGGCTATGCCGTCGCGATCAAGAAACTCGGTGTCATCGGCGTCCAGGTAAAGCTCGTCCCGGCAGGCGCAAAACTGCCCGACCACTTCTCTATCATCGAACAGGAGAAGAAGCGCCCGGCCCCGAAGACTGCGGTCACAGCAATTGGCGACACTGACCCGGAAGAACCGGCCCTTCCGGATGAGGAATTCGCGGAGGAACAGTAATGGCAATATTCAGAGCCAAGGATGTCCAGCAGCTCTCCGATGTGGAACTGCAGGAAAATATGGGAAAACTCCGGATGGAGCTCGTCCAGCATTATGGCAAGGTCAGTGCCGGCGGCGCCACCGAGAATCCCGGACATATCCGCGAACTCCGGCGAACCATTGCCCGCATGATGACCGAGCAGAACCGCAGGAGAACTGCATGATCTGTTCCCAGAATGTCCTCCGTCATGAACTGATCGGGCTGGACATTCTGGTATCGGGAGCTGCAAATCCAAAGCAGAGAGGGCTTTCCGGCCGTATCATCGATGAGACAAAGAACCTGCTGGTGATCGAGACCCCCACGGGGGTCCGGCGTATCCCCAAGATGTACAGCACATTCCAGGTGCGCCTTCCCGGCAGGGAACTTGTTGAGATAGACGGATCCGTGATGGTTCTGGCTCCTGAGAAAAGGATCAACCTGCACGAAAAGAAGAGGATACAATAATGGCACAAAACATTGGATTGAACGTCCAGGCACCCCAGGAAGTGTGCAAGGATGTTAACTGTCCGTTTCACGGCACTTTACCGGTGCGTGGCCAGGTGATCACCGGCAAAGTCGTGAGCGATCGTATGATGGGTACGGTCGTGGTTGCACGGAATTACATGCACTACGTCCGTAAGTACAAGCGGTACGAGAAACGGAGTTCGAAACTCCATGCCCACAACCCCCCCTGCATACAGGCAAAAGTTGGTGACATGGTGAAGATCGCCGAATGCAGACCGCTGTCGAAGAGCACGACTTTCGTTGTTGTCGAGGTGCAGAAGCCATGAAGGCAATGCAGTCCAAGACACCGAGGTCTCTTGCAACGGGGACGAGGCTTATATGCGCCGACAATACCGGTGCCAGGACAGTACAGATCATCTCTGTCTTCGGTTACCACGGTGTCAGGCGTCGTCAGCCCAAGCTGGGCCTCGGGGACCTTTGCACGGCGAGTGTCCAGAAAGGCACTCCCGATATGCGCCGCAAGCTGGTGCGTGCAGTCGTCATCCGCGCGAAGAAGGAGATGCGCAGGCCAAGCGGCATGCGGGTATCCTTCGATGACAACGCTGTTGTTGTCGTGGATGAGAAGAACGAGCCGAAAGGTACCGAGATCAAGGGACCCGTAGCCCGCGAAGTTGCGGAGCGCTACCCGAAGCTCGGTTCCATGGCAACGATCATCGTATGAGGTGGGTACATGGTAAGAATTGAAAGCGAACAGCCAAGAAAACAGAGAAAGGCACGCTACAACGCACCCTCTCACGCGAGGACCAAGTTCCTCAACGCACCCCTTTCAGATGACCTGAAAGAGAAATACAAGAAGAAGACGCTGCGCGTTGTCAAGGGTGACACGGTCAAGGTTACCCGCGGGGATTTCGTTGGCAGCGAAGGCGTTGTTGATGCAGTCGACACCGGCAAGTCAAAGATTGTCGTCCACGGTGTTTCTTCAACAAAGGCCGACGGAACCGAAGTGCCCCGGGCAATTGATCCCTCGAACGTCAAGCTGACAAAGCTCAAGCTCGATGACAAGCGCCGCGTGGCAAAACTCGGGGAGGCGGAATAATGTCAGACCACCTGAAGCGATTAAACGCCCCGGACTCGTGGCACATTGCAAAGAAGACCACGAAGTTCATCACGAAGACCGCACCCGGCCCGCACAATGCGAACGCGATGCCGATTGCCGTCTGGCTCCGTGACCACATGAACTATGCACGGAACTTAAAAGAGGTCAAGCAGATCCTCGGCCAGAAAGATGTCATCGTCAATGGAAGGCCGTGCCGGGATCCCAAGATGGGTGTTGGTATTTTCGACATCATCGCTATGCCGAAGATCAACAAGTATTACCGCATCCTGCGCGACAAGAATGGCCGGCATATCTCGGTTGAGATCGACGCCGAGGCCGCAAAGAGCCGTCTCGTCAAGATCAAGAACAAGACGACCATTACCGGTGGCAAGGTTCAGCTGAACCTCCGTGACGGTGCCAACATCCTCGCGGACAACACCTACAAACCCGGTGACTCTGTCGAGGTATCCATCGAATCCGAGACCCGGTTCAAGATCCTCAACCACTTCCCGTTCGAGGCAGGCAACATGGCCATGATTATCGGCGGGAAGCACTCCGGTAATGTCGCCCGGATTCTTGAGATCATCAAGATGCCAGGCTCCGTCCCGAACAAGATCATCCTCCAGGATGAGAAGACGGGAGTAAAGTTCGACACGATCGCACCTTACATCTACATGGTTGGGAAACAGACATCCGCAGTTGCAAAATGGGGGCATGAAGAGTGACCTCGATGCGCGATATCTACATCGACAAGGTCGTTGTCCACATGGGTGTTGGCGAAGCCGGCGAGAAGCTCGTGAAAGCCGAGAACATCATGAAGGCGATCACGAAGCAGACCTCGATCCGGACCATCGCCAAGATGACCCAACCGGCATTCTCCATCCGTAAGGGACAACCCCTCGGCTGCAAGGTGACCCTCCGCGGCAAACCCGCCCGTGACTTCTTCGAGACCGCCCTCAAGATCGTTGAGAAAACGCTCTTCGAGAGCCAGCTCGACAAGAGCGGGAATTTCTCATTCGGTATTGAGGAGCACACGGACTTCCCCGGCATGTCCTATGACCCGCAGATCGGTATCTACGGTATGGATGTCAACGTTGTGCTCGAACGCAAAGGTATCCGGATCACACGCCGCCGCATGGCGCAGAAGAAACTCCCGGCAAAGCAGCGCGTGAGCAAGACCGATGCAATTGCGTTCCTTAAAGAGAAGTACCAGGTCGAGGTGCGCTAATGGCAGGAGAAAGGAAGAAAGTCTACGGTCGCGGTGCGAACGAATGCAAGATGTGCGGGCGCAAACAGGGGCTCGTACGCAGATACCATATCATGTTCTGCAGGCAGTGCTTCCGCGAATGGGCCCAGAAGATGGGCTTCAAGAAGATGAGCTGAGGAGTGAGCAAGAATGACACGATCTAATACCATAGCAGACGGAATGTGTGCCCTGAAAAATGCAGGTGACACCGGCAAGTCCGTATGCGTTATCGAACCCGCAAGCAAGCTCCTCGGCGCAATGCTCCGCATTATGCAGGATGCCGGGTATATCGGCAGCTTCGAGTTCATTGAGGATGGCAGGGGCGGACAGCTCAAGGTCAGCCTCAACGGCAGGATCAACCGCTGCGGCGCGATCAGCCCCCGGTTCTCCGTGCAGCTGGATGAGATGGAATACTGGGAGAAGCAGTATCTCCCCGGGAAGAACTTCGGTCTCCTGATGCTTTCGACCTCCCGTGGCGTAATGTCCCACGAACAGGCGAGGAAAGAAGGTATCGGTGGCGAGCTGCTCGGGTACGTGTACTGAGAGGTGCGATGATGTCAGCAGTACGAAAGGTAAAAATCCCTGACGGCGTAAAAGCCCAGCTTGACGGCTCGCAGCTCAAGGTGACCGGTCCCAAAGGCCAGCTCTCCCGCAACATGCGATTCCCGCAGGTCACGGTTACCTGTGACGGCAAGGAAGTTATTATCACAACCGAGTCCCGGAGAAAAGAGATCATAGCGATGGTCGGCACCCTCGAAGCACACACCAAGAACATGTGCCGTGGTGTGAGCGAGGGTTTCGAGTACCGCATGAAAGTGGTATACAGCCACTTCCCCATCCAGCTCAAACTCCAGGGCAGCCGGCTTGAGATCGCCAACTTCCTTGGTGAGAAAAAGGCACGGTCGGCACGGATCGAGACCGGTGTAACGGCAAAAGTCGCAAATGATGAAGTCGTTCTCACCGGCATCGACCGCGAACTGGTCGGCAACTCGGCAGCAAATATCGAGCACGCCTGTCATATCCGGAACCGCGACCCGCGTGTATTCCAGGATGGCATCTACATGGTCCAGAGGGGCTGAAGTCAATGGCAACAGAAGTAAAACGGTTAATCCGGGTACGCGTTGACAAGGGCGCAAGCTTCAAGCGTGACGGATATGGCAAGAAACGCCAGCTCTCCGACTCATGGAGAAAACCCCGCGGCCAGCACAACAAGCAGAGGGAGCAGAAGAAGGCAAAGGGAGCACTCCCCAAGCCGGGATTCGGCAGCCCCATTGCCGTCCGCGGTATGCACCCGAGTGGCTTTTTCGAGGCACTCATATCCTCAATTAAGGAACTTGAGGGCCTCGACCCCAAGACCCATGCAGTCAGGATTTCCGCAACTGTCGGTGACCGCAAGCGTGTTGCACTCCAGGATGCAGCAATCGCAGCAGGTCTCAAGGTGCTCAACGCCCGCACGGTAAAACCCAAGGCAAAGAAGGCACCGGCAAAGCCTGAAGCCAAAGACGAGGGAAAACAGAAGAAGGAAGAGAAGAAGCCCTCGAAGTCCAAGGCACCGGCACCTGCAAAGAAGGAAGCCGCAAAGGCAAAACCGGCACCCAAGACTGAAGAGAAGAAGGCACCGGCAAAGAAGCCGGCCGCCAAACCCAAGGCAGATGCTGAAGAGAAGAAGGCACCAGCCAGGAAAGCCGTAGCAAAACCCAAGACTGAAAAGACAGCCGAGGCAAAACCTGCAGCAAAAAAGTCCACGAAGTCCGGGGTGAAGAAGAATGAGTGACGTCGCCAGCCAGAAGCGCATTGCAGCAGCAATCCTGAAATGCGGCATCAACCGTGTCTGGTTCGATCCGTCCCGCATCTCGGATATCGAGAACGCGATCTCGCGTGAGGATCTCAGGGGACTTGTCACCGAGGGTGTCATCAAGGCACGCCAGAAGAAGGGTGTCAGCCGCGGCCGGGCCCGGGCACGGATCGCACAGCGGTCCTACGGGCACCGGAAAGGCGCCGGCAAGAGAAAGGGTGCGGCAGGTGCCCGCAACCCGAGCAAGACCGCATGGGTCCAGAAGATCCGTGCAATCAGGAAAGTGCTCGTTGAACTCCGCGAGGCCAAAACAATTGACCCGCACATGTACCGCATCCTCTACCGGAAGGCGGCAGGCGGCCAGTTCAGGAGCGTCGCGCACATGAAGGTGCAGATGGAGATCCTCCTTGGGAGGATGAAGTAACATGGCAACAGGATCACGGTATTTTGTTCCCTTCCGGAGACGGAGAGAAGGCAAAACCGATTACTACCAGCGGACGAGGCTTGTCGTTGCGGACGTACCCAGGATGGTCGTCAGGAAGACAAACCGGCACATCATCGTGCAGCTCGTTACGGCTGAGATGGACGGCGACCGTACCCTCGTAGCGGCTAACTCAAAAGAGCTCGAGAAATACGGATTCAAGGGATCAACCGCCAACACCCCGGCAGCATACCTTACGGGCATGCTCTTTGCTGTCAAGGCAAAGAAAGCCGGGCAGGACAGTGCGGTCCTCGATATCGGGCTCAACCGTGCAACACCGGGGGCCCGCGTATTTGCAGCACTCAAGGGTGCTGTCGATGGCGGACTCGACATCCCTTACGGAGAGGAGATCCTCCCGTCCGAAGAACGCCTCAAGGGCGCTCACATCGCAGCATACAACAAGAATGCCGGCGATATCGTCAATAACGTCGAACAGGTGGCAGCAGCCATAAAGAAGGAGATGGCGTAACATGGCATACGAACGAGAAGAATGGCAGCCGGTCACCGGTCTTGGCAAGCTCGTCGCTGCGGGGGAGATCAAGAGCATTGATCAGGTCCTCGAGAGCGGCAGGCCGATCAAGGAACCCCAGATCGTCGATGCGTTCCTCCCCGATCTTGAGGATGAAGTCCTCGATATCGCCATGATGCAGCGCATGACCGACTCGGGCCGCCGTGTCCAGTTCCGTGCCGTTGTCATCGTTGGCAACCGCAACGGGTACATCGGCTTCGCCCAGGGCAAGGACGTACAGGTCGGCGACGCAATCAAGAAAGCAATCGTCAAAGCAAAGATGAACCTCGTCAAGGTCCGCCGTGGCTGCGGCAGCTGGGAATGCGGCTGTGCTGCCACGCACTCGATCCCGATGCAGGTTACCGGCATTGCCGGCAGCGTCAAGGTCACCCTCAAGCCCGCACCACAGGGCACGGGACTTGTTACCGGTGACATCAGCAGGAAAGTGCTCGAACTTGCCGGCATCAAGGATGCCTGGACGTTCGCGCGCGGACAGACCCGCACGACCATCAACTTTGCCAAGGCAACCTTCAACGCACTCAAGGCGACCAACATGATCCGGACCGGGGGGTCACAGTAAATGTACGCGGTCGTTCAGGTCCGCGGCGTTGTGAAAACCCGCCAGGACATCAAGGACACCTTGAAGATGCTGCGCCTGCACCACATCAACCACTGTGTGCTCATTGCGGATACACCCGAGAACCTCGGTATGATCCGGAAAGTCAAGGACTACGTGGCATTCGGTGAAGTGGATGCAGCAACCGTTGAGACCCTCCTGCAGACCCGCGGCAGGGTTATCGGCGATGCGCCGCTCACGGACGAGTATATCAAGTCCAACTCGAGCTATAGCAGCGTTGCAGACTTTGCAAAGGCACTTGCAAGCGGAGAGACAAAGCTGCGCGACATGCCGGGCCTCAAGCCCGTGCTCCGCCTGCACCCCCCGCGCAAGGGATACAAGACCACCAAGCGGACCTTCCCCCAGGGTGGAGCGCTTGGCTATTATGGTCAGGAGATCAATACTCTCCTCTACAGGATGAGGTGAAGAGGATGCCAACCAACAAGCGTTCAAAATACCGCGGCTCGAGGACATGCGGCGGAGACACCCACAAGAACCGGCGCGGTGCAGGAAACCGTGGCGGCCGGGGACGTGCCGGCATCAACGCCCACCACTTTGTCAAGTGGTACAAGGAAATGGGTGGACCGGTATTCGGTAAGGACGGGTTCTGTAACCAGACCCGGACAGACGTGACGACCATCGATATCGGTACACTGGACCAGATCGTGCCCTCGCTCCTTGCGCAGGGTATTGCCAAGAAGGACGGGGATGCGATTGTGATCGATACTGCCGATATGGGAATCGAGAAGGTTCTCGGAACCGGTAAGATCACCCGGAAGATCAATATCTCCGCACAGGCCTTCTCAGAGATCGCAAAGGCAAAGATCGAGAAAATGGGCGGAAAGGCCCAGGTTGTCTGATAGACAACATATTTTTTTGGTGAAACAATGGGAGACCTGCTGGATCGAATGGAACCCCTGCTCGCTGCGATGCCCGCAGTAAAGAGCCCGGAGGGCCACGTTCACTTCAAGAATAAACTGATCTGGACCGTGGGAATTTTAATTCTGTATTTTGTCCTGACGAACATTCCGGTGTTTGGACTTGCACCCGACAGCGCGGATATGCTCGCTGCCTACCGTGCACTCCTTGCCGGAGCAACTGGTTCGATCGTACACCTCGGTATCGGGCCAATCGTCACGGCCTCCATCGTGCTCCAGCTCTTAAAAGGTGCAGATATCCTGCGCATCGACACGAGCGAGACGCGCGGGCAGGTCATGTACATGGGCCTGCAGAAACTGCTCATCATGGTCATGATTGTTGTCGAAGCCGCCCCGAACATTGTCGGCGGGTTCATGCAGCCCGACACGATCATCGCAAACCAGTTCTTCGGCGGCAACCTCTTTGCAGTATCCCTCCTGATCTTCATCCAGATCTGTATCGGCGGTGTCCTCATCTTCTTCATGGATGAAGTAGTGACAAAATGGGGTGTCGGTTCCGGTGTCGGACTGTTCATCATTGCCGGTATTTCCCAGGCACTCGTCAACGGGTTCATCAGCTGGGCCAACATCCAGGACCAGTATCCTGTCGGTTTCTTCCCCCGTCTTGTCGCCATCGGTCTTGACGGTGGAAATTATATGGCGTACTTTGGTACTGACCTCCTTGCATTCGTCACCACTATCACTATCTTCCTGATCATCGTCTATGTTGAATCCACCCGTATTGAGATCCCGCTAGCTCATGCCCAGATACGCGGGGCACGGGCGCGCTTCCCGGTCAAACTGATCTATGCCAGTGTCCTGCCGATGATCCTTGTGCGTGTGCTCCAGGCAAACATCCAGATGCTGGGCATGTTCCTTTCCAATGTCGGGGTTACGATCTTCGGGACGTTCAGCGGATCGACACCCCAGAACGGTCTCATGTGGTACCTTGCCCCCATCAACGGTCCTTCGGACTGGATGTGGTGGACAACCGATCTCGGGCACGAGATATGGCAGGTGCTATTACGGATGGGGATAGATATCACATTCATGGTGGTCGGAGGTGCGATCTTCGCGCTCTTCTGGATCAAGACCGCCGGGCTCGACAGCAAGGATGTTGCCCGCCAGATCCAGATGTCCGGTATGTCCATCCCTGGCTACCGCCGGAATCCGCAGGTGCTTGAGAAGTACCTTGACCGGTATATCCCCCGTGTAACCATCATCGGTGGCGTCTTCATTGGTGTGCTCAGTGTTATAGCAAACCTCTTTGGTGTCATCGGATCGGTGAGCGGGACCGGTCTGCTCTTGACGGTGAGTATCACCTACCGGCTCTACGAAGAGATCGCGAGCCAGCAGATCATGGAGATGTACCCGTTCATGCGGACATTCTTTGGAAAAGAGTGATTTTGTAGGAAAGGGACAAGGATGGAAGGAAAGAAGGTCATCATCACCGGTGTTCCCGGTGTCGGCAAGACAACGGTTGTCAATGAAGCACTGAAGAACCTCAGGGAGCAGGGTGTCGAATACCAGTCAATCAATTTCGGCACCTTCATGTTCGAGGTTGCAAAAGCGGATAATATCGTCAAGGACCGGGACCAGATGCGCACGCTGGACCGTGCAGTCCAGAAGCGGTTGCAGCAGCGGGCCGCACAGGCCATTGCCAAGATCCCGGGAAATGTCCTGATCGATACACACGCCTCAGTAAAGACTCCCAAAGGCTATCTCGCGGGACTTCCCGAATGGGTGCTCCGCGAAATCATGCCGGATATCATTGTGCTTGTCGAAACTGATGATGACCAGATCCTCATGCGGCGCCTCACTGATGAGACGCGGTCACGGGACAAGGAAGGAGCCCGCTCGATCGCGGAGCACCAGCAGTTCAACCGGTCGATCGCCGCAGCATATGCGATGATCACCGGCTGCACAATAAAAATGATCACAAATGCAGATTTCCTGCTCGACCGTTCGGCAGCCGAGCTTGCGGAAGTCCTCCGGTGAACCCATGAATTTTAAAAAGATCTGGGATGACTACAGCCTCTGGTTTACGTTCGGCTTCATGTTCCTCATGATGTGGGCGTATACCGTTGACTGGCTGCGGACCGGTGTCGGCCGGGCGATCGATGCGGTCTTCGCACCGTTGCTCACGACGTTCGGTATCCCGTTTTATATCCTGATTGTTATCCTTTCCGCGCTGACCGGCCTGTACTCCTCGATCGTGCAGAAATACACGATCGATTACGACAAGATGGCCACTTCGCAGGAACGGATGAAGGAGTTCCAGGCAGAGTACCGCGAGGCCACTCTCTCCCAGGACGAGAAGAAGATCAAGAAACTGGATGCCAAGAAAGACCGGGTGATGAAGGAACAGCTTGAAATGTCCCAGCAGCAGTTCAAGCCCATGACCTATATCCTCGTCCTCTCCGTCCCGATCTTCTTCTGGCTCCTGTACCGGCTTGCCCAGACAACCGCGACCATCACGATGCCGTACTTTGGCATGGTCGATCTCAACTCTCCTGTCATCTGGATCATTCCCGCGTGGATCTTCTGGTACATGATCTGTTCTATTACCCTAAGCCAGGTAATCCGCAAGGCCCTCAACATCGGGGGACTCTGATGCGGATCACCGTGAGCGGGTTGCCCGGGACCGGGACAACCTCACTCTCACGGTACCTTGCAGAGCGCCACGGTTTTACCATGATCTCGGCGGGGGAGGTCTTCCGCCAGCTGGCAAAAGAGCACAATATGGAGCTTGCGCAGTTCGGGGATCTCGCACGGCAGGATCCCTCCTATGACAAGATGATCGATGCCCGCCAGAAAGAGATCGCGCAGGAAAAAGACGACATCATTGTGGAAGGCAGGCTGTCCGGCTGGATGGTGGACAATGCAGATCTGAAGATCTGGTTGTACGCACCCATCGGTTGCCGGATCAAGCGTATCGTCTTCCGTGACCAGGTCGCGGATGAAGAGACAGCAAAGAACCTGACGCTTGAGCGCGAGCAGTGCGAAGCAGACCGCTACCGCTCCTACTATACTATTGACATTAACGATCTTTCCCGGTATCATATCATCCTGAACTCCGAACACTGGGATGTTGAAGGGCTGGGTGCAATCATCGATACGTCCATTGCCCGGCTGAAGCAAAACCGGCACAACCCGTGAACGTTCATCCGGTAAATATCCTGTTTTCATGATCACCATTCCCTGGAGGATGGTACATACAGAGAATTTTTCTAGAGAACCCATGTAACTATTAACGAAAGGTGTGACTGCGATGGAAGGTGCGGTGGTCATCCGGATCGTGGATGCATGGGACCAGGAAGAGATCGTGCATCTCTATCGTGCGGGAGGGTGGTGGAAGGACGAATATGATCCCGGCTCCGTTCCCGACCTGATCCGGGGAAGTTTTGCGTTTGCCGTTGCCATTGACAAAAAAACCGGGCATGCCATTGGCATGGGACGGGTGCTTTCAGACGGGATCTCTGATGGCTATATCCAGGACCTTGTCGTCCTCCCGGAGTTCCGGAAGAAAGGGATCGGAAAAGAGATCGTTGGTGCCCTTTTTGGGCATTGCACCCGTGCCGGCATCTCGTGGATCGGCCTCATTGCAGAACCGGGCACAGAATCCTTTTACCAGCCTTTGGGATTCCGGCCAATGAAGGGATACGTCCCGTTATTGTGGACGAGTGATCGGCCATGCTGAGACCGGACGATTTCAAGCCCGTTACCCTTGCGGACCGGGCATTTTTTGAAGGACACTATGCGCATTACCCGCAGGCGCATTCTGACAATACCTTCACAAACATGGTCTGCTGGAACCATTTTGCCCATTACACCTACGCGTACGTGGAAAAAAATATCATCATCGCCAGCACCATCGGCAGCGTGACCCGGTTCCGCCCCCCGATCGGTCCCCGCAACCCGGGGCTGCTCCGTTCCCTGATCCGGCTGGCCTCCGATGTCAGCGACAATGAACCGATCGTCCTGATCGACCCGGAGACTGCAGTCTGGATGCGTGAGGTCTGTCCGGGTATCAACCTGGTCCCGGACCGCCACCACTATGAATACGTCTACCTGGCTGCGGACCTGGCAGAACTCCCCGGAAAAAATTATCTGACAATCCGTCGCCAGCTCAATAAGTTCCGGAAAAACTGTACAAATGTTGTCGAACCGATCTCACAGAAGAACTGGGAGGAAGTGAAACGGTTCCTTATCGAATGGTGCGAGTGGAAAGGGTGCGAAGGCGACCCGGTCCTTGCCCATGAGAAGGAAGCAGTCTTTTTTGCTATCGACCACTTCAACGAACTCCCGCTGGAAGGACTGGTCATCAGGGTCTTCTCCAAAGTCGGTGCCATTGCCCTCTATGAACCGATGACCAGCGATACCGCCCTTGTGCATTTCGAGAAAGGCCTGCCCGACTGCGAGGGGATTTACAAGGCGATCAACAATGAGACCGCTCTTCGCCTTGCAAAGAATTTTACCTATATCAACCTGGAAAGCGACCTCGGTGTTGCCGGTCTCCGTGAAGCAAAGCTGCGATACCACCCGCACCACATGGTGGAAGTCTTCTCTATGAAGCGGGATTCATAAATCCCGTCCCGGTAAAAATAAAAACCTGTCCGGGCATTACGCGGCGATGATCGTCAATATGCCGGACACAATGAGATTTACCGCAATCGCGGCAAGGAGCATGCCGAGCACCTTTCCCATGATATCGGTAACAACTTCCCCAAGAACCTGCTGGATAAGTTCTGAATAATACAGGATGACCCATGTGGCAAGGAGCGAAAGGGTGATCGCGACAAACGGAATGAGGAGCCCGTAGTCCTTCGAGAGGAGCATCACCGTAGTGATGGCCCCCGGCCCACAGAGGAGAGGGGTCCCGATTACCACGCCCGCGGCAGTCTTGGCCACACCCTTGGAATGGCCAAGCTCGATGCCCAGCGCCTCCTGGATACCAAGAAGGAAGAGCAGGACGCCCCCGGCGATCTGGAAGCTGGGAATACTGAGCCCGAGGATGTCGAAGATCAGCTTGTTGAAGATCAGGAACAGGTACATCAGGCTGCCGGCTACTGCAACAGCGATGAATGCCTGCCTGTGGATCTCTGCCGGTGCCTGTCCCTTGGTCATCGCCGCGAATATCGGTACGGAGAGGAGGGGGTCGAGGATGATGAACAGGGTGGCAAATGAGTAGATGATGCCGGGAATAAGGTCCATTGTGGTTCTGATCAGAAGTGTGCGTTGCACAGGAATAAAATTGCAGGTTCCCTATAGCATCACAAACGAAATGCCAGCAACCTACACGATAAAGTAAATGACAAGAATTGCCGCTGTCGAGAGTGCCCCGACAGACGAGATCAGTCTCGATTTTACATCCGTTACGAGGATCCACGAGGCACAACAGAAGAATATGTAGGGAATAAGTGTTGTGATGACGGAAATGGTTGCCAGTGCCTCGAACTGGTTGGAGAAAAGCAGGAGTACGGCACTGGCAAAACAACCAGCTGCGAGGGCGTATGCGGGAATACCGCGCCCGCTCAGGTCCATGAGTTTTGGTATGGACAACCGGCCTGAAAGTGAATGGAGCACCCGGGACGTACCGATAATATATGCATTCAGCGCGGAGAGCATTGCCACTATCCCGATGAATGCGACGAGAGTACCGGACTGCGCGAAAACGATCCCCGCCGCTGTCGCGATCGGAGCCGGCGATGCTGCGAGGGATATAACCCCTACGCTGCCGATCAACGCGACATTAAGGATGAGATAGATGGAGACAACGATCCCCATCACGATGAGAAGCGACGTCCGGATCAAGGTGGGGTCGCGGGTCTCCTCAACAGGAATCGCACTGATCTCAAAACCCGTAAACGGCCAGTAAACGATAATGATGGTCGCAAGCAGGCCTGAGCTGGTCAGGGGCAGGGTGCTGGCAAAATTCTCCGGCCGGATGAATGGCAGGAGTACGAGGGAGATCACGACAAGGGGCACGATCTTGAGCGTGGTCAGGACATTTTCCGTCATGCCGGAAAACGAGATGCCGATAATGTTGATGAAACAGAACAATGCGATGAGAGCAATTTCGATGAGCAGGATGTGGGAGAGATTAAAAAACCCGATGTACTGCCCGATACCTGCCGCAATAGTCGAGACGCCGAATATGGACGAGATGATGTACAGGACCATGAGGGGGATGGCAACACGCGCTCCAAAAACCGATTCGAACAGGGAAAAAAAACTGTTCCCGTGGGTAAACCGGTTGGAAACATATGACAATGAAAGGAGGACGCAGGATGCCGAGATGGCGACGATCACCCATGCAAGCAGGGACCAGGACCCGCTGAGCCTCGCTGCCACCCCGGGAACAACGAAAATACCGGAACCGATTGTCCCGCCTACCCCGAGGCTGACGAGTTCGAATAATCCGAGTGAGCGTTTATAGGCCCTGTTCCCTGTCACGCGAGCGCCTTCTTTTATCAGTTCTTTATTTTTCTCTTATCCACTCTGTAGATTAATATCGCGAACCTGCAGGTGACATATGGGTCGTATATGCCCCCGGTTCTGTATCTTTTTTGTGCCACACTCTACGTTTGCATTATCCATAATATATAATAGCCAACACCCTCCATGTTCAGGTAAGGCGGATCCTCTTCTCCGTCATGCGCAGGAGGGGCCGCATGGGTGAAGCATCTATGGCAAAGGCTGTAAAACCGATTCCTAAAAAAGGCGTAAAAAAGGCCACCAGACCTGCTGCAAAGAAGAGACCCGTTGCAATGGCTCAGAAAAAGCCGGCTGCATCCGGGAAAACTGCGGCAGGAAAGGTTGCCTCTCCGGTAAAGAAGAAAACGGTAGTAAAAAAGGCTGCAAAGGTCCCTCCGAAAGGATCCGCAAAAAAACCGGTGGCGAAAAAAGCATCAAAGGATATGACCCGGTACCGCTGCAAACTCTGCGGGTACATCTACTCTCCTCTCCGCGGGGAACCGCATAATGGTATCCCTGAAGGCACGGCATTCGATGACCTTCCTGAGGACTATGTCTGCCCGGTCTGCGGTATGCAGGGAAAAGGCAGGATCGGGAAGTGGGGCTTTGATGAATGGAGGCCTACCCGCTATCTCTGTTCCATGTGCAATTACGTATATGACGAAAAACGCGGGGAGCCTCACCGGGGGATAAAACCCGGCACGAAATTCGAGGACCTGCCGGACGATTATGTCTGCCCGGTCTGTGCGCTCGATCCGAAGATCCGCGTACAATTCGGGAAGGTCTTCAAACAGGGATTCGAACCCCTCAATGTCTGACACACAAGTCTTTCCCCACAACCTTTTTTCTCCCTGACGGGGATTGTGACTCCTCAATGATCATCAACTCCTGTACCTGTAGTGTCTGCCCGGGAAAACGCACGAACTTATAATCTTAAACATCCATCCTTCATAGTAAACACTGGACTGCATCACCGGCAATAGTGTACCGGGGGCAATTGGATGCAAGACATACAGGATCCCACATTCTATCAAAAGCGGCAGGCTCTGGCGGCATTTCTCCACGTTGATCCGGGGATCCTCCGGGAATCAAAGGGAACCCTGTATAGTTTCAGGGCTTTTTTCAATGGGAATGATGAGGCATATCTCGTCCTCAATGATGTCGAAGCAACCCGTGCCGCGGAACATGCCGTATCAGAAAAACTCTGGCTGATCTGCCTTGAGACGCTCTTTGCCTATTTTGACATCGATGCCTATCCCTCGGATGTCCTCGGGAAGATGAAGACCCAGGAGATCCGCCGGCTGAACGATGAGCTCAAGGCCCTTATCTACAACACCACCGGCATGGACCAGCTCAAAAAGAAGATGCTCTCCTATGGCAACCGGAAGAACCTCCTTGCCGATTATGACCAGGCCGAGCATTTCCAGGACGGCTACTACATTTACCGCCTGTATTGATACGGCAAATCCTCAACAATCCCTCTTTTATTCCCTCCTCCTGATATCGCTACGTGGCGATGTCCATCACATCCTCACAAATCTATAAACCTACCGGCGGTTTACTCTATATCCAGTGATACCTTTGGCATTTTTTTCACGCGACCTGGTGAATCATTTCCGTTCAGTTCCCCTGATCGTCTGCCTGTGTGCCGGTGTGCTGGTTGCTGCCGTATCGGGCTATGGCTACAGCACGGATTACGAAGGATATCTCGGGGAGACGATCGCCCTGCACGGTGAATCCTATAACAGCGATCAGGTCTACCTGTTCATGACGGGTCCCGGCCTGCCTGAGAATGGTGTGGCCCTTACAGACCCGTCACAACGGGCCGATCAGGGAAAATTTACTACGGTTGACGTTGACAGCAGCCAGCAGTGGTCGTTCAGATGGGATACCTCCCGGATTGACAACGAGATCGATCCCGGGACCTACACGGTATACGCAGTCAACGCCCCGGTCGACAAGTCAGACATCTCCGGCCACAGTTACCAGACGTTGAGCGTGTATCTCAAGGATGGCAGTCTCTCAAAAGACCGGGTCAGTATCGGTACGAAATACACCATGAACCTGGCGTATGATGATACCCCGGTGACAACTACGGTTACTACGGTACCCCCCACATTACCTCCGACGACAATTGTGCCGGATACAACCGCAACAACCGCTGTGCCAGCGAGCACACCCGCACGGAAATCCGCTGCACCTCCGCTGGCCGCACTCACGGGACTGATCACCGCAGGCTGTATTTTCTTCATCTCCAAAAGAGGATAATCCATTTTTCATCGTTAACCTGGAATTATCCCGGCGGTCCCTCTCCTTTTTCGATCTGCGACGTGAATGAAAAGACCTCCGTCACGAAGCAGCAAGGTATTATCAACCCTTATGTGAATGGTAATATGAGTGGTATGGACGTACCGGCACTGCTTGATAAAGCGCATCACCTCATGAAGGTCGGGCGCTATGACGAGGCGATCTCCCTCTATGACCAGGTCCTGGAAATCAACGGGAACAATACGAGTGCACTCGAGAATAAGGGCAAGATCTACTATTACCTTGGCAGGCACGAAGATGCGATCGCCTGTTACGACAAGGCGATTGTCATCAACCCGAACCTGATCACGGTCTGGGTTGAGAAGGGGTACACGCTCCGCAAGATCCGCCGGTACGAGGAATCAATAAAATGTTTTGAACGGGCTCTTGCGATCGACCCGGAATATACCTTCGCCATCGCCAACAAGGGATACTCCTTAAATGAACTGGGGAGATATGAGGACGCGATCCGTTGTTTCGATACCATCCTTGAAGCAAGCCCGAAGAACATCCGGGCGATGACCTCCAAGGGAATCGCCTTGCGGGAACTGGGTAAAAACGAGGAAGCACTTGCTTATTTTGAGAAGGCAATCGGTCTCAACCCGATCAATTCCTTTGTCTGGTACAACAAGGCAATCACCCTGCGTAACCTGGGGCGGTCAAAAGAAGCAGATGACGCGATTAAGATCGTAAACTTCCCCCAGCGCACGGGGACGAACTGATTTTAGCGATACCTTAACCTTTTTTGGAACTACCGGTGACGAACCGGTATGCAATTCTCATCTGTTGAATTGAAATTCTTGTGGTTTTTTAAGACTCTCACCAACTCGATAAAGTCCATCAGGACTTCGAGATAGGGAAGGGAGGCGGAGCCGACCTTCGAAGAACTGCTGTGCAGTTCTTCTCATCCTCGAGGTCTGCGACCACTCGGAATTCGAAGAAATCTGATGATTTCTTCTCATCCTCGAATCTCGCTTCGCTCAATTCTTCGGAAAAAAAAGATTAAATGAGTTTGAAGATTGGGTGGCTTGGCGCCTTGCACTCGATCCCGAGCTGGCGGGTTGCCTCGAGGACGGTGATGTCCGTGTAGGCCTGTGCAGTGATCATTGCTTCTACGTTCTCGATAGGTCCGTACATGATGAGGTCTGCACCGAGGGTGGATGCAATCATGTTGCAGCCGATATCGGGTGCGGACCATGCGGCCTGCTTTATGCCCTCAATACCGCCAAGGTAGTGGTGGGACATCTGCTTGAGGAGGACATCCTTGCCCTCGTATCCGGCTGCAAGCTGTGAGGGGGTCTTTGAGGTGCCCTTCCAGCGCTTGAGCCAGGTCCAGGAAACGGTCATGTTGTGGTATGCACCACCGGTCGGGTACCCGTGGATTGCCTTGCAGGCAAGGATCTCACGGTATGAACCGCCGCTTCCGAGGCCGAGGGGGGTTGCTGCAGTGTCGAGGATCGGGCGGGTGATACCGCAGTACTCTGCGATCTCAAGCATACCCTTGGTCTGACCTGCAACGCCACCTTCGACCAGCACCTTCTCCCTTCCTGCGACCGAGGGGTCTGCAGGGTTGAAGGCGAGGACGATTGCTGCGTCGACGTCGCTGTTCTTGAGTGCCTCGATGCTCTCCGGGAGGATTGAGCCGTTAATCGAGTTGTAGATCGCACGCTTTGCGAGACCGACTTCGGTCACGTATTTACAGGCGTGGGCAAGTGCCGTGGGCACTGATGAGTCCATCAGGAACGCGGTCTTGTTGTCGATCGAGTCGAACCAGTTGAAGTAGCTCTCGAATGCTTCCCCGTATTCCGCGATGATCTGGATGAAGTGCGGAATGCCGGTCATGTCCGAGAGGACCTGACAGCGGTTCCAGAGTGCTTCTGCCTTTGCCTTGTCGATGGTGCCTTTCTTGTCGTCAAGCACGCACTCGTGCTTGTTGTAGAAGATCGATGCACCCAGTACGGTCGGGTACTCGCCGGGCTGACCACCAATCATGGTGCCGTTGAAGTCCCAGACGCTCTGTTCTTTTTCGAATCTGAACATGTTCTATCACACCTCCATTATACCATTGCCATTAATTTCTGGTACAAAAACAACAGCATCACAAATACGATAACGCCTGCCATCAGGCCGTACAGTATGCCGATATCCCGACCAATTTTTCGTCCAACACGCTGTGCAACTTCCGCATCCACGAACTCGATCTTCTTCTCGATCTTGTCCAGGCGCTTCTCGACCTCAAGGAACTGGGGGTTGGCACTTGCTGCGCCTACTTCCTGTCCACCGGCAGCTTCCTTGACTTCGACGACCATTGCATCGGCAGCGAACGCACCCGGGTCTTTAGCCTTGAGTTCGTTGATCTTGGCCTTGATAGCGCCGAGATCTTCGCTTTCCATGATGTTG
>Ga0153915_10000552_pt1 | contig 34820 bp, 50 predicted proteins | sample Opewatmetagenome_2_FD_107003 | JGI IMG/M metagenome (GOLD analysis project Ga0153915, IMG submission 107003) | Freshwater wetland microbial communities from Ohio, USA - Open water 3 Core 3 Depth 3 metaG | ecosystem: Environmental > Aquatic > Freshwater > Wetlands | place: USA: Ohio, Lake Erie... | reverse complement strand
TTTTGCCCAGATGCTCTATTATATTCTTAACGGTGGATACATTGGATGGAGAGACTTTGCTCCTGTATTTGTTAAACCAGCCCTTTCAGCAATCGAGGCATCAAAAAACCCCTTATACAAATCCTGACATTTTTATTATACTTTTTAGTAGTAACATAGAGAAATCTTTATAAAGTGGGGAAGCGGGAATTTGTTATGGCATTAGAAGAAAAAACAAAAGGATATGAACCCGAAAGATACAAATATGCTGCAGCAGCAGCTCAGTTTCTTCAGGGAAAAGACATGAATTCTACAAGAAAATGCTTGGATAAATTGCTCGTTGATCTGGGTGCTACTGATGAAGATATCAGGGCTGGTATGGTGTGGAATGCTTATGAAGGAGACCCTAGAAAAACAGTAGAGGGTATAGCAATAGGCGTCCAAATATATTCTCTAAAATATCAAGATGCACTTGTAAAAAAGACCATTAATGAAATGTTTGAAAGATATTCCCCTGAGTTCGATAAATATTTGACACCAGAAGAAAAGGAAAAAGCAAAGAGCATTTTCAGTAAATTGGGAGATAAGACTTATGAATCTGTTTTAGAGCAGGTTGCACAGCTTCAAGAGGTAATTGATAGCAAAACCAAGAGATACACTGATAAGGATAAAGAAAAAGCCAAAAAAGAATTGGCAGAAAAATATTTTGATGTAACCGCTACAATACAAGAATTTGAAGAGCTTAGAATTACCAAATTGATGCCTTCAATAAGAGAAAGCACAATTGAAGATAATGTTAAGGCTAGATTTACACTGGAGAAGGCTAAATGAAAAAACCAATGTATTCAATAAAACTCGAAACAATAGACAATGCAAAGTATCTTCGAGCTCAGGAGCTAGTGAAGAGCATTGCAAAAGCAAAAGGAGCTGGAGAAACAAGCAATCTGGATTTATGCTATTTTCTGGATAATGAAGGAAAAGCAAGAATCAAGTTTGATAGATGCTATTTGCCAATGTCAAAGAGAACAATAGAAATTACAAATTTTGTTGATTCTAAAACAGTAAGTGATATAGTTGGTCTGTTATATAATCGGGCTTCTATAGAATAAAAAATGTGCAGAAGAAATTATTATGCGATATTCGATGAAACTATTAACGAGGTAAAAGCTATTGTAGGAAACCATAGAGAGTTAACTGTACTTATGACTGGAATGTACCAGGAAGGTTATACCTACAGTATGATAGACAGAAAAGAAGCGAGAAGGTTAAACAAAGAATTATCAGACAGAGTCAGACATAATTAGTATTTTATATAATTTTATCCAACGCTTTGATTGACTAATTCAGCCATTATGTTCATGAATTCCTGAGTTCTCTCCTGCCACATGTCTATCTCAACACCTTTGAGGTCAGTAATTTCCCCATGAACTATCTTTTTGTGGAGTATAAGCAAATCTCTGTACCAAACTACATATTTCATCTTTAACATCCCTCTATTTACAAAAACTTCTTTTAAGTCTCCAGAGATGTGTTCTGGGGAAGCAGGAGGAATTCCTGCAGCAATCAGTGCAGCATGGGAAGCATCTACCATTGCCCAGTACAAACCTTCTATGGAGTTCAGTTCTGCTGCCTTGCTTCTTAAAAAATGAGTCGGAGCTCTCTGAAGGCAGTTATAGATGGATTCTGGAGTTGATTTTATTTTTCCATTGAGCAACAAGAATTTTAGGGGTTCAAAAAATCCTGCAAAATCAATCATGGCTTCCCCATATCTCAAAACATTCATTATGACAGGATCTCCTTTCAGCAAATCATCCCACCATAAACTGAGTTTTATCGTGTTGATGTGGAGGTTCTTTTCATAAGGATTCTGCCTAAGAAGCTTATCAAGTTCTTCCCGATACCAAGCTATTAATTCCTGGTCCCATACAATAGAAACATCGTCTATTATGATTATTACGTCTATATCAGAGCCCGCAACAGATTCCTGCTTGACAGAGCTTCCGAATAGAACAACTGATTTTATCATCTTGTTGAACTTTTCATAGGCTTTTGTGGCGAAATCCAGCGCAATTTCAGATTCCAGCTTCAGCTGCAATGTAGGATACTCTTTCTTTTTTGGAGGAGCCCTTTTCTTTTTTTTGCCCTCTTTTTTTTCTTCCATTATATATTTTAATATATATTTTAGTTTTTAAATATTCTTTATTCCATTGGCTTTCCAGACATTCGAGAGCCTTCTGCTCCTGGCCTTTGGCCTCCGAGTTCCATAGGAAGCCTTGAAAAACCAGCTCCGAAAGTTTCATAATTCCCCTGAGGAAGCATTGCTCCATAGCCAGGATAATAATCCTGCTGAAATCCGAGATTCTGATCCCAGTAAGGAGCCATCTGCATAGAGTAGATAGAAGAGCCAAACGCCTCCAGAGACTCTTTGAAAGGAGGAGTCCTGAAGTGCTGCCACCAGTTTCCTGCTTCGATTATTTTTTTTGCATTGAACCCTTCTTTTCCTAATTTGTCTAGAATTTCTTTTATAGGAACATTCCCCATTCCCATCGGAAGCTCTGTGTGCTCGAATCCAAAATTGTCTGAGAGATGGACGTGCTTTACGAGTTTAGCGACTTTTTCTGACTCTTTTATTATGTCCTTGGCTTCATAACCATACTTTCTGAGCATGTTTATGTGTCCTACATCCCAAGTAACTCCAATCAATTTTTCTGCTGCCTCTCTCGCTCTTTTTTCCTCTATTCCTTCTGCCTTGGCTTTCTCAACAAACTTTTTCCTCGCTTCTTCTACCATTTCTTTCAGTTCCTGTCCTGTGGCAAAGGCTCCTCCTGCAGGAGGGTTTTCAATGCTGATTATCGGAGATTTATCCTTGAATTTTTTATAGGACTTGAGAGCCAGATTCGAAAATGTTTCAACTGCCTTTTGCTTTGAAAACTCATTCAAATCTTGGTATACTTGTGGGGGCAAAGGCAGCCTTCCCAGAGTTATAACTCCCCCATCAATGATTTCTTTCATTAGTACAGTGCTCTCTGGACTTCCTGGATTATTTTTTATTTTTTCTGCTTTTTCTTCTATGCTTCTATAGAATTCGTTTATCTTTTCCTTGTCTCTCTCAGAGCCTCTCGAATAAGCCAAATCAAAGAGCCTTTTCAGATTATTATAAGAAAAATTTATATAATTCGTTCCACGGCCGTAAAGTGAACGCATCTCATTTTCCTCTTCTGATAATTTTCTTCCTGCTCTTCTCTCTGCTTCTGAGAGCAGTGTTGTTGGCAGAGCTCTGTTCACAGCATCTCCTCCTACGTTCGTATAATATTCCATCTGCATCAGTTGGTTCCTCCATTGTTGCTCGTTTACTTTCTGCAGTTCTTTGTTGATGTCCTTTTTTCCTTTTTCTCCTGGAAACCAGCTCTCCTTAAGAGGAATCCGAGAAATTGAACCAGAATCTGTATCTATAATAAGAACTTCCTCTTTTTCTTTTCCTTTTGCAGCAATCTCTCCTGGCAACATCGCAGAAGAATGGAATGTGACAGGAACATTTCCGTTTGGATTTAGCTGATGGCTCCTTTCTATTGCAGAAAGCATCTGCCTTTCCACTGCCTCTCTATTTGAATCTGAAAATCCCTCTCTTGTTAAGCCAGAGGGCTCTACAATAGGGCCGTGTACAGAAACTTCTGCTCCTGTTAATTTTGCTAGCCTGTTTACTTCTTTCAGCTGCTGGTCAGGAATTGATTCAAAAACATCAGGAGAAACAGCAGAGATTTCTATCTGTTTTGCTCCTGTATTCAACTTCGCTGATGTGTCCTGTAGAACATTCGCTGTTCTCGGGTCTGTTGTCAATCCTAAAGAACTTGGGCTTATTCTATACCCTGTAAAAATATCTCCGTATTTAGGACTGAAAGTAGAAAAACCGCCTTGATAGATATCGCTGATTGTGTAATCTTTTTTTTCTGGCATTGGTAAGACACCTACGGTTTCTTAACCGTCAATTTCCCTCCATTTTACTAATTAAAGTAGTAAAATTAATTTATTAATTTATCTGAGTTTGTGCCTTTTGTACTTTCTCTGTTCTTGTTCAAACGGAAGTTTCATATCCTGTTTCAGGAGTTCTATTCCTTCTAACAGGGTTTCCTCTTCTCTCTGACTCTGAACTTCCTGCTGAGGGCGAAGGAATTCCTGTCTCCTTTCTTGTCTAAAAATTTCTCTTGTTGAGAGGACAGGAGGAACAAAATTACTTTCGTATTTTTTTTCTTCATTTTCTTCTCTATTTCTCTGAAAACTATAATTTGGCTCGTTGGAAGCAGGAAAATAATCGATTCTTCTCTCTTCTCTTTCTGTTCTGTTAATTCTGTCAGTGAAGCTTTCTGTTGGTATCTGTTGCTCTGGCTGTGTTTCTATGATTCTCTCAAGGACAGGAGCCTTGACTTCTGTAATTGGGAGTTGCCTTATCGGCTCTTCAAAGAACTCTGGTTCAGCTTCAGTTTTTTCTATTTCTTTTTCTGCTGCTTTAATTTCTTCTTCTAGTTTTTCTTCTTGCTTAGCCTTTTCCTTAGTTTTTTTTGTTTTTTTATTTTCTTTTTTCTTAGAAGCTTTTTTGATTTTTTTCATAAATTATTCATGTTTAAGAAATATATAATGTTTTTGAATTTAAATTGTACTCGCAAGCTCGCAGATTTGTATGAATTAGCTAATAACATCTGTCATGATAATCTTAGAGATTTACATTAACTTTTTGCTGATTTTGTGAAGCAAGTATTTATCTTTAGAACCTAACAAGTTACACTACGTGTAACTCGCCATGCCGTGAGACTTTTTGTATACATCAAACATGTCGAAAACTCTCGTTGTTACATTTTCTGCAGCCAACGGACGCAGATGATTTTCTTCAATCCAGTTGTCTTTTGCTACTACAATCTCTCCTGTATAGCCTGCTTTTGTTTTTTCTTTCGGACTTGGAGCTTCATATCTTCCTATCAGAGCAAAAAAAGGATTGGATTCGTCTCTAGGTTTTGGAATCTCTTTTTCTGCTGTTGACTTTTCTTCCAGGAAATAATTTATCTCTTCTTGCAGCTGCCCAATGCTCTCTGTGCTTGTCCCTTCTATTAAGGTTAACACATCGCTTATCTCTGATTTTTTTAATTGTTCCTCGAGTTTGTTCAGTTCATCATCATTTAAGGCATAAGCTCGAAAAGTAATTTCTGCTCTTCCCCCAAAAACATAATGCGCCTGTTGCGAAACTCTTTGAGGGATTCCTCTGAATACGAAATCAACCAAAATACAGCCGTAATAATTTCTCTTTATTTTATTTAGAAATTTTGGCTTTGCAAAATCTTTCGGCAGGTTTCCCTTCAATGCTTCGTCAGCAATATCGAGTTTGTTTTTTCCTAAAAGAGTGAGCTCGAGAAGAATAGTGTTGAAGGTTTTTACTAATGCGGGCTCTCTGCCTTTTTCTTTTGATTCTAAATCCTGTGCAGCCTTCAGATATGGACGTACCCAACGAGAATAGAGCTTTAGGCTGTTTACCTGGCTTCTCAGATAGGTTCTTTCCAGCTCATATCTCTTTCTCAGTTCTTTTTCTGATTCTCCAAGCCAGATAGCAAGCTCCTGTATTCTGGGTCTCAAGATTCTTTTTACTCTGTCATTCAAATCCATCTTGTCTATGTCTTTTTCGCTGCTCGCCACCAGAAAAGCATCTATCAGAGTTTGAAATCCTGCCTGTCCTAGAGCCATTGCCTTGATGCTCGAATTTCCTTTTGCTATATCTACTCTGTCCATCCAGATTTGCTTTAATGCAAGAATAGAAGCTTCCTGTTCTCCCTTTTTCTTGGACTTCAGCAAATCGTAATGCTGAAGCCTCATCTTGAAATCTTTCAAATCATATATGATATTGAGAACGCTTCGCAATACAGTATTCACATCCCCTAAAACCTTTGTTGCCTGTTGCTGCATTATCGTTGCTCTCTGCCCGAGTTCTGCAAAATGCCCGCTTCCAGGAGTTGAGCTGAAATTATCAACCAGCTTTTGAGGAGCCAAGCCAAAGTCATTCATCAAATCTAAAATAAAGAAATAAACCGGCTCTAGGGTTTCTGTGGAAGAATCATAAACGAGGTTGTGAATAGCCTCTGGCCTGTGTTTTTTTCTATAATACGGGCTGATTTCTTCTATAATCTCTGAAATGGACTTTATTTCTGGCATTATATAAAATTCCTATTTTATATTTGTGCTGAATTTTATTCAGTCATTCTATTAATAACTTATTATTATTTTTAATTGTTTGTTTTTTTAAATCGTATAATTTAAAAACAAATGCTTCCTTTCTAAATAATGGGTTTATTTGGCAAGAAAAAAGAGAGGGTGGTTGATTGGAGCGAGAAATACAGGATGCAGGAAAAGAAAGCCACCGCTAAAAAAGCAGAAACTTCTTCTGATTTGGGCTTTTTGGGGGATATGGCTAATTCAACCTCGACTTCAAACAATATAACCTGGGATAATGACTCTGTTCAACAATCAAAAGATTATGCTCAGGAAAAAAGGCAGAAACTCACCAAAAGGCTTTTGGATATGACAGACCGGATGGAAGATCTGAGCAATCAGATTTATCACCTTAAACAGAGAATCGAGGTTTTAGAAAAGAAGCTGAGAATCAATTTTCAGTGATTAAAAATATTTTGATATTTTAAGATTTGAAAGGAGGTAAAAATCAAATGGCAAAAGAGATTCCAATAGGAGTCAAGATAATTTCCATAGTGTACTATGTTGCAGCCGGGCTTGCACTTATAATGGCCATAATGCTGTTTACTGGCGCAGCATACGTCAATTCCATTTTGGGTTCAATACCTCTCATCAACATTTTGGGGATACTGGGTTCTGGATTGTTCGTTTTTGGAGGCATAGCCAGTCTGCTTTCAGGAGTTCTCAGCTTTTTTATAGGAAGAGGGCTCTGGAAACTCAAAAATTGGGCGAGAATTTTCGTGATAATCTTTGCCTGCATAGGAGTTTTAATCGGGATATTCTCGTTATTTAGCTGGGGCGCAATCGTTATGCTTGCAGTAAACGGAGCTATAGGAGGATATCTGATTTTCAGCAAAGAGGTAAAAGAAGCCTTCAAGTAAATCTTATTTTTTATTTTTTTATTTTTTTGTTTATTTAAACATAACTTTTATTAATGTGCTTGCTTAATTATAAGTACTAAAAGGGTGAAGAAATGTTGGGGAAACAAGTTAAAAAGAAGAGTATGCTGGATTGGGTTTTGGCTAAATTGAAGATTGCAGATTTTGAACAATTCCTTTTTGGAGTCAAAAATTATGCGTTGAGTGTCAGTCTGTGGTATTTTCTTATAATTTCTCTTATCTTAGTGCTAATAGTTAAGATGAGGGTTTTGAGAGAATAAGATTTATTTTTGTATTTGAATAAATTTATTAATACTTCTTCTTTTTCTTAATTATGATTAAGGATTTTGAAAAAAAGATAAGGGCATATGCCCTGAAGAATGCACTGGCTCATGATGGAAAAGCCATGCAAGGGCCAGTTGTGTCTTCTCTCTTCAATGAGGGCTTGCAAAGAAATGAAGTTGGAAAGTATGCTAAGAAGATTTCTGAGATAATCCTGGAAGTGAATTCCCTTTCAGCTGAAGAGCAGAAAAAAGAATTTGAAAAGCTGGAGAAAAAAGTCCACGAGAGAAAAGTTAGAGAGGGGCTTGAGGAACTTCCAAATGCAAAGAAAGGAGTCGTGATGAGATTTGCCCCTTCTCCTTCTGGCCCTTATCATATTGGACATGCAATGACTGCGAGCATCTCTTTTCTATATTTTAAAAAGTACGGAGGAAAATTCTATGTTAGAATAGAAGATACTAACCCAGAGAACATCTACACTCCTGCATATGAGATGATAAAGGAGGAAAGCGAATGGCTTTTTGACAAGAAAGCAAAAATAATTATTCAGTCAGAGAGAATGCCTTTATATTATGACTATGCTGAAAGACTGATTGAGAAAGGAGTGGCTTATGTCTGTACTTGCTCACAGGAGAAATTTAAGAAATTTGTGGAGAAAGAGAAAGAATGTCCATGCAGAAAGAATAGTATTGATGAGAGCATGAAAAAATGGAAAAAAATGCTCGACAAAAAGGGCTTCAAGGAAGGAGACGCTGTTCTCAGATTTAAATCTTCAATGAGTCACAAAAATCCTGCAATGAGAGATTTTCCTCTGGCAAGAATCAATCTTCACAGACATCCTCTGCAGAAAAACAAGTATCGTGTCTGGCCTCTCATGAACCTCGCTGTTACTGTAGATGACATTGAAATGAAAATGACGCATATAATAAGGGCAAAGGACCACAGAGACAATGCAGAAAGGCAGAAGATGATTTTTTCTGTTCTAGGAAAAAAGTTTCCATGGACTGCATTTTTAGGAAGAATTCATTTCAAAGACCTAGAGCTTTCAACTACAAAGATGCGACAGGCTATAGAGAAGAAAGAATACAAGGGCTGGAGTGACAAAAGACTTCCGACAATAGCTTCTCTGAGGAAGCAAGGTTATAAGCCACAGGCTTTCTGGAAATTTGCAGAACAAGTCGGACTTTCGGAAAACGACAAAATTATGGACAGGGAAGAATTCTTCAGATTGCTCGACAATTTCAACAAATAATCAAAGAAACATTTTTAAACTCATATTGTCTATATAAAGTAATTGAAAGGAGGTTGAAAAAGATGGATAAAAAAGGACTTTCTACAATCGTTATCACACTAATTATAATTCTCGTATCTCTAGTTGCGATAGGGATTATATGGGTTGTTGTGAGAAACCTTGTAGGTTCTGGAAGTGGACAGATTGAGATTAATGCTAAGTGCATCAGCACAGATATCCAGGCTGTTGCAGCTAACTGTAGTGTTGCAGCTCCTAAAACTTGCACTGTTAGATTTGAAAGAACAGGAACAGAAACAAGCGATGTTGGAGGAGTTAAGTTAGTTTTCAAGAACGTTACATCAGGGACTACATACGAAACATCTTCTGTTGTTGACCTCTCAGGTAACGTAGACCGTTTGCTTGGAAGAACAGCAACATTATCTACTGGCCTTAATGGTGTTAACAGAGTAGAAGTAAGTACATATTTCCTTGATTCACAGGGAAGTGCTCAGATTTGTTCACAGACAAACACACTCGTCTTTTAATTTTGAATTTATTTTTTATTTTTTATTTTTTTAATTAAATAGACTTCGTCATTTTTTCTTACAGAGTCGGAGACAGGTATTCCTATCTCGTCTCCTTTTTCTGCTTTCTCGATTTGTTTTTTGTTTATCTCCATAGAATCTACTTTTCCTTTTACAATTCCTGTTGTTTTTCCTATTATGACAATTTCATCCCCAATCTTCAAATCAGAAACCAATTTAACAGCAACAACTTTTATCTTATCAAAATAATGCGTTACCTTTCCCACAAAATGCTTTTTTTCCTTAGAAGCACTGTGCTCTATTCTTGCAAAATCGTCTGAAGTCGGCATTTTAAGGTAAAAGCCAGAAGAATAGCCTTTGTTGTAAATTCTTTCTAACTCTTTCATGCCTTCTTCGATTTCTTCTTTTGTTAATTTCTTATCTAACGCTTTTCTGTAGATTCTCACTGTGACATCTACATATCTCGCATCTCTGTTCCTGCCTTCTATCTTAAAGGCTTTAATTCCTGCCTGTTTCATTTTTTCTATGAATGGCAGAGTGCAGAGGTCCTTGGCAGAAAGAATTTTTGAATTATCTAGCCTTAACTCATTCCCTTCATCATCTCTCACAATGTAAGTTCTCCTGCACGGATGCAGACACTCTCCCCTATTTGCAGATTTATTGAACAGGAACTGGCTAGTGAAGCATCTTCCCGAAATCGAAACGCACATTGCCCCATGGCAGAAAATTTCAACATCGATAATTTTTGAAATTTCCTTAATCTGTCTTAAATTCAGCTCTCTCGCAAGAATTATTCTCTTTGCTCCTAATTTTTTGTAGAAATTTGTTGCTTCTGTGTTTGAAACACTGGCTTGTGTTGAAATGAAAAAAGGAATCTTGTATTTTCTGCAGAGTTCAACAACTGCTAGGTCCCAGCAGATTATCGCGTCTACCTTGCCTTTAACTTGTTTTATTATCTCTTCAACTTCTTCTAATTCTGAGTCGTAAATAATAGTATTCAGCGTTAAATACCTCTTTACTTTTTTAGGTTTGCAGATTTGCTCTATTTGATTTAAGTCTTTTATCGTGAAATTCCCTGCATTCTGACGCATGCTGAACTCTTTTAATCCGAAGTAAACAGCATCTGCTCCTGCATTGACTGCTGCAGATAACATAGAGAAATCTCCTGCTGGCGCGAGCAACTCATAATGTTTTTTCATCAATTTAAGTATTTTTTTGGGTTATTAAAGAATTCTAAAAGCAGGCTGGCATATAACACGAGAGGCATATTTTTGACTTCTTCTGCATTTACCCATCTGTAGTCTGAATGCTCTGAAGAAAGTTTTACATTGTTGGAAATACCATTAACTAAATAGACATCACAATGGCTATCATATTGCTTGTCTTTCATTGTTATAGTAGGCAATTGCTTGACAATTTTACATTCTAATCCGGTTTCTTGTTTAATTTCCCTTTTTATTGCGATTCTTGAACTCTCTTTTTTTTCGACTACCCCTCCGATAGATTCCCATTTTCCAATATTTTCAAGAAAGAACTTGTCTTCTGCTTTTTTAAGCAGTAGATATTTTCCATCATATCTTACTAATGCCTTAACGAGCCTTATTTTTTGCATCTTCCCAAACTCTCTGTTAGTTCTTTTTCTCTTCTCTCCTCTTCTAATTTTCTTAACAAGCCAGTATTCCACAAATCCAGCTCTTCGTTGTAACAGGCATAGAGTTTTGTCGTGTATTCCTGCCTTTCTTTTTCTTTTAACCTTCTTTCTCGTTCTATAGAGTATTTTTCCATGATTTTTTTAATTAGAAAAACTTTAAAAGCTTTGCTTCTCTCGGAAATTCATGACAGCTAAAGCTTGGGGGTTTCCCCACAGGCATCATTAAGAAGGATTTTTTTAGCTTGTCTGATAAGATTTTTATACCTTTTTTGACTCAAATAATTAACATAATGGCGGTTGTAGTTCAGTGGCAGAACACACGACTGTGGCTCGTGGAACGAGAGTTCGATTCTCTCCTTCCGCCCTCGAACGAAGTGAGAGGGAGGATAGCAAAATTCGATAGAATTTTAGCCTCCGCCCTTTACGAGAAAAGAGAGAAAATGAAAATAAAAAAGGCAATTCTAAAAGATATAGAAGGGCTGATTAAGTTGGAAAAAGAAGCCCAGGAAGAATTCAAAAATTGGAATCAGACTCTGCGCTCAGAATTCGTGGAGATAATCAGGAAAAAGCTGATGTACATAGCGAAAAGTGGAGAAAGAATAGTTGGCTACATCAATGTAAAGCTCATGGAAGGAAAAATAATTCTTGATAATATCTATCTAAAGAAAGAGCTGAGAGGCAAGGGAATAGGAAGAGAGCTCATGGACAAAATGCTGGATGATTTAAAGGAAATAAAATTCAAGGACGTGATTATTGTCTGCCCTGCGATATTGAAGAGATTCTACCAGAGATTTAAATGGAACAAGGAAGAAAAATAAAATGAATATATTATTCGTGTGCAAGCATAACAGATTTCGAAGCCAGGTAGCAGATGCCTATTTCCGCAAGATAAACAAAAACAAGAGCATAAAATCTTACAGTGCAGGCATATTCATAGGAACGAATATAGCAAAGACAACGAAAAAAGTAGGGAAAAAATTGGGAATAAAGATAAGCGGAAAGCCAAAAGGCATCAGCGAAAAGTTGTTGAAGAAGATTGACCTGATTGTTATAGTTGCCGATGACATTCCTGAACAGCTCTTTGAGGGAAAAGTTAAGAAAATAATGGTGTGGAAAATAAGAGATACGAGCCAGTCTGACTCGGTAGGAGTAGAAGAGATATCAAGGCAAATAATGAAGAAGGTTGAGGAATTAAATAAAATATTAAAATAAAATGAAAAAGAAAAAACTTTTTGATATGTATTGGCTATTCATAGCTGGTGCTATCGGATTATTTGGTTTGGGAATAATAAAACTATTTTCTCCCACAAAGCCCTATGAAGGACTTTTACTAATCGGCTTTGGAACTTTAGTGATAGCTATTTCAATCTTGATAAAAAGAAAACCTAAAAAATAAAATGACACTCGTAAAAGGATTTAAGGAATATGCAGGAGAAGAAGCAGAGAAGAGACAGAAGATAAAAGGAATCTTAGCAACGACTTTCAAAAAATACGGGTTTGAACTGGCAGAAACTCCTATAATAGAATATGAAGAGTTCGTGAGGGGGGAAAACGAAGCTGATAATGTGATATCAGATATTTTTAAGTTGAAAGACAAAGGAAAAAGGAATCTTGCTTTGAGATACGAATTCACATTCCAGCTGAAAAGGCTGATGAGAAATAGGAAACTTCCTTACAAGAGGTTTCAGATAGGAGAAGTTTTCAGAGATGAACCCACAGCTTCTAATAGATTTCGGCAGTTCACGCAGTGTGATGTTGATATAATAGGAAGTACAATCCGAGATGAGGCAGAAATCCTGGCTTTGACTAACGAAGCTTTGAAAAATCTTGGAATAGAGCCAGTAATTCTCGTTAATAACAGGAAGCTCTTGAACGAAATTCTGGAAGAACAAGGAGTGAAAGAGAAAGACAGAGAACAGGCTTTGAGAGAGATAGATAAATTAGACAAATTGAGGGAAAGCGAAATCAAGGCTAATTTAAAGAAAATCGGTGCAGAGAAAATACTAGGTATTCTGAAAAAACCAGAATCTTATTTCAAGAAATACAGAGCATGTAAGGAAATTGAAGAGCTGAAAGAATTTTGCACTTATTATAATATAAAAATAAATTTTTCTCCGAGCATTGTGCGTGGATTGAGCTATTACAACGGAAATGTTTTTGAAGTGAAAACAAAGGGAGTTAAGGAGAGTATTGCAGGCGGAGGAAGCTATGCATTCAACAGCGTGCAGTGCACAGGACTTTCTTTTGGAATAGAGAGAGTGTTGCTTTTGTCAAAAGTGAAAACAGAGAAAAAAGAAACTTTGATAGTTTCTCTTGGAGAGGACAAAAAGGCAATTAAGCTCGCAGAAAAACTCAGAAAAAAAGGGGAAAATACGAGCATTCTCTACGGCAAGCCTACAAAAGCTCTCGAATATGCGAACAGTTACGGAATAAACAAAGTTATTTTCTTAGGAAAAGAAGAAGTGAAAAAGGGGAAGTATAAGATTAGAGATATGGAGAGTGGGAAGGAAACACTGGAAAAGATGTAATTCTATACAATAATTGTTAAAAAGTTGAAGAGGTTATATTTTTTATGAATGGTTTAGCTAAAAGATTAGCAGTTTCAATCTTCGCATTAGCGAGCATGCTTCCTATGAGTTGTACAGATAATATTACTACTCCATCACCGCCTAAAAGGGGAACTGTTAATGTAACACTTTCAGAGGGTCCTTATTCTTATTCTATACAGGTTTGGGATTTACTTGATAAGAGGATATTGGGAGGAGTAAATTCTGGACAAACAGGTACTTTGCTTCAATTGTCTCCAAAAGATTATAAGTTTGCAGCTTCTGGATTGGAAATTAAAACTATTATTGGTCCATATGGTACCCCCCAACAAATACCTATTTATCATACTTCTAACGAATCCTATCTCTTTTACGTTAATGCTGACCAGAATTATGATATAAACTTTACTATGAATTAAATTTTAATTTCCCTTCTCCAGCTATTTTCTCCTTCCTTAATATCTTTGAAACTCTCGACTCTGAGTTCGTGTTTGAATAAAGGGCAGTTGAGAACAAAACTCTCGAACTCTCCGCCTTCTCCTGCGACATGGATTTTATATTTGGCTGCGATTTCTTCTGCGTCTTTTATGAATTTGCTGTCTATGATTCTTCCAAGCCAAGATTCATCGAGAGGATAAGCGAAGATACCAGTTACCATTACCTTGAAATTCGCGTCGATTAATTCGTGCAAATAGGATATTTCCTCTTTATGCCAGAGGGGATTGAGACACTTCAAGCCAAACTTGTCGCAGATGGCTTTAACTCTCGAGGCTTGATATTCTGAGTGAAGCGCTCCTGTTACAATTGTATCTATCTCGTATTTCTCTTTAACTTGTTTTATTACATCTGCTAAATCTTCTAACTCCTGTTCTTTGATACCTTTTGTTTTTTTTATTAACAATGGAATATTCATGGCTTTTGCCTGGCTTTTTACCTGGCTTATAGACGGAGTATGAAACATATAGCTGGCTTTGTTTTCTGAAAATAGAGAAATTAAACAGCTTATTTCATATCCTGTTTTTTTTGCTAGATATGCTGCATAAGTGGAGTCTTTTCCTCCAGAGAATAAAACTGCAGATTTCATGAGAAAGTGAAAAGTTGGGAGTTTAAAAAATATTGGTAATGTGAGAACACGAGATTTTAAGTTGAACGAACGAGTTTCTTATTCAACTTCCTTCATTCGAATTCCTTCTAATCCCTCTTCTAAAAGGCATCTCATAGCGAAAAAGGCTTTTCTTTCCAATTCAGACATTAAAAGAACATCTACTTTGTTTAGAATCAATCTTCTGTCCTCTTTTCTGTTCCTTCTTCCTTCCTGGAAATACAAAGCAACAATCTGCCTTCTTGGATTATAAACAAAAGACGGAAGCTGCTTTTCAGCAGGAGTAATTCCTTCTTCGTACAACTTAGTTTTGACTTCTTTTACCATATGAGATTCTTCTGCTTTCATTACAGCATAGTCCTCTTCTGAAACATCCCTTATGTATGGTTTATGTTGATTGTAATTTTTCATGAATAGATAAGGCAAAAATGGTTTTTAAATTTTACCATTTTATAGTTACGTTACTCTTTTTTTGTCTTTTCCGCTTTTTTTGCACCTGCATCTTCTTTCAAATCAGCTTCTTTTCTCAAGTCTGCATACAAATCTGGGTTGTACTTCAAAAAGATTTCTTTCAGCCAGATATAGATTTCTTCAAAAGGCTTTTCCTGCTCCAGCCAGACTTTTTTCTGTTCTTCCAGATATAATAAGGGAAGAAAGGAAAGGATTTTCTCGTCTCTGTTGTTGTTTATGAATTCGTTATAGGAAACTCGGTTTTTTTCCTTGTCTCTCTTGAATATATCTGTCAAATTCCTATAAACTTCTATTATTTTGTCTTTTATGCTGAATTTCCTCTTTGGAAGGGAGAAACCAGTCTCTCTGAGGGCATTTTTTGTGATTATCTCTTTCCTTATTCTCCTGTTTTCTGTGATTATTGCCTTGTTCAGAGAGTCCATTAACTCTTTCAGAGTGACTTTTCTGAATCTCGGTAGAGGAGAACGGGGAATGAGCTCTGGAATGTCTTCATTTAGTTCTATCCTTTCCAGAGAGTATTTCGGCTGTTCCTTTTTACCGAAGAGAATATCATCGATGCTCTTTATGTATCTATTCAAAAGGATTTCAGACTTTATTCGCAATAGCAGAGAGGCAGCTAGGAGAACTTTACTAGAAACAAAGAAATCTGCCTCTTCGAGATTGCTTATCTTCTCGAGATATTTGTCAGAAAGAATAATAATATCTATGTCCCATGGATCCAGCTGTTCTGTGTTTATCAAATCATAGATTATTTCCTGCCAGCCGAGCTCTCTGTTGAATAACAAATCATGAATCTGTTCTTGTTTTACTGAATTTTTCTGCTCTTTTTCGGGCTTGTTTTCTTCTTTTTTCATAGTTTTATGTAGGAAAAAGGATTTTATAATTGTTTGTAAGCTTAAAAATATCCCAAATGTAGTGGTTAATAATCTCTATTGTAGTACCTAATAAAATCTCTTCTAAAAAAATATTTCACTACTTTTCTGTTTACAATCCATGTCATTTCTTAAGGGTAACAGTATCGAAACATTTAAATACTAGCGAGCATTCAGTTTCTTATCACCTCTTTTTCCCCAGGAGAGGCTTCAGATTATCTTTTTGATCAATCTGAAGAATCTCCCAGGGTTTGTAATTCAAACCCCGGTGAATTCGAAATGATTATTGACTATTATTAATCCTGTCTAAAATCAGGCACTGTTTTTAGTTATTAATTATTTCTGTTCTTTTGTCTATCCCCTAAAATATAATCAAATTTAAATACTTGTTAGATGAAAAATTTCTATGGAATATTTGGATTCGATTGGAAAACCCTTAAGAGATGGATTATACAGAGATAAGGATGATAGAACTTATATTTTGTATCTCTTCCAACAAGAAGGTCAATGGATGTTTCAGATTCCTGATAATTCAGAAGAATTTGATTTCCCAGTGAATTATTCTAGAGACTTGATGCCCATTGATGATCCTGTAAAGGAAATTATGTCTCTTAGAGAATCAAAAGATAATCTAGCAGCAAGTTTTATTGAAAAGAAAATAAACGAAGAAATAGAAGAAAGAAGAAGATTAATGTGATTAATTCTTACTAAGATATTCTGTATAATGGCACTTGCCGCAGTAAACTCTGTCTTTTGCCTGCATTAAGAAGATTCCCGGGCCACATCTCGGACAGGTTTTTTCTCTCGTGATTTTGTTTCCGTCTATCTTATATTTCGTATATTTCTTGCTAGTGGGTTTATTCTTGTGCGGTTTTTTTCCTTTTCTTTCTTTCTTAGGCATTTTACTTATTCTTTCTTCTCCTCTGTTTTGACTTCGGTTTTAATTTCTGATTTAGCTTCTGGCTTAATTGTTTTATTTTCTGTTTGTTTTTTCTCTTTCTTACTCTTTGGCTCGATTTTGTCCTTATCTTCTTTTGAGTTATAGATGTTTGCGCTGATTATGAAATTCTTGGAACCAAATCTCCCTTTTATTTTCTTAATTTTCACGTTTTCTGGCTGAGAAGAAAACTCTTTTGCTATGAGCTCTTCTGCTTCTCTGATTTTTGGGGCCACGTTTGCTTCTAAGTTTACTTCTATCTCTTTTCTGTTGAAGAGAGGATTTTCTCTTTGCTTTAATATTTTTAGGTTTTTCATTTTTATTTCGGTTTGTAGGATGTCGGAATTGATTTATATCTGACAGGAATGTATCTTTTTATTACTCCAGTTTTTGTTGGGATGTATCTCTTATTAAAAAATATATAATTTACATTAACGAGTTTCTCGACTTTGTTGAATTTAACTGGTATTAATTTTTTTAAGAGACCCATTTTATCTAGTTATCTCGTTTTAATTGCGAAATTTCCTTTGTCTTTCAGCTTCAACTTAGGAGCGATTTCTGACTTTTCTGGATTTAACAAAACTATTCTTCCCTTAAAACTCTCTGTGGCTTCTTTAGAATCACATTTAGGGCATTTCTCTCCTTCATATATAGTGTTGCAGATTTTACACGCTTTTGGCTTTGACATTTTATTTTTTCTTCTTTTTCCCTCCTTTCTTTTCTTTTGCTTCTCTTTCCTCGTCTTTCAGAGCTTTTTGCTCTGCCTTTGTCTTTTTGATTGCGTCTTCTTTAATCCATTCCAGCTTTCCTAATCCTGGCTGTCTCATTGTTAGCCCTATTTTCAATTCTCCTCCCTTATGGCTTATTGCAACTATTCTTGCCAGGCACAAATCTCCTGGCTTTAAAGCTCTCTTAGAAGCTTTTCCAACGAGAGTGTTGGATTTACTGAAACTGACATAATCGTCCATTGTCTGGGAAATGTGAATCATTCCCTTGATAACCCCCAAATCCATAAACGCTCCAAAGCTCGTTATTTCCGAAACAGTTCCATAAGCCAATTCCTGCAGTTCAGGCCTCCAGACGAGCAATTTGAATCTGGAACGATAGTAAGCAGCGCCGTCTCCAGGAATTATCACACCTTCTCCAACCTCGAGAACATCTATAATTGCAATTACTTTCCCTATTTCTTTGTCATAGTAATCTGCATAACTCTCTTTCAATTGCTGTTCAACAGACTCTATAGTAGGAAGTCCAAAAAGTTTGGGCTCTACCCGAATATAATCCTCGACTTCAGTTAAATAGAACATTTTATCAAATTTTATAGCAAAAATCGGTTTAAAAAGCTTACTTAGATAATCTCTAATTCCTTTTCTCCTCTTATCACGAGACTCGGATTTCGCGTTTTGTGCTTTATCGCTGCATCCAGGGTTCCTATGATATAATTTCTGTTTTTTTCTGCGAGTTTTATAAGCCCGTTGTCCACGTTCTTGTCATACAAATCAATTCTCTGAAATTCCTGGTTTTCTAAAAGAGTAAGAGCAAACTTTGCTTGCTCTTTGAGTTGTCCTCTTCCCTGTCTTGAGAATTTTCTTAACTCATCGAGAACCTGCAGGGGAATTAGGATTTTAAGCCCCATTGCAGGAATCATTTCAAAGAAGTCTATCTTCTTTCTTATACAGGAAAGGATGAAGTTCGTATCAAGCACTGCGTATTTCATATATTTTAGAATGTAATTATTCTTTTAAATCTTGTTTTTTAATATTTTAGATGGCTGAAGAGGTTCTTTCTTTTAATGAAACGCTGGAAAAAAGAATAAAAGAAGAATTCGGGGAAGAAGCAACTCCAGAATTTCTTAATATGCTGAGAGCAGGAAAAGCTGCATATGAACATGGATATCATGGTTTTATTCCTAAAAAAAAGTTTTTGAAGTGGGTTGGAATAATGTATGATGCGGGGCAAAATCAAAGGGGAGTTATGAATGGAAAAGTTCATGGGGAAATTCTTATTGATTCTGCAGATGTCCTCAATGCTGGCGGTTATTTGTCTTTGGAAGGAAAGAAGAAAGGATATCTTTCAGGCTAAAATTTATTAACTGAGTTTTCTTATTTCAATTATGCAGGAAAAAGAGAACGTATTGAGAATTCTTCAGGAAACTAAAGCAGCTGTGAGAGATAACGATTCCATTCTATTAAAAGAGTTGAGCAACCAGACGATTCACACTGCCTCAATAACACAGGATCCAGACAACATCGCTGTTGCTGTTGTAGTTTACTCTCTAAGCAAGATAGTAGAAAGAAGAGAATATGCCAGCTTTTCTGGCTGGAAGGAATTTTACAAAATCGTTATGTCATGCATTGAGAATTCCATAAATGCGATCAAAAAAAATGATGATAAAAGATTAAAAGAGAGTCTGATGTGCGTAAGAAAGGCAGTTTCAAAACTCTCTGGGAAATTGAAGAGTTATATTCAGGATGTTTTCAGGAAGGCAGAGATAAACAAGGCTTCTAAAATGTATGAACACGGAATTTCTATGGAGAAAACCGCTAGCCTTCTTGGAATAACTATGTTTGAACTCGCTAGCTATGCTGGACAAAGGCTGGATGGGGAGGTTTCTCTAAGCAAGACAGTTGACATCAGAACAAGAATTAAAACTGCAATGGAGATGTTCAAATGACTAAAGCAATCATCTTCGACTCGAGCACTCTGATAAACTTTTCAATAAATGGCCTCTTGCCTGAGCTGAGGGGCTTGAAGGAGCTATTCGATGGAAAATTTTTGATAACAGAAGAAATTATGGATGAAGTCATAGACAAGCCGATGAAGATAAAGAGATATGAACTCGAAGCCCTGAAATTAAAAGAGCTGCTGTCAGACAAGATTCTCGAAACTCCGTCTTCCTTGAACATCGATGAGAACAGAATTCCAAAGATGACTAACGAAATATTGAACGTTGCAAATAGTACTTTCTTCGTACATGGAAATGCAATGCATATCATTGATGTTGGAGAAGCATCTTGCCTAGCATTAAGCCGGTTGCTGAACGAGAAAGGAATAAAAAATATTATTTCTGTTGACGAGAGAACAATGAGACTCTTATGTGAAAAGCCGGAAAATCTCTTCGCTATTTTTCAGAAAAAACTCCACACTAATGTTGAATTCAGAAGAGAAAATATAAAATCTTTTCAGGATTTCAGGTTCATACGTTCCACTGAGCTTATATATATTGCATATAAAAAAGGAATTGTAAAGTTGAGAGATCATGGAGATGTTCTTGATGCTGTGCTTTATGCTATGAAGCTTAACGGATGTTCTATTTCCGAAGATGAGATTAGCGAGATGAAGAAGTTAAAAAAAGAGTTAAAAATAGATTATTTCTACTATAATAAGCGGGTGCGTAGTTCAACGATAGAATATCTGGCTCCAGCGAGCAAGTTCGTGAGATTCGCCTCAAAAATATCGAACGGGCTTGTGAGAACCCAGAAGAAAAGGGTTAAATTCCCTTCGTGCCCATTTCATCCTCTCGCGTGGTTAATCTTTTCGATGAGCTCGTTGGCTTTTTCTTCTCCGAAAAAAGGAATTAAATCTTCTTTTTTAACAGACAGGATAGAATTGAGATTTTTGAAGTTCTTTATTAAAATTCCGATGTCTTTTTCATGAGTTCCTGTCTTCTCAAGAACTCTGTGCCCTTTGGGCAGAACGTTTTCTGATTCCTCTGACAATCCAAGACATTGTTTTATATTTTCCAGCTCAAGAAGCTCGTCATATCTCAGGACAGAAAGAATTTTTTTGGATTTTGCAAATCCAATTTTAGAATAGTCTTTTATCACTTCATCGACGTCTTTCTCAACTCTCTGAAGAAGTTCCTTTAGCCTTGCTTTTATGATTGTTCCTTCAACTCCGAGCTCTGTTATATATCCCTTTAAGGTTTCTGATAGTTTCAGGATGATTATTCCTCTCTGAATAACTAATAATGCTTTGTTGATTCTTGGCTTTAATTTCAATTCCTCTTCATCCAGTTCTGTTTTATTTTTTTCAAAGACTTCCTTGTGTTTCTCCAAGATTTGGAGTATGGAAGCTGTTCTCCTGATTATCTCGTTAGTGTCTCTCAAAATGTATTTTATATTCTTGTAGAAGAGAGTTATCTCATCTCTTCTCTGTGAGATTGCAATCACCATTGTGTTGGTTTGTTTCGCTGTTCTCTCTGCTGCCTTGTGTCTTGTTCCTGTTTCATTTGACGGAATTGAATTATTTGGGGTCAAGAGAACATTGGTGTAGAGAATTTTCTTCAAATCTTTTGAGAGAATTATTGCCCCGTCCATTTTTCCAAGCTCTATGAGCCTTTGAGGAGTGAATCTCGCATTTATCTTGAATCCTCCTTCAAAAATATTCTGAACAAAATCGTTGTATACGACAATGAGCCCTCCGCTTTTTGCCTTCTGAATGCCATCTATTCCTGATCTCAGCAGAGTTCCTGGAGCTATGCTCTTCAGAATTTCTGTAATTTCTTCTTTTTTCAATTCGCTTTTTCCTTCGACAAGCCTCGCCTGAATCTCTTTTTTTTCCTCCGCCATCGTAAAAATATATGGAATTTACAAAAAACACATTAGTAGTCTTTAAATATCTTTATATGCTTATTTTTATGAAAAAATTTTAAAAAAAAGAGAATTAATTTATAGAAATGGAGCAACAAGAGGTGGCAGCGATTGAGGTTAAACAAGAAATCGCTACAACAAAACAGCCAAGCGAGGAAGAATTAAGAACAAAAACGAAAAGACTCAGCATTAGCGAAGGCATCGCAGGAAGCGTGATGGATGGCTCTGGAAGCAGGTACATAACTCCTTATGCTCTTGCTCTTGGCGCTAACAACACCCAGATAAGCCTCTTAACATCAATACCTTCTCTTTTGGGAAATCTTCTTCAGCTCTTGACTTCGAAGGCCATTGAGAAATATTCAAGAAAGAAAATAATTGTGATTGGAGTTTTTTTGCAGGCGTTGATGTGGCTTCCGATGATTGGGGTTGGCTACTTCTTCTTTTATAATCAGCTTGGCAATACTATCAGTTCAAATTTGATGATTCTTTTTTATGTTCTTTTTATAATCTTCGGAGCATTTTTGTCTCCTGCGTGGAACTCCTTAATGAAAGACGTTGTAGGCAGAGAGACAGCAGGATATTTCGGAAGAAGAAACAGAATAACAGGAGCAGTATCTCTCGGAGTGATGTTAATATCTGGTTTTGTCCTCAATTATTTCCAGGGAATAAGCAACGTATTCATAGGATTTTTGATTTTGTTTGGAGTTGCGTTTGCGTCGAGAATAGCTTCGGGATTCTTTATTACAAAGCATTATGACCCAGAATTAAAGCTGGAAAAAGGATATTATTTCAGCTTTTGGCAGTTCATAAAAAAAATACCGCAGCACAATTTTGCAAAGTTTTCTGTATTTATCTCACTAATGATGCTCGCAACTTCAATTGCATCGCCTTTTTTTACTGTTTATATGATTAGGGACTTGAAATTCAATTATGGGATTTGGACTCTGATTTCTATTTCTGGTTCTGTAAGCGCACTTTTGTTCATGCCTTTGTGGGGAAAGTTTGCAGATAAATTCGGAAACTTGAGAGTCCTTCGTCTTACAGGGGCTCTTGTCCCGTTCGTTCCTGTTCTCTGGATTCCTACAATGCTTCTCGCAAAAATCAGCCTGACTTCTGTGGTAGTATATATCTTCATAGAAGAATTCATATCCAATCTCATATGGGCAGGATTCAATTTATCTTATGCAAATTTCATTTATGATGCAGTCACAAGACAGAGACTCGCTTTGTGCATCGCTTACTTTAACATATTGAATGGGATAGGAGTTTTTATCGGAGCGAGCCTTGGAGCATTGCTGGCCTCTTTCAATTTCAGCCTCTTTGGATTGAATCCATTATTATTCGTATTCTTGTTAAGCGGAATTGTGAGAGCCATCGTATATATATTCATGATGCCAAGGATAAAAGAAGTGAGAGAGGTTCAGGAATACGAGAAAGGAGAAATCAGAAAAGAGATATCAAAGGTCTTCACTCCTTTCAGATTTATGAGAATCAGTCATCACCAGAGCAATCCTGCACCAATAGCAACTTCTGCTAACGCACTAAACATAACAAATGTAGATTCTGCCCCTGCAGCAAATCCAGGGGGATGATTAATTATTATATAAATCTTTAAAAAAGATTATCAATAAAATAGTTTATGGGTTTATCTAGACTTAGTGCACTGATAATAAACGGAAATGATGTCAATGTTGAAACTTATTCTCAGAGAGATACAAGAAAACACGGGTTCATTATATCCAGATTTGAAAATGGCAATTACAGAATGATTGTCAGCACTGAGCCAATATATGAAACTAAAAAGAAAGCAAGAGAAGAAGGAAAAGAATTAGTTAAGAAAGTAAAAGAGATGGACGTATCTTCTATTCTCGCTTAGCTCGTCAGCCGAGCAGCTCTCTTATTTTCCCGAAATCATAAACTTCTTTTTCTCCAACGACATAACACTTGAAGTCCATTAGGCTACTCTTTGGAATGATGGAAAAAAAATCTTCGTATTCGTATTCCAAGCTGTTGATTGTTGTTCCCTCTATTGTCGAAAGAAAAGAAGGCATAACGATTATCTCTTTTCCTTTGAATTTTCCTGTTAGAAAGCATTTGTATTTTTCTCTCTTTATGCCTTGGCTGTCTGACAGTATGACTGATGGATGCAGATGTCCCATAACAATCGTTTTTATTTTTTCCTCGAATATTTCTTTAAATGGCTCGTGTCCGTGGCAGAAAGCTAAATCATCTTCTATGTAATAATCCTGCAGCCTGTCGCTGAAAGAATAATCGATAGTGTCATGATTTCCCTTTATGAGAATTATGTCTTTTTCCTTGACATGGCTTTTTAGGAAGCTTATTACTTCGTTGAAATAGTTCTTCTCTTTCCATTCATAGGAAAAAGAGTGTTTTATGTCTCCGATAAAAACGATTTTCTTTAATCTAAATTTTTTCTGCTTTATCTCGCTGAAAATCATTTTCAATTCTTCTATTATTTCCTTGATTTGATATTCTGGAATCAGAACTCCGCTTTGTTGTAATTGATATTCATATCCGAGATGTAAATCTCCGATTACCAAAATTCCTTTTTCTGGAAAAAAGAGAGTTTTATTCAGGAAGATGTAATCTTTAGTAGTTGTCATATTTCAAGAAAGGAATTATTAAATTTAAATACTTTCATACATACTAAACTTAATTTATTAAGAAAAAATAACATTTAAAAATCCTAATTTATTTAGACAATTGTAAAAGAGGAAAAAAAAGGAAAAATGAAACCGTTTGTTGGTTCTATGGACAAGCAGACTTTAAAGAATAATTATTTCAGAAAGGTCTTGTTCACTGGAAAGCATGCGCAATTAGTTGTAATGTCTTTGAAGCCGAAAGAGGAAATTGGAAATGAAGTTCACAAGCATGTAGACCAATTCTTCAGGCTTGAAGCAGGAGAAGCAAAATTTGTTTTTAATGGGAAGGAGAAGCATATTGTAAAAAATGGAGATGCTGTAATTGTTCCTGCAGGAACATTTCACAATGTGATAAACAAATCCAAAACTAAAAAATTGAAATTATACACGATTTATTCTCCTCCAAATCATCCTCCTGGAACTATTCACAAGACAAAAGCAGATGCAGAAGAAGCTGAGAGAAGGAAGCATCATTAATCAAGTTTGTTGTTTCCTCGTTTTTCTTTTAATCCATCTTCCAACCCCAAATAGAACAAGCCCAGAAAGAGAGAATGGAAGAATCAATAGCCACTGGTTCAATGCCAAGGGAGTGAATTCAAAGAACTTGTTTGCAAAAGTGTAAACTGCAGCTATGTGCGCTGCAATTGATGCAATTACCCCGTAAAATACGAATTTGTTGCTGAACATTCCTGTTTTTCCAAATACCCTTCCATTTCTGCAGATAAACACAAAGAATAATTCAAATAATATATCTCCTGTAACCACCATTGTTCTTACCTGGCTAATATCGTATTTGTTAAGCGTCAAAAGAAAGATGGAGAGTTCTGCAGCTAAGGTTACTGCTCCAGCAAGGATTATGAAGAGCAAAATTTTATCCAAAATATTCTTTTCTTTTCTTGGCTTTTCATTCATCACATTTTCTCCTTTTTCTTTTGTTATTGCAATTGCAGGAATGCTGTCTGTGACGAGGTTCATCCATAAAAGCTGCAGAGGGAGAATAGGAAGAGGAAGATTAAGGAAAATACTAAACACTATCAGGAGCAGTTCAGAAAAATTGATTGCGAGAAGGAATTTCGTCACTTTCTTGATATTGTCATAGACAGTTCTCCCTTCTTCAACAGCACCCACAATGCTCGCAAAATCGTCATTTGTCAGAATCATGTCTGCGACTTCTCTTGAGACATCGCTTCCCCTCATTCCCATCGCAACTCCGACATCTGCTTTTTTCAGTGCAAGAGCATCATTTACTCCGTCTCCTGTAACAGCAACATTTTCCCCTTTCATTTTCAGCATCTCGACAATCCGAAGTTTCTGTTTTGGTTCTATCCTTGAAAAGATGCCTATCTCTTCAATTCTTCTCAGCAATTCTTCGTCTGTCATGAAATCCAACCTTCTTCCGTCAATCATTTCCCCGAATATCCCTACTTGTTTGGCAACGGCCATTGCAGTTATTCCAGAATCTCCTGTAATCATTTTTACTTTTATTCCTGCTTTCTTGCACAACGCAACAGCATTCCTTACTTCCTTTCTTGGAGGGTCCTGCATAGCTATAAACCCAAGAAAAACGAGATTCTTTTCAGCGTCTTCTCTTTCTTTGTATGGCTTGGATGCAAAAGCCAAAACTCTCAGGGAAGCCTTTTGCATTTTTTCTGCTTCTTTCATCAGTTGCTCTTTCTTTGAATCAGTCAGCCTTACTTTTCTGCCATTGAAAAGCTCGTAGGAACATCTTTTCATTATCATTTCAGGAGCTCCTTTGCTGTAAACTATTTTTTCCTTATTTTCTCTTATTATTGACATCATTTTTCTTTCAGAAGAAAACGGAAATTCCTTCACTCTTTTTTCTTTCTCTGTCAGGAGCTTTTTATTGAAACCCAGGCTAAGGGAATTCAGCAAAAGGCTGGATTCTGTTGAATCACCTATTATCTCATACCTTTCTTTCTCGTTTTTATCTTCAAATCTCGCATTGTTGCAGAGAATGCTGGTTTTTATCAGCTCATTCAGGTCTTTTTCTTTTTGTATATCTATTTTTTTATTGTCGAGGAATAAAGAATTTTCTTTCTTTTCAAAATTCCTTTCAGTGCAGTATATTTGGACGACCTCCATCTTTCCTTCTGTGATTGTTCCTGTTTTGTCTGTACAAATCACGCTTACAGAGCCAAGGCTCTCTGCAGCAGACAGCCTTTTTATTATAACTTTTCTGTAAGACATTCTTTTAGAAGCAAAAGCCAAGCCTATCGTTATTACTGCAGGCAGTCCTTCTGGAATCGCAGAGATAGCAACAGCAATTGAGGTGAGAAGCATCTGATATATTTCATAACCAAAAAGCACACCTATCCCAAATAACAGGGCAACAAGACCAAGAACAAAAAAAGAAATCTTCTTTGCGAATTTGTCCAGCTTGTTCTGCATTGGAGTGCTTTCATCTTCTATCTTCTCTAACATTCCTGCTATCTTCCCAAATTCAGTATTCATGCCGATAGCAACAACAATTGCCCTGCAGTTTCCTCTTTCTACGTGAGTTCCTGCATAAAGCATATTCTTCCTTTCTGCTAAAATGGTTTTTTCTTTAAGAACCTCGTCAGTTTTTTCTATAGCCAGGCTCTCTCCTGTGAGAACAGCCTCATTGACTTCCAAATTTTCTATCTTGAAAATCCTGCAGTCAGCAGGAATCTTGTCCCCCTGCCTTAAAAGGAGTATATCTCCAACAACAATATCCTCTGCGTTTATCACTTTAAGTGTGTTGTCTCTCAGCACCTTCGCTTTTAATACGAGCAGTTTCTTCAGTTCCTTTACTGATTTTTCTGCCTTATACTGCTGCACAAAACCGATTGTTGCATTCAGAACTACAATAGCGCCGATTACAGAAGCATCGAGATAGTGTTTTATTACAATGGAAATTACAATTGAGAAGAGAAGAATGTAAACCAACCAGGACTTGAACTGAAGAAGGAAGATTTTTACTGAATTTAATTTTTCTTCCTCTTTTATTACGTTTTTCCCATCTCTTGCGAGCCTCAATTGCGCTTCTTTTTCTGATAGTCCGTTTTCAGAAGTCACTAACTCCTTGAATACAGCCTCTTTTTTAACTGCATGCCAATTATTCATTATAAAAAAGAAACTTTGAATGTATAAAAGGTTTTCTTAAAAGTCTTAACTCAATCCGGTTGAATCAACGACATCTGCGTCTATCGTTGTTACAGCATCGCTCGGCTCTGAAGCGTCAAAACTTCCAAAAAGAGCATTTAACTGAGGGTCTTTTAACTGTACTTGCGAGATGTTTATCTCTGGCGTATCCTGCCCTCCTCCTTGTGGTGCATTTCTTACCAATAAAAAGATTCCAACAGCTACGACTACTAGTATTGCGGCGATGATTATTATTCTCATTGTTTTCATTTTTATTTTTCCTGTTTTTTCCATTTTATGGTGTGCTTTGAGCCTCTATCTCTTTTGCAGCTGATTTAGCAACATTAAATCCGTCTTTTATCGCGTTCCAAATCTGATTTTTCTGGTTTACTGTATATTGTTTAGTTCCTATGGAAGATAATACGGAATTTGCAGTGTTTATATCGTTCTGCAGTTGCGTTAAGCTTGTCTGCGAAACTCCTGAAGTTGAACTTAATTTGTCTAATGCAATTTGCAGCAGAGCGACATTGAACTTGGATGCCAAATGGAAATTTATTCCATTCTGAGAGCCGTCAAAAAGAGCATATTGTTTTATTGCCTGATTTAATGAACTGGCATCTGTTGCTGAGTTTATTTCATTCTGGACAGGATCGACAATCGTAGTCCTTGCATCTGCAATTAGCCGATTGAGAGAAGAAACATTCAACCCTCTTGATTTGAGGGTAGTTATCCTGTTTTGATAGATATTTATAGCATTCTCGAAGTAATATATCCTTCCATATGCAAAGGCTTTATATGCAGCTAATCTGCTCGCTGTGAAATCATTTCTCGACTGATTAAAGCTAGATGCCAAAGATGCCCTCTGTTCTAATGTCAAGCTTCTATAATTGGTTCTTCTCCATGCAAGGATATCCCGCTTTATAGTAGCTAAATCCGGCTCGAAAGTGCTTTTCACGAATTGCTTCAGTGATGCTCTGTCCCCTGAATTTGCATAAGTCTGAATCTGGGTTAAATCTGTCTCTAATTTTTCGACATCTGCAGTTAATGTATCTGAGACTACTAAAGAAGTCATTGCAGCTACGATTTCAGAATAAAAATCTACCTCTGCTTTTGCAATATTGTAAAATTTCTGCAGTTCTGTAACAGTCGTACTGCTTGTCCCTGCTTCAAGGGTTATTGCCTCTCCGGTTATAGCCTCTGAAGTTATAGTCGCTGATGTTATACTCTCTGAAGTTATGCTGATAGCAAAAACCGAAACCGTGAGGATTACCATTAAGAAAATACCCAAAAAGAGAATATATTTTGCCCTCATTTTTATCCTTCAATTTATTATTTAATCAGTAAAATATGATATATAAGCTTTATTATTCTCCAATTTCCTTCAGATGCAATTCGTGCATTCTCTTCAGGAAAGCCTGTTTGTCTTCAATTCTTATCAAATCGCTCTGCCCCTGAAGAATTATTCCTAAAGCAAACGGACTTGGAAGAAGAGTGTCACGAATTTTTAACTTTATTCTGCCTTCTTTCAGCCATTGAACAACCAGCCTGCAATTCTCAATGTCCATCAAATCTTCTAGAACTTCCCTTCTAGCCTCTCTCAAGATTGGAAACTCAGAAGAGATTTTTTTGACTGCAGCCAAGAGAAAGTGGGATTTCATCTGCTGTTTGCCTACAGATTTTTTCATGCCTTTGTAAGTTCGCAGTATCATGAGAGAGCGGGTTGCGCAATGTCTGAACCTCCTTGCGAGTACATCTGTTCTTTCTATTGCTTCTTTCAGAACTTCCTCCAAATTTTCAGGCTTGAGGAAATTCATTACTTTTTCTATATTCATCTTCTCGCCTGCAACATAAAAACTATTATCGCTTATTCCAAGCTCAATATCTCTTCCTCCTGCCCTTCCGAGCAAGAAGCCAATTGCTCTGGAGAGTGCGTCATTCACTCTTCGTCCATACATGCTGTGAAAAATCAGATAGTGTTTTCCTGTACTGGAATTATACCGCTCAACAAGGAAAGTTTCTGAATCCGGAATCTCCAGGTATTTATACTGCTCGTTGAAATAATTGTAAATCGCTTTTGCAGTGCTTTCATTGTCAAGATAGAGATATTCTGAAATAAAATTCTGAATTTCTTCTGGTTTTTTCTTTGAGAGGAACAAGCCTTTCATAGATTTCCTGAACTTGTTTATTTCCAGTGCAGAATCAAAGGAAAGAGGAAGCATTTCCGAAAACCAAGAGGGAATTGTTGGTGGTCTGTCTATAGTTGATTTCACATACACATTCATACCTCTAGTGTACAGGTAGATGTATTTTTTTCCTCCGAGAACAAAAACGTCTCCTTTTTTCATTCTCTCTAAAAAGCCTTCGTCTATTGCTCCTAATGGCTCATTGCTTGGAGTCAGTTTGACAGATATGAAAGACTCTTCTGGAATTGTTCCTATGTTTGTTAGGTAAAGAACACGAGCGAGTTTCCCCTTTTTCCCTATCTGATTTTTTTCTTTGTCATACCAGATTTTTCCATAGACATTGCTCTTCTCCAAAGCATAATCTCCTGCCAAATATGAAATCACGTCAAAAAAATCAGTTCTTGGGAGAGAGGAATAGCAGTAGCTCTTCCTTATCAAAGAGAAAATTTCATTAATGTCCCAGATTTTGTAAATAGCCATTCCGAATATCTGCTGGCTCAGGACATCGAGGCAGTTTTTTGGAAAATATATCCTGTTTATCTTGTTCTCTTTCATTTCTTTCTGTATTATTGAGCATTCCACTAAATCGTCTCTGTCCAGAATAATGAATCTTCCTTTTGCTGTTTCATGGAGCCTGTGTCCTGCTCTTCCCAGCCTTTGAAGAGCTCTTGCGCTGCTCTTTGGACTTCCGAGCATTATCACCAAGTCTATATAACCGATATCTATTCCAAGTTCAAGGCTTGTTGAACATACAACAACCTTCAGTTTTCCCTGACGCAACCTATCTTCTATATCGAATCGATGTTTCTTTGAAAGAGAAGAGTGATGGGCAGCTATGTTTTCATCTCCGTATTCTGTTGGAAATTTTTCCTTCAGATGGCTGACTACACGTTCTGTGGCAGAACGCGTGTTTGTGAAAATCAGAGTAGTTTTGTGTTCCTTTATTAGCTTGTCGATTAGATTATACATGCTAGAACCGAAGTCTTCTTCGTAAATCAAATCTCCTACGCTGAGAACTTTCACGTCAATTTTTTTGTCCAGTTTAACATCTGCTATAAGCACTTCTCTGTCATTACTTATTCCTACGAGGAATTTGGCAACTTCTTCCAGAGGAGCGATAGTGGCACTCAGACCTATTTTAACTGGAAATATCGAGCTGACTTCATTCAGCCTTTCCAGAGTGATGCTGAGATATGCCCCTCTCTTGTTGTCAAGAGCATGGACTTCATCAACAATACAAAACTCCACCATTCGCATGTATTCTACAAAATTCTTTGAAGTCAGAAGAATCGCAAGGCTTTCAGGAGTGGTTACAAGAATATGCGGAGCTTTTTTTGCCATTTTCGCTCTTTCTGCAACTGTCGTATCGCCTGTTCGCAGTCCAACTCTTATTTTTTGGAGTTTGAGGTTTTTCTTTTCGGCTAATTCATAAATCTCTTCTAGTGGTTCAATCAGATTCTTGTGAATGTCGTTGCTCAACGCCTTTAATGGAGAGGTATAGACTGCATATATTCTGTCTTCCAGCTGATTTTTCTCAGCGAGCATTATCAGATAATTTAGTATAGAAAGGAATGCTGTGAGAGTTTTTGTTCCGCCTGTTGGAGCAGAAATCAAGATGTTTTTCCTTTCCCAGATGTTCAGTACCCCGTATTTCTGCGGAAGAGAAAGGGTTTTGAACTTCGAAAAAAACCACTCGCTAACCAAAGGATGCAGTACTTTCTTTATTTCTGCATCTTCTCTAATTTCGGCATTAAGAATTTGTGTCATAGTTGAAATTATTGAAATTATATACAATCCTTTTTATATTATATTCTTAATGTAGGAGTGATACTAAAGATTTATAAATACATATGAAGATATTTTCATATGAACAAACAGGTGTATGAAATGAGTCCGTTCTTGAATCATAACAGTTACAATATCTTTTTTAGCAATTTGGCAAATCCGTTAAAAATAGGAATCATTCTTTCTCTGAGAGAAAAATCAAAAAGCGTCTCAGAGATTGTAAAAGACTTGATGGTTGAACAAAGCAAGGTATCTCATGCCCTGCAAACATTGAAGAGCTGCAATATAGTCAATGTGAAACATAAGGGAAAAGAAAGAATATATTCCCTAAACGAAGATACGATTGTTCCTATGCTCAAACTCATAGACAAACACGCATCAATTCACTGTTCAAATAAAACATGTATGATGGAATGCAACAAAAAATGACAACTAATACAGGCAGCAAAAATAAAAAAGAATTGGCTATTGGAAATCATTATTTTAGCATCAGAATACGAATGATAGACAGGGAGTCTTATGATAGAGTTGTATGGTATCTCAAAGAAACAGCAATAAAAATAGAAGAATCTGACTATATTTTTGATAACGAAGAAAAGCAAATAGCGAGAACAATTCCTTCGAAAAGAACTATAGAGCTAACAAAGGATGTGAAAGAAGAAATAAGAAGTAAAATTGAGAGGATTATTGCGGGGTATTAGGAGTTTAAAAGATGAAACAGATATATTTTGATAATGCAGCAACAACAAAACTGGACGATGAAGTCTTGAAGACAATGGTTCCTTATTTTACAGAAAAGTACGGAAACGCTTCCTCAACTCATTTCATTGGACAGGAAGCAAAAAATGCGCTTGAGGCAGGAAGAAGAGTTATTGCAAGAGCCATAGGAGCAAAGCCAAGTGAGATTGTTTTCACGTCAGGTGGAACAGAAGCCAACAATTTAGCAATAAAGGGGCTTTTTTATGCCAATTATCCTCAAAAAAATCATATAATCACCACGAGGATAGATCATGATTGTGTGCTTAATAGTTGCAAATGGCTCGAAACACAAGGAGCAAAGATAACTTATCTGGATGTCGATGCAGAAGGTTTCATCGATTTGGAGGAACTAGAAAAATCCATAACAGATAAAACGATTTTGGTTTCTGTGATTCATGGGAATAACGAGATAGGGACAGTGCAGGATTTAGAGGCAATAGGAAAAATTTGTCGAAGAAAAGGAACCTTGTTTCATACAGATGCCTGCCAGAGTTTCACAAAAGTTCAGATAGACGTGAGGAAGCAAGGTATTGATTTGGTTACACTGAATGGACATAAGATTCATGGGCCAAAAGGAGTTGGAGCATTATATATAAGAGAAGGAATTCAAATAACGCCGATACTGCATGGGGGAGGGCACGAAGGAAAAAGGAGAAGCGGTACAGAGAATGTTCCTGGAATTGTCGGATTTGCAAAGGCTGTCGAGGTTGCAAATAGGAAAAACATAGAAAGAATGACAGAACTGAGAGACAAACTGATAAATGGGATTCTGAAAATTCAGAATACGAGGTTAAATGGGCCTTCTGAAAAGAGATTGTGCAATAATGTCAATATCTCGTTCAACAACATAGAAGGGGAGGCTATAGGAGGATATCTGGAAAATTACGGCATAGCCACTTCTACTGGAAGCGCTTGCGCTTCTCACTCTCTTGAAACGAGCCATGTCCTGAAAGCGATAGGACTGACTCCTGTTCAGGCGAATAGTTCCATAAGAATAAGCATAAGCAAATATACTACAGAAGAAGAGGTGGGTTATTTTCTGGAGGTTCTTCCGAAAGTAGTGGAAAAGTTGAGGAGGATGAGTCCATTAGTCCGAGTTCAATAAAAAGCAGAGGGAAAATTTTGCAAATAAAATGAACAAAGGAAAAAATAACGAAAATAAAAATTATGCATGCTGCGATGAAAGCAAGATGACTTGCGAACCGTGCAGCTTCGAAGAATCAATCGAAGTAGAAAATGAACTTATAGAAGATGAAAAAGATAACTAAAATAAAGAAACCAGAAGCAAAAAAAGCTGTAACGAAGAATACGACTTTCGCAGAAATACTGGAAAAGTATCCAGAATCTGCAAATGTATTATTCGAAAGCGGCCTGCACTGCATTGGATGTGGGCTGGCTGCCAATGAAACCATTGAGCAGGGATGCTTGGCACATGGTATGAACAAAAAGGAGATTGATGAGCTAATCAAAAAGATAAATACAAAGGAAAAAGAAAAATGACAATACAGTATTCAAAAGAAGTCATGGAAAATTTCACTAATCCGAAAAACATGGGTGAGATGAAAAATCCAGATGGAGTTGGAAAAGTCGGAAATCCTGTTTGCGGCGATCTGATGTGGATTTACATAAACGTTGGCAGGAATAAGAAAGGAGAAGAGATAGTCAAAGACATAAAATTCAAAACCTTTGGCTGCGCTGCAGCTATAGCTACGAGCTCTATGGTTACGCAGCTCGCAAAAGGAAAGACGCTAAAAGAAGCAGAGAAAATAACGAGAAACGATGTCGCTGAATCTCTCGAAGGCCTGCCTCCTATAAAGATGCATTGTTCTAATCTCGCGGCTGATGCGCTGAAGGCAGCAATTAAAAATTATGAGGAGAAGAAAAAATGAATGTCAAATTAATAAAAAGCAGAGGAAAGAAAATGGGGGTTAAATTAAATAAACACAAGGAGGAAAAAGAAAAATGAAAAATAAATTTATATGGTTTCCCCTGATAGCTATAGCTACACTCTCAATTGCATTAGTTTCAGCAGACCCACAAGATTTTGGCTATGGTGGAATGATGGGAATGATGTATGGACAATATGGAATCGGATTTGGAATCTTGTCATGGGTAACGAGTTTGCTTGTTATTACCTTGATTGTTGCAGCGATATACTGGCTCGTAAAATCAGCAAATAGAAAGAAATAGGAATAAATTGGAAAACAAAGTTAAAATTTTAATGACAGAACCAGTAACCTGGAATGTAAAGAGATTCATAGTTGAAAAACCAGCAAATTACAAATTCATTCCTGGACAGGCAACAGAGGTTTCAATAAATGATGAAAAATGGAGAGGCAAGAAAAACCCTTTTACATTTACCTCTTTAAACAGTGATTTAGTTTTAGAGTTTATTATAAAGAGATATCCGGAGCATAAGGGAGTAACTGACGAGTTGCATAGACTAAATTCTGGAGATGAACTCATAATAAGGGATGTGTGGGGGACTATTAATTTTAAAGGCAAGGGAATATTTATCGCTGGAGGAGCAGGGATAACTCCTTTTATTGCAATATTAAGGCAATTAAAAAAAGAAGAAAAAATAAATGGGAACAAGTTGATATTTTCCAATAAAACTCAAAGAGACATTATATTAGAAAAAGAGTTTAAAGAGATGTTTCCTTCAGAAGATTTAATTTTGACCTTGACAGAAGAAAAAAAACAAGGATATGAAAATGAAAAAATCAGCGTGGATTTTTTGAAAAAACATATAAAAAATTTCAGCCAGAATTTTTACATATGCGGCCCAAAAGAGTTTGTTAAAGATATTAGAAATATTTTATCGGAACTAGGTGCAGAAGTAAACTCCGTTGTTTTTGAAAGATAATGGAAAACAAAAATGTAGGTTTTTTAGTTATTGGAATTGCGATTGTAATAGGAATTATTGTCTGGATTTTCAATTCTGCACTTACTAATATTGTTGGGGCAACCTGCTCTCACGGTTCTTCCTGCAC
>Ga0153915_10000551_pt1 | contig 34825 bp, 37 predicted proteins | sample Opewatmetagenome_2_FD_107003 | JGI IMG/M metagenome (GOLD analysis project Ga0153915, IMG submission 107003) | Freshwater wetland microbial communities from Ohio, USA - Open water 3 Core 3 Depth 3 metaG | ecosystem: Environmental > Aquatic > Freshwater > Wetlands | place: USA: Ohio, Lake Erie... | reverse complement strand
GCCGCGCGGCGCGCCGGCTACCGGACGGTGACCACACCGACCGCGTCCGGGCACTGCGGCGCGGAGAAGTAGGTGTAGGTTCCCGCGTCGGGGAAGGCGTGCGTCCAGCGCGAGGCCTCCAGCTGCAGCGGGGCCTGGGTGCAGTCCACCGTGCCGGCGTCGAGGTCGACGCCCGAGCAGAACTGGTTGTCGGGCACGCAGCCGCCGTCGACGACCGTGCCGGAGACGACGTTCCATCCCGAGGTCGCGAAGCGCCAGTGAACGGGCTGCCCCACCGGGACCACGAACCCCGCGTCGGCCGCCGCGTCGCCGCTGGGATTGAACGCGACGCCGTTCCGGCCGACGATCACGGTGTAGCCGGCGTCGGCCTCGCCGGACGGCGGGCTCGATCCGCCGCTGCCGCTGCAGCGGGCGAGCAGGGCGGCGAGGACGGCGAGGGGAAGGATGCTGCGGCGCATGGCGTGACCTCCGTGGAGGACGCACTCTAGCCTGCCGACCCCGGATCGAGGAACAGGTTCACGCCGCCGCGGGCGAACCCCTCCTCGGCCACGAGCAGGTCGAGCGCCAGCGTGGCGGTGTCGTCCGCGAAGGGCTCGGCGCCCGGCCGCGCTTCCAAGTAGAAGATCTTGAGGTAGGTCCGGCAGGTCCCGCAGGCCTCCGCCTTGGCGCCGCCCGGGTCCCCCTCGATGGCCAGGTAGGAGAGCCCGCCCGTGGCGCGGCAGGTGGCGCACTGGATCCGCACCAGGTGCCACTGCGAGGCGCAGAGGGAGCAGGCGAGGTAGCGCACCCTGTCGTCGCCGAGCACCACGGCCGCCACCGGTGGCGAGCCGCACACCGGGCAGCCGCCCGCGGAGCGCTCCACCGCCGCAGCGGTGAGCCGGGAGGCGAGCGCCGTGAAGTGGGCTTGAAGAGCGGCGGCGACGAAGGGAGCGGCCGCGAGATCGACCGGCGCCGGCCGGCCGCGGAGGAGGGCGCCGGCGAAGGAATCGAGCTCGCTCGGCGCAACGTACTCGAGGCGGGCGAGGGCGGCGCGCGCCGGATCGGGAAGGGGGGCCGCCCTCATCTCGGCGAGGATGGCCCCGAGCCCCGCCCGCCAGGAGCCGGCGAGGCGCCACTCGGTGGCGCGCAGGGGGACGGAGGAGGGCAGGGCGGTCCCGGGCAGGTCCGCCGGGGCCCGCGTCAGCGCGACGCCCTGGGCGGCGCAGAGGCGCGACAGGGCGAGGAGCCAGTCCTCGGCGGCGTGGCCCCGGGCAAGCTCGGCGAAGCGCTCCGCGCGCCGGCGGAAGACCTCCGCCGGACTCGGGAGCTTCAGATGGGGCACCTCGCCGGGGACGGCGCCGAGTTCCGCGGGGCCGGGACCGCTCATGGGTCCTTGCCGGTCACCTCGCGGTACCAGGCCGGGTGGTGGAAGCGCGCCCAGGTCCGGGTCACGGTCCCCCGGACCATGGCCTGGATGGAGCCCTTGGTCCAGTAGGCGGCGTACACGTGGATGCCGATGCCCACGAACATGATGAAGGAGGCGATGGCATGGACGAGCCCGGCCCCCCGCCGCAGCGCCGGGGGGAAGGCGGGGGCGAACCAGGGCTGCCACATCGCGATGCCGGTGAGCGCCAGGATCGCGATGAGGGGCACCATCGACCAGAACATCAGCTTCTGGCCGGCGTTGTACTTGTCGGTGTCCTGGGGGTGGTACGCCTTCTTCATGTAGGCGAACATGTGCTGTACCCAGGCCCGGTCGGCCGGGAGCCAGCGGTTGTCCTTCCACACCTGCGCCGCGTACGGGTAGAAGAGGAGGACCAGCAGCACGCCGGCGATGGGGTGGATGAAGCGCATGAACTGGCCGCCGCCGAACAGGAAGGCGAACCAGAAGAAGACCGGGTGGAACAGGGCCAGGCCGGAGAGGAACAGGAACACGAAGACGATGGCCACCGCCCAGTGGACGACTCGCTCCCGGTTCGGGTGGCGCAGGATGGCGTCGCCGTTGTCGCTCATGGCCGGGCCTCCTTCGCTTCCTTCTCTTCCGGCACCTCGAGCGGGCCGTGCCTCATGTAGTGGAGGATGCCCGCCACCAGCACCGAGAACATGGTGAAGACGCCGACGGCGCGGGCGAAGCCGCTCCGCCACAGCGCCAGGAACGGGCCCACCCGCGGCGACGCCGGCAGGCCGTAGAGCTCCGGCTTGTCGCCGTGCGGGAGCACGTAGACGACGTGCGTCCCCTTCACGCCCCTCGGGTCGTACACCGCCGCGCCCGCGAAGCCGCGCTCGTGCAGGTCCTCGAGCCGGTGGGCCGCGAGGTCGAGCATGTTCTCCTTCGAGCCGAAGGAGAGGGCCTGCGTCGGGCAGCTCTTGATGCAGGCCGGCTCGAGCCCCACCGACACCCGGTCGGAGCACAGCGTGCACTTGTAGACCTTGGAGTCGTCCTTGCGCAGCCGCGGGATGTTGAAGGGGCAGCCGGAGATGCAGTACCCGCAGCCGATGCAGTTCTCCTCCTGGAAGTCCACGATGCCGTTCACGTACTGGACGACGGCGCCGGGCGCGGGGCAGGCGCGCAGGCAGCCCGGGTCGGTGCAGTGGAGGCAGCCGTCCTTGAGGATGAGCCACTGCAGGCTGCCCGCGATGTTCTCCTCGTAGAAGCGCATCAGCGTCCAGGACTGGTCGGAGAGGTCCGGCGGGTTCGTGTAGAACCCCTCGTTCACCCCGACCCGGTCGCGGAGGTCGTTCCACTCCATGCAGGCCGCCTGGCAGGCCTTGCAGCCGATGCAGCGGGAGACGTCGATGAGCTTCGCCACCTCCAGGGTCGAGCGCGCCGACGGGCCCTGGAAGGTGGTGGCGGACCGGTCCTTGATGTCGAGCGATTGGAGTGCCATGGCGTCCTCCTAGGCCTTCTGCACGTCGACGAGGAACGCCTTGAACTCGGGCGTCTGGATGTTGGCGTCGCCCACGGAGGGGGTCAGCGTGTTCACCAGGTAGCCCTTCTTGGTGAGGCCCTCGTACCCCCAGTGGAAGGGGATGCCGACGGTGTGGACCTCCTTGCCCTCCACCTTGAGGGGCTGGATCCGCTTGGTGACCATGGCCTTGAGCTTGATCTGACCGCGCTTCGAGCGCACGACCACGAGGTCGCCGTTGCGGATGCCCCGCTGGCCCGCCAGCGCCTCGCCGATCTCGCAGAAGGGCTCGGGCTGGAGGATCGACGGGATGGCTGCCTGCTTCGTCCAGAAGTGGAAGTGCTCGGTGAGCCGGTAGGTGGTGGCGACGAAGGGGAAGTCCTTCGCGGTGCCGAGCTTGTCCCGGTCGCCCTTGAAGACCCGCGCCGCCGGATTGGACAGCGCCTTCGGGGAGAGCGGGTTCTTCTCGAGCGGCGTCTCGAACGGCTCGTAGTGGGTCGGGAAGGGCCCCTCCGCCATGCCCACGGCGAAGAGGCGTCCCACGCCCTCCGCGTTCATGATGAACGGCTCCATCCCGCCGTCGGGCGCCGCGTCCGGCTTGATGTCGGGGACGTCGGCGCCGGTCCACTTCTTCCCGTTCCAGAAGACGTACTTGCGGTTCGGGTCCCAGGGCTTGCCCGACGTGTCGGCGGAGGCGCGGTTGTAGAGGATGCGGCGGTTGGCCGGCCACGACCAGGCCCAGTTCCCCGTGGCGCCGAGCCCGGAGGGATCGGACGCGTCGCGCCGCGCCATCTGGTTGCCCGCCTGCGTCCAGCTGCCGCAGAAGATCCAGCAGCCGCACAGGGTCGAGCCGTCGGCCTGCAGATGGGCGAAGGTGGAAAGCTGCTCGCCCTCCCGCACCAGGAACTTGGTCTTGTCCGCCGGGTCGGGGACGTCCGCCAGCGCGTAGCCGTTGAACTCCTTCGCCAGCTCGTCCGGCGCCGGCGCTCGCGCGATCTTGTACGGCCAGTGGACGTTGAGGACGGGATCGGGGTGGGCGCCGCCCTCCTTCCGGTAGAGGTCGCGGATGCGCACGAAGAGATCGCCCATGATCTCGGTGTCCGCCCTGGCGTCGCCCGGCGGATCGGCGCCCTTCCAGTGCCACTGCAGCCAGCGCCCGCTGTTCACGAGCGATCCGTCCTCCTCGGCGAAGCAGGTGGACGGCAGGCGGAACACCTCGGTCTGGATCTTGGACGGATCGACGTCGTTGAACTCGCCCTGGTTCTTCCAGAAGGTGGACGTCTCGGTGACGATCGGGTCGATGACCACGAGGTACTTGAGCTTGGAGAGCGCCTCGGTGAGCTTGGCCTTGTCCGGCACCGAGGCAAGCGAGTTGAAGCCCTGGCAGACGTACCCGTTCACCTTGCCCTGATGCATGAGCTCGAAGGCCGCCATGATGTCGTAGGGCCGGTCGTTCTTGGGCAGCCAGTCGAAGCAGAAGTCGTTCTCCTTGGTAGCGGCCGTCCCGAACATGGACTTCATGAAGGAGACGAAGAACTTGGGGTAGTTCTGCCAGTAGTTCATCTGCCCGGGCCGGAGCGGCTTCGGGGTCTTCGCCTCGAGGTAGGTCTTGAGGTCCGGCTGGCTCTCGAGCGGCAGGCTGAGGTAGCCGGGCAGGAGCTCCGTCATCACGCCGATGTCGGTGAGCCCCTGGATGTTGGAGTGTCCGCGCAGGGCGTTCACGCCGCCCCCGGGCATGCCCATGTTGCCGAGGAGCAGCTGGATCATCGCGATGGTGCGGATGTTCTGTGAGCCGACCGAGTGCTGGGTCCACCCGAGCGCGTACAGGCTCGTCATGGTGCGGTTCGGCGCGGCAGTCGTGGCGATGGTCTCGCAGATCTTGAGGAACAGGTCCCTGGGAACGCCGGTGACGCTCGAGACCATATCGGGCGTGTAGCGCGCGTAGTGCTTCTTCATGAGCTGGTAGACGCAGCTCGGATCCTGGAGCGTCGGGTCGACCTTGGCGTAGCCGTCCTTGTCGAGGTCGTAGGCCCAAGTGGCCTTGTCGTACTTCCGCTTCTCGGCGTCGTAGCCGCTGAACACGCCGTCGTCGAAGCCGAAGTCGGAGCGGATGAGGAAGGGCGCGTTGGTGTACGCCTTCACGTAGTCGTGCTGGATCTTGTCGTTCGAGACCAGGTAGTTGATGACGCCGCCCAGGAAGGCGATGTCCGTCCCCGGGCGGAGCTGCGCGAACTGGTCGGCGACCGCGGCGGTGCGGGTGAAGCGCGGGTCGACGACGATGAGCCGCGCCTTGTTCTTGATCTTCGCCTCGATCACCCACTTGAAGCCGCAGGGATGGGCTTCCGCGGGGTTCCCTCCCATCACCAGCACGACATTGGCGTTCTTGATGTCGACCCAGTTGTTGGTCATCGCGCCACGGCCGAACGTCGGGGCCAGACCGGCCACCGTGGGGCCGTGTCAGACCCGGGCCTGGTTGTCCAGGGCGGTCATGCCGAGCGCGCGGATGACCTTGTTGGTGATGAAGCCGGTCTCGTTGGAGGAAGCGGAGGCGGCGAGGAAGGCGACGCTGGTCCAGCGATTGACCGGGACGCCGGCCGCGTTCTTGGCGACGAGGTTCTTGTCGCGGTCGTCCTTCATGAGCCGGGCGATGCGATCGAGCGCCCAGTCCCAGTTCTTGCGCTCCCAGTGGTCCGACCCGGGCGCGCGGTACTCCACCCACTTCAGCCGGTTCGGCGATCGCACGAAGTCGAGCAGGCTCGCTCCCTTGGGGCAGAGCGTGCCGCGGTTCACCGGGTGGTCGGGATCCCCCTCGACGTGGATGATCTCGGTGCGGGCGTTCTTGGACTTGTCGCCGAGCCCGTAGAGGATGACGCCGCAGCCGACCGAGCAGTACGGGCAGGTGTTGCGCGTCTCGCTCGTGTGCGCGAGCTTGAACGCGCGGACTTCGGCGAGGGCCTTCCGGGGCGAGAAACCCATCGCCGCGAGGCTCGTCGCCCCGATTCCGGAAGCGGTGAGCTTGAGGAAACCGCGTCGGGTGACGGTCATGCGCGACCTCCGATGGCTCGGAACCGTATCACGCCGATTTCGGGTAAATGAAGGGAGGGGGGCCGCCCACATGGGGCGTCTCGCGCCCGGCGGCGCCTCGTGGAACGCGCTTCATTCCCCCGCCGCCGCCGTTCGGCCCGTGGGGCCAGGAATCGGGACGGCCCGGCTCGCAGCAGGGCCGGATGGGGCGCTCGCCCGGCGGGCCTCGCGCCGCCCGGGAAGGCCAGATCCGTCGCGCCGCTGGCGCCGGGAAGAGGAATGATAGAGACTTTGAGTAAAGGCCGGGAGGCATGACGGCGGGCCGGCGGGGCCCGGAACGGGGACGGCGCCCCTCGACGGCGTGGTTCCGACTGTGCTTACATTTCGCACCTTGCTCGCCGCGACGTCCATGGCTGACGACCTCATCCTCGTGACCGAGGACCTCGAGAAGGAGTTCAAGGGGTTCGTGGCGGTCAACGGGGTGAGCCTTCGGGTCAGGCGCGGCGCCATCCATGCGCTCATCGGCCCCAACGGCGCGGGCAAGACCACCGTCTTCAACCTCCTCACCCGGTTCCTCGCCCCCACCGCCGGCCGCATCGTGTTCAACGGCCAGGACATCACGAAGGACCGGCCGGCCGACGTCGCCCGCCGCGGGGTGGTGCGGTCGTTCCAGATCTCGGCGGTGTTCCCGAACCTGACGGTGCTCGAGAACGTGCGAGTGGCGCTGCAGCGCAAGCTCGGCACCTCGTTCCACTTCTGGCGAAGCGACCGCACGCTCCGGGTCCTGCACGAGCGCGCCGAGGAGCTCCTGGCGTCGGTGGACCTCGTGGCCTTCAAGGACACGGTGGCGGTCGAGCTGCCCTACGGGCGCAAGCGCGCGCTGGAGATCGCCACCACGCTGGCCCTCGAGCCGGAGCTCATGCTCCTCGACGAGCCCACCCAGGGCATGGGGCACGAGGACGTGGGGCGCGTCACCGCCCTCATCGAGAAGGTGTCGTCGGGGCGCACCATCCTCATGGTCGAGCACAACCTGTCGGTGGTGGCCGACCTCTCCGACACCATCACCGTGCTGAGCCGCGGGAGCGTCCTCGCGGAGGGAACCTACGAGGACGTATCCAGGAACCCGGCGGTTCTCGAGGCCTACATCGGGTCGGCGCCGTGACGATCGATCTCCCCCCGCCGCCGGTCGAGCTGCTACGCGTCACCGACCTGCACGCCTTCTACGGCGACTCGCACATCCTCCACGGCGTGGATTTCCGGGTGAGCCGCGGGGAGCTGGTGACGCTCCTCGGCCGGAACGGCTCCGGCCGCACCACCACGCTGAAGGCCATCCTGGGGCTCACCGGCAAGCGCACCGGCTCGGTGATGGTCAACGGGCGCGAGACCATCGCCATGGCGCCCCACCGGATCGTGCAGCTCGGCATCGGCTACTGCCCGGAGGAGCGCGGGATCTTCTCCGGCCTGTCCGCCGAGGAGAACCTCACGCTCCTTCCGACCGTCGGCTCGGGCGGCATGGGGCTCGACGAGATCTACCGGATGTTCCCGAACCTCCAGGAGCGACGGAAGAGCCAGGGCACCCGGCTGTCCGGCGGCGAGCAGCAGATGCTGGCGGTGGCTCGCATCCTGCGCATCGGGGCGCGCCTCCTGTTGCTCGACGAGATCACCGAGGGGCTGGCGCCGGTCATCGTACAGACCCTGGGGAAGGTGGTGGCCCTGCTCAAGGAGCGGGGCTTCACCGTCATCCTGGTGGAGCAGAACTTCCGCTTCGTCGCGCCGCTCGCCGACCGGCACTACGTCATCGAGCACGGTCGCGTCGTGGACATGGTACCGAAGGAAGACCTCGCATCGCGAATGGAGCAGTTGAAGAAGTTCCTGGGCGTCTAGGAGCTCTCGAACCTGGCACTCGAACGAAAGGGATACGCATGAAGCGAACCATCCGGAACGCGACTCTGCTGCTGCTCCTGGCCTCCTCCGCCAGGGCCCTCGCCGCCGACAAGATCTCCGACGGCGTGGTGAAGATCGGCGTGCTCACCGACATGACCGGCTACTACTCCGACCTCGCCGGCCCCGGCTCGGTGCTGGCCGTGCAGATGGCGGTGGCCGACTTCGGTGGGAAGGTGCTCGGCAAGCCCATCGAGGTGATCGGCGCCGACCACCAGAACAAGGCGGACATCGCGTCGAACACCGCCCGCAAGTGGTTCGACGAGGAGAAGGTGGACGCCATCGTGGACCTGGTCTCGTCGTCGACGGCCGGTGCGGTCATGCCGGTGGCGGCCGAGAAGAAGCGCATCACCCTGCTCTCCGGGCCGGCCACCACCGCCTTCACCGGCGAGAAGTGCACCGCCTACAACGTGCACTACACCTACAACAACTGGGCGCTCGCCAACGGCACCGGCCGCGAGGTGGTGCGCCAGGGCGGCGACACCTGGTTCTTCGTCACCGCCGACTACGTCTTCGGCAAGTCGCTCGAGGAGGACACCACCAACGTGGTGAAGGCCGCCGGCGGCAAGGTGCTGGGCTCGGCCCGCCACCCCTCGCCCGGCACCACCGATTTCTCCAGCTACCTGCTCCAGGCCCAGGCCTCGGGCGCCAAGATCATCGGCATGGCCAACGCCGGCGCCGACACCGTCAACACCGTCAAGACGGCCAAGGAGTTCGGCATCACCCCCAAGCAGAGCCTGGCCGGGCTTCTGGTCTTCATCTCCGACGTGCACGCCCTCGGGCTGGAGAACGCCAAGGGGATGTACCTCACCACCGCCTTCTACTGGGACCGCGACGACGCCAGCCGCGCCTTCGCCAGGAAGTTCCAGAACCACCCCGACAACAGGAAGAAGGCCATGCCCACCATGGTGCAGGCCGGCCTCTACTCGGCCGTCACCCATTACCTGAAGGCCATCCAGGCGGCGGGAACCGACGACGCCGACGCGGTCATCGCCAGGATGAAGGCGACGCCGGTGAACGACTTCTTCGCGAGGAACGGCGTCATCGGCCCGGACGGCCTGCACCGGCACGACATGTACCTCGCCCGGGTGAAGACCCCGGCCGAGTCGAAGTACCCCTGGGACTACTACACCATCGTCAAGACCATCCCCGCCGCCGAGGCCTTCCCCTCGGTGGAGATGCAGAAGTGCCCGCTCGTGAAGAAGTAGCCAACTGACCGGAGGTCCAGGCCCGGACGCCGCGCGGCGCCCGGGCGCGGGCCGCCCCTCTTCCAGGCGAGATCGACGGTGCAGGCGCTCTTCGGACAGCTGCTCATCGGCCTCATCAACGGGTCGTTCTACGCCCTGCTGTCCCTGGGGCTGGCCATCATCTTCGGGCTGCTCAACATCGTGAACTTCGCCCACGGCGCGCTCTACATGGTGGGCGCCTTCCTCGCCTGGATCGCCCTCGACGCGCTGGGGATCGGCTACTGGCCGTCGCTGCTCCTCGTCCCCCTGGCGGTCGGCCTGCTCGGCGTGCTGATCGAGCGCACCATGCTGCGCAGGCTCTACCAGCTCGACAACCTCTACGGCTTCCTGCTCACGTTCGGGCTCACCCTCATCCTGGAAGGCGCCTTCCACCACAAGTACGGCAACTCCGGCAACAGCTACCCGGTTCCGGAGGCGCTCCAGGGCGGGTCGAACCTGGGGTTCATGTTCCTCCCCCGCTACCGGGCCTGGGTGGTGGTGGTCTCGCTGGCGGCGTGCTTCGCGAGCTGGTGGACCATCGAGCGCACCAAGCTCGGTTCCTACCTGCGGGCCGGCACCGAGAACCCCAGGCTCCTCCAGGCCTTCGGCGTGAACGTTCCGCTCATGTTCACGCTCACCTACGGCTTCGGCGTGGCGCTGGCCGGCTTCGCCGGGGTCATGGCGGCCCCCATCTATCAGGTGACGCCGCAGATGGGCTCGCACCTCATCATCATCGTGTTCGCGGTGGTGGTCATCGGCGGCATGGGCTCCATCTTCGGCTCCATCGTCACCGGGATGGGACTCGGGCTCGTCGAGGGGCTCACCAAGTTCCTCTACCCCCAGGCCGCGTCCACGGTGGTCTTCGTCATCATGGCGCTGGTGCTGCTGCTCCGGCCCGCCGGCCTCTTCGGGAGGGAGCGATGAGCGCGCCGGTGGGCATCCAGGAGGCGCGCGCCGCCTGGCGGGCGGGCATCATCACGCCGCGCCGAAAGGCCGCCTTCTTCGCGATCATGGCCGGGCTGGGCCTCCTGGCGCCGCTGGTCGTCTACCCGGTCTTCCTCATGAACGTGCTGGTGATGGCCCTCTTCGCCAGCGCCTTCAACCTGCTGCTCGGCTACACCGGGCTCCTCTCCTTCGGGCACGCCGCCTTCCTCGGCTCGGCGGCCTACGTCACCGGCGCGGTGGTGAAGGTCTGGGGTCTCCCCACAGAGCTGGGGATCCTGGCCGGCACCGGGTTCGCCGCGCTGCTGGGATGGGTCATCGGGGGCCTGGCCATACGCCGCTCCGGCATCTACTTCGCCATGATCACCCTGGGCTTCGCCCAGATGATCTACTTCCTGGTGGTGCAGCTGCCCTGGACCGGCGGAGAGGACGGGCTGCAGGGCGTCCCGCGCGGGAGCCTCCTCGGGCTCCTGTCGCTCGACGGCAAGTACGCCATGTACTACTTCGTCTACGCCGTCTTCCTGGCCGGCTTCTTCCTCGTTTACCGCACCATCCACTCGCCGTTCGGCCACGTGCTGCGCGCCATCCGCGAGAACGAGCCGCGGGCGGTTTCGCTGGGCTACGACGTGGACCGCTACAAGCTCACCGCCTTCGTGATCTCGGCGGGGCTCTCCGGTCTCGCCGGTTCCATCAAGGCGCTGGTGCTGCAGTTCGCCTCCCTCACCGACGTCCACTGGCACCGCTCCGGCGAGGTGGTGCTGATGACCCTGCTCGGCGGGATGGGCACGGTGATGGGCCCCTCGGTCGGCGCGCTCGTCGTGGTGACCATGGACAACTACCTGGCGAGCCTCGGCGACTGGGTGACCATCATCATCGGCGCGGTGTTCGTCGTGGGCGTCCTCGCGTTCCGCCGCGGCTTCGTGGGCGAGGCGTTGCGCATCGCCCGGAACTTCCCCTTCTAGTCGCGGAGGATCGGCCCATGGCAGGCCTCGAGAAACGCGTCGCCTTCGTCACCGGGGCCGCCAGCGGCATCGGGCTCCAGATCGCGGAAGACCTGGCCGGCGAGGGAGTGAAGGTCGTCATCGCCGACCTGAACGGGGACGCGGCGCGCTCGGCCGCCTCGCTCATCGGCGGGAAGGGGCTGTCCGCCACCGCGGTGGCCTGCGACGTGACCAGCGAGGCCCAGCTCGTCGCCGCCCTCGACCAGGCGGTGGCCGGGCACGGGCGCATCGACGTCCTCGTGAACAACGCGGGGCTCCAGCACGTGTCGCCCATCGAGGACTTCCCGACCGCGAAGTTCGAGCTGCTGATGCGCGTGATGCTCGTCGCGCCGTTCCTCGCCATCAAGCAGGTCTTCCCCGTGATGAAGCGGCAGAGGTGGGGGCGGATCATCAACGTCGCCTCCATCAACGGGCTGGTCGGCTTCGCGGGCAAGGCGGCCTACAACAGCGCCAAGCACGGGGTCATCGGCCTCACCAAGGTGGCGGCGCTGGAGGGCGCGGCCCACGGCATCACCGTGAACGCCCTGTGCCCCGGGTACGTGGACACGGCCCTCGTGCGCAACCAGCTCGGAGACCTGGCGCGCATCCGGAGCGTGCCGCTCGAGCGTGTGCTGGAGGACGTCATCTACCCGCTCGTGCCGCTGCGTCGGCTCCTGTCGGTGAAGGAGGTCTCCGACTACGCCGTGTACCTGGCGAGCGACAAGGCGGGGGGGATCACCGGGCAGGCGGTGGTGATCGACGGGGGGTACACGGCGCAGTGAGCGCCACGGCCAGGCTGGGCGACCGGTCCCTGTTCCCGCTGCTCGAGCCGCGCGCCTACCTGAACCACGCCGGCGTGTCGCCGCCGTCGGCCCCGGTTCGGGAGGCGGTGGCCGAGGCGGTGGACGCCTTCGCCCGCCGCGGCGGCGAGGCGGTGGGCGGGGCGGTGGCCCGGCGGCGCCGCCTGAAGGACAAGCTCGCCGGCCTCCTCGGAGCGCACCCCGAGGACCTCGCCCTGACGCAGGGGACCAGCGCCGGGATCGCCGCGGTGGCGCTCTGCTACCCATGGAGACGCGGCGACCGGATCGTCCTCTTCGAGCGGGAATTCCCGGCGAACGTCACTCCCTGGCAACGGGCGGCGGCCCTCTTCGGCCTCGAGGCGGTACGGCTCCCGCTCGCCCCGTTCGAACGAGGCGACGCCGAGGGGCTGGCGAGCCTCGAGGCGGAGCTGTCGCGCGGGGTGCGGCTCGTCGCGGTGAGCGCGGTGCAGTTCCGGACCGGCCTCGCCATGCCGCTCCTCGAGATGGCGGCGCTGTGCGCCCGGCACGGAGCCGAGCTCGCCGTGGACGCCGTGCAGGCGCTCGGGGCCGTGCCGCTCGACGTCTCCGCCCTCGGCGTTGACTACCTCGCGGGCGGTGCGCACAAGTGGCTCATGGGCCTCTCCGGCGCCGGCCTGCTCTACGTCCGGCCGGGCCGCGCGGGAGCCCTCCGCCCGGCCGTCGCCGGCTGGCTCTCCCACGAGCACGCGACCCGCTTCCTCACCGACGGCCCGGGCCACCTGAGCCACGACCGGCCCATCCGGACGCGCGCCGATCTCGTCGAGGCGGGCGGCGGCTCGGAGGTGTCGCTCGCCGCCCTCGAGGCCTCGCTGGACCTCATCACCTCGCTCGGCGTCCCGCGGATCCACGCCCACGTGAACACCTGCCTCGACCGGCTCGAGCCGGAGCTTCGGGCGCGAGGCTTCGCGAGCCTGCGTGCGCCGGAGCCGGAGCGGCGCTCCGGCATCCTCTCGGCGGTCCCGCCTCGCGGGGCGGACGTGGTGCGGCTGCACCGCGCCCTTGCGGAGCGCGGGATCGCGTCGGCCATCCCCGACGGGCTGGTTCGCTTCTCGCCCCACTGGCCCAACGACCCGGCCGAGGCCGACGAGGTGGCGCGGGTCCTCGACGCTGCGCTGGCAGAGGCGCGCACCTGACGCGGGGGACGAGATCGGGGAGCTCGAGACCTTCGTCGGCCGGCTCCTCGCCGCCGCCGGCTCCACGCTCGCCGATCTCGGCAAGCGCTCCGGCAGGAGCCAGCCGGGGCCCCGGCCGCGGGGACGCGGTCGCCCCGCCTCAGCTCAACGCCACGCGGGCGGGAGTGAGCCAGACCTCGTTGCCGACCCGGAACATGGCAGCCGGAAGGCCGAGGTCCTGCGGCTCCACCGACAGGAAGGCGGCCATGGCCATGCCGGCGTCGGCGCGGCGGATCGCCTCGTCGGTGATCGGGCCCATCTCGCGCTTCGCCTCGAACACCGCGTCCACGATCTCGAGCACCGTCGGCTCCTGCGGGAGCGCGGCCCGGACCCGGTAGACGTAGGTCTCGAGCCGCTCCGACTGTCCGAAGGCGAAGGTGAGGATCGTGTCGATGGCGCACTCGATCTCCGCCTCGCTGCGCAGCCGCTCGGCGGAGGCGTCGACGGCGACCTGGCCGGCGGCGTTGTGATCGCGTTCGCTCATGGTCCGATCATGTTCCGGGTTGACGAGGGGTTACAGTCCCGAGGGCCGGTGACGAGCGGGCCGGTGAGGGGCAAGCCACGCACCCGGACCCACACCCGCGCACGTCAACTGGCAGGGGCCTCCGGACCGACCTCGCCCGGAAAGGGCGGGTCGAGGAGGAAGTAGGCGCAGAGGAGCCGGAGCGCGTGCCGGCGGCGCGCCTCCTCTTCCGCCTTTTCCACCTCTTCCGCGCAGGGCACCCGCTGCCGCCGCCAGGCGATGACCGCGTCCACCAGATCGGCGACGGTGGGCGACCGGCGAAGGCGGCCCAGGATGTCGGCGCGCGCGCCGTCGCCCGGAGCGGCGTCGCGCCAGGCGCCGCCAAGAAGGGCGCTCAGCGCGAAGTCGACGTCCCGTGGGCTCTCGAGCCGCACGCCGCCCCCGTCGAGCGCTGTCGCTTCGGGGCGGAGGCCGGTGCGGAGCACGCGAGGATGATGTCGAGGACGGGGGGGCCGCGCCAGTCCCGCGCCCGCGGGACTGGGTGCCGCGCCGCGACCGGCGGCGCGGTCTCTGGTAGGCTGCCCGCGTGGAGGACGTGGGACTCGTTCTGACGGGTGGGGGGGCCCGGGCGGCGTATCAGGTGGGGGCACTCCACGCCCTGTCGGAGATCGTCGGCGAGCCGGCGAACCCGTTCCGGATCCTGACCGGCGTGTCCGCCGGGGCCGTGAACGCCGCCTTCCTCGCGGTCAGCGACGGCGATTTCGCCGCCACGGCGCGGCGGCTCCGGGAGATCTGGCTCTCGCTGACGCCGGACCGCGTCTACCGGACCGACACGCGCCGGCTCGTGACCATCGGCTCGCGGTGGATCCGGGAGCTGTCGGGAGGCGGCCTCTTCGAAAGGGGGCGCATCAACTTCCTCCTCGACGCCTCTCCGCTCCGGGACCTGCTCGCCGGCATCGCCCCGGTCGGCAGGCTGGCGCGCCACTTCGAGTCGGGCCGGCTGCGCGGCGTGGCGGTGACCGCCACGAGCTACGCCACGAGCGTGGCGGTGACCTTCTTCGACGGCGCCCCGGACATCCAGCCGTGGGTGCGCAGCACGCGCATCGGGGTGCGCGAGACGCTGAAGCTCGACCACGTCATGGCCTCGGCGGCCATCCCCATCTTCTTCCAGCCGGTACGCATCAAGGGCGCCTTCTACGGCGACGGCTGCGTCCGGATGACGGCGCCGCTCAGTCCGGCCATCCATCTCGGGGCCGACAGGCTGGTGGCGGTGAGCGTCCGGCACTGGCGCTCCCCGGAGGAGCTGCTCCCCGGCCGGGCCCGGAAGGACGCGCTCACGCCCTCCGAGATCGCCGGCGTCCTCATGAACGCCGTGTTCCTGGACTCGCTGGAGGGGGACGTGGAGCGGCTGGAGCGCATGAACCACACCGTGTCGCTCGTCCCCCCCGAGGAGCGCCGGAAGCTCTCGCACCCCATGCGGCCCATCCCGGTCCTCACCCTGCGGCCGTCCCGCGACCTCGGCCGCCTCGCCGAGGACCAGTACCGGCGGTTCCCGCGCATGCTGCGCTACTTCCTGCGCGGCATCGGCGCCAACGCCGGGAATGGCTCGGACCTCCTCAGCTACCTGGCCTTCGAGCCGGTCTACGTCGGGCGGCTCGTCGAGCTCGGCTACGAGGACACGCACGCGCGGCGCCGCGAGATCGAGGCCTTCTTCGAGCCGAAGCCGCGCGAGCGGGCCCGGGCCGGCTGACGGGCCCCGGTCCGAGGCCCCATCGCGCCCCTTGAAGTGGGCGCGCGCCATCGGGTACAGCTTCGGCCATGCCAAGGGTCAAGCAGCTGTCCGCATGGGTCGAGGACCGCCCCGGGATGCTCGGGCAGGTGGCCGACGCGCTCGGCGCGAAGAAGGTCAACATCCGCGCCTTCATGGCCGCCGTCATGGACCGGAGGGGCTTCGTCCGCGTCGTCGTGGACAAGCCCGCCGTCGCGAGGAAGGTGTTCCGGGCCCACGGCTGGGACACGACCGAGGACGAGGTCGTCGAGCTGAAGGTGCCCGACAGGCCGGGCGCCCTCGGCCGGGTCGCCGACAAGCTCGGGGCCGCCGGCATCAACGTCCAGTACGCCTATCTCGGAACGGCGAAGAGCGCCAGTAAGGTGAACCTGTACCTGGCCGTCACCGACGCGGCGGCGGCGCTGCGGGCGCTCCGGTAGGGCCTCTCGCGGCCGCGCCCGGCGCGAGACCGGCCTCCGCGCTCCCGACCGTTCACGAGCGGGCCGCGCGCAGCCGCTCCTCGGCGGCGGCAGCGGCCGCGAGGAGCACGCCGTCGCCGCCGGGGGGGCCGACGAGCTGGACGCCCACGGGCAGGCCCGCGGGCCCGGTGGCGCCGGGCAGGGAGAGGCACGGCACGCCGAGGAGGGTCCAGATCCGGTTCAGGGCCGGATCGCCGGTGCTCGACAGGCCCGCAGGGGCCTCGCCGGGCGCGCTCGGCGTGAGGAGGAAGCCCGCCCGGGCGAAGACGGCGGGCAGCAGCGCGCGGCAGCGCTCCGCCTGGGCGCGCGCCGCCGCGACCCGCGCGGGCGGGCTCGTCGCCCCGGCGTCGATGAAATCCCGGAGCACCGGGCTCAATCGGTCCCCGTGACCGGCGCGGAGCTCCCGGAAGGTCTCCGCGGCCTCGGCGGCCATGACGGTCTTCTGGGCCTCGGCGAGCCCGTCGAAGGCGGGGCCGAGGTCCACCTCGTCGACGGCGAGGCCCGCCTCCACCAGCGAGGCCGCGGCCCGCTCGACGGCGGCTCGGCTCGAGGGCTCCGCGAGCGGCCACTGCTCGGTACGGCAGAGGCCGAAGCGAAGCGGCGCAGCTGGGGCGCGTGGGCTCGTGTCCACGCCCAGCGCGGCGAGGAGCGGCGGGAGGTCCGCGACCTCCCGGGCGAAGAGGCCGGCGGTGTCGAGGGAGGGCGCGAACGGGCTCGCGCCGTCCATGGGGACGAGGCCGTGGGTCGGCTTCATCCCGACGACGCCGCAGAACGAGGCCGGCCGGACGACCGAGCCCGCCGTCTGGGAGCCGATGGCGGCGGGGACCATCCAAGCCGCCACGGCGGCCGCCGAGCCGCTGGAGGAGCCGCCGGGCGTGCGAGAGGGGTCGCACGGGTTGCGGGTCTTGCCGGGCGAGTAGAAGGCGAATTCGGTGGTGACGGTCTTCCCGAGGACGACGGCGCCCGCGGCGCGCAGGCGCGCCACCGCGGCCGCGTCCCGCGCCGGGCGGCGGCCGGCGAGGATCGGCGTGCCGCACTCCGTGGGCAGGCCGGCCGTGTCGAAGATGTCCTTCACGCCCACGGGCAGGCCGGCGAGCGGCGGGCGCGGGCGCAGGCCGTCCACGCGCCGGGCCTCGGCGAGGGCCAGCCCCTCGTCGAGGAACGCCCAGGCGCCGACGCGCGGCTCCTCGACGGCGATCCGGTCGAGGCAGGCACGGACGAGCGCCTCCGAGGAGATCGCGCCGCGGCAGAGCAGGGCGAGCGCCTCGGCGGCGGAGAGGTCGTGGAGGAGCTTCACGCGGGGCCTCGGCCGCGATGGTAGCGCGGCCCGGGCCGCCCCGCACGGCGGGGCCCGCCGCGCGGCTCAGTACGTGCGCCCCTTCACCAGCCGGACGCTCGCCACCACCTTCTCGAAGGCGGGGAGGTCGGCGTCGAAGTAGTGGCGCGCCGGGGCCGAGTAGGCGAGGTACCAGAACCACTTCTCCCCCAGGACCCCGTAGAAGACGGTCTTCATCCGCAGCCCGTCCGAGTCCTTGAACGCGAAGACGAGCTTCATCCCGGGCGCGCCGGCGATCCGCGCCGGCGAGCTCTCGAGGAGCTTCACGCCGGTGAGGCTCTCCTTGGAGGAGAACTCGCCCGACAGGACCTCGGCCACCTCGGCGGGCTCCATCCCCTTCGTGAGCTTGCGCTTGCTCGCAGCGAGGGGCTTTCCGACCTCGAGCCGCGTCATGCGGATGGCCTGCAGCGCGAGGCCGTCGCGCGTGACGAGGGTGTCCCCGTCGTCGTTGACGCGCATCCAGCCCTCGGGGAGCCTCACCTCGAAGGTGTCGTCCTCGTCCCGGTACGGGTTCTCGACGGGGACGTAGGGGCGCCTCGGCAGACACCCCACGGTGGCGGCGGCGAGCGCGATGGCGAGCAGGGTACGAGTCATGGAGCTCCTCACTCCCCGGAACGGGAGATGTACTCGCGGATGTGGGCGCGGTCGGGCGCGCCCGGCTCGAGCTCGAGGTAGCGCGTCAGCGCCGCCCTCGCCCCCTTGCGGTCCCCCCTCTTCCAGAGGACGAGCCCCAGCCCCCGTTGGGCCTCGGCGAGGCGCGGGTCGACCTGCAGCGCCAGCCGATACTGGACGAGGGCGAGATCGAAGCCCTCCGGCCCGGTGCGGCGGGCGACCTCGCCGAGGATGGAGTGGCCGCCGGCGCCGGCCTTGTCGATGGCGAGGTGCTTCTCGGCGTCGCGCCTCGCTGCATCGAGCCGGCCCGCCTCGAGGTTCAGGCGGGCGTTCGCGAGCAGCAGCCGGGCGGTCTTCTGCCTGAACACCTCGGCGTTGCGGACCCCGCCGCGCTTGTCCTTGTACACGGTGGCGACGAGGTCCTCGCAGCTCTCGACGCGCTCCTCGAGGCGCGGGTGGGAGCCGAAGAAGAAGGGCTCGTCTCCCTCCTCGGCCTTCACCCACTCCTGGAGGTGCCGGAAGAGCTTGGGGGCCTCGGCGACGTCGTAGCCGGCCGCGGCGACGAGCGCGAGGCCGTTCCGGTCGGCCTCCCGCTCCATGTCCCGGCTGTAGCCACGGATGGCCGCCCCGGCGGCGAGGCCGCCGATGGGGGAGGCGAGGCCGAGGGTGGCGGTGGAGATGCCCGCCCAGGCGCTCGCCCAGTTGCTGGCCTGGCGCTGCTCGCGCACGGCGTGGCGGTGGGTGGCGTGCGTCATCTCGTGGCCGAGGAGCGCCGCCAGCTCCGCCTCGCTGTCCATGCGCGCCAGCATGCCGGTGTGGACGTAGACGGCGCCGTTCGGAAGCGCGAAGGCGTTCAGGCGGAAGTTCTTGATGACGCGGATCCGGAATGGCACGGCCTTGAACGCCGCTGGCGGCACGATCCGGCGCGCCACGGCCATGAGGTAGGCCTCGAGCGCCGGGTCCTCGAAGACGTCGCCGCTCGCGTCGAGGCGGGCCTGCTCGTCGGCCGCCTCGCGCCACAGCGCCTTCTCCTCGTCCTCCGGCTGGAAGCCGGGCGCGGTGACGGGCGGCAGGCTCGCCGTGGCGCACGCCGCGAGGGCGAGCGCCAGCGCCGGGGCGGCGCGCCTCACGACTCCTCTCCCAGCCCGCGCATGAGCAGGTCCACGACCTCGGCGGCGCTCTCGGGGTCCCGCAGGTCGAAGGAGCCCTCGCCACCCCTCACGTTGAACCAGAGGATGCGCCCCTGCCGGTCCACGATGGCGATGGAGGCCACCGTGTAACCGCTGCGGACGTGCGTGAACAGCGCAGAGACCGCTGCGAGCGCCTTGCGGCCGCCGGTCGAGATCTCGTCCCTGCCGAAGGAGAGGACCAGCGCGTCCACGCCGTAGCGGTCGAGGAGCCTCCCGACCGGCCCCACGGTGTAGTCGAAGGCGTCGCGCTTGCTCTCGAAGTAGAAGCGCTGGGAATCGAAGATGCCGGACACGACGGCCTCGTAGAGGAGGCGGACCTCCTCGATCTCGTCCCGGGTGTCCGGCGCGGGCTCGACGAGCTTCGCCTTCATGCCCTTCGCGCCGAAGGCACGCGTCAGCCCCGCGGCGACGTTCTTCTTCCCGAGCTCGCTCCACTCGTCCTTGAGCGTGTCCGTGCCGCCGGCGTCGAGCTCGTAGACCTTCACGTAGGGTCTGACGAGCCCCACCGTGCGCACCTTCTTGAGGGCGGCCTGGTAGTCCGGCCGGGCGAGGTAGGGCTTCGCGTGGAAGCAGCCCGCCGCGAGGAGCGAAAGGGCGAGGGCCGCGATGAGCCTCGACCCGGAACCCGTGGCTGCACGCATCGGTCATTCCCTCCTTGGCTGGCGCGGGCACGCGCTTCCCGAACGACAACTATACCCAAACGGGGGGGCAGAAGGAACTCCGCGCCGCGAAGCGCGGGCGGCGCCACGGTCGCCAGCGAGCCTTTCACCGGCGAGGTTGTGATATACCCGCCCGCCGCGTGGGGTCTCGCGGCGTTGTGAGTGTTCGCGAGGGGTTCGGTCCGGTGTAGAACGAACGCATGAAGTTCCCAGGCCCCGTAGCTCAGCCGGATAGAGCGGCGGTTTCCTAAACCGCAGGTCCCGTGTTCGAGTCACGGCGGGGTCACCAATCTTCCTCGGGGGGAGCTCAAGCGATGATGGAGAAGCTCGAGACTCTGGCGCCGAGCAGGCCGTCCGTCCTCCACTTCCGCCTCCTCGACCGCGCGGCCGAGGAGCGGCCGGTCATCCACTGAGAGCGAAGGGCAGGGTGGCCGCGAGGACAGGCAGGAAGCGCAGGCCCTCACCCCGGCCCTCTCCCGGAGGGAGCGGGAAACGAGGGCCAGGCCGGGTGCCGGCGGCCGTGGCCCGCGCGAAGATCCACCCGGCCGTCCTCCATGTCCTGCGCGTGCTCGACGCCGCCGGCCAACGCTCCTGGCTCGTGGGCGGGGCCGTGCGCGATCTCCTCCTCCACCGCGTGCGCCCGGCGGCCGACCTGGACGTCGCCACGCCCGCGACGCCGGAGGTGGTGGCGTCCCTCTTCCCCAGGGTGATCCCCACCGGGGTCGAGCACGGCACGGTCACCGTCCTCGTCGGAGGGGCCAAGGTGGAGGTCACCACCTTCCGCGGCGAGGGGCGGTACGTGGACGGGCGCCGCCCGTCCTCGGTGACCTTCCACACGGACCTCGACGAGGACCTCTCGCGGCGCGACTTCACCATGAACGCGCTCGCCTGGGACCCCATCGGCCGGGAGTTCCGCGATCCGTTCGGCGGCCTCGCCGACATCCGCCGCCGGCTCGTGCGCGCCGTCGGCGATCCGGCGGCGCGGTTCGGGGAGGACGGGCTCCGGCCGCTCCGGGCCGTCCGCTTCGCCGCCCAGCTCGGCTACCGGCTCGAGGCGCGCACGCGCGCCGCCATCCCCGCGGCGGTGCCGGTGGTGCGGCTCGTCTCGGCCGAGCGCGTCGCCGCGGAGATGACGAAGCTCGTCACCGCCCGGCACGCCGGTCCCGCGTTGCGCCTGCTCCGCGACACCGGCCTCCTCGGCGTCGTGCTGGGGCCGCTCGAGAAGCTCCCGGGCGCCGCGGTGTCGCATGCCCTCGACGTCGCGGAGGCGGTGGCCGTTCCGGATTCAACCGGGCCCGAGGCCGCGATCGTGCTCCGCTTCAGCGCGCTCCTCCACGCCGTCCCGCCCGTCGACGCCATGCAGGCACTCGTGGGCCTGCGCCTCCCCAACCGGATCGTTGCCGAGGTCGGCGCCATGCTGCGCGAGCGGGGCTGCGTCGGGAGCGGGCGGGGCTACGCGCTGCCGGACGCGGCGACGCACGTGCGCCGCTGGCTCTCGCGCGTCGGGCCGGGTCGGGCGCCGCTGCTCCTCGCGCTCTGGGACGCCGACGCGCGACACCTCGGCGCGCGCTCGCGCGCCGCGCTCCCCGCGCTGCGGCGCTTCCGCTCCCGGGCCCTGCGCGTCCTCCGGGCGCGGCCGCCCCTCGCCGCAGCCGACCTCGCCCTCGACGGCCGCGCCGTGATGGACGTCGTCAAGGTCCCGCCGGGGCGGGCGGTGGGCCTCGCGCTCCGGCACCTCCTGGATCGCGTGCTCGACGACCCCGGGATGAACACTCGCCCCGCGCTCGAGGCGGAGCTGCGGGCCTGGTGGGAGCGGAGCGCCGCGGAGCCGCCGGGGACGGGCGGCGACTGAGACCGCGGCCCCCTGGGGGTCCGGGAAGGCGCCCCCGGCCGGCAGCGTGCTTATAATCCCACGCGAGGAGAGCGATGCCTCAGAGGGTCCTCTGGATCGAGAGCGACGGCGCGCTCCGGGCCACGGTCCGGCGCCTCATGGAGGCGGACGGCTTCGCCGTGGACGAGTCCCACACCGGGCTCACCGGCATCGAGCGCGCGCTGACGCGCCCGCCCGACCTGGTGCTGGCGGACGTCCACCTTCCCGACATGGACGGCTTCGAGATCGCCACCCGGCTCAAGGCCGAGCGGGCCCTCTCCGGCGTGCCCTTCGTCGCCGTGGGCGACTCCCCCGAGCAGCACGACCTAGCCATCGCCGCCGGCTGCGACGCCTTCATCGAAAGGCCGATCGAGGAGACGCGCTTCCGCGACGAGGTGCGGGCCATCCTCGCGGGCAAGCGCGAGACGCTGCCCGAGGCGGGCGAGCGCGCGGGCCTACGGGCGCTCTCGGCCGCGATGGCGGGCCGGCTCGAGAACGCCGTCGCCGGGGCGCGCGGCGCCGAGGCGCGGCTGGCGGAGCGCAACCGGCTCGGCAGCATCTTCATCCGGAACCTGGTGCACGAGCTGTCGACGCCGATCACGCCCATCGCCGGCTACCTCAAGATCCTGGCCTCGGACAAGGTGGGGACCCTGACCCCGCAGCAGAGGCACATCGTCGAGTCCGTGCAGGCGTCCCTGGCGCGGCTGACCCGGATCGTCGAGAACCTCTCCGATTTCGCGCGGCTCCAGGCGGGCCAGGCGCCGCTCTTCCCGGCGGAGGTGGACCCCGACGGGCTGGCCGACGAGGTGGTGGCGGACCTGCGCGCCGCCATCAAGGACGCGCGCCTCCACGTCGCCGTGCTGAAGGCCGGCGGAGGGCCGGTGACGGCCGATCCCAAGAAGCTCAGGCAGGCGCTCGCCAACGTCGTGGGGAACGCGGTCAAGTTCTCCCCGCACGGCGGCGAGGTGCTGGTGGAGGTCCAGCGCGACGCCGACCGGCTGCGCTTCGCCGTTTACGACCAGGGGCCCGGCATCCCGGCCGCGGAGCAGGAGCTGGTCTTCGAGCCCTTCTTCCACGCGACCGGCCAGGACGAGGGGACGCGCCTGCCCGGCACCGGCCTGGGCCTCCCCGTGGCGCGGGGCATCGTCGAGGCCCACGGTGGCCGCGTCTGGGTGGAGAGCCCTCCCCGGACCCAGACCGGCTCGCAGACGCGCCACTTCACCGGCTCCAAGTTCGTCATCGAGATCCCGGCCATGCCTCCGGGGCCGGCTCCCGCCCCCTGATCGCGGGACGCGCGACGCCCTCGCCGCGGTTGATCCGCGGGCCGGATGCGCCCAGACTGTCGACCTCCAGGAGGCCGGGGTCACGCGCGTGCTCGTCGCCATGTCCGGCGGGGTCGATTCGTCGGCCGCCGCAGCGCTCCTCGCGGCGGAGGGGCACGACGTCGTCGGGGTCGCCATGCGCGTTCACGACGCCTCCGACGCGGCGCGGGGGCGTTCCTGCTGCGCTCCCGACGACCTGGAGGACGCGCGGGCCGCGGCCAGGCGGCTCGGCATCCCCTTCTACGTCGCCAACGTCGAGGAGCGCTTCGGCCGCACCGTCGTCGATCGCTTCGTCGAGGACTACCTCGACGGCAGGACGCCCAATCCCTGCGTCGCCTGCAACACCGACGTGAAGTTCGACTGGCTCTTGCGCCGCGCCCGTGCCCTCGGCGCCAGGCTCGCCACCGGCCACTACGCCCGCGTCGAGCGTCGGGGCGGCCGCCACGCGCTCCTCGCCGCGCGGGATCCGGCCAAGGACCAGAGCTACTTCCTCTACGGCCTCGGGCAGGACGCCCTCGCCGACGTGCTCTTCCCGGTGGGCGGGATGTCGAAGGCCGAGGTGCGCGCGGTGGCGGAGCGCGCCGGGCTCCCCAACGCCGCCAAGGCGGAGTCGCAGGAGATCTGCTTCGTGCCCGGGGACGCCGCCGACTTCGTGGCCCTGCGCAGGCCGGAGCGGGTCCGGCCGGGCGAGGTGGTCGCGGTGGACGGCGAGGTGCTCGGGAGACACGCGGGCATCCACCGATTCACCGTGGGGCAGCGGCGGGGGCTGGGCGTCTCCGGCCCCGCGCCACGCTACGTCGTCCGCATCGAGCCCGAGCGGGGCAAGGTGGTGGTGGGCAGCTCCGAGGATGCCTCGCGCGACCGCTTCGAGGTGCGCGAGGCGTCGTGGGTGTCCGGCGCGCCGCCCGGACGGCCGGTGGACGTGCGGGTCAAGGTGCGGCACCGGCACGAGGGGATGCCGGGCACGGTTCGGGCGGAGGCGGGCCGGGCCGAGGTCCGGCTCGCCGCGCCCGTGCGGGGCGTCGCGCCGGGCCAGGCGGCGGTCTTCTACGACGGCGAGGAGGTCCTCGGCGGTGGCCGCATCGTCTGAGCGGAGCCGCGTGTCGCTGGTGTCGCTCGGCTGCCGGGTGAACCGGGCCGATCTCGATGCCCTCGCCGCCGGTCTGGGCGACCGCTTCGCCGTGGCCGCGGAGGGGGAGTCGGCCGACTTCGTCGTGGTGAACACCTGCACCATCACCGCCGACGCCGACTCCGCCTCGCGCCAGGCCATCCGCCGCGCCGCCCGCGAGCACCCGTCGGCGCGCATCCTCGCCACCGGCTGCTACGCCCAGGTGGACCCGCGGGCGATCGCTGCCCTGCCGGGCGTGGTGGCGGTTCTGGGCACGCGGCGGCAGACGGCCCTGCCGGAGCTGCTCCGCCGGCTCGATCGGGGCGAGGAGCCCGCGGCGGCCCTGGCGCGGGCCGTCCAGCGCGCCCCGGCCTGGACGCCGGCGCCCGTCGACCTCGTGGACCACACCCGCGCCTTCCTCAAGGTCGAGGAGGGTTGCGACGCGCGCTGCAGCTTCTGCGTCGTGCCGGACGCCCGCGGCCCCGCACGGTCCCTGCCATTCGAGGAGGCGGTCGAGCGCGCCGGCGCGCTCGGCATGCGCCACGCCGAAGTGGTGCTCTCCGGCATCCATCTCGGGGTCTACGGCCACGATCTGAAGCCGCGGCGGACGCTGGCCGCCCTCGTCCGCGAGGTGGCGGCGCGCAAGGGAGTGCGGCGGCTCCGGCTCTCGTCGGTGGAGCCACTCGAGTTCCCCGTCGAGCTGCTCCTCGAGGAGGACACCGCCCGGCTCCTCTGCGAGCACTTCCACGTGCCGCTCCAGAGCGGCTCGGCCCGCCTGCTCGCGGCGATGCGGCGGCCGTACCTCCCCGCGCAGTTCGCCGAGCTCGTGGAGAAGCTGGCCGCCCTCGCTCCCGGCGCGTGCCTCGGCACCGACGTGATGGCCGGGTTCCCCGGCGAGACGCCGGAGGATCACCGCGAGACCGTGGCCCTCCTCGAGTCCCTCCCGCTCGCCTACTTCCACGTCTTCACCTGGTCGCCTCGGCCCGGCACCGACGCCGCCGCGATGCCCGGGCGGGTGCCCGGCCCGGAGGGGCGCGAGCGGGCGCGGGAGCTGCTCGACCTGTCCGACCGCCGGTGGCGGTCCTTCCTCGCCCGCCAGGCGGGTCGCGAACGCGAGGTGGTGGTGGAGCGCGTCGAGGGCGGCATCGCCCGCGGCACGGCGCGCCAGTACCTGACGGTGCGTTGGCCCGCCGGCGGGGATCGTCGCGGCTCGCTCGCCCACGTGCGGGTCGAGGCGAGCGACGGCTCCGGGTGCTTCGGCGTCCGCACCAGCGCCTTCACGGGGCGCATTCCCCCGTAGCCCGGTTCCCGATGCGTGAAGTGGATCTCCTCGTCGCCGGCGCCGGACCGGCGGGGTGTGCCGCGGCGCTCTCGGCCCGGCGGGCGGCGGCGGGCGCGCGCGTGCTCGTCGTGGACGCGGCGCGCTTCCCGCGCGACAAGCCCTGCGGAGGCGCCCTGACCGGCGGGGGGCTCCGCGAGATGGAGCGCGCGGGCCTGGCGCTCCGGGTTCCCCACGCCACCGCCACCCACGCGGTGCTCCGAGTCGAGGGGCGCGCGGCGCGTGTCGCGCTGGCGCGGCCGGCGGCGGTGGTGCGGCGGAGCGTCTGGGACGCGGACCTCGTCGCCCAGGTCCGCGCCGGTGGCATCGAGGTGGTCGAGGGCGCGCCGCTCCGCGCCATCGACCTGGCCGGGGCTCCCGGCCGCGCGGGCGGCGTGGCCGAGACCGGCGCGGGCCCCGTCGCCTTCCGCGCCCTCGTGTGCGCCGACGGCTCTGGCGGCCCGTCGCGGCGCCTGCTGGGGTTGCCGGCCGGCCGGCGTGCGCCGCTGCGCGAGGCGCTCCTCCCGCGCCGCGGCCAGGAGGACCTGGTGTTCGACCTCGACGCCGGCGTCGCCGGCTACGCTTGGCGCTTCCCCTGCGTCGAGGGCGGCTCCTCCGTCGAGAACACCGGGATCTACTCCATGGTCGGCGATCCCCGCCTCGCGCCCGCGCACTCCCGGTGGATGGAGGCCGAGGGCCTCGCCGGCCCGCACCCGGGCGCCGTCCAGCCCTGGTCGCTCCGCCTCTTCGACCCCTCCGGCCCGGTGGGGGCGGGCCCCGCTCTCCTCGCAGGCGACGCGCTCGGCGCCGATCCGCTCGCGGGGGAGGGCATCCGTTACGCGCTCTGGTCGGGGCGCGTCGCCGGCTCCGTCGCGGCGGGTGTGCTCCGGCTGCCGCCCGCGCTCGCCCCCGGGCGGTGGCTCGCGGCGGCGTACCGGGCCCGCCTCGCCGCCTCGCGCTCGGGGGCGACGCTCCGGCTCCTCTGTCTCCTCGCCCCGCGCCTCCACGGTGGCGCCTCCCGGTGGCGGCGCATCGCCTCGGACCGGGAGGTCGCCGAGGCGCTCGGGGCGCTCGTCTCGGGCCTCCATCCCGCGCCCGCCGTCCTCCGGCTCCTCGGGCGATATCGCGCGCTCCGCCGGGCCCCTCCGTGACCTTGCTCCCGCGGGGATCCGGGCATATCAACTGGAACCATGCGGCTTTCCGACGGGCGCACCGTTCCGGACCTGCGCCTCGACCGCGCCACGGTGGAGCGCTGCCGCGCGCTCGCCGACCAGATCAGCGCCCAGGTCCTGGAGCTGGTGAACCGCCTCACCACCGTCTCCATCGAGCGGACCGTGCTGCGGCTCCTCGGCTTCCACGACGCCGGACCGCGCGGCGTCCCCCTCGTGAACGTCATGGTGGACGCGCTCCACGAGCGGCGCCTGACCGGCCGCGGCGCCGCCTGGTGGATGGGCTACGTCATGCGCCGCGGCGCCCGAGAGCCCATGCAGATCGCGGAGCGCATCGCCGCCTTGCCCGCGGATCCCGCGCCCCTCCCGCGCCAGGAGGAGGTGGCCATGCTCGCCGAGATGCGGGCCGAGGCCCGCGCCGCCGCCGGCGAGCTGCGCCGGCGCGTGGCCGAGCGGAACGCGCTCAGGGACGAGCTCGGCACCGGTCCCCGCCCGCACAAGTACCTCATCGTCGCCACCGGCAACATCCACGACGACGTGGAGCAAGCGCGCGCCGCCGCCCAGGCCGGCGCCGACGTCATCGCCGTCATCCGCTCCACCGCACAGTCGCTCCTCGACTACGTGCCGCACGGCGCCACCACGGAGGGATACGGCGGCACCTACGCCACGCAGGAGAACTTCCGCATCATGCGGGAGGCCCTCGACGACGAGTCGCGCAGGCTCCGGCGCTACGTCCACCTCACCAACTACTCGTCGGGGCTGTGCATGAGCGAGATCGCGTTCGCCGCGGCCTGGGAACGGCTCGACATGCTGCTGAACGACGCCATGTACGGGATCCTGTTCCGCGACATCAACATGAAGCGGACGCTGTGCGACCAGTACTTCTCGCGCCGCATCTGCGCCTTCGCCGACATGATCATCAACACGGGCGAGGACAACTACATCACCACCGCCGACGCCGACGAGGGCGCCCACACCGTCGTCGCGAGCCAGTTCATCAACGAGAGCTTCGCTCACCGGGCCGGGCTCCCCGACCGGCTCATCGGACTCGGCCACAGCTTCGAGATCGATCCGGCGAGGGACGACACGATGGCGCGCGAGCTCGCCCAGGCGCTGCTCGTGCGGACGCTCTTTCCCGAGGCGCCCATCAAGTACATGCCGCCAACCAAGCACAAGCAGGGCGACATCTTCTTCAGCCACGCCTACGACGTCATGGCCGACGTGGTGGGGCGCGTCACCGGCCAGTCGATCCAGCTCCTCGGCATGATGACCGAGGCCATGCACAACCCCTTCCTCATGGATCGGTACGTGGCGCTGAAGAGCGCCGATTACGTCTACCGGGCCTGGAGGTCCATGGGCGGCGAGATCCAGTGGCGGCCGGACGGGATGGTCGAGGGGCGGGCGCGGCAGACGCTCGCGGAGGCCCTGGCGCTGCTCGAGGAGGTCGCACGGGACGGCCTCATGAAGGCCATCGGGAAGGCCCGCTTCGCCGACATCTCCCGGTCCGAGGACGGCGGCAAGGGGCTCTCGGGCGTCGTGGAGAAGGAGCCGGAGTACTTCAACCCGTTCCTCGAGATCCTGGAGGAGACATGAGAAGGCTCGCCGCCCTCGCGCTGGCGCTGCTGTCCGCCTGCACCACCCTCGAGCTGGCTGGGCGCCCCGTCACCCGCCCGGCGGGCGACGAGGGCATGGTGACCTATGTCGTCGGCAGGCTCAGCTTCGAGGCGCCCTCGACGTGGCCCGCCACCGGCGACGACCGCCGCGTGCGCATCGCCTCGCCGCAGGGCGTGGCCCGCATCGAGGTCGACGCGGTGGCGCGTCCGGTGGCCGGCGAGGCGGAGTGCCTGGCCGACGCCGAAACGGTGCTGGGGCGCGGCGCCGGTGGGCTCTCGAACGTGCGGCGCCACCCCACCAGCTTCGCGGGCCGCCGTGCACTGGTCCAGGAGGGAGACCAGGGCGACTGGCACGGGTGGGCCTACGCCGTGTGCGACGGGACGACCCAGTACCGCATCTGGATCACCGGCGTCTCTCCCATGAAGCAGGAGGCGCTCGAGGCCCACCGCATGCTGGTGGCCAGCGCGCAGCTCGGGGCGGCGCCGTGAGCCCCCCGCGCGAGTGGCAGCCGGGCCAGCTCGTCCGCCCCTACGGCGACTGCCGGGACGACGGGGTGGTCCAGCTGTCCTTCGTGCTGCCGGTGCCAGCGGGCGAGAAGGCCCGCGAGGCGGCTGCCCAGCTGGCGAGGAAGATGGGCATGGGCCAGGTGCACGTCGCCGCCATGGAGCCGGCGGCGGAGGGCTACACCTTCTTCGTCGTGTACGGCCGCACCGACCTGTCGGTGGACTACGGCGCCATCGACGTGCCCGAGGTGGTGGTCCGCAAGAAGGGCTTCGACGAGCTGAACGACCTCGTCGCCCGCGAGGTGGGGCGGAAGATCGTGGTGCTCGGCGCTTGCACCGGCTCCGACGCCCACGCGGTCGGCATCGACGCCATCATGAACATGAAGGGGTTCGCCGGGGACTTCGGGCTCGAGCGCTACCCCATGTTCGCGGCGAAGAATCTCGGCGCCCAGGTGGAGAACGCCGCGCTGGCGCGGGCCTGCCTGGAGCGGAGCGCCGACGCCGTTCTGGTCTCGCAGGTGGTCACGCAGCGCGACGTCCACAAGGACAACGCCCGTGCCTTCGTCGAGGACCTCGACCGGCTGGGGATCCGCGGGAAGGTGGTGGCCATCCTCGGCGGGCCGCGCATCGACCACAAGCTGGCCAGCGAGCTCGGCTACGATGCCGGCTTCGGACCCGGCACGAAGCCCTCCGACGTCGCCAACTTCATCGTGGGCGCGGTGCTGAAGAAGATGGGCAAGGAGATGCGCTGAGGACGCCATGAACCCTCCCGGAACCGTCACCCTCCGCCTCCGCATGTCCCAGGCCGACGCCCACTACGGCGGCAACCTGGTGGACGGCGCCCGCATGCTGGCGCTGTTCGGCGACGTGGCCACCGAGCTGCTCGTCCGGCTCGACGGCGACGAGGGGCTCTTCCGCGCCTATGACATGGTGGAGTTCCTCGCGCCCGTCCACGCTGGCGACGTCATCGAGGCCACGGGCGAGATCACCCACGCCGGCCCGACGTCGCGGAAGATGCGGTTCGAGGCCCGGAAGGTGGTCGCGCCGCGCCCCGACCTCTCCGAGAGCGCGGCGGAGGTCCTCGCCGAGCCGGTGGTGGTGTGCCGCGCGACCGGGACCTGCGTCACGCCGAAGGAGAAGCAGCGGCTCGGGAGGTGAGGGCGGGATCGGGAGCGGGCGAACGCGGAGGGCCGGAATGGGCGAGAAGGTCGTCATCAGCGCGGCGGTGGTCGGCGCCGAGGTCATGCGCGACAAGAGCCCCGCCGTGCCGTACCTGCCGGCGGAGATCGCCCGGGCGGCGGTGGACGCGTGGCGCGCCGGAGCGGCGGTCGTGCACCTGCACGCGCGCTGGCCGGACGGCCGCCCTTCCCAGAAGGCGGAGCACTTCCGCGAGATCATCGATCGCCTCCGCGCGGCGGGGTGCGACGCCGTCGTCCAGTGCTCGACCGGCGGCGCGGTGGGGATGTCCATCGACGAGCGGCTCGGCTCGCTCGTCGACGGTGCCGAGATGGGAACGCTCAACATGGGCACCATGAACTTCGGCGACGACGTGTTCGTGAACGCTCGCCCCGACATCGTGAAGGTGGCGGGGCGGCTCCGGGAGCGCGGCCTCGTCCCCGAGTGCGAGGTGTACGACGCCGGCATGCTCGACACCTTGAGCTGGCTCCTCGAGAAGGGGCACCTCGCGCGCCCCTACCACGTCCAGTTCGTGCTCGGCGTGCCCGGGGGCATGACCGGCAGCGAGCGGAACCTGCGCTTCCTGGTCGACGGGCTGCCGGAGCCCATCCACTGGAGCGTGGCGGGGATCGGCCGGTTCGAGCTCCCCATGGCCGAGGCGGCGCTGCGGCTCGGCGGCCACGTCCGGGTGGGGCTCGAGGACAACCTCTTCGTCTCGAAGGGCGTCCTGGCCAAGGGGTCGCACGAGCTCGTGTCGCTCGCGGTGAAGGCGGCGCGCGCGGCCGGACGTGAGGCTGCGTCGCCCGCCGAGGCCCGGCGCCTGCTCGAGATCGCGCCTCCCGCCAAGGCGTGAGGCCGGCCCCTGTCAAGGGACCCCCGCGCGTGTCATGCGCGGGAGCGGCTTGACGCTTCGTTTGGGCGGCGCTAGCTTCGCGCGCCTGGACCGGCAGGGAAGGGGCGCCATGACGAAGGCGGATCTGATCGAGAAGGTGCAGGCGGCGAACGGTGGGCTGTCGAAGCGTCAGGTGGCAGTCGTGGTGGACTCGATCTTCGAGAACCTGGCGAAGGCCATCAAGCGGGACAAGCGCTTCTCAGTTCCCGGGTTCGGAACCTTCACGGTGAAGCGCCGCGCCGGCCGGGTCGGGCGCAACCCCCAGACCGGCGTCGAGATCCGGATCGCCCCGACGAAGACGGTGGGCTTCAAGCCGGCGCCCGAGCTGAAGAAGTCGCTCTAGGGCCGTGGGTCCCGTGCCGCGCTTTCGGCCGAGGCGGGAACTGGGGCGAACCGGGTTCCGGGCCACGCGGATCGGGGCGGGCGATCTCGCCGACCGCGCCGTCCCCCGGGAGCGCTGCGTCGCCACGTTGCGCCGTGCCCTGGACGCGGGGGTGAACGTGGTGGACACCGCGCCCATGTACGAGGACGGCTATTCCGAGGAGATCGTCGGCGAGGCCCTGCGCGGCCGCCGGGACGGCGTCCTCGTCGTCGACAAGGTGGACCACCTCGACCGGCCGGTCGAGCCGCAGGTCGCGTCGAGCCTCGAGCGCCTCGGCCTGCCGGGAGTGGACCTGCTCGTCTTCCACGCCGTCCCCGACCTGGAGGCCTGGAGCGCCCTCGCGGCGCCCGGCGGCCGGCTGGAGGAGCTCGAGGAGTGCCTCCGCCGCGGCCGGGCGCGCTTCCGCGGCATCTCCAGTCACCGCCCCGACGTCCTCGCCGCCGCGCTCGCCTCGGGGCGCTGCGACGTGCTGATGTTCCCGGTGGGGCCCTTCTGCGATCGCCGCTACCCGGAGGAGATCCTGCCGCGCGCCCGCGAGCTCGGCGTGGGTACCCTGTGCTTCAAGACCTTCGGCGCGGGCAAGCTCCTCGGAGACACCGAGGGGTACGGCAGGCCACTCGCCCACCGGCCGCGGGGCAAGGTCTCGTCGGGCGGCGCCGCCGAGGCCGGGGCCGCCCTCCCGCGCCTCGGGGTGGAGGAGTGCCTGCGGTACACGCTCACCTGCGACCCCGACGTCGCGCTCCTCGGCCTGTCGTTCGAGAACGAGCAGGACGAGGCGTTCGCCGCCGCCGAGGCCTTCCGGCCGATGCCGCCGGAGGAGATGGAGGCGACGCGCCGCCGCGCGGCCCGCGCCATGGAAGGCAAGGGCGCCGTCTGGTGGAACCCGTAGCGCGGGCCGCACTGCCCGTGCGAACATGGCGGGCAACGAGGAGGTGGAACGCATGGGGCTCGCCGAATGGCTGGCGGCGTTTCGCGATCTGCACGAGCGGGCGTGCGCCGACAAGCTGTCGCCGGCGGAATGGGTCGCCTACCGCGAGGGGCGGGAGGAGCTGGCGCGGGCGCTCGTCGCCGCGCAGCGGCTGACCCTCAAGCCCGGCGAGGCCCCGCGCCAGGCCCTGCGCGTCGCCCGGGCGCTCCAGGTGGACCTCGAATGGCCCAGGGGCCAGGTCCGGGCCATCACCATCGACCTCTCGGTCGGCGGCTTCGCCACTCTCCTTGCCAAGGCGCCCGCGACGAGCGACGAGGTCAAGTATGTCCTGAAGCTCCCAGGCGGCGCCGAGGTCAAGGGCGTGGCTCGGGTCGTGGACATCCGGGTACAGCCGGCCAACGTGCGCGTGGCGCTCGCCTTCAAGGACCTCGCCGAGCCCGATCGCGACCGGCTCGAGCTCGTGATCTTCGACACCGTGCTGCAGCAGCTGGCGCGCTGACGCGAGAGAGGGCCCGGGACGCGAATCCCCGGGCCCCGCGGCGATCCCTCGGCGCCGCGCGCTAGGTCTTCTTCTCCTCCTTCTTGGGCGCGCTGAAGTCGATGTCCACGTCGAGCTGGATCGTCCACAGCATCTTCGAGCCGCCCGGCTGCAGCTTGTCGTCGAGGAAGAAGATCGGGCCGGTGAGGATGTCGATCGCCGGCGTGAAGTAGAGGCCGACGCCCACCCCCCACGCGCCGTAGAAGTTCTTCCCGGTCTGCACGTCGCCGAAGAAATTGATCTTGTTGAGGCCGGTCAGGTTGATCGGGACGTCGGGGGTCAGGTAGGCGCCGATGAAGCCGGTCCGCTGGACGCTGCCCGAGCTGCCCGTCCAGAGGTTCGTCGAGCCGGCGCCGTAATATCCGCCCACGGTGAGGGTGCCGATCCCGAAGGTCTTGCCGATTTCTGCGTGCCAGATGTCGAAGGTGCTGACGTTCCCCTTGAAACCCGCGCCGTAGATGCCGGCGCTGATTCCCGGGAACCAGTCGCCGAAGGCCCCTTCGGTGAGACCGATCTTGCCGTTCACGTACAGCGCCGACTCGGTGTAGCCGGGGTAGAAGAGGTCGAAGCCCACCTCGGCCTGCACCTTGTCGAACGGCAGGATGCCCATGGTGAGGCCGGCGTCGATCGGGTAGGCGCCCTTCTCTCCGAAGTAGGTGTCGTAGGTGATGTGCGGGATGGCGAACGGCTGCACGTAGGTCGTCGCCGGGGTCCAGAACGTCGTGGACGGCGTCGCCCACGCGGCGCTCGCCGGAGCGAGGAACGCGCCCGCGGCGAGCGCCTTCAAGGCCTTCTTCATCGAGTCTCTCCTTGGGAAGCTCGGGTTGACGGCACGCGGGGCCATGCTGCACGCAGCGTGCCGCGCCCGACGGCCGGATTCCGGGGCGCATCGGGCGGACGTTTCCAGACGGTGCATGGCCTTCGGGCAGCGCCGTGCACCGCGGGAGTGCAGCGCCCGGCTACATCGAGGCGACGGCGTGGCCGTTGCGCTCGCCGCCCGACTCGATGTCGCTCGTGACGTACGCGCGCTCGCCCGACTCGGACATGTCCATGCCGCTCCACTCGTCCTGCTCGTCGGCGCGCAGCCGCATGACGAGCCCCAGCCCCTTGAAGATGAGGAAGGAGAGGCCGCCCGACCAGGCGAAGGTGGCGAGGACCCCCACGCCCTGCCACAGGAAGAGGCGGAAGCTGCCGTCGGCGGCGTCGGGGTTCACGACCTTGCTGGCGAGCAGCCCGGTCAGGAGCGCGCCGAGGGTGGCGGCGACGCCGTGGACCGCGAAGACGTCGAGGGAGTCGTCGATGCCGAGCCGGGGCCGGTAGCGGACGGCCAGCAGCGAGGCGACGCCGGCCATGGCGCCGAGGACGGTGGCGGACAGCGGCGTGACGAAGCCCGCGGCCGGCGTGACGGCCACGAGCCCGGCCACCGCTCCGGAGGCGAGGCCCACGCCCGACATCTTGCCGTGGAAGAGGAAGAGCTCGAGCAGGCCCCAGGCCCCCGCGGCCGCGGCCGGCGCGAAGAAGGTATTGGCGAAGGCGTAGGCGGCGAGGCCGCCGGCGGCCAGCGCGCTGCCGCCATTGAAGCCGAGCCAGCCGAACCAGAGGAGGCCCGCGCCCAGGATGGCGAACGGGATGTTGTGCGGCAGGACCGTCGGCTGGCGCAGGCCGCGGCGCTTGCCCAGGACGAGCGCCCCGACCACGGCGGCGGCGGCGGCGTTGATGTGGACGACGGTGCCGCCCGCGAAGTCGAGGACGCCCCGGGTGTGGAGCCAGCCGCCCGGCGCCCAGACCCAGTGGGCCACCGGCGCGTAGACGAGGAGGCTCCAGAGGGCGACGAAGGCCACGAAGGCCTTCACGCGGATGCGCTCCACCACCGCGCCGGAGATGAGGGCCGGCGTGATGACCGCGAACATCGCCTGGAAGAGCATGAAGGCCAGGTGCGGGATGGTCGGGGCGAGGTCCTTCGCGGCCTCCGCCCCGACGCCGCGCAGGCCCACGAAGGAGAGGCCCCCGAGCACGCCGTCGAGGGCGCCCGGCCCCGGCGAGAAGGCGAGGCTGTAACCGGCGACGAGCCAGAGCACGCCGACGACGGCCATGCACACGAGGGAGAGGATCATCGTGTGGACGACGTTCTTGGAGCGGACGAGGCCGCCGTAGAAGAAGGCGAGGCCCGGGGTCATGAGGAGCACCAGGCCCGCGCTGATGAGCACGAAGGCCGTGTCGCCCGAATTGACGTTGTTCACTCGATCCCTCCCGCTGCGCGTGGGTCCCCGCGGCGGGTGCAGGCCGCGTGCCGGAAGTCCGGGCTCCTGCTGCCGCGGTCTTGGGCACGCCCGGCCGCCCGCCTGCCCGGTGTCGAGGCAGGCCATGCCCGCTCGACGGGCACCGGCGATCGCTTCCCCGGTCCGGGATGCGGGGGTATCCTCGCGGCGAGTTGGCGTTTCCCGTGTCCTCCGCCGCGCTCCGCGCGCTGGCCCTCGCGCCGGGCCTGG
>Ga0153915_10000550_pt1 | contig 34858 bp, 29 predicted proteins | sample Opewatmetagenome_2_FD_107003 | JGI IMG/M metagenome (GOLD analysis project Ga0153915, IMG submission 107003) | Freshwater wetland microbial communities from Ohio, USA - Open water 3 Core 3 Depth 3 metaG | ecosystem: Environmental > Aquatic > Freshwater > Wetlands | place: USA: Ohio, Lake Erie... | reverse complement strand
CCGGGGGCTGCTCCGCCCTTATCGCCAGGGGCGCCACCCTGACCGCCAGGTGCTGCGCCGCCTTTATCGCCGGCTGTTGCACCGCCGGGCATACCGCCACCGACTGCTGCACCGCCCGCCGCACCTGCGGCCATGCCGCCTGCCTGGGCGCCGCTGTCCGCACCGGTCTTGCTGCCACCCCTTGTGGCGTTGTAGAAGTCTCCCTTCAATGTAATGTTCGCAAAGGTTGCAGTCACATCGGAGCTGTTAACGGCTGAAACATCAAAATCCTTGGCCTTTACCGGCGCGCCCGCAGGCTCTTTGTAAACGCCCTTGTTTGCCATCTTGCCGTCAACCGTGACCGGGCCCGGGTCGTCGTCGTCTATGACCTGGATGATAACGCCGTTCTTGGAATTCAGCTGTGCGCCGTTTGAGCCGTCCACGTTGATGTCGGCGGTCTGGCCCTTATCCAGGAATATGGCCTCTTCGGTGTTGATGACCGTATTGTCCATAACCTTGACATTGCCCTGTCCATGCCACATTACGCCGAATCGCTTTGAATTTACGGTAGTTGCCTGCTGCGGATAGGCGCTCATTTCGCTGTCGGAAAGCCCAAGTTTAAGGTCTTCATTGAGCTTTGCGACCGTTGCAGGGTTGCTGGCGCCGTAGATGACAAGCCCGCCCCTGTTGATGGCGGCATAATCGGTGACATTGATCTCACAACCATAGAATGCATTAGTGGAATTGCCGATTGCATAGGTGCCGTATCCGCTATCACCGGAGATGGAGATCTTGCTGTTGATGGCGGTCAGCTTTGTATTCTGACTGTTATCGATAGAAAGAACACCCCAGCCTTCCGCTGAGATAGAAGAGTTGATATAGGTGGCGGTCGTATTATCGCCAAGGAGATTTGTAGCGCGGCAGTTGCCGACAATCCCGAGCATCCAGGGTACATCCTTCATATCGCCCGGTGAGACATTGGAGACATAGTCTGCCGGAAGTGTACCGTTCATGGCCTGAAGTTCGGAGTTTTTCACTATCAATTTGCTGCCCTTATCGGCTACGGCTACTGTACGGACAGCGCCCTGTGTCTTGATCTTGGAGCCGTCCACCACAAGGGTAGTGTTGGCGCCGGTGGACATTATTGCAGCGCCGTAACCTGCAAAGTCATTGCCGCCATTGCCGGTAAAATCTATTACAGCGCCTTTTAGCGTATAAGAACCGCCTGCAACATATATCCCGTTAAAGTTCTCGCCCACAGAGGTGATCTTTACGCCGGTCAGGGTGCCGTCCTGGCCCAATGCATAGGTCCCGGCAGCAGAGGTAACCGACTTGGTATCAACAACGCCCTTTTCATCCATATAAAGGGCCTGGCGGAACGGGTGCACCAGGGTGTCGGAGAATTTCACAACGTTCTCTTCGGCCTTTGTAATCACTATCTTGCCCTTGTAGGCGCCGGCCTTGATCGGCGTTTCAATGCCGTCAACCGTCATGGTCAGGCTGTAGCCCTGAGGGGCCTTAATGGCGGCTCCGTCCGCAATGGTCAGCTTATCGAGATTAGTGGTCTCGGTGACCTCCCAGGTGGAACCTGCGGTAAGGTTCTTGTTGGAACCGCATCCTGCAAAAGGCATCATGAGCAATACTGATAGGCCTAATGCCGCTAAAATGTTGGCAAATCTTTTTTTCATAACAGTTCTCTTCCTCCTTTTAAAATAAAATGAATAAATAGCAACCTATATTTCTAAAAATACTGGACAGGAACTTGCTTTAAGGGGCGAGTTTTGCCTAAAGTACAAGGGTTTGTCAAGAAATTTATAGGCACAACCGCCATTATCCACTACCGATACGATGCAGCCCTTCTTTATACATACCTTTTTTATACAGTCCATCAGATCATTGAAGCCGCGGCGAATGCGCTGCGGGTGCATGTCTGAACATTTCCTGCCTTATTGCAGTCGCCTATGATAAAAAACTGTCCGGCTGCTCCGTAAAACCCCTGCGCCTCCTTCTTCCTCGGTCTTCTCCCCGCTGAGATCACAATGCTGTCGGCCTTAATGGACTTATCATTGCCCTGTCCGTCGAAATAGCTTATCCTCCCTTCCGAGATGCCAGTAACCGCTGCCTGAGCAATAAAGCTGAAATTCTTCAACTCCTCATAGGCCATCTCCAGGGATGATATATAGTGGATCTGCGGCGCGTCAGTCGCCAACTTCTGCAGGTCTGTCAGGATCGTCACATTATGTCCGTTCTGGGCAAGATAAATCCCTGTCTCAGTGCCTATATGATCGCCTCCGATAATCACGACATCCTTGCCCACTGCCCTGTTGCCGTAAGCAAAGATGGGCGTCAGGATATTTTTTCCATCTGCCCCCGGGGTATCGGGTACAATGGGCTCTGCCCCGGCGGCGACCATGATTACATCGAATTCCATTTTCTTGATCAGTTCAGGTGTAGCCCTGGTGCTCAAAAGGACTTCAATCCCGGACTTTTTCATCTGGCGGATCAGGTATTCCTTATATTCCTTGAGCGGCCATTGAAATTTCGCATAGTCCGCATGTTTCAGCTGTCCTCCAAGAAAATCATTCTTCTCATAGAGTGTCACCCTGTGTCCTCTGTCACCGGCAACAAGGGCCGCCTTCATGCCCGCAGGACCTCCTCCTATTACGGCGACCATCTTCTTGGCTGAAGGAGCGCCTATCATACGGTCTATCCTGTGTTCGATACCCAGCTTTGGATTTACAGAACACATGGGAGGATCAAGATTTGATATGCTGGGCCCATGACACCTGTTGCAGCCTATGCATGGGACAATATCCTCGTCCCTCCCTTCGTTGATCTTTTTCCCGTATTCCGGTTCACATATAAAGACCCTGCCCATTGCAACCATATCGGTCTTTCCGCCAGCAATACACTCCTCAATAAAACCAGGATCATGGAATCCGCCGTTGGGAGCGGTGACGATCTTTACACCGCTCTTTTTGATGGCCTCCGCATAGGTAAGTGTCATGGGCTTATTCTTCTCTGAATTAAACCCTATCGGATGTGAGGTTGTCCCATCCCATCCCCGGAGTTGGAGGATGTCGATGGTCCCTTCCCATAATTTAGCGTATTTGATCAGATCATCGATAGTATAACCGCCTGCCTCCTCCTCGCCGCTGACCTGAGCCTCTATGAGGAAATCCTGGCCGCAGACCCATTTGATGGCCTTGCACAACTCAAGGCAGAGCCGCACCCGGTTCTCAATGGTCTCTCCATACTGATCCGTTCTTCTGTTAACGGCCGGAGACAGGGAACAGGCCAGGATTGAGGAACGATAGGACATATAGAGATGTATCCCATCGAATCCGAGGGTCTGATAAAGCCTCGCCTTGGCTACGAAATCATCGGTCATCTTCTTGATCTGATCGATGGTGATCTCCTTTTGATCGCCCATCATGCGATATTTTTCAGCCCTCATGGGGCCCGATGAGTTGGGGTCCACAGCACTGATGTTGTAGCCATTGGGTTCAAGATTAATAAAGGACGCTATTATCCTGGAATCATAGAAATGAACGGCATCGGTAAGATGAAGGAGCGAGGTCTGAATGCTGCTGTCGGTGATATCCGCCCTGTGTTTTCCGACTCCGCTGAAGGTGACTATGGCGGCCCCGTTTTTAGCCCTGTTTGCATAATGGGATATGACAGGATCAGGCAGCAGGGCATCCATGCCTGCCGGGAAGGAATCGGTGGAATAGATCCGGTTCTTCAATGTCACATTGCCTATTGAAAGAGGAGACAAGAGATGACTGTACTTATCGGCTGTTGTTTTCAGGCCCGCATCCCCTGACCTTTCCGATGCATTGGCCTCTTTTGTTTTAAAAACCGGATCGACTGCACCGGCCAGTCTGTTCAAGGCCAGAGCCGACGCAGAGGTTACAGTAGCAGCGGCCAGAAACTGACGCCTTCCCATAGGTGACTTGATCGAATTCATCATACCCTCCGTATTGTTTATAGTTCGTGACAGACGACCTTATCCTGTTGAAATAACGAAAGTTTGTTAATCATCTGCCGGAGTTTTTAGGAATTCGACATAAATCCGGCGACTGAGGCAAGTTTATCTATAAGACATTATATTTTGTCAACATTAAATTTCCTTTAAGATACAGTCACAAAATTTGACCCCAAGGCCTTTTGCGTTAAGTGATCTCAAACAATGCCGCAGGAAACAGGAAACCTTTTGAACGTTTTAAAAGGTCGGAAATGCATTAAAACGGGGGATATTTTTTGAACAATACATTGTGGAAAAATGCTATTAACCTGCCCTGACAGTAATTGATCTTTCGTCAGAAAAACATGAAAAATCCATTTATAAAATAAATAATGCCTACGCATCCCACCGGGATGGCCAGATACCAGATGGGCCTGCGCTTGAAAAGGGCCGACACGGATGACAACAGTATTGCGACCTGGAGAAAGATCACAGCGATCCCGAAGGGCCTGCCGTGACCCTGGGCATCATCTCGTTTCGTCTCCAGGTTTTTAGCCTCTTTCTGTATCTCTTCCTTTTCCTTTCCATATCTGGTTATATTTTCATCAGCCTTTTTGAGTGCCTCTTCATATTTTTGATAAGTATCGGCGGAATCGGCCTTTATCATCTTCATCTGGAGTTCCAGATTATCCTTCTGTATGCGATACATGCTCTCGCGTATGCTTTTGGCCTGAAAGTAGGCCCATTGGTCAGATGCCTGTGCCTGACTGATCACACTTTTTGTGGAATACGCGCCGCCCTTAAAGGTTGACAGGGTCGCGCATATGGCAAAAATAATTGTGGTCATTGCCAGATAATTTAACCATGGCTCTTTCTTTTCTTCACTCATTATACTTCTCCAATCAACAAAGATTTATTATTGTTACTGTGGATTATTTTAGAAAACACATGGGATATGATATCAGACGGATCCATGGGCAGGATTCAGAGGTTAAATCATGCCCATAGGTTCCAGATTGATTTGATCCTTGAAGTTGTCAAAAAGTCCCCTTTCAATGGTCAGGTCTATCTAACGGTCCCTGGCTTCCCAGCCGATCACGACCGGGCTTACAATAACAGGCGTAACCGGGGTCATGCACTGCGGCGCACCTGAACCACAGCCTTGCCCTTATCATTTGCCTGCTCCCGTCCCAGTAAAATCAACCTTTGGCGCCTCCTGTTTTTCTGCAGGCACATCAAAGAATGCCGCCTTCTCAAAGTTGAACATGCCGGCGATGAGATTTGTCGGGAAGCTCCTGATCTTTACGTTGAACTCCTTCACCTTTTCATTATAACGGCGCCTCTCAACAGATATCCTGTTCTCCGTCCCTGACAGTTCATCCTGGAGCCTTATAAAATTCTCATTTGCCTTCAGTTCAGGGTATTGTTCCACCACCACCAGGAGCCTGGAAAGTGCCGAGGACAACTCGTTGTTGGCGGCTATCTTGTTATCAATGCCTGAAGCCCCTCCGACCTTTGAACGCGCCTCCGTAACCTTTATAAAAACGCCCTCTTCATGGGCGGCATAACCCTTTACCGTCTCCACCAGGTTGGGGATAAGGTCATACCTGCGCTGGAGCTGGTTTTCAACCTGGGCCCACGACTCCTTCACCGTCTCATCCATGGTCACAAGGCCGTTATAGGCATTCTTCAGGTACAATAACGGAACAACAACAATAACAAATATAACTGCCGCAACGATAAGCAATGTCTTAACCGTCTTACTCATGTCATCCTCCAAATCCGTCAACAATCTTTGAAAGTTTATATATCTCGTTCAAATAATTATTAAATATCCTGTTGATCTCCTTCTCATCAGGCTTGATCTTACCCTCTCTGATGTGAATGAGCTTCATGAATATGCTGTTTTCCAGACCAAAGGCATTGGATACGGCTATCATCAGGGACCTTCCTCCTTCAGGTATATCCATATCCTTCATGAACAGGAGTGCGTTGAATATGGCTATCAGGGTATTAAGGGAGCCGTTGATGATATTTGAAAGCACCCTTTTATTGCCGGCGCTTCCGAGATAAGACTCCCTTAAAAGCAGGAGCTTGCCTTTAATCTCACGCTCCGCCTGCAATCTTATTAATTCCTTTTGGAAGGTCAGTCCCTTTAAAAGGTCTTCACCATATACCGTGATGTGTCTCCTCTGGAAATTCAGGTATTCTATGGGATAGACATCTGCCGATGTCTTTATATAATCCTCCGTCAGAAAAAGCGGCACAGCGACATTCCGTTTCCTCCATTTCCTTACCAGACCGAAGGCCCTTTCCAGGTCCTTTATTCCTTCCTCTGTCAGGACGACAATGAAGTTGATATCGGATCTGCCGGGGACATAATCCTTTCCTGCGCCGCTGCCGTAAAGGATTATGCTGACAAGGTCATCGCCATAAATGCCCTTATAATCGCTTACAAATCTATCAAAGATCTCTCTCGGGTCCTTTGGTATCCTTGACATAATGCCTCCCATTAAAAGCCTCCTCCTGCACCGCCCCCGCCGCTCATTCCACCGCCGAAGCCGCCAAAACCGCCTCCGCCCCCGCCGCCGAAACCACCGAAGCCTCCCCCGAAACCGTCAAAGCCTGAGCCCCTGGATCTGTTGCTCCCCCTGTAGCCACCGCTGCCCATAAGAAGTGGCAGGAGAAGCCAGGATGCCCCTCCCCTTCTGCCTCTTATGAAGAGCATAAAAACAAAGAAAATAATTATAGGCAAAAAGGTCAGCCCTGAACTGTTTTTTGTCTGGGGGGCAGCGACCTTAGTATATCCTGTAAGTTCAACCCCGGATGCCTTGGCAACTATCAAAGACACTACGGCTGCGCCGTTAAGCATCGCCTCTCCGTATTTATCCTGTTTGAGATACGGGGTCATATATTTGTCCCTTATCTCACCGGCCATGCCGTCAGTGATGGTCCCTTCAAGGCCGTAGCCGACCTCGATCCTCATCTTGCGCTCCTTGACCGTTACAAAGATAAGCACGCCCTTGTCAACACCCTTTTTCCCTATACCCCATTTTTCATAAAGCCGGTTGGCATAATCATTATAGTCGTTGTCGCCTATATCAGCCATGGCCACTACGACAACAGGTATCTCCGTCTTGGCAAGGAGCTCGCTTACAACAGCGTTTATCTTTGCCTCAACTGCCGGATCGATCACACCGGCGAAGTCATTCACCAGCCCTCTTCGTTCAGGAAAGGAGTCAGAGGCATTAACAGGGAGACCAGCAGTTACCGCAATAAATGCAGATGCAAGGATCACGCAATAAAGAATTTTTTTCATAATTGATCTGTTCATGCCGGGGATAATAGTTTTAAATTTTTGATTTGTAAAGCCTTAAGCTGTTTGATACGACGGTCAGGCTGCTCATGGCCATTGCGAGTGCTGCCAGGATGGGGTGAAGCTGTCTCAAAAAGATCGGAAATGACTCAAAGGGATAGAGGGCGCCTGCTGCAACAGGGATAAGGATTATGTTATAGAAGAATGCCCAGAAGAGGTTCTGCCTGATGGTCCTCATTGTGGCCTTGCTCAGCCGGATCGCCTTTGATATCCCTTTAAGATCGCCGCTCGCAAGGATCACGTCACCGGACTCAATAGCCACTTCGGTCCCGGTCCCGATGGCCATACCCACATCGGCCATTGCCAGGGCCGGAGCGTCATTTATCCCGTCGCCCACCATTGCCGTCTTTTCGCCCCTGTCCCTGAGTTGCCTGATTTTCAGGGTTTTTTCTTCAGGCATAAGTTCCGCCATGACGTCATCGATCCTGATCTCCCGAGCAATGGATTCGGCGGTCTTTTTATTGTCGCCGGTAAGCATGACCACCTTGAGCCCCTGTTCGTGGAGCTCCTTAATCGCATCAGCCGAACGGGGTTTCAGGATATCGGAAACGGCAATAAGGCCCTTGATCCCGTCGGAGGAGACAATCATCACACTGTTCCCTTTCTCCTCCATGAGGATAATCTCTGTCCTGGCAGGAGCTATATCGACGCCCATCCCCTCAATCCAGGCCGGTTTACCTATTAAAGTCTCTTTATTTTCTATGATTGCATGAACGCCTGCACCCCTGATTGCCCTGAAGCCTTCAGGGTTTGTCACCAAAATGCCTCTTCTTTCGGCCTCCTTTACAATCGCCCTCCCCAGGGGGTGCTCGGATCCCTTTTCTACCGAGGCGGCAAGCCTTAACAGCCCATCCTCGGTTAATGCAGGGTCATAGGATATAATCTTCACGACAGAGGGTCTACCCATTGTAATGGTGCCGGTCTTGTCCATTACTATGGTGTCAAGAGCGGATGATATCTCCAGCGCTTTGCTGTTTTTGAACAGTATCCCCTTTTCCGCCCCCTTGCCCGTGCCTGCCATTATTGCCGTCGGAGTGGCAAGACCAAGGGCGCAGGGACATGCTATAACAAGCACCGCAACCATGCGGATCATGGCAGGGACAAATTCTCCCCCCAGCGTCCACCACAGGATAAAGGTCAGGATGCTGATCCCCATGACCGACGGGACAAACACCGATGCAACCCGGTCTGCAAGGGCCTGGACAGGGGCCTTGCTCCCCTGGGCCTCCTGGACAAGCCTTATTATCCTTGCAAGGGCCGTGTCCTTCCCGACCGCCTTTGCCTCGATCCTGAGGAGCCCCTCACCATTGATAGTCGCGCCTGTCACCTTGTCTCCCGGATATTTATCCACAGGCAGGGGCTCGCCTGTCAGCATGGACTCATCAACCCCCGACTCGCCGGAAAGTACAATGCCGTCCACGGGTATGGCTTCCCCGGGCCGCACAACAACAATGTCGCCTCTCTTTACAAGGCTTAAGGGGATCTCCTTCTCCTTATCCTTATCCAGGACAACGGCCGTCCTGGGACGGAGGTTCATAAGCCTTCTTATCGCTCCGCCGGTCCTGGCCTTTGAGGTTGCCTCCAGGAGCTTGCCTAGCTTTATCAGTGTGATAATGACTGCGGATGTCTCAAAATACACATGTCCTCCCAGCCCGGGCAGGAGAAGGACGGCTGCGGAGTAGAAATAGGCAACAGATGAGCCCATCGCCACAAGGACGTCCATATTTGCGCTCATGTTTCTGAGGCTCTTCATGCCGCCCGTATAATAATCATAACCGGTGTAGAACTGGACCGGAGTTGCAAGGATCAGAAAAAACCAGCTGACCCAGGCGGAATGCCCCCAGTGCCCCAGGAGGTTGAAATCCCTTGCCATGCTTAAAATGAACAGTGGCGTTGTGAAGACGACCCCGGCCATAAATTTCTTCATCTGATCCCTGATCTCGGCCTTTCTGGCCAGGGCCTCAGCATCTTCGATATTGTCTGAAGGGATTACCGCGCCATAGCCTGCCTTTTCAATCGCTGCAACGATCTGATCGACAGATACGGCATCAGGAGAGTATTCTACAAAGGCCCTTTCAGAGGCAAAATTGACCGATGCGTTTTCCACGCCAGGCACCTTTTTTTTCAGGGTCCTCTCTATGGTCATGGCGCAGTTGGCGCATGTCATGCCGGTAATGGGAATGGTTATATTTTCTTTTTCGGGCATGGCAATCTTCATCTAATCCGCTGCCGGGTAATTGATCTCCCTGAGTGTCGCTTTTATCTTATCCAGGGAGGCAGGGGCATCCCATTCCACCGTTATCTCTTTTTTGCCGGGATTTCCCTCTATCCTTGAGACGCCCTGGACCTCGCTCAACTCATTCTTTATTGCCATTACACAATGGCCGCAGCTTATATTGGGGACTGAAAATGTCTTTTTTTCCATGATCTTCACCTCTTATTATACGTATAGACTTCACTCCGCCGGGGCTTCCCTTTTTTTCAGGAGTGAAATGCGCGGCCTGCTTAGAACAAACTGATAAGCCTGGGTAAGCGGGCGGCGCGGTTTCTCAGTCTGCCCATGAATGTCATAACCTGGAGAATCGCCGGACAACACCCGCCCGCTTAACAGCACCTTGGGCGGCGATATTGCCGGGGAATAATTCACTCCTGAAAAAAAGGGAGGCCCCGGCGGAGTGAAGTCTATTGCGAGACTGTTACCATACAATTATGCGTAGTAAAATTTAAGCCCGATTCTCACCAAGTCAATCCTCTAAAATCTCTCTATAAGCTTTTCTATCAGGAATGTGCTCTCCCTTAAGGCCTGTTCGCTGAAAGGGCCGAACCACTCGGAGATCCGGCGGAACTGCCTGATAAATTCATCCTTGTCTCCATTATTGATCATGGCCATGCTTTCCTTAAGAGATGTTACATAGGCCTGCAGGAGCTCGCGCCTTTCAGGGGTGGCGAAGATTATCTCTGCATAGAGATCCGGATCCTGCGCGAAAAGACGGCCTACCATCCCCAGTTCAAGCCTGTAGATGGGGCTTGAAAACTCAAGCGTCCTGAACAGGTCAATATTGCGCATGGAAAGGAACCGCCCGAAGACAAATGTTGCGAAATGTCTGAGCGCCTGGACAACGGCCATCAGGTCATCATGCTCCTTCGGGTCGGACTGCACCACCACTGCACCCCAGGCACTCAACTGGTCATTCACCCAGCTGCATGCCTCTGCATCCCGCCCCGGCGTTGTTACAATAATCTGTTTATCCAGGGATGATGTCGTGGGACCGAAAAGGGGGTGAAGCCCTACTACCGGACCTTTATGAGCTTCCATCATGGCCTTTACAGGCCTGACCTTGATACTTGTCAGGTCGGCAAGCACGCATCCTGGGGGCAGATATGACGAGATCCTGCGAATAACGGAATCGGTTATCCCGATAGGGACGCTGATCAGGGCCAGGTCTATTCCATTGCACAGGGATTCAATATTATCCCAGTCTCCGCTTCCCATGGAGCGCGTCTCATAGCCCGCCTTGCTGAAACAGTTGTAAAAATATCTCCCCATGCCCCTGGTTCCGCCTACAATCAATACAGCCGCACCCGGACGTATGCCTTTTTTAGAGATTGACTCCGTCTGTTCCACCCTGGACCTGCGCATGACGGACCTGAACAGTTCTTCAAGGTGGTCCGGGTCCAGACCCATGCCGAGCCCCAGGGAACGGCGCTCCGATATCATGTTTTCTTCCCTGGCAGGGTGATGAACAGGAAGGTTATGGGTCTTCTTCAACATCACCATCTTATTGACTTCCGCCTGGCGCTCCGAAAGTAGCTTAATGATTCCAAAATCGATCTCATCTATCCTGCGACGCATGGAATCCAGTGCGTCCTTCCCGGTTATCTCCTGATTGTTATCTCTTATCTTATCTGCATCCGATTTTCGGATTTCTTTATCCATATCCATTAATCCTTTACTCAACCGACTTCTACAATCGTCCTTATGCATCATTCATGTACCTTAAACCTATTACCTTACACCCTATACCACTTCTTATATCCTGTACCTAACCATACTGTCCTCGGCCCGTTTCATGTGCTCACATGCCGAACGTATCATCCTTTCCGTCGTCTCCCATGAGATGCATGCATCAGTGATGGAGACCCCATATTTAAGCTTAGATATATCTCTGTTGATAGGCTGACTTCCCTCAAAAAGGTTGCTCTCCAGCATCATGCCTATTATTGACCCGTTCCCGTCCATGCGCTGATTTATGACATCCTGCCAGACTATCGGCTGCATCCTGTAATCCCTGTTGGAATTTGCATGGGAACAGTCCACCATCAGTATCTCATTAAGTCCGTTTTTTCTTAAAAGGCCTACCGCCTCATTGATACTGACTGAATCATAATTGGGCCTGCCTCCGCCCCTCAGCACCATGTGCGTCCATGGATTGCCTTTTGTCTTAACTATGCTCGTCATCCCCTTTGAATCAACGCCTATGAATTGCTGTGGTGCCCCGGCGGCCATAATACCGTTGATGGCGACCATCAGGTCCCCGTCTGTCGCATTCTTCAGTCCAACAGGCATTGAAAGGCCGCTTACCATCTCCCTGTGTGTCTGAGACTCGGTGGTCCTTGCGCCGATGGCCGACCAGCAGATCAGGTCCGCTATATACTGTGGCGTAATCGGGTCCAGCATCTCCGTTGCAGTTGCAAGCCCCATTCCGGTAATCTTCAGCAAAAGCCCCCTTGCCTTGCGCAGCCCAGAGACTATATCGTAGGAACGGTCCAGCCGGGGATCGTTGATCATACCCTTCCAGCCTATGTTGGTCCTGGGTTTTTCAAAATAGACCCTCATCACAAGGAAGATCTTTTCCTCGACCTCCCTCTTCAATATGCTTAATCGTTCGGCGTAATCAAGTGCCGCTGTTTCATCGTGGATGGAACATGGCCCTGTTATCACCAGCATACGGCTGTCTGTCTTTGCCAGTATATCCTTGATAACATCCCGTGACTCAGCCACAGTCTGGCCGGACTTTTCTGAAAGCGGCAGTTCATTCACCAGGACCTCCGGAGAAACCAGAGGGGTAAACGATTCTATATTAACGTCCAGTATCTTCTTCATAATATCCCCTTAACAGGTCATAAAATTAAAAAAAGCCGCCGGGTGTCATTCCCTGCGGCTTTTATCGATTCCATATAAATCATGCAGATCAGGGCGCCGCAGACAGACCACAGGCGTAATAATAATAGTAGTAATACCTGTCAAACTTGCCTGAAAGACGCTCCATATTTGATTTCCTCAATTATCCGTCAAAATTTTGTTACAGCATAGCACAGGGATAATTCTTTTATCAAGAAAAACTTCCAAAGGTCACAGGACAGTTATAATCCATCATTTCGACTTTGATAATTCATTTATCATGCAGCAAAATAGACATTGACAATCATTCGAGATAAAGTTTATTCTGCATCTGCGATGAAATCTGACAGGCCCCCTCTTCCGGGAAATCCTGTTCTGTGACCGGACATCCATATCATACACCGAATCAAGGATTCTTGCTTTACAGCAATGGGTAAATATTGCCTTCTTCCCATGAGGATGGGACTGCCTGTATAGACCCGAAAACACTTGTTTTCGAAAACTTTTATATCAAGGAGACACAGGATGGCTAAGTTACTAATTGAAGACAGGGATCAGAAATTCGTCCTATTTGAACAATTGGAGATAGACAAGTTCTCCGAATCAAAGGTTTACTCTGAATTTGATGCCGAGCTATACACCATGGTCCTGGGTGAGGCGCTAAAGCTTGCACTGAACGCCATGATGCCGGCAAACCCCCTTGGCGATACGGAAGGATGTGTCTTAAAGGATGGAAAGGTAACCGTACCTAAATCCTTCCATGAGCTCTGGCGTCTCTGGAATGAGGGCGGGTGGCGCAGACTTGATCTTTCACTCCTTATCGGCGGACAGGGGATGCCCATGACAGTCGGCATGGCTGCCAATGAATACTTCGAAGCGGGCAACCTTGCATTTCAGACGCTTGCGGCCATGACGAGGGGCGCGGCACAGCTTATCGCCACCCACGGTACAGAGGCGCAGAAGGAGAAATACGTTGAAAAGATCCTCTCGGGACAGTGGACAGGGACAATGGTCCTGACCGAGGCAGGCGCCGGCAGCGACGTCGGTGCAACCAAGACAACGGCCGAACCCAACCCGGACGGCACATACACTATCACAGGGACAAAGACATTCATTACGGGCGGCGATACCGACCTCACCGAAAATATCATCCACCTTGCCCTGGCAAGGATCAAGGGTTCGCCTGCCGGGACAAAAGGGCTTTCACTGTTTCTGGTCCCGAAGATCAGGGTCAATCCCGACGGTTCTCTGGGAGAGCCGAACGATGTAAAGACCGTCGGCCTGGAAAAGAAGATGGGGCTCAAGGGGTCTCCAACGTGCCAGATAACTTTTGGAGAGGAAGGAAAATGCATCGGAGAGTTGATAGGAGAGGTCAACAAGGGGATGCCTATTTTCTTTACGATGATGAACGAATCCAGGCTCATCGCTGCACGTCACGGGGCCTCGATAGCAGGGTCGGCATACCTTCATGCCCTGAATTATTCAAGGGAAAGGCTCCAGGGCACTGAGATAAGCGCACCGCCCGGTTCTCCCCAGGTCCCGATCATCAAGCATCCCGACATCCGCCGCATGCTCCTCATGATGAAATCCTATACCGAAGGCGTAAGGGCACTGATTCTTTACACCTCCTATTGCGTGGACCAGGAGAGGATACTGAAGGACAATAAGGATGAAAGAGAGAAATGGACCGGCAGGCTGGGCTTTCTGACACCGGTCGCCAAGGCCTATGGGTCGGATCTCAGCTTCAGGGTGACGGAGGCCGCCATGCAGGTTTACGGCGGTTACGGATACATGAAGGACTACCCCATAGAGCAGTTTTTAAGGGATGAAAAGGTCCACTCCCTCTTTGAAGGGACAAACGGGATACAGGCGCTGGACCTTGCAGGACGAAAACTCCTGAGAGAAGGCGATGAACTCTATACGGGCCTTTTAAAGGATATCGAGGCGTTCTGCAATGAAAACAGGGGGCATGCGACCCTGTCCCGTTATGTGAAGACGCTTGCAATCGCCCGAAAGGCCCTTGCCGATGCATCAGCATTCATTGCCGAGACAGGCAAAAAGGATTTCCCTCTGCTGGCGCTCTATGCAACCCAGTATCTTGAACTCTTCGGCGACGTAATCGTAGGCTGGCTGCTCCTGTGGCAGGCGGTAATAGCCCAGAAGGCCCTGGATAAAATCATATCCTCAAAGGGTATTGATGGGACAAAGGGTCTGGAAACGCTCTTTGCAGAAAACGCCGATGCGGCGTTTTATAACGGCAAGCTTGCCTCAGCAAGATACTTTGTGAGCAACGTGGTCAGTCAGGCGCCTTCAAAGGCGAACGTCATTATGAACGGAGACAGGGTGGGTGTCGATATCCCCGAATGCTGTTTTTAATCTCCGCTCTTTTGCCCGGATTGCGCGGCCGGCTTAATCGATCAGCGATTCTGCCGGCGCGTTAATCCGTCAGTCATAGGATTCAAACCCTTAATATCCTTATCATGACCCGCTGTATCTGTCTGCACGAAGGAACTGATTCTTAAGGTTCCTTGTCTCGCCCACGCTCGTCACCCTTATTGCAGATTGATCTGAGACAGGGCATTTGTTCTGGCATATGCCGCACCCTATACACAACTCGGCATTCACATGGGGTTGTTTAACCGTAATGGATGTCCCCTTCGCTGTAGTAACCTTTACATCTTCCAGGGTTATCGCCTTCTCAGGCAAGGGGCACTGCTCGTAGCAGACCTGGCAGGCCCTTGCATAGGCATAGGGCAGACACCTGTTCCTGTCAACATAGGCCAGGCCTATCTTCACCTTTTGTTTATCTTCAAGGGACAGTTCGCTTATCGCATCTGTGGGACACACCTGCATGCACATCTTGCATTTGTATTCACAGTATCCCAGTTCTGTTTTCAGCACCGGCGACCACAAACCTTCCAACCCCGCCTCAAGCATGGCGGGCTGTATTGCATTTGTGGGGCAAACCTTCATGCATTCGCCGCACCTTACGCACTTGCCCAGGAATTCCTCCTCCGCAGCAGATCCGGGCGGTCTTATCAGCCCGGCGCTATAGGTCCTTCCGTCTCCCAGGGGATGTCCCTTTGCCAGCATCCCTCCTGCAACTCCGACTATCGCTGCGCCTATCACATTCCTCCTTCCAAGATCTATCCTCTTATCCTTTGGAGGGTTGTAAAAATCCTTTATCCAGCTCTTTATGTTCATGATTTCACCTCCGGCCTTTTGAATTGAAAGGATATCGCCTTTGTCGGGCATGCCGAATGACAATTCCAGCAGTACAGGCACTCCGCAGGTTTCCAGGTCTCATTGCTCTGTGGCTCTGCTCCGCCCTGGCATTCCACCACGCATTCCATACAGTTCTTGCACTTCTCTTCATCCACATTAAGCCTTAATATCGGGTTCTTTCCTATTATCCCCAGCAACCCCCCGAGCGGGCATATGTACCTGCACCAGAACCTGGCCCTGAAAAAATTGAGGACCAGCACTATGGCTAACAATACGCCGAACATCATGCCCCAGTAATAATGCGGCTGTGCCATGGTCAGGAAATGCCCCCTCAAGAGCCTGTATACGGGCTCTGTAATCGCATTCATTCTTAGCGGATTGGCATTGTAAAACCAGTCAAATATCCCCTGCACCAATGCGTTAATGCCTGGGAAGACTGCTGTTGCACAGGCCCTGTAAAGGAAAGAGAAGGGATCGATCCATCCGGCCATGTTAAAGCCGAACAGGGCGCCGACCAATATGGCGACAAGTAAAAAATATTTGGTCTTCTGTCCCGGCGTATAACTTGCCTCCCTGAGCTTGTCTTTCCTCTTCCCGCTCCTCCAGGAGGTAAAGAGGTTGTTTAATGCCCCGAAGGGACACACCCATCCGCAGAAGAACCTGCCGAATAACAGTGTAGCGACCAGGGTTATCAGGGAAAAGAGCAGGGTTGATTCTACCGGGTGCCCTCCAAGCCATACCGTCAGCATGACAAGGGGGTCCAGATTAAAAAAGAATTCTACAGGCTGTCCCAATGCATTATCCGGGTGATATGCCGTCTGATAAAAGAGATAAATAAATATTACCAGGAACAGGGTCTGGGTCAGACGACGCAGCAAGACTGGGTTGCTTCTTTTGTTTTTTGCCATTAATATTAACCCCCTTTTTGAAATATTCAAAAATTGTCTTCTTTCTATAAGTGAACGGATTAAACTCATACCTGCCTACAATGCAGATGTTTCTTTGGAAGGGATTAATTCATTCCGTTTCTTAATGACCTGGGAAAACCCATAAGTTGTACCTCCAGGCAAGAAGCGGAATCTAAGTAAATATAAAACAGGTTTCAGCGACTGCCGCATAGTACGATCTGTATATTATTAGAATTACGGCAATAGAATTGACTTCACCATATTACACGACAAAGCCCTTGTCAATTATAAATTGTATAATTTATATATTTTATAGAGAGGAGATAAAAAAGAACCGAAGGCTTAGGAATCAGGCATTTTAACGCCTTTTAGCCTTCGGTCTACAGTGCGAAAGGGCTGCTTATAAACTGTAATTTTTCAAACAGTGCAGGAAATGCTAGTTAATGATTTCCTTCACCTTATTGACTTTATCATTAATATCCATAACCTTTTTCACGCCAGGGACATTTTCCATTACCTTCTGTGTCACCATGTTTTGAAGCGATGATGTGACGTCACTTCGTTCTTCAAGCAGTTTCGTTGAACTATCGGTTTTTTTGGGACTGGCTTTAATCTCCTTGCCGATGTTTTTGAATTCTCTTAAGGCCCCTCCAAGGCCCTTGCCTATCTCCGGTATCAACTTTGGCCCGAAGATAAGGAGGATTATGACCCCTATTATTATCAATTCCGGCACTCCAAGACCGAACATAATAAACTCCTTATATTAAAGATGATCAATTTCAACAACCTCCTGTTCATATATCCCTGTTATCCGTTATCTGTCAATCCTTTTATCTTAAAGGATTTTCAATTTAAGATCTTGAGATCATGCCTTGAAAAAAAACAGGGAGCGCCGGTTTATTCTCAATACGCTCCCTGTTCTAGCCTGATCTCTGAACGCCCACCCATAACAGCCTATTATGGATGGGCGGAGTATTATTTTGTCGCCAGTATCACGTTGAACCATACCTCAAGCGCTGATGAAGAGGTGCCGCCACCGCCCTGGCCGACGCCCATACCGACGCTGCTGCCGCCCATGTCTTCATCACCACCCATGCCGCCGCCACCGCCGCCCATGCTGCCACCGCCGCCTCCACCGCCACCCGGCTGAGCACTGATGGCAAAGACATCCTTCTCGCTCGCGCTGGAGACATCGTCATCGCTCATGCTGAAGAAGTTATAGATACTGCTCATGCCGGAGATATCCTTCACGCTGAAACCAGCGTCACGGCTATCCATGCCGCCACCGCCGCCTCCACCGCCGCCGCCTCCACCGCCGCCACCGCCGCCACCGCCCATGCTGCCGCTGCTCATATCCATGCTCCCGCCAAAACCGCTTATTCCGCTGGCAGATCTGGTGGCCTTGCTGTAGATCATGAGCCCCATGCCCAGGTTATTTGTTGCCGACGGCACGGCAGCATAGGGTGTACCGGCAGTCTTTTTCAGGGGAATCCTCAGTTCATAGACGAGATTACCGCTGCTATCATTGGCTATTCTTGCGGCAACGCCCAGTTTAGCCGCCTCATCAATTCTGTATGTCTTTCCCGTATCCTTCGCAGAGGTCAATATCTTCAGCTCCGTTACCGAGACAGAATTGCCGCCCTGGCCGCCTCCTGGGGCGCCTCCCTGGCCCGGGGCGCCACCCTCGCCGCCCTCTTCACCCTTTTGAGCGACAACCGGGTAACGTATGCCTAATTCCTTACCCTTGTTGCCCGCTTCATTAAACCATACGATAAAACCCTGTTTTATAATGGCAGACTGAATAGTTATATCGCTGGTGGTAAGGCACATATACAGATTATCCGCATCGTTATAGACGCCTATATTTGTCTGTGTCTTTTTATCGGAATACTGCCAGTCCTTCCACTCGTCGGTCTTGCCGTCAATAAGGATCTCTTTATCCTTCCATTTGCTTATGAGATCGACGCCTTTACATCCGTTCAAGAGGATCAAGGAAGCCAATAAAAAAAATATCCAATAACCATAAATTTTTTTGTTAAGGTCCATCGTATTTTCCTTTCTTAAAAATTTGGGATTAAAAACGTGAGTTTTATAAATCTAAAACGGCAAGTTATATTTAAGGTTACAATAATCTATTAAAAGAAATATTTTAATTACGCCCTGTTAAATCACACTGTTAACAGTCAACAGAGACAATGAAATTTTAATAACTAAATTCTTTATCATTGTCAATTAGTTTATGTTAAACAATCAGATGTTAATAGCATCCTTTATTAATGATGACCACATTATTTAACTCCTGCATATTTTTACATTTTTACAATGATATACGTAACTAAACTGAAATAAAATTTTTATATTGCATCGATTACAGCCTGATGTTTTAATAAAAAGGCTAAAAAGGAGAAACGGATCATGATCTTTCGCGCGCCCATCAAGGTATGTTTTGCAGACATAGATAATGCAGGGATTGTTTACTATCCCCGTTTCATGCACTACTTTCACCTGGCAATGGAGGAATTTTTTTTATCTGTAATGGGCATTGATTACTCAGATGTATTGCACGAACGAAATGTGTCATGCCCGACCGTCCGCGTGGAATGCGATTTCAGGCAGCGCATGAAATACGGCGACCGGATAGATATGGAGGTAAGAATCTTAAAGATAGGGCGAAGTTCCATAACCTGGGGTTACAAGGGGTATCTTAACGGGGATGAAAAGGTAATTGTCGTGGAAGGAAGCAACGTGACCGTATGCACAAGGACAGACACCTTTGAAAAGATAGATGTCCCCCCCTGGCTCAGAAATGGACTGACCGATTACATGAACTCCAGTGCATGATCCTTAATCTATCTTGAGCCTGAAGAGGCGCCCATACATTTATCAAGGAATTTATCAATTGCCTCAAAAAGCGCTACACGGTTTTTAATATCTTCCAGATGGTGGGTCTCATTTTTTAACCTTAGAAATGTGACATCCTTATGCGCCGTTTTGAGGGCCTCATACATATCATCAGACTGGCTGTAATACACTGTCGTATCTTCCGTGCCGTGGGCCAGCAGCACCGGGCTGTTGATATCTCCGACATAGGATATCGGCGAGACTGCCTTCCGATCGCCTGTGTCATCGCCTATCAATATGCGGTTCAAGTAGTTTCCCTTCTGGATCATCAGCTTGTTAAGATCGCTTATCCCGGCTATTGATACGGCGCAGCAGAAGATATCGGGATGTCTTGCAACCCCCATCAGGGCTGCGTATCCGCCATAACTGGCGCCCATGATGCAGATCCTTTTCGAATCCGCGATCTTACCGTCAACAAGGGCACTGACACCGTCTGCAATGTCATCCTCCATGGCAAGACCCCATTGCCTGTATCCGCTTTTCCAGTAGGCGCTCCCGTAACCGGTAGACCCCCTGAAGTTGGGCTGAAACACGACATAACCCCTGCTGGTAAGAAACTGGACCCAGGTATCGAACTCATTTTTATCCCGTGCATAGGGCCCCCCGTGAACCAGTACAACCATGGGTGTTGGCGTATTGCTGTAGGTCGCAGGAAGTGAGACATAACCGTACATTGTCATGCCGTCCCTGGCCTGATAGGTCATTGCCCTGGTTCTTGAGAGGGATATCTGCTCAAGCCCCGGATAACGGCTGCCCAGGTATATTAATCTTTTGTTATCCCTTTCAAAAAGATAATAGCTTCCCGGCTTGTTACTGCTGCCTGAAAAGATGATCAGGCGTCTTTCATCGGCGCTTGTGCATTCAATGCTGTTAACGGTATCCGGCAGGGCCTGGCTTACCGCAAGATGGTCCTTCTCCAGCTGACCGTCAAAAAAATGGAGCCCCGCCGTATCAAAGGTAAAGCCGGCATATTCCACAGCGTCCTTCAGCCTTGAATAATATATCTTATCGACATCTACGGCATCGTGTTTAAACAGCTGCCTGCCGAAAGTCTGCGTCTCAATATCATATTCATACAGGGCTGCCTTGTCATTCTCATGATAGGATAAAACATAGGCGATCCCCTTTTTTCCGATAGCCAGGGGATAAAACCCTGCATCTTCGATATATCTGTTTTTAATGATGGTCTTCCATCTGCCGTCCGCCATCTTCGCATCGATGATCATTTTATCCGAAAGATACCCGATCCCCATCCTGACATCACCGTTGGCATCGGTTATCCAGTGATCGATGTTGAACCTGCTCTCGAGGGTGCGCTGCTCGCTTCTTTCGTTGCCTACGGATACCTTGTACACCTCCGGATAAATCTGGTTATTGACATTCAACTCCTCGACAAGGACATGATCAGGATCATCGGGCAGGAGATCGATCAGATTGCCAATGCTGAAATCGCTGATCAGGTGCCGCATGTTTTTGCCGTCCTTATCCATTACAACCAGCGCATAGTAATCATGCCAGAGCCCCCCCTCAACAACGGTCCCTGCAATAATGCGCAGGTTATTGGCCCATTCGATCCACTTTACATTATGATTAAGCACATTAATGATTACCGGGTCGGAGTTATCGTCCGTTATGTCCTTGACCAGGACCATGATGCGGTCATTATTATTATAGAGAGCGGCGATATTTTTCCCGTCAGGGGATATCTTCACATCGTTTATAAGGGGGGCCTGCATAAGATTGTGGACAGGTATGCGGGAGGGCGGATTGGTCTCGCCCTTCCCCTGATCGGCATTGAAACAACAGAATACTGCCAGACTTAAGATTATCAATACCTTTCTCATGCATGCCGTCCCGGATTATGGATATTTAAAGCCGCCAGGTTACCTTTGGAGGTTTGCGGGTGGGAATCCTGCGGAAACTGAATTTAGGATACCCTACCATCATGGCGCCGAAACACTGATTCCCATCAGGGAGCCTTAAGGCCTCAGCCAGGGGAGGATAATTTGCAGTGGCACTCCTGAAATAACCCGCCCAGCAACCGCACAGACCCATTGAAAAGGCAGTCAGCTCAAAATAGGTTAGGGCTATAACGCAGTCCATTGGGGCAATCCTGCTCTCTTTTGGCGCATGTGTTATGACCAGGGCAGGCGCATCCCTTAAAATGATATCAATGCCCTGCTCCCATCTCCCGATGCCCCTCTCCAGAAACAGTTCGGCTGCCAATTTAGGATTATCCCTGATAATCGTTCTCATCCAGTCCACCGTCAGCCCTGACAGTTTATGCAATTCCTCATGATCGGCTATCACAAGCCATTCCACGCCCTGTGAGTTATGGCCGGTGGGTGCGAACCTGGCCGTATCTATAAGCCCGGCAAAGTCTCCCTGTGGGATAGTCTTTTTCTTAAAGGCCCTCCCTGAACGGCGGGCCTTGAGAAACTGTTCGCACTGTTCAGGGGTGATCATGAGATCTTTATTGATAGGCAGGCATTTCTCCAGTTTAACCACCCTGTGTTTCATGCTGCCTGTCGGGCATACCGCCACGCAATGGCCGCACCTTATGCACACCTCTTCCGCCTCGGCCACAGGAGAAGGATATCCCCCGTCTTTCATCTCGATCAGTCCTGAGGGGCAGGATTCAACGCAGATCCCGTCCCTGTTGCATGTATTACGATCCACTTCAAAGATATTCACAGTTATGCTCCTTTTTCCTTCCATTAAATTCGATGAATGTCCTGACCTTAAACCGCAGGCCTGCATGTGGACACCCCGGTATATCTTCCTGTTCATGCCCTTAAGGGAGAGCAGGCCCGATATCTTTCCATTAACTCCAAGGCTGATCTGACATCCCCGGCATCTTTCTCCGAGCCTCCCGACATACCGGCGTATTCTATACGCCCTATCTCCGACAGGACCTGTTTAAAAAATCCCGGCCCATATCCCCTGTAGATATCCCTGAGTTCATTCGCATGCCTGCCTGCATTCAGTATCTGCCTCATGCGGTCAGGATAATCCTCCAGATCTCCATTCAGGTTCAGGGAAGATGCGGTTATCGTCTTCCAGGCAGCAGGCGCCAGGTTAGCACCCCTTGAGAGGACGCCGTTGAGACTGGGATGCTCGATAAAATGGGACTCATCTCCGTCATAGATCATGAAATCACCCCTCGACCTGACCGCCTTCCGGTAATTATAGGCCCTGTCCAGGGAACCCAGGTATATCAATCCCCGTATCGCCTCCAGGGAGGCAAGCCCCTTAAGGATCGAGGTGCGGATATTTAATCTTTTGAGAGGTTGTTCCTTTCTCCGGATCTGGTCAGGATCATTAATAAGTATAAAGTTTCCTCCTGCAATCGAAGAGAGGGCATTATAATGATCTTCAAGTCCTCGGTTACTGTGATAACAAAGGGGCGTGTCAACCCAGAAGACAGGCCCTGCATATTTCAATGCCTCCAGCCTCTTCCTCATCAGGATGAGAGCGTCCCTGGTCTCTTCAGCCGTTGTCATGCTTATCCATACAAGGACCGGTATCCGCGACTGAACAACAAGGAGGGTCTTATGGAGAAGTTCCTCCCTTTGCAGGGGCACAAGGTCCGTGCCCTCTCCCATATAGGGTCCGGCGATAAAAATGGCCTGGGCATGGGGAATTAATGCCTTGATATGCCGTTCCAGCCCCTGGCTGTCGATCCCCCCGTCCTTTAAAAGGGGGGTGATCATGTCGACGATCAAACCCTTAGGTAGTTGCATGGCCGCCATTCAGTCTAAAGTCCTCTCTGCCCAGCAGATCATGGAGATGCAGGACGCCTTTCAATCTGGATTCCCGGTCCAGGACCGCAAGATGTGTAATCCCGTACAGCTCCATGACCCCGAGCGCCTCTGCTGCGGAGCTTTCCTCATCAATGCTCTTTGGGGCGGGCGTCATCACATCCTCCACCTTCATGGAATGTATCTCCTTTTGCCTCATAAGCGCCCTTCTGAGATCTCCGTCCGTTAATATACCCAGAAGCCTGCTGTCTGCGTCGACAACCATAGTGGCGCCGATGCCTTTGCCGTCTATCTCCACAATGGCATCTTTTACCGGAGACCCGGCCTTAACGACCGGCATGTTGTCATCAGTGAACATGACCTCTTTCACCTTGGTTGACAGCCTGTCACCCAGGCTCCCGCCCGGATGAAACCTTCTGAAATCCTTCTGACTGAATTGTCTCAGCTTGATAAGGACAACCGCGAGGGCATCGCCCATGGCCAGCGCGGCGGTCGTGCTTGTCGTGGGTGCCAGCCCCATGGGGCATGCCTCTCTTTCAACGCCCACATCGATTACCACATCGCTTACCCTGGCCATCGGGGATTCAAGCCCGCCGGTGAAGGATATTATCTTTGTGCCCATCTGCCTGATAATAGGCAGGAGCTTGTTTATCTCCTGCGTATTGCCGCTGTTTGAGATGGCCAGGACTATGTCGTCTTTTGTGACCATCCCCAGGTCACCGTGGATGGCCTCGGCAGGGTGCATGAAAAGAGACGGAGTACCTGTGCTGTTAAGGGTTGCGGATATCTTTCTTCCGACAAGGCCTGACTTGCCCATCCCGGTCAGTATCACCCTCCCCTTTGCCCTCAGGATCAAATCCACGGCATCTTGAAATTCAGGTCCGACACGGTCCACCAGGTCCAGTATCCCCTGAGCCTCTATCTTTAAAACCTCTTTTACCTGTTCTGTTACAGACATTTGTTTTATTCTCGATAAATTTTTAATCATAGTTCATCCGGAAGGGTATTTCTCCGGAAGAATATTTTTTAACATTTTAGGGCCGGCATCTCAAGAGTTATTCTTTAACGATTTTATTAACGCCTTAGGCATCTTGAGACCTTGAATCCTGGACCTCTGGACCCCCTTAATTGAAAAGCATTCCCCTTGACCCCTGGTCCCCTTGCATCCTTACCTTCAATCGACTCAATTGGAGATGAGCCATAATTTCCTTTTTCAGACTGCCGGTTTAGGTTGATATTTGCGCCCCAATATTATAGCTTTATAAGGAAAGACAACTAACAACAGAGGACCAAGAGATGAAGATAGATCAATTTCCAGAATATATTCGACCTTATATTATTCCAACGCCTGACGGCCGCATGTCCTACTTATGCCTCGGATGCAACAGGGAATTCGGCATTGAAAGGATTCTATATACCTGTCCCGAATGCGGCAGCGTCCTCCTTCTGGAGGATAAAAACCTGGAGAGATTCAAGAAAATCAGGGGGGACCTGTGGAGGGATATCTTTGATTACAGAAGGATGCTGAACAATCAGTCCCTTAAGGGGATATTCCGCTATTATGAATTTATTGCCCCTGTGATACCCCTGGACAGGATAATGTATCTGGGAGAGGGACACACGCCTGCGGTCAGGGCCAACGACCGGCTTATGGAACAGGCAGGCGTGGAGTTTTATTTCAAGAACGACGGCATGAACCCCAGCGCCTCATTCAAGGACAGGGGCATGGCATGCGCCCTCAGCTTCATCAACCATTTTGCAATAGAGCAGAAGGTCGACAAGATCCTTGCCATATGCGCCTCCACCGGCGACACATCCGCATCCGCCGCCCTCTACTCCGCCTATGCCGGGGATTTCTTAAAATCGGCCGTTCTCCTTCCCCATGGCAAGGTCACCCCGCAGCAGCTGGCACAGCCCCTCGGCAGCGGGGCAAAGGTCCTTGAGATACAGGGTGTGTTCGACGACTGCATGAAGGTCGTGGAGTCCCTTGCGGAAAACTATCATGTCGCGCTCCTCAATTCAAAAAACAGCTGGCGCATACTCGGGCAGGAATCCTTTGCCTACGAGATAGCGCAGGATTTCGACTACAGGGTAAAGGACAAGGTCGTTATTGTTCCCATAGGCAACGCGGGCAACATCACGGCCGTCATGAACGGCTTCCTTAAATTCTATAAGGCCGGGATCATCTTCCATCTGCCCAGGATAATAGGTGTGCAGTCGGAACACGCCGATCCCGTATACAGGTATTACCTGGAAAAAGACCCGGACAAACGCAGATTCATACCTGTCAATGTAAAGTCAAGCGTTGCCCAAGCGGCTATGATAGGAAACCCCGTATCCATCCCCAGGGTAATCAGGATAGCAGAGGAATACAACAAGCTCGCCGGTGAGACAAAGGTCTCAGTGGTGCAGGTCTCGGAACAGGAGATCATGGACTCCATGATGATTGCCAACAGGAATGGAAATATCGCATGCACCCAGGGCGGAGAGTCCTTTGCGGGTCTGAAAAAGGCCGTTTCTCTGGGCATCGTTAAAAAGGATGACATCGCAGTGCTTGATTCGACCGCCCACATGCTGAAATTTCTTTCCTTCCAGGACATGTATTTTAACGATACCTTTGACCCTGTTTTTAATGTCACCCCCAGGAAGGAACTCAAGAATGCCCCCCTCCTGGTACGACCCGAAGGGGTGAAAAAATATCCCGAACCGGGCAGGCCCCTTGAAGGAGACGACATGGCGAACTATGTCCGGGAAATGAGTTCAGAGATAGCATCCATCCTGGGACTGGAAAAAAGGTGAAGACAGAAGATGGGCCAAGGTACAGGGTGTAAGGTATAAGGTGTAATACAATACCTATATTTTCATCTTACACCGTATACCGTAAACCTTATACCTATTGACAACACCGGAATGTCAACAGAACGATCAAACAATTTTATAAAAAAACACAATGAACATCCTCTTCCTTTGCACGGGCAATATAAGCAGGAGCTATCTTGCTGAGATGCTACTGAACCATGAGCTTGAGCTAAACAATATCAGCGGGGTCCGGGTGGCGTCCGCAGGCATACTGGAAAATGACGGGATGCCTGCCGATCCGGTGATGGTCGATTATCTTACAGGATTGAAGATCCCTGCAGAAGACCACCTGTCAAGGACAGTAACGGAGAGGGATGTGGAATGGGCGGACCATATATATGTAATGGAGGACAGGCACAGGGAATATATCCATGAATACTGGCCTCACGCCGATTTCAAGGTGGAACGGCTGGGGAAATATATCGCCCCTGACCAGGCGGAGGATGATATTTTCGACCCCTACGGCAGGGCAGCCTATTATTATCGCGTCGCCCAGTCACAGATCACATCGGCGGTAAAAACCCTATTCAACAAGCTTATCAGAGATAAATTCTAAGGGATACCCAATGCTCAAGATCAGGTTTATCGTGGTCGATAAGACAAGGGCGACCTTTCTAAAGGAAGGGGAGTCGTTTTATCTGGAACGCATAAAGAGATACACACAGATGGAATGGATTGAAGTCAGGCCCGTAAGGCTCACTAAGGGCATCCATGATGAAGAGGTAAAAAAGACGGAAGGCAGGGCTATCTTGCAGAAGGTGGGGCCGGGCGATCATCTTATTGCACTGGACCTGTCAGGCCGGCAGTATGACTCGGAGGGACTGGCAAAGCGGTTAAAGACGCTGTCTATGGATGTCAGGGGCTCTGTATGCTTTACGATCGGAGGCCCCCTGGGATTATCTATGGAGGTCCTTGAAAAGGCCGAATCCGTCCTCTCTCTTTCAAGGATGACCCTTACCCATGAGATGTGCCGCCTGCTCCTGCTGGAACAGGTTTACAGGGCCTTTACAATTATCCAGGGGGAGAAATACCACAAATAATCAGGATGCCTTCGAGGTTGCATGCCAAGTCCATCGATTCATAAATCAGGCAACGAATTTATTTGCTCAGGACTTGGTGCTGAGTGAGCATTTTAAACATTCTGATTCGACAAGATACGTGAGGGCATTCGCGAATCGAAGCACTAAGTCGGGAGGATGCCGTTTTCTTCCGTCTCAGCGGTCCTATCCAATACGACCTTGATCTTGTTCTTAAGTTCGGTAAGATCAAAGGACTTTATCACATAGAAATCTGCCGCTATGGATTTCAGATCTTCCTTGAAGGTATCATAGGCGGTGCATAATATAACCGGCAGGTCATAGAACTTATTCCTGATATCCTGCAGGAGATCAAGCCCGTTGTAATCCACCATCTTGATGTCAAGGATAACAAGGTCAGGCCTTTCATGATCTATCTTTTCCAGGAGGTTATACCCGCTCTCGGCGGTAATCACCTCATAGCCCGCCTCTGTCAATTCTTCCGAATAGAGAAAACGAATGTGCTCTTCATCATCTACAATCAATATTTTAGACATATTCTATTCTCCTGGACTGGTTTTAGTTTAAATGGATTGCATCTTCCCATGACGAATCAACTCAAACTGTAAAACAAGGGTATGAATATAAAATGGAAACCTGTGCAGATATGTCAACGGGGATATTTTTAACATATTTTTCAATAAAGGGCAAATATAAATATCGGCCTTCAACCCGGCCCATGAGACCGGCAGATAGGCATCGTCTACCCCCGGGGAGGCGCCTACCAGTTCATCCTCACCTTCACGCCCCTGTCGTTAAGGTAGGTCTTTATCTCCCTTATCGTGTAGGACCCGTAATGGGTCATTGAGGCTATTAAAGCGGCATCCGCCCTGTCGTCTTCCAGGACATCGAAGATATGCCCGGGTGTCCCTGCGCCCCCGGAGGCTATAACAGGTATATTCACATTCGACGAGATCAACCTGTTCAAAGTCAGCTCATAGCCGTCTTTTGTCCCGTCGGCGTCAATGGAATTGAGGCAGATCTCACCTGCGCCAAGGGCCTCACCTCTTTTGGCCCATTCAAGTGCGTCGATCCCTGTGTAGGTCCTTCCTCCGTCAATCACCATCTCATATCCGCTCGGGATCTTATCCGTGACCTGCACCTTCTTTACATCCATCCCCAGCACAATGCACTGCCTGCCGAAGGCATCAGCGCCCCTTGAGATGATCTCCGGGTCCCTGATTGCAGCAGAATTTACGCTTACCTTTTCAGCCCCTGCCAGAAGGACCTGCCTCATATCTTCAATCGTCCTTATGCCACCGCCCACGGAAAAGGGTATGAATATCTTCTCGGCCACCTTTCTGACCGTCTCGATCATTATATTGCGTCTTTCATGGGAGGCCGTAATGTCATAAAAAACGATCTCGTCCGCCCCCTCCCTGTAATACTGTGCAGCTGTCTCGACAGGATCGCCTATATCCACATTGCCTTTAAACTTGACACCCTTTGTCAGTCTCCCATCCCTGACGTCAAGACATGGTATGATCCTTTTACTCAGCATAATCACTGCCGTCCCATTCACAAAAATTGGCCAGGATCTTCAATCCGGGCGTGCCGCTCTTTTCAGGGTGAAACTGCATTGCGGCAAGGTTGCCGGCGGCCAGCACAGAGGCGAACCTGGTGATGTAATCGGTTTCTCCCAGGACCTTATCCGGCTCTGCCGGCACAGGATAATAGGAATGGACAAAATAAAATTCGCTGTCCCTGTCAACACCCTCGAAAAGCGGGTGTCTTCTTTTTAACCTTACACTGTTCCAGCCCATATGAGGCACCTTTAACCCGGTGGATTCGGGAGAAAACCTCGCGACCCTGCCTCTTATTATGCCCAGGCATTTCGTATCATTCTCCTCGCTCATCTCCATGATAATCTGGGTGCCCAGACATATGCCCAGGATCGGTTTTTTATTATTAAATGCCTCAACTATGGCCTGACTGAGCCTCCGTTTTTTAAGGTCGGCCATGGCCGTGCCGGCAGCGCCTACCCCCGGGAAAATGACCCTGTCCGCATCAATTATCCTAGAATAATCGTCGGTTATTTCCGAGTCTTTCCCCAGATAATCCATTGCCCTCTTCACGCTTGTGAGATTACCGGCGTTATAATCTATTATTGCTATCATTTTCTCAAACTATCCCGGGGTGTTTTTTTATCTCGCTCTCTATCTTTTCCGAATCCGGTGCATTATACCGGGCAAGCATCTGGAGATGGAAGAGGCTGTCAGGATCAATGCCGATAAACCTTACGGCAACCTCGCCATGTTCGATCCTTACGGCCATTCCCTCGATTTTAATGAGGGTCTCGCTTTCAGGCATCCCCAGATTGATGATCAACTTACACGGCGTGTTCGCGGGCAGATCCGCATTAACCGGCAACAGACACCCGCCTATGCTGAGATTTGAAATCGTATCCGTATCGTATGAAGCATTATTGACATAAAGTGTCGCATGCATATTTAGAGTAAATCTCGTAAACCTGCGCTTTTCACTTTCCATATTCAAACCCCCTTGTGCCTTGGTTTTGCGTATGCCTTATCACCGATTTAAATACTCTTTTCTATTATGCCCCATAATCAGTTTTTTACAAGTCTTTTGTGGATCATGCCTTTTCCGGAAGGGCTTCCACGTCCTTTTTCCTTTTATCCCTGGTAACCAGCTTGAAAAACAGCGGGACAAAAAATACGCCTATAAACGTGGCCGTGATCATACCCCCGACGACGCCTGTTCCGATGGAATGACGGGATGCAGCCCCTGCGCCTGTTGCCATTGCCAGGGGAAGGGTCCCTAGGATAAAGGCGATGGAGGTCATGATGATGGGACGCAACCGGATCTTTGCCGCCGCAACCGCCGCGTCGAATACGGACATCCCCTCCTCCTTGTGCATCTTTGAGGCGAACTCAACGATCAGGATCGCATTCTTGGCCGACAGGCCTATCAATACAAGGAGACTTATCTGAAAATATATGTCATTTGAAAGCCCCCTCATCCACAGTGTCATGATCGCCCCGAAGAGCCCGAAGGGAACCACCATGACGATTGCAAGGGGCATGGACCACTTCTCATACAGTGCGGCAAGTATCAAAAAGACCATGACTATCCCGAATCCAAAGGCAACCATCGATGTGTTCCCGGCCTTTTTCTCCTGAAAGGACATCCCGCTCCAGGCATAGCTGTAATCCGACGGCAGCACCTCCTTTGCAACCTCCTCCATGGCCGTCATGGCCTCTCCGGAGCTGTAACCGGAGGCGGCGGAACCTGTGATGTAGGCTGACGGGAAGACGTTAAACCGGTTTATCTGCTCCGGGCCTGTGATATATTTCACGGTCATAAGGCTGGAAAGAGAGATCATGCTGTTTGTGGTTGAAGACCTTACATAGACCTTTCCGATCTCGTCAGGGGTCGACCTGTATGAGGAATCCGACGACAGCTGCACCTTGAATGTACGCCCCGACATGTTGAAATCATTAACATAAAGGGACCCGAAGGTGCTCTGCATCGTGTCAAAGATGTCCCCCAGCTTCACCCCGTACACCTTGGCCTTTTCCCTGTCCACATCCATGTAGATCTGGGGGACATTGGCGCGGTATGTGGAGGAGACAGTGGAAAGCTCAGGCCTTTTCGCAGCTGCCGCGACAAGTTTCTGGGCCACCCCTGCCAGTTGCCTGGCGTCGCCTTCGCCCTTGTTCTGGATATACAGCTCAAAACCGCCGGTCATACCGAGCCCCTGTATCCCTGCCGGGCTGAATGCGATCACCCTTCCCTCCTTGAATGCAGCGGACTCCATGATAAAGCGCATGACCTGCTTGTCCACCTTTTTATCAGCCGTCTTGCGTTGATCCCATGGGACAAGTTCGATAAAGGTCGTCGCAGCATTCGTCTTAAGGCCTCCTCCAAGTATGTCCAGGCCGTTAATGGCAACGGCCTTTTTTACCAGGGGATTCTTTCTGGCCTGCTCCACGACCTTGTCTGTGAGGGCGGTCGTACGGGTGAGTGACGCCGCATCGGGGAGCGTGACGGAGCCTATGAACATCCCCTGATCTTCCGTGGGGAGATAACTGGTCGGCATAACTTTAAATAGATTGTATGTAACGCCCAGCATTACAGCAATAATCAGAATAGCGACTATTGCGCGTTTAAGGGCAAACACAACGCCGGTCGTATAGATAGTTTTGACCCAGTCAAATGCCCTGTTAAAGAGCCTGAAAAAACCGTGGTGCACCTTGTGTTCAGGCCTCAGCAATACGGCGCACAGGGCAGGTGAGAGCGTGAGGGCGACAAAACCCGATATGGCTACCGACATGGCAATAGTGATGGCAAATTGCTTGTAGAGCTGGCCTGTCATGCCTCCCAGGAAGGCAACGGGCACAAAGACCGCGCAGAGGACAACGACGATGGCGATGATCGGACCGGACACCTGGTCCATGGCCTTTTTGGCCGCCTCCGTTGGGGAAAGGTCCTCTTCGGACATGATGCGCTCCACATTTTCAAGCACGACAATGGCGTCATCCACGACGATCCCTATTGAGAGGATCATGCCCAGGAGCGTCAGGGTATTGATGGAAAATCCCAGGGCATACATCCCGGCAAAAGACCCGATCAGGGATACCGGGACGGCGAGACACGGTATAAGTGTGGCGCGCCAGTTCTGGAGAAAGAGATACACGACAAGGAACACCAGGATCATGGCTATAAACAGGGTCTTCAGGATCTCCTTGATTGATTCTTTCACATAGGTTGTGTTGTCAACCACCACCCTGTACTGTATGCCCTTCGGAAAGGTCTTGGACAGGTTATCCATTGCCTTTTTTACCGCTGACGTAACCTTGATGGCATTTGCCCCCGGCTGGGGGTATATCCCTATGCCTACCATCTGTTTTCCATCGGACTTGGAGACGACCTCATAACCGGCCGGACCCAGCTCAACGGTGGCTACGTCCTTGAGACGCAGTATGGACCCGTCGGGATTCGCGCGAACGATGATGTTCTCAAACTCGCTGACCTCGGTAAGCCTGCCCTTTGTGGTGACGGTATAGGTCAGATCCACAGGCTTATCCGTTGGCAGGGCCCCTACCTTTCCGGCGGTAAACTGTGCGTTCTGCTCCTTGAGGACAGTGGCTATATCCGTGGCGGTAAGATTAAGTTCCTTCAAACGGTCCGGTTTTATCCAGATCCTCATGGAATAATCCGCTACACCGAAGACCGATGCGTCTCCCACCCCCTCGACGCGCTTCAGTTCATCAATAATATTTATAGTGGCGTAATTATTCAGGTCAAGGATGCTGTAACTGTTGTCGGGCGATGAGATCTCCAGTAGTTCAAGGATCGATGATGCGCTTTTTCGAACGGATATCCCCTGGTTCTTGACCTCCTGGGGCATCTTGGACATCACCTGCTGAACCCTGTTGTTCACATTTATGGTTGCCTGTTCCGGATCGGTCCCTGTCTCAAAGGTGACGGTAAAGCTGACGTACCCTGAGCTTGAGCTTGAAGAGAGCATATACAGCATGCCGTCCACACCGTTGATCTGCTCCTCGATCGGCGCAGCAACGGTCTGCTGGAGCACCTCTGCTGAGGCGCCGGGGTAGGTGGCGGAGATCGTTACCGTGGGAGGGGTGATATCGGGATACTGGGCCACTGCGAGGTTATACAACGCCACAAGCCCTGCGATGGTTATTATCATGGAAATAACCGTGGCAAATATGGGTCTGTCGATAAAAAAACGTGATATCATGACGTGGGCCTCCCTCTCTTACTTGGCAGAGGTAGGCGCTGCAGAGCCCGCAGGCGCAACAGTCGCGCCCGACGTCTCAGACGCCGCCGTTGTTGATGATGTCCCCTCTGCCGGCACTGTCTTTACCTGGCTGCCCGGTTGTATCTTAAGGGTGCCGTCGACTATTACGACGTCTCCCTTTGAAAGGCCGCTTTTAATAATCCAGTTTTTGCCGCTCCAGTCGCCCACTTCAACTGCCCTCTGCTCCACCTTGCTCTCGGCGTTTACAACATATACATAATGCCCGGCCTGACTCTGCTGCACCGACTTCTGGGGTACAAGGATGGTATCTGGACGCACTGCCCCTTTCATGGTGACACGGACAAACTGATTGGGGAGGAGGATGGAGTCAGGATTGGAAAATTCCGCCCTGCTCTGCATCGTTCCGGTCTGTGAATCTATCAGGGAATCCCTGTAATTCAGTTTTCCCATCTTGGGATATATGCTTCCGTCGGACAGGGTAAGCTCCACATTAAAGGTGCCTTCCTCAGGGACTATGATCTTCTTCTCGTCCATCTCCCTCTTCATGGTCAGGTATTCCGTATCCGAGGTACTGTAATTGACATAGATCGGGTCTATCTGAAGTATCTTTGTAAGGAGGCTGTCGGAGCCAGCAGATATGAGGCTGCCTTCATCCTTCATCGCCTTGCCGGTAATGCCCGATATGGGGGCCGTAATCCTGGTGTAATTAAGGTTGATCTGTGCCTGTTGAAGGGCGGCATTGGCGGCCTCAAGGGCTGCCTGGGCCTGTTCCTTGGAGGAGACGGCGTCGTCATATTCCTTCTGCGCTATCGCCTTTTCCGAGAGCAGGGGCTCAAGCCTCTTGATGTCGCGATCTGCCTTGTTCACAGAGGCCTGCTGTTGTGTGACCATTGCCTTTGCCTGATTGACGGCGGTCTGAAATGGGGTCGGGTCGATCTGAAACAGGAGGTCTCCCTTCTTCACCATGGCGCCTTCGACATATGACCTCTTTAAAAGTGTCCCGCTTACCTGTGCCCTGACCTCGACCTGTCTGTAGCTCTCGGTCTTGCCTGTTGTCTCTACGGTTACAGGCAGGGTTTCAGGGGCGACTGTAATGACGGACACCTCTGTCATCATCTGCATGCCCCCTTGCTGGGCTGCCTTGCCGGACTGTCCTGCCTGCTGTTTATCGCTCTTGCCGCAGCCTGAAAATGCCACGGCGGTCACAACAAATAGGACGAAAATAGATACACGGCCAAAGACCGGATAATAGTTCCTCACTGTCTTCATAACATTACTCCTCCGAGGTTGATGAATGCTTTAAATAATACTCCAGCACAGCTGATTTTGAATGCTTGGAAAAATCTCAATTTTTCAGATTCATTATTCTGAAAAAACCGCAGGTTGCACCGGATGGAATTTCACTTATACATCGGTATATCTATTAAAGCTATTAAGAAATATCAATAGAATTCATGTATCTAAACAATTTTCACACATTCCACACAATCCGTGAATAATATTGTTTTATCCTGAAAATGTTTTCCGTTGACTTTAAAAGCCCGGTTTACTACGCTTATCGGCGCATTTATCAATATTCCGCACAATATTTTAACCATCTTTGCAAACCCATAACTATCCTGCTTCTCGGGGATACAAAAAACTTGAACCCAGTAGCCTTGTTTTAAGGATCACCAGTTAACCATCAGCCTAATCGTCTTAGATTTATTTTTTAAATTTTTTCCTCCAGATTAAATTTATTTATGAAAGACTCAATTTCCGGATATTTTAGATATTGGGGCAAGGCAGATCCGAATTACACCGGCGAACCAAAATGGCATCCGCTAGTCTACCATTGCCTCGATGTGGCTGCATGCACTCAAATGCTATTGCTGAAACGATCTGATTTCTTAAAGAAACTTACACACCTCTCAGATTTTACAGACAACCAAATTATGG
>Ga0153915_10000549_pt1 | contig 34880 bp, 28 predicted proteins | sample Opewatmetagenome_2_FD_107003 | JGI IMG/M metagenome (GOLD analysis project Ga0153915, IMG submission 107003) | Freshwater wetland microbial communities from Ohio, USA - Open water 3 Core 3 Depth 3 metaG | ecosystem: Environmental > Aquatic > Freshwater > Wetlands | place: USA: Ohio, Lake Erie... | reverse complement strand
TTAAAGTTCAACTTTCGTTTGCTTTGACACCCGGTCTGAATGATGCTGACACCCGGTCTCCGAAACAACTTGTCAAGAATAAATTATTAATACATCTCTCAAAGATAGAATAAATGTATTGTAATGTAACAATAGTTCGGTAAAAATGACAAAAACGTACAAACAAACAGAACCGCGCTGGGAAACTGTACAAGAATGCTGCACAAAAAATCCAACTCACCGGAGGAAAAGCTTCCACCACCGTTCCAGCCATCATTGATACCGGCGACTGTCATTTTATGGTTCGGCTCACCGATAATACAGGCTGGCAGGCATTGCAATTGTACGTCGATTGATTTATCTTTGTGCTTTTCTGATCTGCTATGAATACCATGCAATTTTTTTACGGCATCACTATCGGGTTGGCATCGTTTCTGATCATCGGATTGTACCATCCATTTTGAGCCTTTCAGATTGAATAAAATTATCAGAGAACTATGTATTTATAATAAACCAATAGTATGAAACGAGCTGTTTACCTTACACTTTTATGCCTGTTGTTTGCTTATGGTGCCAATGATGCCAGAGCAGAAAAAAAAACAACTGAAACCAAAGATGCCATCGGATCGGTGGTTGTCACCTATGACTTGCATCGTATTCAAACCCATGGTACCAACCAGGTAGCCATTTGGGTGGAAGATGCCTCCGGCAAGTTCATCAATACACTGTTTGTCACACGATTCACATCTAAAGGCGGGTATATAAGGCGTCCTTCTTCCCTGAAAAAGTGGGTGGAAAAGTCGGACTGGAAAAATGCCACACGGGAAGAAATAGACGGGTTAAGTTCAGCTACTCCGGCTGCAGGATCACAGAAAGTTGTCTGGAACGGCAAAGATAAAAATGGCAAAACAATCAAAGCCGGTAAATACGTCATTTGTATGGAAGGAAATCTACGATCAGGCAAAATGATGTATGCCAAAGCCGAAGTAATGATGGGCGGTAAGATACAGAAATCAAAGGCTGAAACAACCTTTGAACCAGAAGATGGCAAATCGGAACCTCTTTTTGAAAATGTGGTGGTTGAATACGTGCCTTGATGTTTTTTTGATAAACAATAGATGCATAATACTCATGGAACAGATTCTGATAAAACTGGCTGAAGCTGTTGAATATGGCAAAGTTGACAAAAAATCACCTTATCCGCCACAGCTTCGCGATCAGGATGGAGCATTGGAATTAACGGTACAAGCACTTGATTCAGGTGTAAGTCCCGGGCTGATTCTCGAAGAGGCTTTAATACCAGCCATGTCAAGGGTAGGAACCAAATTTTCCGAAAACAAAATTTTCGTACCACAGATGCTGATGTCTGCCAAGGCTATGGGAGCTTCCATGACCGGACTCAAGCCATTTTTTGTGTCGGGTGACATCAAAACAAAAGGAACTTTTATCATCGGAACCGTGAAAGGCGATTTGCATGATATTGGAAAGAATTTGGTTTCCATGATGATAGAAGGAGGAGGGTGGACTATCGTTGACCTGGGTGTGGATGTCGGGACAGATCGGTTTCTTGAAACGTTGGATGCTCACCCGGGTGCCTATATTGGATTGTCTGCTTTACTGACGACGACCATGGCTAATATGGAAGAAACCGTACACCGCATTAAGGAAAAAAGCCCTGAAACTATTGTCCTGATTGGAGGAGCCCCCGTTAATCAAGCCTTTTGTCAACGGATTGGAGCTGATTTCTACGCGCCCGATCCCCAGGGAGCTGTAGATTATTTAAGCAGGAAAGCTTCTTGAAAGTAAAGGCTTTGAACAAACATCAACGGTGGAAATGAGGTAAGTCGTTTCTGCCGTTTTTAATTTATGGATTGTTTCAGAGCAATGATGCGGTTGTATGACTGGCGGATACGTTCTTTGCTGATCAGCCCCTGATCGACCAAATTGTGAATGATGTCAATAACCTGAGGTACAATATCCGGATTGTACGTGTCAATATTGTTGGAAAAGACAAGTATATCACATCCGGCATTGATAGCCAGCCTGATGGCCTCCGTCAATCCGTATACCTCTGTTATAGCTTTCATTTCCATGGCATCCGATATAATGACCCCGTTAAAACCCAGTCGCTCCCGCAGGATGCCTGTCAGGATAGTATAAGAGAGGGTGGCGGGATATACCGAATCCAGGTGTTGATTAAAGACATGTGCGCTCATAATCATATTACAACGATTGGCTTGTATCAATTGACGGTAAGGCGTCAGCTCCGTTTCAGACCAGGTATCGGTTACATCGGTTAATCCCAGGTGAGAATCAGCCGTGGCGCTTCCATGGCCCGGAAAATGTTTGCAACAACTTAAAATGTTACGATTTGTATGTTCTGTCATGAAAATGCCTGCATGGAATACGACCGTGTCGGGATTGGCAGAAAAACTACGTCCAAGAGCTCCAATGGCCGGGCTTGCCGGATTGACGTTCAGATCAACCACGGGTGCAAAATTCAGATTGATACCCATATTTTGAAGGGTTGTGGCAATGCTGGCGGCGTAATACCGGGTAGTATCTTCATTATTGAGTGTGCCGAGATACTGTGCCCTGACAGTCACCGGGAAACCGTATGAAGCCTTGAGTCTGTCAACTACACCGCCCTCTTGATCAATGGCGATAAACAATTTTCCAGTTGAACAGGCTTTCAGGTCAGTAACCAGTTGCCGTACCTGTGTCGGTGACAGTATATTTCTAGGCCTGGACTGGGTGGGCCCATCTTTCTCATACAAGATGACACCTCCAAGATCATACTCTTCAATATCTCTGACAATGTGATTTGTATCATTCAGAACTGTCCCTCTGAATCCAACCAGTAGCATTTGAGCTATTTGTTCATCTAGTTCTGGTTCCTCCTCTGATTCAGGCTGACAAGCGGTAAAAAAGAAAAGCAAGGCTGAAAGAAAGAGTATGCAGCACCTTAGTAAGAAATGCATTTTTTTTAATAGTTAATCGGAGATGTCTATCATAAAATCATCAAAAGTATTAAATTTTAGTAAAATAACAAGAAATAGCACTAACTTTGAGCGCTTATTTATCCAATGCTCCCTGTTATATGAACAAATCCAATGCTTGCGTAAGCGATGCGTTATTGCCGACAGAGATCGTACTTGCTCCTGAATGGTGGAATAAAACCGAGCACATCGTTTTTGACCGTGATTTCTTTTTTCACCCACTGAAGCGTGTCGAAGAGGAGCGGCACATGGAAAAGGTATTGTATGACAGATGGGGACAGTATGGTCTTGGTCAGGACAAGGATCAGTTACGTCCCGAAGTGGGTGCTGTACATCTGGCTGCAGGCTTCCTGCTTTCGGAGATGTTGGGGTGCCGCGTGAATTATTCAGAAAATCACCCGCCTCAGGTTATATGCGCAAAACAGGATTTGGAGGAAATCAATCCTGAAAAAACACGTCACACAGAAGCCTTCATGCAGCTGTCTGGTTTGATGGATGCTTTAAAACAGCGTTTTGGGTATCTTACAGGTGATGTTAACTGGGGCGGTATACTCAATATTGCATTAGATGTACGTGGGGAAACAATCTTTACCGATATGATGCTGACGCCGGAAAGTGCAAACGCCTATTTCTATAAAATCTCAGCAATCATAGAACAATTCACTACGTATATACAGGCTGAGACTGGTACAACATCCATTTCCGTCAACCGTGGCGTGCGTCATATCAAGCGTCCGGTTTTATTACACTCGGAGTGTTCCCATACCATGATATCTGCCGAGGATTATGAGCGGTTTTTATTGCCTTTTGATCAGAGATGGAGTTTGAGAAAGTCCTTTGGTATTCATTATTGTGGTCCTGATCCACACCGTATGGCTGCCAGTTTTGCAAAAATCCCTCACCTGGATTATCTTGACTTGGGTTGGGGTGGAGATGTTAAAACGCTTCGCAGGCATTTGCCCACTACTTTTTTCAATTTACGGATAAGTCCGGTCGAGATAGCTCGACAGACCTGTGATGAAATTCGTGACACGATCATCCGTTTGGTAAAAGACTCCGGTAATCCATTCCTGACAGGGGTCTGTTGTATCAACATGGATGAGACTGTTTCTGATAATAAAATTTCGACTATATTTGAGACTGTGGAAGAATTAAAAAAAGAAATAGCCACACAGACTTCTGATAACTAATCGGTGTGATTATTAATACATCAAGTATATGAAATTATATTCCTCTGAACCAATGCATACAGCCGAACATATCCTGAATCAGACGATGATCCGGTTGTTTGGATGCAAACGATCCATAAATGCTCATATCGAGCGAAAAAAATCCAAATGTGACTATTTGTTGACGTCTGCACCGACCGAGGATCAAATCATGGAGATAGAGTATCGCGTAAATGAGATTATTAACCACCATTTGCCCATCACTGAAGAAGTTGTTTCGTTGGAAGAAGCCCGTACCATGGCGGATCTTAGCAAATTACCGGCTGGAACCGGATCAACCATCCGGATTATTCGAATTGGTGATTACGATACCTGTGCCTGTTCCGGACCTCATGTTACCAATACATCCGAGATAGGCCGCTTCACTATTCTTAGCCACGATTTTGAAAACGGAATCTGGCGTGTTCGATGGAAATTAAATGAAAAAAACAGTAATATATGAAACGAGCATGCCTGTACCAGGCACCCAAGCAGATGATAATCGGCATGCGGTGTTCCATTTGTCCTTAAACAAAAAAATAGTAGAAGATGAAAAAGAAACACTGGCTGTTATTGACATTAGGGATACAGGTTGCTTTATTTATGGCCTGTACAGAGAAAGATGAAACGCTGTCGTATTCTTGTGTGGATGCAGATGGTAACAGCTACAAAACCGTCGTTATCGGCAATCAGGTTTGGATGGCTGAAAATCTGAAAGCGACTCATTACCAGAGTGGTGCAGAAGCCTATCTGGCATCGGGCTCAACCATCTGGACGGATCAGCCCGTTGGCATGCGTTACTATACTCATAATAATTTGAACTATTTCAATACGTATGGCTATCTTTATAACTGGTATGTTATTCAGAATGATAATATAGCACCAGAAGGCTGGCGTATTCCAACAGAAGAGGATTGGCAGGTGCTGGAAAATTATTTGCGTGCCAATGGTTTTAGTTATGATCAATCAGATTCTTCAGATATGATTGCAAAAGCACTTGCAACAAAAACATATTGGAAAACATGTTCACTTGAAGGTGCTGTGGGTTGTAATCTGTCATTGAATAATGCTACTGGTTTTTCAGCTCTGCCGGGCGGTTACAGAACAGATCAGGGAACTTTCTATTATGAAAAAGAAGCTAGTTGTTTCTGGACAGCAACAAGAGATAGCGCTACCAATAAACCATACAGGAAAGTGCTGTATTATGACAGGGGAGAACTATTTACAGGTAGTCTTGACGTGAAAAGCGCTTGTTATATCCGTTGTGTAAGGGATGTCGAATAGGATAGCCCTGATTTTTCGTTTCAAAACGATGTTTTCAGTTCGCTGAAACCCACAAGCTGGTCATAACGTCCTCCCACAGGCCGGTAATAGACAAGGATTTGGTATTCATTCTCAGTCTGCCAATAAGAACCTTCGGTGATGAGCAATGATGGTTTTCCCCCTGATGTTGGCCTGTAGAGGTATTGGTAGTTATAGGAACCCTGTTTGAGGAACAGGGTTTTTTCATAGGCTTTATGTTCGAAATTATACAGTAATTTGCTGTTCGCATTCAGCCGGTTTTCCACCAGATCGCCATGAAGGTATAACCCGCCTTCCAGCATTGGTATTGCCGTCGGAAAAGAAAAATGTACAAGAAAATAATCCGACTCGGTTTCATCCGGTTCAAAGTCTGTATTGTGAATCAGATAGCGTCCGTTCTGGTCCTGATCATACACGTATCCCCCCAAACGGGCATTTTCTTCAAACAATTCGGCATTATAAAAAGGTTTGAAAAATGAAACCCTGTTGACGCCGATGCCTGAATGTTTGTAACTTGTTATTTCAAATCGTCTGTATTCGTTGCCGCCTTCGAAAATTAGCTCCTTGCAGTGCTCATAAATCAGGAGAGATGGATTGATGAGACTTGGCTCGATGGTTGTGACTTCATTATCAGTACGGCGGTTTTGACGGATAGACAGTCTGATTTCCGATTCCGGCTGCTGAAACATCCATCCTAGAGGATTAACCTCAATGCGTAATTGCTGATGTTGTTGTTCGAAATCAATATCGGTACTGGCGGTTACTGAAGCCTTAATACTGACCTTGTTTTCCAGCAACATGAAACAAGCTGTCAGCAATGTCTCTCCGGTACCATCTTTATCATATACTTCCAGTGCATAATTACCAGATACTTTAAGCTGTGCTCTTTCGTTTGGTATGGTAATACTATAGTGCGTGTATAAGGTAAGTGTATTGTTGGAACGTTCGTACGTTTCAATATCATTATCTGGAAAACCTTCCAGGTACTCCAGTTCATTCAGGTCAGAACGTTTCCAGTCTTTGTCACAATGTATGATCCGGTAAGCGTATCGTTTATAATCGTGTGACAGTTCATCAAACGAGATCAATAACTGGTCTTCTGAATTCATCAGTAAAACAGGAAATGCCATCCAGTCATTGACGGGATGGATGATAAGCGTACGAAGTTGATCGTGGTGACATCCCGTACTGTATGTTTGTGCCTGCAGGGGAATCTGCCATACAATAAGCAGTATCAGCAGTATATGGAAACGTTTCATCTGTTACTAATTTTTTCGTTCAGGGCCAGATGTAACGCATGCCGGATTATCATCTGCTTGGATGGCTGGGTACAGGTATGCTCGTTTCATCATAGACTTTTCGGAATGAGGTGATGCTCTTCAGCTGAATTGTATTCTATAACGGCAAACCTACACATTTATTTTGAAAATCAGTAGTTTTTGAAACAGGTTTGCCGGAAAAGGTCTGTAAAAAAGGAAGCCTCAATTACTTATTTAAGCTTATTATTAGAAATTAATGGCTAAATAATCGGATTCTATATTTAAATTGTTACTTATTTTATCGATATTTGTAACAAACAGTTTTTATTTTATTAAACATCTTTTTCATGATAACTGTCCGAAACCTTGAATTTTCTTATAAAAAAGGCGATAAAACCATTGATGACCTTACATTCCATGTGCCTCATGGCTCAATATATGGCTTTTTAGGAGCCAATGGCTCTGGAAAAACAACGACTATTCGTCTGATGCTTGGATTGTGTCGTGCTGAAAGTGGTGAAATAATGATTGGCGGTGAACAGATTAACCGTCAATCAGTCGAAGCTTTCAGAAAAATAGGCGCATTGATAGAAAATCCTTCGATCTACGGTCACCTTACAGGAAAGGAGAATCTTCAATTGCACACCCTCTATTATGGATTAGATAGAAGACAGATAATGAACGCTTTATCAATGGTTGGACTCAGATATGTGGCGGAAAAAAAAGCGGGTCGCTATTCGCTGGGAATGAAACAACGATTAGGCCTGGCATTATGCCTGTTGCATAATCCGTCATTATTAATCCTTGATGAGCCACTGAATGGTCTCGATCCTCAAGGCATAGCTGAAATAAGGGCACTGTTGCTGCAGATGCAACGTGAAGAAGGAAAGACTATCTTTATTTCCAGCCATCTGCTGAGTGAAATAGAAAATACGTGTGATGCCATTTGCATCATCGATAAAGGAAAAATGTTGTTTTCAGGAAAGATTGAAGCATTGCGTGATTCGGTCATCAGAAAGCGTGTCTATAAAATCACCAGTGATCGTCCGGAAGAAGCCATGCAGCTTATTCAACCCCTGGTTACTTCGAAAATAACAAAAGATGGGAACGGATGTTTGATATATATTGAAGATAAAGAGATCATACCGGATATTATAAGTCGGTTAACAGAAAAAAATATCCGGATTTACGAGGTTACCGGCATTGAAAATAACCTCGAAGAACTCTATCTGAAACTAACAAACAGGTTATAACATGCTGTATAAAACATTTCTGGCCGAACTGAAAAAGTCGCAACATACATTCGTTCCGTGGCTGACGTTATCGGGTTCGTTGTTGGTTCCCCTCGTGTGTTTTCTGATATATTGTTTTAAGTGGAAGTATTTCATACCTGAAACGGGAGTAAACAGTTGGGATGAATACACGCAAATGAGCCTTTCCTTTGCATCGGGAATGCTGTTTCCGTTCCTGGTCATCATTATGGTTGCCTTGAACATCAATCTTGAAAACAAGGCCAATAGCTGGAAAAGACTCTATGTCATGCCAGTTGGGAGAGACACGCTCTTCTGGGGTAAATTGTTGTTTTTATCGATGCAACTGTTGATTTGTTCGGTCTTTATGTTTTTTTGGATACTACTGACCGGTTTGTTTTTGGGAATAATGCATCCTGAGCTGCTTTTTCTTGAGTATTCACCGGATATTTTTAACCTTTTAATGCTGTCATTACGCTTTTTCATCAGTTTATTAGGAGTCCTTTCCATCCAGTATTTTCTGAGTCTTCTGTTAAACAACATTATTGTTCCCATCACAGCCGGAGTTATGCTCGTTATCGTCTCTTTGATGTTGGTCCAGGGTTGGGAGTACTCGGTTTACGATCCTTATGCTTTTCCACTATTGTTTTCCTGGAATAATAGCGGTAAGATGGTGCAAATTGCATGGTGGGGCCTGTTAAAAACGGAATGGTTGAGCATGCTGTATTATATTGTTTTCAGCATAATGGCTATGGTACTCTTTAAGCGAAAACCTGTCAGGTGAAAGTTGGCATGTATGTCGTTTATATCGATTAAACAAAACACAGGAATTCCTATTGGAAATCGGAGATTCCTCGCGGCAAGCCGCGAGGAGCTTCAATCAGTTTTTTTAAGGCAGCACGGTTGATTTTTCCACTCTTGGTATAGGGTAGTTGCTTCACTTGAATGATCCGTTTGGGTACTTGCCAGGCTGGAAGCGCTTCTCTCAGCTGCTTCTTATCAACCAGACGCTCTGAAACAAGCACAATAATCTCCCCGAATTTTTCATCGGAACAGGAAGAAACCGCAAAGGGGAAGGGCAGAACAGCACTCAGTTTTATTTCTAACGATTCGATCAGCACTTTTTTCCCTCCAGTGTTGATCATAGTATCTTTTCTGCCCAGTATACGAAAACGACCATCAGGAAGTATTTTAGCTAAATCATTTGTAATGACTTTTTTATCAGTAACCATGGGTGCATCGACAATGAGGCATCCTTCCCTGGAAAGAGACGTATTAACGGAAGGAAAGGGAGTATACCAGGTTGATGCATCTTTGCCATTAATCCTACGTATGGCAATATGAGAAAGTGTTTCCGCCATTCCGTAAGAAGCATGGATCTGATTAGTAAAAGACTGCAAGGCTTTTTCCAACCCTGGACTAACGGGTGAACCTCCAATCAGGATAATTGCTGTTTCTGAAAAACGGTTACTTTCTTCAGGAACCTGTAATGTGTTGTGTACCTGCATCGGAACCATTGAGATAAATCGGAAAGTTGTATTGATTGCTTTTAATGGATGTCCGTCAGGTTCGGTAACATACAGGTTTAGTCTACCGACCAATGCCCTGATGACCATCATTTTTCCTGCAATAAAATCAAGTGGCAAACATAGAAGGATGTTATCTCCTGGTTTTAGCTTGAAATAATCACAGGTTTGAGCAGCACTTTGTATCAGGTATTGTTTTTTAACCATCAAAACAGTAGGTTCACCGGTCGAGCCTGATGTCTGTATAGCTATGGCAGGAGATGCACTGAACCATTCCATCAAAAATTCATACAAGGATTCACAGATACCTTTCAATGAAGCAGGATGGCTTGTTATTGCTTTTTGCAAGGTTTCCCAATTATAGGTGATTCCTTCAAGCTGAAGGGTTTGCTTGTTGATGTCTGTTTCATATAATTGGCTGATTTCTTTCATTTTACTGAATTCCGAGAGCACATTCCCCGCTGCTTGCGGTGGGGTTAGCGAGCAAAACACAGGATTCCGTTCTATAATCGAAGATTCCTTGCAGCTTGCCGCGAGGAGCTTCAATGAATGCGCTGACAGGGCGTTTGCCGCTGTAGGATTGAACCAGAGTTGTTCTCCTTTACAGTAGAGAGGCGTTTCGATATTATTGGTGTATAATTGTCCCGTTCCTAATCCTTGATGAAGTGAATTATTGAACGTAGCGCACCATTGCGCAATCGCATTAAGACCAATATTCGATTCGAGGGCTGACGTCATCCACCAGCCAATTTTCATCGATTCGGCTAACTCAATCCATTCTCGGCAGCCTTGAAAGCCACCATGTAGCGTTGGTTTAAGTACCAGGTAGTGGGGATGGATGATTTCAAGCAACTGTTTTTTGTCTCTATAATCATGAATGCCAATTAGTTCTTCATCCAGTGCTATAGGTAAGGGGGTTACCTTGGTCAATGCAGCCATGTGTTGCCATTGACCAGCTTTTATAGGCTGTTCAATGGAGTGGATATTCAGTTCTGAGAGACATTTAAGCTTTTCAGGAGCTGTATCTGGCGTGAAAGCACCATTGGCATCAACTCTGAGTGTCAGTATTTCTGGCGAAAAATCTTTTCTGATGTTTTTCAGCAACTTAAGCTCTTTTTCAAAATCCAATGAACCGATTTTTAGCTTGATACACCGAAACCCCAGAGCTGTTTTTTCCTCAATTTGTCGAACCATCTCTTCGTAAGAACCCATCCAGATCAAACCGTTGATAGGAATGTAAGACTTTCCTTTTGAGAAAGGCGTTTGAAAAAGAGCAAAGTCACCCTGTTCGTAATTTTTAAGAGCTGTTTCAAGACCAAAAAGGATGGAGGGGTATTTGCGAATGGCATTAAAATTCACTTTTCCAGAGTCTTCGCATTTTTTGCAAAAAGAGCGTAGTATTTCTTCAAATTCAGGTATATCATCACAACTCAAGCCTGGTAATGGTGCGCATTCACCAATACCAAACCGCGTTGGATCCTCCTGTGAGTACAAACAAATATACCATACAGTATGATCCTTAAGAACGCCACGTGATGTCCCTAAGGGTTTCTTAACGTGTAGCGTATATTGTTCTATGCTGATTTTGAACGTTTTACGCAAGACGATGTGGATTAGGGGAATTTCGGGAACTTTTTATAATCAGGTTTTCGTTTTTCTAAAAAAGCCTTTTTACCTTCCTGGGCTTCTTCGGTCAGGTAATAAAGTAACGTCGCATTACCGGCAAGTTCCTGAAGACCAGCCTGACCATCCAGTTCGGCATTGAGTCCAAGCTTGATCATGCGGAGGGCCATAGGGCTATGTTGCATCATTGTTTGAGCCCATTCAACCGTTTCGTCTTCCAATCGTTCATAGGATACAACCTTGTTGACTAAGCCCATTTCAAGAGCCTCCCTGGCTGAATATTGACGGCATAGAAACCAAATTTCCCTGGCTTTTTTTTGTCCGACTATACGTGCCAGATAGGAAGAACCGAATCCAGCATCAAAGCTTCCGACTTTTGGTCCTGTTTGTCCGAAAATGGCATTTTCTGAGGCGATTGTCAGATCACAAATAACATGTAATACATGACCACCTCCGATGGCGTATCCATTCACCATTGCAATAACAGGTTTCGGCATTGATCGGATTTGCCTCTGTACATCCAGGATGTTCAGTCTGGGAATACCGTCTTTTCCGATGTATCCGCCTTTTCCTTTTACGTTCTGATCTCCTCCTGAACAAAAAGCTTTATCACCAGCACCAGTCAGTACGATAACACCAATGGATTGGTTTTCTCTGCATAGGTGTAAAGCATCACTGATTTCCATAGAGGTAGTTGGCGTGAAGGCATTTCGGTATCGCGGACGGTTAATGGTGATACGGGCAATCCCTTCAAACTCATCGAACAGGATTTCTTCATATTCCCTGATGGTGTTCCAGATTCTTTTTGACATCATGATTATCGTTGTTTGATAGATGAATGATAGGCAATTTCAGCAGATTTGTTGGCTTCAATAGTCGTAAATACTTCTAGGACGATGGATTCTTTTGTGCCGGAATGTACAAAGGTTTCAAGCCCCTCTTCCAAAGATACTTCATCGTATGCTTGCAGGTAGTTCATGCCGGCGGCTTTTACCCAGGCTTCGGTTTTCTTATCGTGTTTGGCTGCAACATATTGTTGCAGACTATCGGATTGCTCCAGATCGTTCAGTAAATGAAATATGCCGCCACCGCCGTTGTTGATGACCAGAATACGTAAATTGGATACAGGGTAATTGCTCCAGAGCCCGCCAAGGTCATGGAAAAAACTCAGGTCTCCAGTCAAGAGAAAGGTGAGTCCTTTATTCACAAGGGCATACCCTATGGCTGTAGATAGTAATCCTTCAATTCCATTTGTTCCTCTGTTGCAAAAGATTTCAGATGCTGTTGGTAAAGAAAATAACTGAATGTTGCGGACGGGAGAACTATTACCTACGATCAGGGATGAATGGGAAGGCAATTTCCTTAGAAAAGCACCTGTTACTGATATATCAGAAAAAGGTATGGTATTGTCCGGTTGATCAATTGATGCAGAAGCCTTTTCCCAATGTGTTGTATATGGCCGTTCGGTTTCTGGTTCAATCGCGGCAAAAAGTCTGTTCAGAAAATGCACAGGGTTGGCTTCCACCAGGTTCGTAACGGATTGGTATGTGTCTGCCATAGTTAAGGATGCAGCTATTTGCCAGTGAAAGGCCGGATGATGTTCTCTGAACCATTTTTTCAACTGTTTCGATACGATGTGCCCACCTAGTGTAATCAACAAATCTGGTTCGAAAGGAGTCCTATCAGCAGGCATTGCGTTTTTTATCAGGACGTCAAAATTACTGATAAAAGAAGGAGCTGTCTGATTGGACAGATGTTCGCACAAAACAACACAATCCGTGTGGTTTGTCAATAATTCCAGGATTCTTGTCAGCGACTCATCCTTACCTTGTTGTCCCACCAGGATTATTCGTTTTCGGGATGCTTTCCAGGTGTTGATGAAGTCATCTATACAAACAGGTGCATCAGATGAAACGGAACGAATACAGCGGACATTGGGCAATTTTTCAGTATAAAAATCAAAGAGCGGTTCCGAAATGGGTACGTTGATCAATACAGGGCCAGCATCACCATGAACACCGGCAATAAGTGCTTCATTAATCAGGCGGTTGCAATACCAATGGCTTTCATTGTCGATGATCTCTGGCAAATGGACGGTTTTTTTCAGGATGGATTGCAACAAATTGGTTTGCGGGATGGTCTGACCATCCATTTGTTCAATCCATGCAGAAGATCGGTCGGCAGAAATAACGATAAGAGGTAGTTTTTGGTAAAATGTTTCAGCAATAGCTGGTCCATAATTCAACAAAGCAGAACCAGACGTACAACAAACGACCACCGGACGCCGGATCTGGTAAATCAGTCCGATAGCAAAATACCCTGCACTTCGTTCATCAACAACAGACCAGCAGATAAAATCAGGATCAGTGGTAAAACTCTGAATCAATGGGGCATTTCTTGAACCTGGCGAAAGAACCACGTGAGTTATACCATGGGCTTTTAGTAAAGCCACGGTTTCAAGGACATTCTTTTTGGAAGAGTACATGATAATTTGATTTATACCGTCTTGTTAATCAAATTAACGAAAGCATTGTCTGCAATTTTGCGTTTGTTTCCTTGCATTCCGTCTTGTAGTCGGAAACAGAGAGTAAACCACCACCAGCAAATAACGTTAGATTCTTATCATCGATTCTCATACAACGCAGGTTTACATACAAAACAGTTTCACCTTTTTCAGACAAAAAACCGATGAAACCGCTATAATAACTTCTGTCATATCCTTCATAATTGATAATCAGCTGTAAAGCTTGATTTTTTGGATAACCGCAAACAGCCGGGGTAGGGTGTAATTGTTCCAGCAAATCACCTATGGGATAGTGATCTTTTGTCTGAAAACAAAAATCAGTTTTCAAATGCATTAATCGACCGGCTTTAACAGGTTCCGCTTTTGATTTCATATAGGCCAGATTCCGTGCATTAAGAATTTCTTCTATGTATACAGAAACAACTTTTTGTTCAGTTATGTTTTTATCATCCCAATCCTTTTCGATGGTAGATGTCTTTTTTGACATTGTGCCAGCGAGGGCAACTGTTTGCCAGTTTGTATCGTTACCAGATAACAGTAATTCAGGTGAACTGCCAATCCACGTGCCGGAAACCGGATTGTTGCAAAGATAGATAAAAGCTTCAGGATAAGCCTCACACGCTGCGCTGAACGTTTTTCCAGCTGAAAAATGAAGGGGTTTATCCAATGTCAGGGCTCTTGAAAGAACGACTTTCTGACAACTTCCTGTATGCAACTCTGTTATAATTTTATTAAAAGCTGCATAATAGGTGTCCTCGGTTGAATCCAGTTTATGCTTTTTTGGTGGAGTAGTTGGTTGAAAATGTTCCGTAGTATTATATACGGTAGCTATATAATTGAAAATCACAGTTTCTCCAGACATCAAAGTGGGACTCCTCAACAGTATTACGGGATGATAGCTATCCGGGATAAATGGGACCATAATAAAGCCTTCTTTCCCATTTAATTGACGGATATCCGTATAACACTCAATATCAGTATGTTGAAAAACCGCCAATTCGAGCTGACCATACGGACGTCTGAACAGAAAAAAACAGGCACCCTGGTCAATCAGGTTATCAAAAAAAGCATAATCATGCTTATCAGTGGTATCCATCTCCATAAATCAAGACTGCAAAGGTATAAAAAACAACCGTTATTCAGTCTATCGGATTGAACCGTTCGTCACAATACCGTTTTTAAAAATAGGATCGTATGGTTCATGGCCACATCTATCCACGGATGAAAAAACCAGAATGAATGTGGCGTATTTTCTATCAGATGTTCTTCAACGTATATGCCATGACTTTGCAACTTGCCGATCATATCAGCCTGTCCGGCATGAAATCGTGGCTGAGCACTATTGATGAACAACATTGGAGCGCTTTTTGCGTTGACATGAGTCAGTGCGGATGCCTCTGACCAGCGATTTGGATTATCTTTTGAAGAAACACCAAGCCATTGGGTGGCGGCAGATGGTTTGCCAGGTTTATCGGCACCTTCACTGGATTCCGGATGGATAAAGGCTAACACTCCGTCAAAATCAATGACAGCTTGTACTTCGTCCGATTGTTGTTTGTATGACCTTGTTTGAAATGGAGCCTTCTTGCTATTGATAGATCCGATCAGTGCAGCCATCTGACCACCCGAAGAACAACCCATGAGTGCAACTTTTTCCGGATTCAGCGCATATTGATCAGCATGTGCCCTTATCCAGCGGATAGCCGTTTTCACATCCTGAATGGCAGCAGGGTATGGCGCTTCCATGGAAAGGCGATACTCCACACAAACCGCAGCGTATCCGTTTTTTGCCAGGATACCAGCCATATAATGGTTCATGTTTTTATTGCCAGATCGCCAGCCTCCTCCATGTATCATAACAACGAGAGGATATACTTTTTTTTGTTTGAGATTTGGTTGGAAAATGTCCAGATGAAGTGCGCGTGTACCAATTGTTTCGTATACAATGTTTTCAAGTATGATGAAACTGTCCGTTTGTTCTGGTTCGGCTATTTTTATAAAAGGATAGTACTTTAGTTGCTTTTTGAACTCACTCTGAATCGTGTATGACGTATCAACAGGTATATCGGGGTGAACCTTCTTATGTTGAGCAGTCATATTAATTACCAATGATAACATCAATAATAAAAGGAACGATTGTTTCATCTTCGAAAGGTCTAATTAGTGGATTTTTTTCTGACAAAAGTACGGATCGTATTTTGTAAATCATACGTAATAGTTGGTGTTTTTTATGAAACGAGCATGCCTGTACCAGGCACCCAAGCAGATGATAATCGGCATGCGGCGTTCCATCTGGCCTTAAACAAAAAATAGTATCAGATGAAAAGAATCTTGGTTATTAGTCAAATAAAGCATCAGATAATCAATCTATACAGCGGTATCTGTAACTGTATACATAGTTTTTATCCTCCTTAAACTATTAATTAGAATGATTTCACTACATTTGCTGAAAGAAAACTAGGATTATTAGTGTGGAAAACCTTGATATACTTTTTCGAGATATTTTTAATAAATTGATGAAAAAGTCCCTGAAAAACAGGGGTATAGTATTGTTCGTCGATTTGTGTATCTGTGCGGCCGGTTTTTTTTGTTCCCTATGGGTTCAGACTGCCACATCAATCTTGCCTCTGCCTGCAGACAAACAAATTATTTTAGGTATTTTATTTTTACTGTTTAGTCTGTCGTCCTTTGTCTTGTTTAAGTCTTTTCAGGGATTGATCCGGCATTCAAATTTCAGAGATATCTGGCGGATTTTCATCTCTCTTTTTATAGCCTGTTTGGCTTTATTTATTTCTATGAGACTATTTGCCATACCTAAAGGTCCAGCCAATTTTTTTGTATTGAATGTTTTCTTGTTCTGTTTTTTTATTATCCTTTCTTTCAGGCTTGTAATTGTATTTGTATACAATCGAATAAGGAGTACTTCTGCCGGAAAACGTAAGAAAACGTTAGTTTATGGCATAGGGCCTCATAGTCTGTCTCTTGCAAACTGGATTAATCATAGTTCCCACAGTCAGAAAATTATTCAAGGTTTCATCACGCGCGATAAGAATGCCAGAAAGACACGTATTCAGGATCTGCCCGTCTTTCACTTAAATGGTGATAACCTGGATTGGTTTTTTAGCAAATATGAAGTGACCACCATTTTATTTCCTAGTTATCAAAGTGTCCGAAACGAGAGGGATTTCATAACGAAATGTACTGACATGGGACTTTCAGTATTGGTTTCTCCACCCCTGGAAGGCATAGAGACATCAAAAGTAACCAGAATTCAGATGAAGCCTATTCAGTTGGAAGACATACTTGGCAGAGAGGAAATTACGATTGACCTGAACAAGATTGCAAATCAATCAAAAGATAAGACCATCCTGATTACTGGTGCGGCCGGTTCTTTTGGTAGTGGGCTGGTACGACAACTGGCTAATTTCAAACCCAAATTGCTTTTGTTATTTGATATGGCTGAAACGCCACTTCATAATCTCCAGCTTGAACTTCAAAAAAACTTCCCCGGGATTCCGATTGAACCGATCATTGGTGATGTAAGAAGTAAATCACGTCTTGAAAGTGTGTTCAGTAAATACAAACCAACCATTGTCTATCATGCTGCTTCTTACAATCATGTACAGCTAATGGAAGAGAACCCTTGTGAGGCAGTCCTTGTCAATGTGTTGGGTACCAAAAAAATCTGTGATGTATCCATAAAATATGGCGTGGAAAGTTTTATTATGATTTCCACAGATAAAGCCGTCAATCCTGCAAATGTAATGGGGGCAACGAGACGATTGGCTGAGCTGTATATCCAATCTGCAGCAAAAAAACAGGATAACAACAATCCTATCCGGATGCTTATAATACGATTTGGCAATGTCCTGGGATCAACGGGTTCCGTAATACCGCAGTTCAGGAAGCAAATTGAGAATGGTGGCCCTGTTACTGTAACACATCCGGATGCGTATCGTTACTTCATGACCATACCTGAAGCTAGCAGATTGGTACTTGAAGCTGCATCTATTGGTAAGAACGGAGAAGTATATGTATTTGATATGGGAGATCCTGTCCGAATAGTCGAACTGGCACGAAAAATGATTGAATTAGCAGGATATACCCCCGACATAGATATCCCGATAGTCTATACCGGATTAAGAGCCGGTGAAAAACTCCATGAAGAGTTATTAAATGATAAAGAACATACCATTGCCACTGATAATGAGAATATTATGATTGTTAAGGAGGATCAGTATGAGTATGATTCAGTAGTTAAAATTGTTGATGATGTGGTAGCTCTATCTGAAAAAGTGCAAATTGATGAAACAATTCGTTTAATGAAGTCATTTATAACTGAATTCAAAAGTCAGAATTCTCGTTTTCAACGATTTGATTGATAAAACGATAGAAAAGTAATTACCATGGCTAAAATAGCATTGATTACAGGCATAACAGGACAGGATGGTGCCTACCTGGCCGAATATCTGATAAAGAAAGGATACGTAGTACATGGAATTAAACGGCGCTCTTCCATGTTCAATACGGATAGGATAGACCATCTTTATCAGGCCCCTTGGGTTGAAAACAGAAATATGATCCTGCATTACGGTGATCTTACCGATAGCATGAATCTGACACGTATCATTGGTGAGGTTAAACCGGATGAGATATATAACCTGGCTGCCATGAGTCATGTAAAGGTGAGTTTTGATACACCTGAGTATACAGCCAATGCAGATGGTCTTGGAACATTAAGGATTCTCGAAGCGGTTCGCCTGCTGGAACTCACAGGGAAAACGCGTATCTATCAGGCATCAACATCTGAACTGTATGGCCTTGCACAGGAAATCCCTCAAAAAGAGACAACGCCTTTTTACCCACGTAGCCCGTATGCGGTTGCAAAAATGTACGCATACTGGATTACGGTCAATTACCGTGAAGCGTATGGTATGCATGCCAGTAATGGTATATTGTTCAATCACGAATCTCCACTCCGAGGTGAGACATTTGTTACCCGTAAAGTGACCCGTGCAGTGTCTAGAATAGCTCTAGGCTTGCAAAGCACTGTCTATATGGGTAATCTTTCATCAAAACGTGACTGGGGGCATGCGAAAGATTATATTCGTGCCATGTACCTGATTCTGCAGCAGGACCAGCCTGATGATTATGTGATTGCCACAGGTGTCACTACTACCATACGTGATTTTATCTGTATGGCTTTTGAAGAAGTAGGTGCTTTACTTGAATTCAGAGGAACAGGCGTTGAAGAGAAAGGCTACCTGATCAGTGTCGATAAAAATCGTTTTGAAGAAATGGTTGGTATTGATTACTATGAGGCTTTTTTATCAAGAATAGGAGAGAAAATGGTTGGAGTTAATCCAGCCTATTTCAGACCGACAGAAGTTGACATTCTGATAGGTGATGCTACCAAAGCCCGTACCCGCTTGAATTGGACACCTCAATATGATTTAAAGGCATTATGCAACGATATGATGATTAGTGACATCAAGTTGATGAAAAAAGAAACATATCTTAAGGATGGTGGATATCGTATCATGAATTATTTTGAATAAAACATGGAGAAAAACGCAAAAATATACGTTGCTGGGCATCTTGGATTGGTTGGTTCTGCTATACTGAATAACTTACGTTCAAAAGGATATACCCATTTTTTACTTCGATCCATTGATGAACTTGATTTAACCGATCAAAGGGCTGTTGACGATTTTTTTCAGAAAGAAAGGCCGGAATATGTATTTTTAGCAGCAGCGCATGTTGGAGGTATAGTGGCCAATATGACCTATAGGGCTGATTTTATCTACATTAATCTGCAAATTCAAAATAATATTATCCATCATGCCTGGAAATATGGTGTAAAAAAGCTTTTGTTTTTAGGCAGTACGTGTATATATCCCTGTGAAGCACCTCAACCCATGCCTGAGGACTGTTTGCTGACCTCTCCTCTGGAATATACCAACGAACCTTATGCCATTGCGAAAATTGCCGGATTGAAATTGTGTGAAAGTTACAACATTCAATATGGCACCAATTTCATCGCTGTCATGCCGACCAATTTATATGGCCCAAATGACAATTTTAACCTGGAAAAGAGTCATGTCTTACCAGCCTTAATCCGTAAGGCTCATCTTGGCAAGTGCCTGATGTCTGGTGATATTGATGCTGTTCGCGAGGATTTTAATCGCTATCCTGTCGAAGGCATTGATGGAAAAGCGGATTGGAAAATCATACTGGAAAAACTTCAAAAATATGGTCTGTGTCCATCTCAGATAACTATATGGGGAACAGGAACACCTACGCGTGAATTTCTGTGGAGTGAGGAAATGGCTGATGCCTGTGTTTTTGTTATGGAGCAGGTCAATTTTTCAGACCTGAAAGGAAATGGTTCGGAAATCCGGAATTGCCACATAAATATTGGTACAGGCAAGGAGATAACGATTAAAGAGCTAGCTTATCTTGTCGCTATGATAGTAGGTTATGAAGGTACCCTTTATTTTGATGCCAGAAAACCAGATGGAACGTTGCGGAAGTTGACAGATCCTTCTAAACTGCATCAATTAGGTTGGCATCATAGGATAGATATTGAAGAGGGCATAGCCAGACTCTATGCCTGGTATTTAAATCATTAATTTTTTATCTTTGTCTCAACAAAAAATAGTATCAGATGAAACGAGCATACCTGTACCAGGCACCCAAGCAGATGGTAATCGGCATGCGGCGTTCCATCTGACCTTAAACGAAAAATATAGTAGAAGATGAAAGGAATCATACTTGCCGGAGGTAGTGCAACCCGGTTGTTTCCTCTTTCAAAAGCCATTTCAAAACAAATCATGCCGGTATATGATAAACCCATGATATACTATCCACTTTCCACTTTGATGTTGGCTGGTATTCGTGAGGTTCTTATTATTTCGACTCCGCGTGATCTGCCAATGTTTAAAGACTTGCTGGGTAGTGGGAAAGAGTTGGGTATGCAGTTTCAATACAGAGTACAACATGTACCGAATGGTTTGGCACAAGCATTCGTACTTGGTGCTGATTTTTTAAATGGTGAACCCGGGTGTTTAATTCTTGGCGATAATCTTTTTTATGGGCAGGGTTTTTCCACCATGCTAAAACGAGCCTCTGCCATTCAAAAAGGTGCTTGTATTTTTGGCTATTATGTAAAAGACCCTAGAGCCTATGGCGTAGTAGAGTTTGATCAGCAAGGTCATGTTCTTTCTTTGGAGGAAAAGCCTGCACTCCCCAAATCACATTATGCAGTGCCAGGGCTTTATTTTTATGATTCAACTGTAACTGATAAAGCAGCGGCGCTAAAGCCATCATCCAGAGGTGAATATGAAATAACTGACCTCAATAAGGTCTATCTGGAAGAACACAGCCTGGCTGTCGAATTATTTGGCCGCGGTTTTGCCTGGCTTGATACAGGCAATTGTGACAGTCTGTTGGAAGCTTCCAATTTTGTGGCAACCATTCAAAACAGACAGGGATTCTATGTTTCCTGTATTGAAGAGATTGCCTGGCGCAATGGATGGATTGATGACGCTCAATTTCTTTTGCTAGGAAAGAGACTTGAAAAAACGGCCTATGGTCAGTATTTACAGTCATTATGTGAGGTGTAGCCTTCGATTTTGAACAATAACTGAATGATGAAACGAGCATGCTTATACAAAACGTCCAAGAACCTTATAATTTGGGCATGCGGCGTTCCATCTGGCCTTAAACAAAAAAATAGTAGAAGATGAAAGAAAATAAAACCTATCTGGTTACCGGTGGCGCTGGTTTTATCGGAGCAAACTATATAAAATATATACTGTCGGCATTTCATGATGTTCGGATAATTGTATTGGATGCCTTAACATACGCAGGCAATCTTGGCACTATAGCCAGTGATGTGGATAACCAACATTGTTTGTTTGTAAAAGGAGATATTTGTGATCAATCGCTTGTCAATTCTCTGTTTGAAAAATACCCGATTGATGTGGTGGTTAATTTTGCAGCGGAAAGCCATGTTGACCGAAGTATTGTTAATCCAAGGCTTTTTCTTGAAACCAATATACTGGGTACACAAAATCTGATGGATATAGCCAGAAAATTTTGGGTGACAGGTAAGGATGAGCAGGGTTATCCTATGTGGAAGACAAACGTCCGCTATCATCAGGTATCCACCGATGAAGTATATGGTTCGTTGGAAGCTGATGGTTATTTTACAGAAACAACGCCTCTTGATCCTCGTAGCCCCTATTCTGCATCCAAAACAGCTGCAGATCTCATTGTGAGGGCCTATTCTGAAACCTATAAATTTCCAGCTACCATAACACGTTGCTCGAATAATTATGGTCCATATCATTTTCCGGAGAAACTGATTCCCCTGATTATTAAAAATATCCTTGAGGGTAAAAAACTGCCAGTATATGGAGATGGCAAAAACGTACGTGATTGGTTATATGTAGAAGATCACTGTAAAGCCATTGAAAAAGTGATTCGTCAAGGGAAAGCCGGAGAGATATATAATGTAGGAGGACACAACGAAAAACAAAATATTGAAATAGTAAAGCTCACCATTGATACCATCCGTCATTTGATGGAAACAGAACCAACGTACCGTAGTGTACTGAAAACAGGACTTTCCACTATCTCATATGATCTGATAACCTATGTACAGGATAGATTGGGACACGATATGCGTTATGCCATCGATCCTACCAAGATGAAAACGGAGCTTGGCTGGTTTCCCGAAACCAGCTTTGAAAAAGGTATTGTTAAAACTATCAGGTGGTATCTCGAAAACCAATCATGGGTAGATGAAGTAACTTCCGGAGATTATCAAACGTATTACGAACGCATGTATTCTAACCGTTAATATGCAATTTATTAAACAATCGATACGAGGTGTATGGGTGATTGAGCCCCGGGTTTATGCTGACCCCAGGGGCTATTTCATGGAAAGTTATAAAGAGGATGAATTCGAAAGCCATATAGGGAAAATCCATTTTATACAAGATAACGAATCCAAATCGACCTACGGTGTCTTGCGGGGTCTGCATGCTCAGGCAGGAGAAGCGGCACAGGCAAAGTTGGTTCGTGTCATCATTGGTTCTGTTTTGGACGTTGTTGTCGATTTACGCATTGGTTCAGAAACATACGGGAAATATGTGGCAGTTGAATTGTCAGAAACCAATAAACGACAGCTATTCATTCCCCGGGGCTTATATCATGGCTTCTTAGTACTTAGCCAAGAAGCTCTTTTTTCGTATAAAGTGGATAATACGTATCTTCCGGCTATGGAGGTGTCTTTAAATTTTGCTGATCCGGAAGTGTCCATCAAATGGCCTTTACCAGCAGAGAACATGATCCTTTCTGCTAAAGATAAATCGGCGCCCTTTTTAAGGGATGCTGTAAAGTTTTAGTAACCAGATGATTTATTATTATTATGTCGTTAGTGCATGGTCATGAAAGAGTCTGAATAATAAAAATGGTCTGATTTATGAATAAACGCGTATTTGTTTCTGGTTGCTATGATTTATTGCACAGCGGTCATGTAGCTTTTTTTAAAGAGGCAGCCTCATACGGTGATTTATACGTTGGTCTTGGTTCCGATACCACTGTTTCGGAGCTGAAAGGGAGAAGCACGGTCAATTCAGACCAGGAACGTTTATACATGGTCAAATCGATTCGTTATGTAACGGATGCCTGGATTAACAGTGGATCAGGTATTCTTGATTTTGAAGAAGATATTCGAAAGTTCATGCCTGATTTGTTTGTAGTTAACGAGGACGGCAATTCTCCGGCTAAAGAAAAGCTATGTTCAGAACTTGGAATTGATTATCTGATATTGAAGCGAATCCCAGAAGCAGGTTTGCCGGCTCGTTCTACCACATCACTGCGAAGCACCAATCAATGTCAATTACCATTTCGTCTTGATTTGGCAGGAACCTGGATAGATCAGCCTTATGTATCAAAGTTTGCACCAGGCTGGGCTATTACAATTTCGTTGGAACCAACTATCGAATTTATGGAACGATGTGGTATGTCAACATCCACTCGAAATGCCGCTCGAAAATTATGGCCTTATCAGCTACCTCTGGATCATCCTGAGAAATTGGCTGAAATGTTATTCCGTTTTGAAAACGAACCGGGACGATCTGAAATTTCAGGAGCACAAGACGCCATCGGTATCTGTTTGCCAGGTCTTAATCGCCATTATTATAACAACAAGTATTGGCCTGAGGCGATAATATCCTGTCACGAAGAAGATGTATTATGCTGGTTGGAGGAGCATCTTTGTATGATTTTGCTTTGGCCAAGAAAACAAGGTCTGAATGTACTTGAAGATACAAACATAGACAAACCTCATGTCGAAGCATTGGCAACTGCTGCAAACGATTGTTGGAATGCCATACTCCAAAAGGATCTTAAGGCATTTGCTTCGTCCTTTCTTGCTTCATTCAATGCCCAGGTTGCTATGTTTCCGGCAATGATGTCTCTTGAAATAGCTGATGTAATTAACCAATATAAAAATAAAGTTCTTGCCTGGAAGATGGCTGGAGCTGGTGGAGGAGGTTATCTGGCTTTTGTCTGTGAAAGACCCCTCGATAATTCCATTCGGATTAAGATACGTCGAAAGGGAATGTCGTAATCCAATTGTAAATATAAGGAGGTATATGAAGATTGCAGTAGTTGGAACGGGTTATGTTGGTCTGGTGACAGGCGCCTGCTTTGCAGAAAATGGAACGGTAGTCACTTGTGTTGATATCGATGTCAACAAAATTGAAAACCTGAAAAAAGGGATATTGCCCATTTATGAACCAGGTCTTGAAGAAATGGTGTTAAGAAATGTTCAGGCTGGCAGGTTACTGTTTTCAACAGATCTGACAGAAGCACTTAAAGATCAGGTACAAATTGTATTTTGCGCAGTTGGAACACCTCAGGATGAAGATGGCAGTGCTGACTTGAAGTATGTCGAAACTGTTGCCAGAGCGGTGGGGCGCCATATGACAGACTACTTGTTGTTTGTGACCAAAAGTACGGTTCCCGTAGGTACAGCGAAATTCGTCCGAAAAGTCATTCAGGAGGAGTTGGATAAGCGAAATGCTTTAATTTTATTTGATGTGGCTTCCAATCCTGAATTCCTTAAGGAAGGTGCTGCTGTTAAGGATTTTATGGCTCCTGACAGGGTAATTGTAGGTATGGATTCCGACAAAGCCCAAGCTTTAATGACCAAATTATACCGCCCCTTCTTTCTGAATAATTTTCGTGTTATATTTATGGATATTGCTTCGGCTGAAATGACTAAATACGCTGCCAATGCCATGTTGGCTACACGTATTAGCTTCATGAATGATATAGCCAACCTGTGCGAGATTATCGGAGCCGATGTCAATATGGTAAGAAATGGCATTGGATCGGATCCACGGATTGGCAATAAATTCTTATATCCGGGAGTCGGTTATGGTGGCAGTTGCTTCCCCAAAGATGTAAAGGCATTGATTAAAACAGCTCAGACCAACGGATATGATATGCGCATCCTGAGAGCGGTAGAAGATATCAATAATGATCAGAAACAGGTACTCTATAAGAAGCTTGTCAACTATTTTGGTAATATGGACGAATTGAACGCGAAAAAAAGCCAGCCGAATCGTTTTACAGATGAAGCTTCATTCGTTTTGGCAGAAAAAAATCTTGCAGGTAAAACCATAGCAATCTGGGGCTTGGCGTTTAAACCAGAGACAGATGACATGCGTGAGGCCCCATCTCTGATACTGATAGATCGTTTATTGAAAGCCGGATGTAACGTTAAGGTTTATGACCCCATCGCCATGACAGAGACAAAGCGTAGAATCGGCCAAACCATCGAATATTCCAACGATATTTATGATGCCGTATTGGGTGCCGATGCCTTATTGTTGGTGACAGAATGGAAAGAATTCAGACTACCATCCTGGGCTGCTGTTAGAAAACTGATGAATCGACCGGTTATTTTTGATGGTCGTAATATTTATCAAGTTGAAGAGTTGAATGAGGCAGGTTTTGAATATTATTGCATTGGGAAAGGATAATGTTCCCGTTTAACCGAATAATTTTTTAATCAGATCAGGTCTGTTCAGTCGTTTGAGTCTGCGGATGATAGCCTCTCTGGTATCCCGTTCATACCAGAAGAAATAGTTACGCTGTGCCAACTTTTCTTCACGGGTTTTTGCCACAAAAACAGGCTTGAGAGAATATGGATGGATGCCTGTATAATAGATCTCAGTGGCGAGTGTCATAGGGGTAGGTGTAAAATCCTGTACTTGTTCTAACTTGAAATTCAGCGCACGGGTTTCTGCAGCCAGTTCAGCCATAGTTTCTTCTGTACATCCAGGATGAGATGAAATGAAATAGGGGATAAGTTGTTGTTTTCCACCAGGTTCCGTTTCCAGGCGGTTTTGTTCAATCTCATCAAATAATCGATTGAACTGTTTGAACCGGTTGAAATTCGGTTTTCGCATCAGAGACAACACGCTGTCACTCACATGTTCGGGCGCAACCTTCAGCCTCCCTGATACATGTTTATAAATAAGCTCCTTTAGATATTCTCGGCTATGGTTGTCTCTGATCACTTGCCCTGATTTTCCTGCCTTGTTTTTCAGGTTCTCCTGAACAATCAGATCATAGCGTATGCCACTTCCAATAAACGTTTTCCTGATTCCTGATACTGCATCTGCGGCACGATAGATATCCAGTAAAGGTTTGTGGTCGGTATTCAGATTCGGACAAATAACAGGGTGGATACAGGACGGTTTTTTACAGCTCTGACAAACAGAAAGGTCAATACCTTGCATCTGATACATATTGGCTGAAGGCCCTCCCAGATCGCTGATATAACCCTTAAAATCATCCATAGCTGTTAATGTCTTGATTTCTTTAAGAATGGATTCCTTGCTGCGATTAACGATGAATTTACCCTGATGAGCTGATATTGTACAAAAAGCACAACCGCCGAAACAACCCCTGTGAATGTTGACCGAAAACTTAATCATGTCATAAGCAGGAATCGGTTTTCCTTTATATTTTGGATGTGACATTCTGGTAAAAGGCAATTCATATATCTTATCCAACTCCTCGGTACTCATGGGCGGGTAGGGGGGATTGACAACAATCTCCTGTTTACCAATAGGTTGAATCAATGTACAAGCCTTCCATCTATTGGATTCTTCTTCAATATGTTTAAAGTTGGCAGCTTGCAATAACTTGTTTTTCAGGCAGTCTTCATGCGCATGCAAACGAATGATCTCTTTTTCAATATGGAGTCCGGATGTTGCGGATTCTGTTGTTTTTCGTAAATAAACCGTTTGTGGTATATTGGTCATGTCTGTAAAACGACTGCCCGTGACAAGCCGGTTACAAATTTCGGTCAATGGCTTTTCCCCCATACCATAAACCAACAGGTCGGCCCCGCTGTCAACCAGGATGGATGGCATGAGTTTATCTGACCAATAATCATAATGCGTCAATCTTCGTAGAGAGGCTTCAATTCCTCCAATCAACACAGGAACATCAGGATAGAGGCCTTTTAAAATGCGGGTATAGGTAATAGTTGTATAATCAGGTCTTGAACCAGCTTTACCGCCAGCAGTATAGGCGTCATCAGAACGAAGTCGTTTATTGGCTGTATAATGATTGACCATGGAATCCATGCATCCAGCTGTAATGGCAAAAAACAGGCGTGGCTTGCCCATTTTTGTAAAATCCCTATGGTCTCCCCGCCAGTCTGGCTGGGGCACAATAGCAACCTTCAGACCGAATGATTCCATCAATCGTCCGATAACAGCGGTGCCAAAGGCTGGATGATCCACATAGGCATCTCCGGAGAAAAGTATTACATCCACTTCGTTCCACCCTCTGATCTCCAACTCTTTTTTTGTGGTTGGAAGCCAGTCTGTCAGAAGCAGGTTCTTTGCCATATCATTCCGGTTATTCCAGTTCAACAACAGTGATACCAGCACCTCCAAACTGGACGTGTTCATCGTGATAATCCCTGACACTGCTAACGGTTCCCAGGTATTGTCTGATGAGCTGTCTCAAAGCTCCGGTACCGGTTCCATGCAGAATGCGTACTCGTGAAACGCCAGTCATTATAGCATCATCAATATAGTATATGACAGCTTGCAGGGCTTCATTACCCCGCATGCCCCGTACATCAATTTCCTGTTTGAACTGCAGTTTTTTTTCATGGATGTTTTCGCTGGTCCGACGTCCCAATGTCGTATATGGGCTATCTGTTTTTGTTTTTGCCACTGCTTGTTCGAGGCTGCCAATAGAAACAGTTGACTGTACCATCCCAAAAACCACTTTCGCTTTATCGTTTTTAAGCTGTATTATGGTACCCGTTGTTTGCTGACCTTTTATCCGGACGGTATCTTTCTCTTTAAAGACGATTCTTTCCGGTGGAATGGCTTTATTAATACCTGACCCATCTGTTTTCTGAACAGTGGATCCTGTTATGGATTTTAATTTCTTATTATCTTCTTTGTGCTTGATCTTATGAATTTTACGAGCTATTTTTTCATCCAATGCTTCATCTTTTGATTCGACGCCATTTTTAAAAATCTGTAGTTCCTGACGGAGCAGTTTGGTTTTTTCTTTTTCTGCCTGTGCTTCTTTAATACTACGTATAGTATGCTCAATTTTGGCGTTGGATTCATCAAAAATACGAGATGCCTCCAGCTTTGCTTTAGTGAGAATTTCTTTACGTTGTTGGCTTAGTTCCAACAGCTCTTTTTCCAGTTGTTCAGCCAGTTCCTCGCTTTTTTTCTCTTTCAGACGGATTTGCTGACGCTTACTTTCCCAGTAACGCTTATCACGTACAATATCCTGCAGGTATTTATCCATGTCTATGTAGTCTGAACCAACCTTATCGGAAGCATCTTTGATAACCTCTTCGGGTAAACCAATTTTACGGGCAATTTCAACAGCAAAGGAACTTCCTGGCCTTCCGATTTCCAGTATAAACAATGGTTGCATTTCGTGCCTGTCATATAGCATGGCTCCATTTATAACACCTTCATGATCATCAGCGTAATGTTTCAGATTACTGTAATGGGTCGTTATAACACCAAACGCTTTTTGTGTATTGAATCGATCCAGGCAAGCTTCAGCAATAGCTCCCCCAATTTTTGGCTCAGTACCAGTTCCGAATTCATCAATCAGCAATAACGTCTTTTCCTGACAATTTTTAAGGAAATACTTCATGTTCAAGAGATGAGAACTATAGGTGCTAAGGTCGTTCTCAATGGATTGCTCATCTCCGATATCAATAAAAATGCGTTCGAACCAGCCTGTTCTGGAACTATCATGAAGGGGTATCATCATACCGCATTGAAGCATATATTGCAATAGCCCGACCGTTTTAAGACAAACTGACTTGCCGCCGGCATTAGGGCCAGATATGATTAGTAACCGATGTTTGGATGTTAGCCCGACAGATAAGGGCACGACCTGCTTCTGTTGTTTGCGTAGTGACAAATGCAAAAGAGGATGTATGGCTTTTGCCCATTCCAAAAAAGGTCCGTCATCAAAGCGTGGCCTTATGGCTCCGATATCCAGCGAAAAGACCGCTTTTGCATTTAAAAAATCAATTTCAGCCAAAAGACTGTATGATTCACTCATAGCCATTGCTTCAGGCCTTATGGAATCGGTGAAGCGGGTTAATATACGTATAATTTCCCGCCGCTCTTCGTTTTCCAGTTCCCGGATTCTGTTGTTGGCTTCAACCAATTCCTCAGGCTCTATATAGACAGTCTTACCAGTAGCAGACTCGTCGTGCACGATCCCTTTGATTTTTCGTTTAAAAGCAGGAGACACAGGAATGACTAAACGACCGTCTCTCATGCTTGGAGTCGTATCTTTGTCAACGAAACCCTCATTCTGGGCTTGTTTCAGGATTTGTTGCAACCGACGGGAAAGACTGTTCATGGTAGTAGAAAGATCCCGTCTGATACCGGCCAGTTCAGGTGAAGCATTGTCTTTAATCGTACCAGTTATGCTTAAAATGGCATCAATCGCTTTTAACACACCTGGATATACTGGTGTTTCAGTTGCGAGTTTTGAAAGAGAAGGATACAAACCATCTTTTTCTTCTTTTGTAAAAAAATAAACCAGCTGATTGATGGAGGCCAAGGAACGTCTTAGGTTGAAGACTTCTGATTCATCAAGCCATATGCCTTCAATACGTGTTTTTTTTAGTGCAGGGCGTGCATCATAAAAATAACAATCAGGAAAAGATTCACTACTTGTCTTAATGTAGACAAACTCCTGACAACGGTTCAACAGTTCCTGAATCGTATCGTAATTGGTGGAAAAGATCATGTTGTCGACTTTCTCCATGCCTAAAGAACCCGAGCAGGCTGATTTTAGCAGTTGCCGGATTTGGTCGAAACCAATTTTCTGTTCAAAATGCGCGGGATAAATCATAATGCCTTATCTGTAAAGCCGCCCCTCCAGCGGTCATGAAGAGTACGAGTTATGTAGGCAAAGATAAGGATTAATAACTGAGCCGTCAAAACCCTCAGAAACATCGTCACAGGATAAACAGTCGAATAGGCAACAGCAGCAATAGTTATTTGATTTTTAGCGGCTTTCTTTTTGATTAGTTGAAAAAATGATGGATATTTGCTCAGGATAGCTGATTTTATCATCGTTTTTCAAAAAATACATTTTTCATGAATACATCTATCTTTCAAAAACTGGTGTTTTTATCGTTGATTTTAGTTGTTTCCGTTTCCTGCAAAACCAAGTCGGGGGAAATTCGGAAAACAATGGATTTATCGGGGGAATGGCAGTTTAAGATTGATTCTGTTGATGTTGGAATAAAGAACTCCTGGTATACTTCCAATTTTTCGGAATCCATCGTATTACCTGGTACAACAGATCTGGCACAAAAAGGATATACCACCGAAAAAGTAAATACTGGTCGGTTGAATAGGATACACTCTTATGAGGGTCCGGCATGGTACAGAAAAGAAGTTACTATTCCGGGAGACTGGGAGGGCAGACACATTCAATTGTTTTTGGAACGAACCAAGCCATCAATGGTATGGATTGACAACCATTTTATCGGAGAATCTAAACTACTATGTTCACCACAGAAATACAATTTATCCAACTATCTCATTCCTGGAAATCACACCATTACTATACGGATTGACAATGACCGTCAATTAACGCCTTATGGTAACGTGCATATTTACAGCGACGATACACAGACAAATTGGAACGGTGTCATAGGTAAAATTTGTCTTGAAGCATCATGCAATACCTATATTGAAGACATTCGGATTAAACCTGATTTTAAAGACAAAAAAATGCTGGTCAGGGTTCATGTGAAAAATGCACCTGAAACAGGCAAGTTTGATGTCAGGCTAGCACTTGTTAAAAAACTCGGAGAATTGAAAGTGCGTGTGATGCCAGTGAGTTATCAGGTCGAATCAGACTCTGTTTTTACCTTGAAATATGATATGAGTGGTAACTCGCAGCTGTGGGACGATTTCAGACAACCCTTGTTTCAACTTACCGTCACAATCGAAAACGAAGAATTGAATATCCTTGATGACAAGACTGTTTCCTTTGGTCTGAGGGACTTCTCTGTAAAAGGGACTCAATTTGCTATCAATGGGAGGATTATATTTCTTAGAGGTAAAAATGATGCCTGCGTTTTTCCGTTAACGGGTCATGCACCGATGGATATGGAGAGCTGGACAACTGTTTTCAACATTGCCAGAGCATGGGGTATCAATCATTATCGGTTTCATTCCTGGTGCCCTCCCGAAGCTGCCTTTGATGCAGCAGACAAGCTTGGTATGTATCTGCAGGTCGAACTACCATTCTGGGGACAACTGATGCCTGGCCCTGTATATGATCAGTTGAAAGCAGAAGGTTTGGCTATACTGAAAGCATACGCCAATCACCCGTCGTTTGTCTTATTCTCAATGGGCAATGAACTTAGCGGAGATCTTACATCAGCGACAAAACTCATGACTGAACTGAAAAAGGCCGACGACAGACCATTATATTCTGAAGGAACAAATGCGAACATAGGATATACAAGCTCTCCGGAAGGAGCCGATTTTCATGTGGCAGCACGTACACCTTCAGCTGGAGATAATCCCCTAACTCATGCACGGCTTTCCCAGGCATTCGCTGATTCCAGAGATGGAGGCCTTCTCAATAGTATCTATCCATCGACCAATTATCGTTTTTCGTTGCCCGTTGCCGCGGGCAATGTCCCACTTATAGGTCACGAAGTGGGCCAGTATCAGGTATTTCCCGATTTTAAGGAGATTGATAAATATACGGGAGTAGTTAAAGCTTACAATCTGGTTTTCTTTAAAAACAAGCTACAAAAAGCCGGTATGCTTGATCAGAATATGGATTTTCATCGCGCATCCGGTGCTTTGGCGGCTTTGTGTTATCGTGCTGAAATAGAAACGGCCTTAAAAACAGAAGGAATGGCAGGGTTTCAGTTGCTTGATTTGCAGGATTATCCTGGTCAGGGAACAGCCCTTGTTGGTATGCTTGACGCGTTTATGGATAGCAAAGGCATTATTGAACCTGAGCAATGGCGACAATTCACCAATGATGTAGTCCCTATGCTTTCGTTTGAACGGTATTGCTGGAGTAACAATGAGCGGTTTTCTGCCATTGCTGAAGTATCAAATTACTCAAAAGGAGTTATTCTTGCCCCACTTAAATGGACGCTGGAGAATGACAAAGGTGAAGTACTTAAAACCGGTTCATTGGCTGTCAAATCAATCAAACAAGGTGGATTGACCCAGATGGGCAGTATACGATTTTCCTTATCTGATTTTAAAGAGCCCGTCAGGCTTAACCTTGTCATCCAATTGGATAGCACAACATTCAAAAATAGCTATCCATTATGGGTTTATCCCCAATCGGAAGTGCCTGTGTCAAAAAATCTGTATGTGTCTTCCATACTGAATAAAGCCGTCATGAATCAGTTGGAATCAGGCGGTAAAGTCCTGTTAATGCCAAAAGTCACAAGCATTCTTCATAGCAGTCTGCCAGGCCTGTTCATGCCGGATTTTTGGAATTATGGCATGTTCAGGTCAATCAGTATCTCTAATGGTGCTCCACTATCTCCAGGTACGCTTGGATTATTGATAAATCCGGTCCATCCCATATTCAACTCGTTTCCTACCGAGTATCATACAAACTGGCAATGGTGGAGCATTATCAAAGAAAGCCGTGCACTTATCCTGAACAGTATGGATTCTACTTACCGGCCTATTGTTCAGGTAATTGATAATATGGAGCGCGATAATAAACTGGGCATGATTGTTGAATTCAGGGTTGGTAATGGCAAACTACTGATCTGTACATCCCGTTTAAATGAAATACTCGACAAACCAGAAGCCAGGCAGTTGTATAAAAGCTTGTTACAGTATGTTCAATCAAAGGAGTTTAATCCTACCTATGAAATTACACCTGAAAAGCTGAAGCAATTGATCGGTTATACGATAACTAAATGATAATGATAAGATCGATTATTCGATGCACATCATATAGCCAATGCCCCTCATGGTTCTGATTTGGACACGACTATCAGAATTCAGGTATTTTCGAATGGAGTAAATAAACACATCAAGCCGTTGGGGAGTGAAGTACTTCATACCGCCCCATATGGATTCGGCTATAGTTTCTTTTGACACCAGTTGATTGATGTTTTTATACAAGAGTTCAAGCAAACTGGATTCGCGCATTGATAAATGTATGACGCCATCAGATGTATATAGAGCCTGTTGCTTGGTATTGAATTCAATACTGCCAAGCTGAATGATACCATCATCTCTTATGGGGGTCGGCTGACTGATAATCCGCTTTAACAATCCCTGAATATACGCGTCCAGTTCATCAGGCAGGAATGGTTTTTTAATGTAGTTGTCAATACCAATCGCGTAAGCCTCCAGGATGATTTTACTTGAAGCAACACAGGTTTCCAGGATAATGGGTATGGTTTCATCAATTTCTCTGATCCTTCGGGTAAAATCCAGACCGTTCATACCAGGCATTTCTATATCTGATACAATGATATCGGGTTTAAATGTGTCAAATGCCTCGAGTGCATCCAAAGGATTATTTAACCAAAGCACTTCATATTCACCAATCAATTCCATCCCTTCCTTAATGATGAATCCCAGTACGTCATCATCTTCAACCAGTAACAGTTTAATCATGGTATTCTTTATTTGTTAGGCAATTCAATAATGAATTCGCTGCCCTGACCTTCCTTGCTTTTGACTTCAATCAGTCCTCTGTGGGCTTTAATAACCTTATTCACATAGTTTAATCCGATACCAAATCCATCAATTCCTTTTTGTTCGACTTTATCACCTCGTTCAAAATTGTCGAAGATATGTTTCAACTCTTTTTCAGCAATGCCAAATCCATTGTCTTTGACGCTCAGTAATAGCTTTTCATTGAGCAAACGACAGGAAACTACAATATTGACAGCCGTATTTGAGTATTTGACAGCATTATCAATCAGGTTGCTGATAACATTTTCGATCAGGAACGGGTCTATATAGCCTTTAATGTCATCAGATCCGATGTTTGTTGAAATATCAAGCTGTTTCTGGCGGAAATTATTTTGCTGAAAACTACCGGCTATTTTTTCAATAAACGGCTTCATGTCAATATATTCCTTATTTGGAATGATGGCCGAGTGTTCCGCTTTGGCGACCAATAAGATACGCTCAACCGTCTTTAGCAATTTTGAACTTTGATCCTGACAAATCTTGTAATGCATCTGTCTGGATTCTGGTTTATCTTCCAATTTCCCTGACGCCAGTTGAGAAGAGGACATATAGATGCCACTGATGGGGGTTTTCAATTCGTGAGTAAGTGCATGCGTATAATCCTTGATAAAGCTGACAAACCGGTTCTCCCTTAACATACTTCTTAACTGGATGACTAAAATGATTCCAATCATGATAACCAGCAAAATCGACACAATCATGATGAACTGGGCCTGGCGGAGAATGGATCGGAAAGGTGCTTTCAGCACCACTTCTACTTGCTGATTTTCGGTAATGGTACTATATATGGTGTATTTATTGGTTTCATGCAGCTTTTTGATGGAATCATTTACGATTTGCATACTGAATGAAGGAACAAAGCCTAGTTTTTTTGTGAGATTTTCTCGGTAGAGGG
>Ga0153915_10000548_pt1 | contig 34881 bp, 43 predicted proteins | sample Opewatmetagenome_2_FD_107003 | JGI IMG/M metagenome (GOLD analysis project Ga0153915, IMG submission 107003) | Freshwater wetland microbial communities from Ohio, USA - Open water 3 Core 3 Depth 3 metaG | ecosystem: Environmental > Aquatic > Freshwater > Wetlands | place: USA: Ohio, Lake Erie... | reverse complement strand
GATTCGGCTCCGAAACCTGTAAAAGAAGGTATTTCTAAAGAAGAAGCAGAAAAACTCAAAAAAGAGTTTGAAGAAGCCGGTGCAACCGTTCGGATAAAGTAAATCACACTTGTTGTTGAATATTTTTGTTAAAGTGGCGGGATGGATAAGTCCGTCTCGTCGCTTTTGTATAATTTTGTATACGATGTACTATGCTACCGCTCTTAAATTAGTTAATGAAAATTTATAGGAGGTTTATAAGTGAATAATAGAATTTCCTTTGGAAGGATTTCAAGTGTAATTGAGGCTCCGGATCTTTTAAGCATCCAGAATGATTCTTTCGAGGATTTTATCCAGATGAAGGTTTTACCTGGCAAACGTGAAAATAAAGGCTTGCAGCAGGTATTTACTTCTAATTTCCCAATCTTCGATAATAAAGAAATTTACAGACTGGATTTTATAGAGTACTATATCGAAAAACCAAGATATTCAGTACAGGAATGTCTTGAAAGAGGTCTTACTTTTTCTGCTCCTTTAAAAGGTAAGCTCCGTCTTTCAACAAAAGATCCGGAAACTGAAGAATTTGTAAATAGCGTTGAACAGGAAGTTTATTTAGGTAATCTTCCTTTTATGACCGAGAAAGGGACTTTTATAATTAATGGAGCCGAAAGGGTAGTAGTTTCACAGCTGCATCGTTCTCCGGGAGTTGCCTTTGCTCAAACGACTCACCCGAATGGTACCCCGATTTATTCGGCCAGAATTATTCCTTTACGTGGTTCATGGGTAGAGTTCGCTACAGATATAAATTATGTGTTGTATGTATATATAGATAGAAGAAAGAAATTTCCTTCAACAACTTTACTTAGAGCGTTGGGTTATGCATCGGATGAGGAAATATTAAATCTTTTTAAATTAATTGAAGAGATTGATGTTGGAAAAGCTAAGCTTGAAAATTATATCGGCAGAATAGTTGCAAGCGATATTTTTGACATGTCTACCGGCGAAATATTCCTTACGAAGGAAAGTCAGCTGACTGAGGAAGATATTGAACGATTAAAAGAAATTGAAATTGATACCCTGAAACTGATTGTTCCGGGAACTGCTCCGGAGATGGATTTGATTCTTAATACTCTGCGTAAGGATACTTCACATACAAAGGAAGAAGCACTTTTTGCTATATACCGGCAGCTGCGTTCTGGTGAAGCCCCTGATCTTGACACAGCACAGGGCCTGATAGATAAATTATTCTTTAATGATAAACGTTATGATCTGGGTGATGTGGGTCGTCATAGAATGAATGATAAATTAAATCTCAACATTCCTGAAACTGTGACCATACTTACTGTTGAAGATATTATTGAAATAATGAGATATATAATCCGGTTAAAGAATGGAGATATGACTGTTGATGATATAGATCATCTTGGAAACAGAAGAATAAGAACAGTCGGTGAACAACTTGGTCAGCAGTTCAATATCGGAATGGCACGTATGGCCAGAACGATTAAAGAACGAATGAATATGAGAGATACTGAAAACTTCACACCGCAGGATCTGGTAAATGCAAGAACGATAAGCAGTGTAATAAATGCATTCTTCGGAACAAACCAATTGTCTCAGTTTATGGATCAGACAAATCCACTGGCCGAACTAACTCATAAAAGAAGAATGTCAGCCCTTGGACCGGGTGGCCTTACAAGAGAAAGAGCAGGATTTGAGGTCCGTGACGTGCACTATACTCATTACGGTCGGCTGTGTCCAATCGAAACACCGGAAGGTCCTAATATCGGATTGATCTCCTCACTCACAATTTTTGCAAGGGTAAACCGGTATGGATTTCTTGAAACCCCATATAGAAGAGTTCTAAAAGGTAAAGTTACTAATGAAGTTGAATACCTGACAGCTGAGCAGGAAGATCTATATACAATTGCCCAGGCTAATGCTACTATTTCCGAACAGGGAAAATTCTTGAGCGAAAGAGTTAAATCGAGACTTAAAGGTGAATTCCCGATTGTTACACCTGATAATATTCAATATATGGACGTTGCTCCGGCACAGATCGTTTCCGCAGCTGCTGCATTAATTCCTTTTCTTGAACACGACGATGCTAATAGAGCATTGATGGGTTCAAATATGCAGCGTCAGGCAGTTCCACTTCTCCGTCCTGAAACTCCTATCGTAGGAACCGGAATGGAGGAAAAAGTAGCAACTGATTCTAAAGCAGTAATTATTGCCGAAGAAAATGGAACGATTGATTATGTTGACTCAACAAAAATAGTGGTTAATTATGATGTCAATCCTCATAGCATAGAAGCTCTTACTACTTTTGTTGATAAAAAAACCGTTACTTATACGCTTACAAAATTTCATGGAACTAATCAGGAGACTTGTGTAAACCAGCGGCCGGTAGTTAAACAGGGACAAAAAATTTCAAAGGGCGATGTTCTCGCTGATGGTACATCGACTGATCATGGGGAACTTGCACTTGGAAGAAATGTACTGGTGGCTTTCATGCCATGGCGCGGTTATAATTTTGAGGATGCTATTATTATTAGTGAAAGAGTAGTAAGCGAGGATGTTTATACCTCTATACATATAGAGGAATTTGAACTTCAGGTCAGGGAAACAAAACGTGGTGAAGAAGAACTGACACGCGAAATCCCGAATGTAAGCGAAGAAGCTGTTAAAAATCTTGATGAGAATGGAATAATACGTGAAGGTGCTGAGGTGAAGGAAGGGGATATCCTGATCGGTAAAATAACCCCTAAGGGAGAAACCGATCCTACACCGGAGGAAAAATTACTTAGGGCAATTTTTGGAGATAAAGCCGGAGATGTAAAAGATGCCTCTCTGAAAGCACCTCCGGGTCTTAAGGGCACAGTAATTAAAACCAGATTATTCAGCAGGAAGAAAAGAGATACTGAGTCTAAAAGACTTGAAAAGAAACAACTGGATAATCTTGAACAGGAGCATAAACGGAAAGTTATCGAACATTATAATAAATTGGTTGATAAATTAACCAGGTTAACTGAAGGTAACACTACTACCGGTATTCGTGATCTTGATGGCAGTGTGGTTTTAAGAAGCGGAACAGGCATTAAAGATACTACTTTCTCTTCAATGGATGATGTAACCAAACTTGATTATACTCTTGATTGGTTTGAATCGAAAAAGCTTAACTTACATATCAATACTCTTTATAAAAATTATTTTGATTTACTGGCTGAGCTTGAAGAAGAGTTTAAAAGAGAAAAAATTAAAATCACCAGCGGAGATGAACTTCCACCCGGAATCGTTCAACTTGCAAAGGTTTATGTTGCCAAAAAACGGAAACTTTCTGTTGGTGACAAAATGGCCGGCCGACATGGAAATAAAGGAGTTGTTGCAAAAATAGTTCCTGCTGAAGATATGCCGTTTCTTCCGGATGGCACCCCGGTCGATATAATTTTAAATCCTCTTGGCGTACCTTCAAGAATGAATCTCGGTCAGCTATATGAAACAGCATTAGGCTGGGCAGGAAAAGTATTAGGAGTAAAATTCTCTACTCCGATTTTCGATGGTGCAAAGATAGAGGATGTTGATGAGTGGCTTGAAAAAGCCGGATTGGAAAAAGGAAGTAAAACAACATTATATGATGGAAGATCCGGAGAGAAATTCCATCAGAAAGTTACCTGTGGATATATTTATATGTTGAAGCTTAGTCATCTTGTTGATGATAAAATTCATGCAAGATCCATTGGTCCTTACTCACTGATTACTCAGCAGCCGTTAGGCGGGAAAGCTCAGTTTGGAGGTCAGAGATTTGGGGAAATGGAGGTTTGGGCACTCGAAGGGTATGGAGCCGCCCATATTCTGCAGGAAATTCTGACAGTTAAAAGTGATGACGTTGCAGGTAGAGCAAAAGTATATGAAGCAATAGTGAAAGGTGAAAACTTACAGGAACCGAATATTCCTGAGTCGTTCAATGTGTTAATTAAAGAGCTTCAGGGACTTAGCCTTGAAATAAAAATTAATTAACAATAAAGAACGTAAAATTTCACTTAGAAATTTAGGAGATATAAAATATGGCTTTTAGAATTCAAGAAAATGCAATGCGTGATATAAACAGCATTACTATAAGTCTTGCTAGTCCTGATGATATTCTTTCGAGATCTTATGGTGAGGTTACAAAACCGGAAACGATTAATTATCGTTCTTTCCGCCCTGAAAAAGATGGACTTTTTTGCGAGAAAATATTTGGACCGACGAGGGATTGGGAATGTTTTTGCGGTAAGTACAAAAGAATACGTTATAAAGGGATTATCTGCGATCGATGTGGTGTTGAAGTTACTCAAAAAAGTGTAAGACGTGAAAGAATGGGACACATAGCTCTTGCCGTTCCGGTTGTTCATATCTGGTTTTTCAGAGCACAACCATCTAAAATTGGTAACATTCTTGGTATCAGTCTTAAAGAACTTGAAAAAGTTATTTATTATGAATCTTATGTCGTAATTAGTCCGGGACCAACTGGTTTAAGTAAAAAGGATTTGATCTCAGAAGATCAGTACTTTGAAGTTCTGAATTCACTTCCCGCGGGTAACGAGAAACTGGAAGACGACGATCCCAAGAAGTTTGTTGCAAGGATTGGCGGCGAAGCAATAAAAGAAATGCTTAAACAAACTAATGTGGAAAACTTATCTAAGGAATTGAGGGAACAGGTAAAAGAAGAAACTTCTCAGCAGAAAAAGTCTGATATCCTCAAACGTTTAAGAGTACTTGAATCTTTTAAGGAAGAGGAAAATAAAGTTCCCAATAAGCCTGAATGGATGGTTCTGAGTTATATTCCGGTTATTCCACCTGAACTTCGTCCTCTGGTTCCCCTTGAGGGAGGAAGATTTGCAACTTCCGATTTAAATGATTTGTATAGAAGAGTAATTATAAGAAACAATCGTCTTAAAAGATTGATTGATATAAAAGCTCCTGAGGTAATTCTTCGTAATGAAAAAAGAATGCTGCAGGAAGCTGTTGATGCTTTGTTTGATAATTCGAGACGCGGAAGTGCTGTAAGAAGCGATAATAACAGGCCCTTAAAATCTCTTAGTGATATGCTTAAAGGGAAACAAGGTCGTTTCCGTCAGAATCTCCTTGGTAAAAGAGTTGATTATTCAGGTCGATCTGTAATAGTTGTTGGCCCTGAATTGAAACTTCATCAGTGTGGTTTGCCTAAAGATATGGCGGTTGAATTATTCAAACCGTTTATTATTAGAAAACTTATTGAAAGAGGACATAATAAAACTGTTAAAAGTGCAAGAAAAGTTGTTGATCGAAAAGATCCGATTATCTGGGATATACTTGCAAAAATAATTGAAGGGCATCCCGTATTGCTCAACCGTGCGCCTACGCTTCACAGATTGGGAATCCAGGCATTTCAACCAACATTAATTGATGGGCGAGCTATTCAGCTTCACCCGATGGTATGTACAGCATTCAATGCTGATTTCGATGGCGACCAGATGGCAGTACACGTACCGCTTTCTTATGAAGCTCAGCTCGAAGCAGCCCTTTTAATGTTAAGTAGTCACAACATTCTTTCCCCTCAAAATGGAAGTCCTATAGTTGTTCCTACCCAGGACATAGTTCTGGGTTGTTATTATCTTACAAAATATCGTGAAGGTGAAAGGGGCGAAGGAATGGTATTCGGCACTGTAGATGAGGTAATAATTGCATATAATTCAAAAGTGCTGGGCCTTCATGCAAAAATAAAAGTGAAGATAGATGGTGAATTTATTGAAACAACAACCGGAAGGGTAATCTTTAACCAGATCGTTCCTAAAGAAATGGGATACTTTAATCAGCTTCTCATTAAAAAGACATTCGGCGGATTCATCGGCCAGATGTTCATGAGACTGGGAAACAAGGTCACCTCTAAATTCCTTGATGATCTTAAAGATATTGGTTTCAGGTATGCAACCGCAGGCGGATTGTCAGTAAGCTACGGCGATATGATAATTCCTGAAGAGAAAGAAGACCTCATTAATAAAGCTAACAAAAAAGTTGAAGCAATTCTTAATGAGCATGAACAGGGCGTAATCACTGACGCTGAACGCTATAATAAAATTATCGACGTTTGGACTCATACAACCAATGATGTCGCCCGTGCACTGATGGATAAACTCAAAGCAAATAACAGCGGTTTTAACTCATTACATATGATGGTTGATTCAGGAGCCAGAGGATCGCAGGATCAGGTAAAGCAGCTTGCGGGTATGAGAGGATTGATGATGAAACCTCAGAAAACATTATCTGGACAAGCAGGTGAAATCATCGAGAATCCTATCGTTGCTAATTTTAAAGAAGGATTATCCGTACTCGAATACTTTATATCAACCCATGGAGCAAGAAAAGGTCTCGCGGATACAGCATTGAAGACTGCTGATGCTGGTTATCTTACTAGGAGATTGGTTGATGTGTCTCAGGATGTAATCATCAGGGAAATCGATTGCGGTACAATCCTGGGCATTGAAATAACCGCGCTGAAGGATGTGGAACAGGAAAGAGAACCTCTCGGAGAAAGAATTACTGGTAGAGTTGCACAGGAAGATGTTTATGATCCACGGAATGATGAATTAATTATTCCTGCTGGTGAATTAATTACAGAAGAGATAGCCGAGAAAATTGAAGATGCTAGTATAGATTCAGTTTACATAAGAACTGTTCTTACCTGCGAATCCAAACGTGGAGTTTGTGCAAAGTGTTATGGTAGAAATTTAACGACAGGAAAACTGGTTGAGATAGGTGAGGCAGTTGGAATCGTAGCTGCTCAATCAATCGGCGAACCCGGTACACAGCTCACCTTGAGAACTTTCCACTTGGGCGGTACATCTTCAAGAATTGCAAGCCAATCTCAGGTAGAAACTAATATTGAAGGCATCGCCAAATTTGAGCGTATTACTTTTGTGGAAAAATCGGACTTTTATGGATCTGTAAAAGTTGTAACTGGTAGAAGAGGTGTTATAGGAATTTATGATGAAAATAATCGCCAATTAAAAAAATATGATGTTCCTTACGGTGCTGAACTTATGGTAAATGACGGTGACAGGGTGAGAAAACGTCAACCTCTTTATAATCATGATCCGTATAACGCTGTTATTCTTACTGATATGCCCGGAAGGGTTAAGTTTGTAGATCTGATTGATGGTTTAACTCTCCAACAGGTAACAGATGAACAGACAGGTCACGTTCAGAAAGTAGTTATTGAATCTAAAGATAAAAGCCTTACTCCCAGTATCTCTATAGAATCAAATGAAGGAGTTAAAAAATCATTCAATCTTCCTATAAGATCTTACTTATCGGTTGATGAAGGTGAGACGATACCTGCGGGAACAATTCTGGCAAAAATTTCGAAACAACAGACAAAGAGCCGTGATATAACTGGTGGTTTGCCTAGGGTTACAGAACTATTTGAAGCAAGGAGCCCTCAGGAACCGGCGATTGTTTCAGAGATTGAAGGAACTGTTAAGTTCGGGGCAAGAAAAAAAGGTTCCCGTGAAATCATTGTTACAGCACCCGATGGCTCCGATGAGAAAAAATATAATGTTCCTCTGGGAAAGCATGTCCTGGTTCAGGAAAATGATGAAATTCCTGCCGGTGAAAAAATTACTGATGGTCCTATAAATCCGCATGATATTCTGAAAATAAAGGGAACCAGCGCTGTACAGGAATATCTTGTAAATGAAATTCAGGATGTTTATCGTTTACAGGGTGTGAAGATTAATGACAAACATATTGAAGTAATTGTAAGACAAATGCTTCAGAAAATTAAAATTGTTTCCCCTGGAGATACAAAATTCCTTGAAGAAGATATCGTTGATCGTAATGAATTTATAGAGGAAAACAATAAAGTATCTTCAATGGCTTTTGTGGAAGATAAAGGAGATTCCAGATATAAAGATGGTCAGCTCGTCCCGAAAGCCAAGATAAGAGAAATTAATGCAGACCTGAAGAAAAAAAGCAAAAAACCAATCGCTTCCCGTGATGCTGAACCGGCAACATTCGAACATGTATTATTAGGTATAACCCAGGCAGCTCTATCTACAGAGAGCTTTATTTCTGCCGCGTCATTCCAGGAAACTACAAAGGTTTTGGCAAACGCTGCAACCGAAGCGAAAATTGATATGCTGCTGGGTCTTAAGGAGAATGTGGTGATGGGTCATCTTATCCCCGCTGGAACAGGATTAAAGAAATACAATGATTTAATCCTGAAAACACAGGAGGTAAAACCCGGAGAACCTGTTGAAGTGGCTCAGGAAAAAGAAGTTAAAGCATAACTGGATTTAGTTCGAAACAGAAATCCGGCTTGCTTGCTTAAAGTAGCCGGATTTTTTTATGATTTTTTAATAATACGAGAAGAAAGTAATTAATTATAATTTCTTGACTAATTTTAACCTATAAACTATATTTAAGGTCTGAAATTTTTTTAGATTGACTATAAATCAGGAGATTTTTGTGCCTACAATAAATCAGTTAGTAAGAAAAGGCAGAACACAGATAATGGCTAAGAATAAGGCTCCGGCACTTGGAGCTTGTCCCCAGAAGAGAGGAGTTTGTACAAGAGTGTATACGACAACTCCTAAGAAACCGAATTCTGCTTTGAGAAAAGTTGCCAGAGTAAGATTGACGAATAGTCTTGAAGTGACAGCATATATTCCCGGTGAAGGGCACAACTTACAGGAGCATTCAATTGTACTGATTAGGGGCGGCAGAGTCAAGGATTTACCGGGCGTAAGATATCATATTATACGTGGCACCCTGGATACAAGCGGAGTTGAAGACAGAAAAAAAGGAAGATCTAAATACGGTGCTAAAAAACCGAAAGCAAAATAATCTATGAGAAAGAAAAGAGCTGATAAAAGATTCATAAAACCCGATCCCAAGTATAATGATGTACTGGTGGCTAAGTTTATTAATTCTCTGATGTACGATGGGAAAAAATCAAAAGCCCGAGATGTTGTGTACAATGCATTTGAAATTATAGAAGAGAGAACACAGAAACCAGGCATTGAGATATTTAAAAAAGCAATAAATAACACCCAACCTCTTATTGAAGTAAGAAGCCGCAGGGTGGGAGGTGCAACTTACCAGGTACCGACTGAAGTACGGCCTGAAAGACGTTCGGCTCTTGCAATGCGTTGGTTGAAAAGTTATTCCCGTGCCAGAAGTGAAAAATCTATGTCAGCTAAACTGGCATCGGAATTAATAGCTGCTTCAAATAATGAAGGTTCTGCTGTAAAGAAAAAAGAAGATACTCATAAAATGGCTGAAGCGAATAAAGCATTCGCCCATTTTAAATGGTAATTAGAGGAATGGATAGATATTTATAAAGGATTTGAAAATATAATGTCAGGCAAAGTTTCAATAGATAGAGTAAGAAATATAGGTATCATGGCGCATATTGATGCCGGGAAAACTACAACTACGGAGCGTATATTGTTTTATACAGGCCGTACACACCGGCTTGGCGAAGTTCACGATGGTGCTGCTACAATGGATTGGATGGAGCAGGAAAAAGAACGTGGTATTACAATTACAAGTGCGGCTACTACCTGCTTCTGGAATGATCATCAAATAAATATAATTGATACACCCGGACACGTTGACTTTACGGTAGAGGTTGAAAGATCTTTGAGAGTACTTGACGGTGCTGTAGCGTTATTTTGCGCTGTTGGTGGTGTTGAACCTCAATCAGAAACAGTATGGAGGCAGGCAGATAAATACAGAGTTCCCAGAGTTGCTTTCATTAATAAGATGGATAGAACCGGTGCTGATTTCTTTCACGCAATCCAGATGATGAAAGATAGACTCGGTGCTAATGCCATACCTATAAATTTACCGATCGGCGAAGGTGATTTATTTTCCGGTGTAATTGATTTAATTTCCTTCAAGGCAAGGATGTATCACGAAGAAACTTTCGGTGCCACTTTCGATGAAATCGAAATTCCTCATGATCTTCATGAAACTGCGTGTAAATACAGAACTGAGATGCTTGAGGCTGTCTCTGATATTGATGACACTTTGCTTGAAAAATATCTGGAGGGAAAGGAAATTACTGAAGCGGAAGTTATTAGTGTGCTTAGAAAAGCTACAATAGAATTGAAAATCATTCCCGTACTTTGCGGTTCCGCTTTTAAGAATAAAGGAATTCAGAAACTTCTTGATTCGGTTGTGGATTTCCTGCCGTCACCTATTGATTTTAAGGAAATAGAAGCGCATCATATCGGGATAAAGGATATAGTAAAAAGAAAAGTGGATGAAAAGGAAAAATTTACTTCACTTGCATTTAAAATAATGAATGATCCTTATGTAGGTAAGCTTACATTCTTTAGGATATATTCAGGTACCTTAAAAGCCGGATCATATGTTTATAACGCTGTTAGCGGAAAAAAAGAAAGAATCAGTAGATTACTACAGATGCACGCAAATCACCGGGAAGAAATCGCTGAGGTTAGAGCAGGTGACATTGCTGCTGCTGTCGGACTTAAATATACAAAAACAGGTGATACTCTTTGTGCCGAAGAAGATCCGGTAGTCTTAGAAAAAATAATATTTCCGGAACCTGTTATCCAGATCGCGATTGAACCAAAAACTAAAGCAGACCAGGATAAGTTGTCAGATGCTCTAGCAAAATTATCAGATGAAGATCCTACTTTCAGAGTTAAAGTTGATGAGGAGACAGGTCAGACTCTAATTAGCGGAATGGGTGAACTTCATCTTGAGATTCTAGTGGATAGGATGAGGAGAGAATTTAAAGTTGAGGCAAATATCGGCAAACCTCAGGTTGCCTATAGAGAATCGATTACCCAGACAGTTACTGCTGAAGGAAAGTTTATTAAACAATCCGGTGGTAGAGGAAAATATGGTCACGTTTGGATAGAACTTAGTCCAAATGAACCCGGAAAGGGTTATGAATTTACCAATGCGATAGTCGGTGGGACAATACCTAAAGAATATATTTCTCCTGTTTCCGCAGGAATACAGGAAGCGATGAGAAATGGAGTTATCGCAGGATTTCCTGTAGTAGATATAAGGGCCAAACTTTATGATGGCTCTTATCACGATGTAGATTCAGATGAATTGTCTTTTAAAATTGCTGGATCAATTGCATTCAAAGAAGGTGCAAAAAAAGCGAAGCCTGTTTTGCTTGAACCGATAATGGATGTTGAGGTGGTTACACCGGAAGAATATCTCGGTGATGTTATGGGAGATCTTAATTCGCGCCGTGGTAAAATTGAAGGCTTCTCTGCAAGAAAAGATGCTCAGGTTATCAAAGCGACCGTGCCGCTTGCTGAGATGTTTGGATATGCTACAATACTGCGGTCAATGACTCAGGGTCGCGCGATCTATACGATGCAGTTTTCACATTATATGGAAGTTCCAAAATCAATTGCCGATGAAATTTCAGAAAAATCATTAGGCAAGAAACAATTAACTGTTTGACAATTTTTATAAAAGAATAATTTAAAGGAGAAAGTTAGATGGCAAAAGAAAAATTTGATAGGAGTAAACCTCACGTTAATATAGGTACAATCGGTCATGTGGATCACGGTAAAACTACATTAACTGCTGCCATCACTATGACTCTTGCTAAAAAGGGTCTGTCTGAGATAAGAACATTTGATAGTATTGATAACGCTCCTGAAGAAAGGGAGAGAGGTATCACAATAGCAACGGCACACGTAGAGTATTCAACCGAAAAACGCCATTACGCACACGTAGATTGTCCTGGTCACGCGGATTATGTAAAGAACATGATTACCGGTGCTGCCCAGATGGATGGAGCAATCCTTGTTGTTGCAGCTACAGACGGTCCTATGCCCCAGACGAGAGAACATATCCTGTTAGCACGCCAGGTAGGTGTCCCTAGGATAGTAGTTTTCCTTAATAAAGTTGATATGGTTGATGATGAAGAATTGCTCGAACTCGTTGAGGTTGAGCTAAGAGATCTCCTTAACTCCTATGAATTTCCGGGTGATGAGATTCCCATTATCAGAGGCTCTGCTCTTAAAGCCCTTGAGGCAGCGGCGGGGGGTGCTCCTGTTGATGATCCAAGGTTAAAATGCATCTGGGATTTAATGAAAGCAGTTGATGAGTATATCCCGATTCCGGAAAGAGATATCGAAAAACCATTTATTATGCCAGTTGAAGATGTGTTTTCAATAACCGGGCGTGGTACTGTCGCTACTGGAAGAGTTGAAAGAGGGCAGATTAAGATTCAGGAAGAAGTCGAACTTATTGGATTGGGAGTTCACAAAAAAACAGTTGTTACTGGTATAGAAATGTTCAGGAAAGAACTGGATTCTGCAATTGCCGGTGATAATGCCGGAGTTCTTCTCAGAGGTGTGGATAAAAATGAAATTGAAAGAGGAATGGTACTCGCTAAACCAGGTTCGATTACTCCTCATAAAAAATTCAAAGGAAATGTCTACATCCTTTCTAAAGAAGAAGGCGGACGACATACTCCTTTCTTCAACGGATACAGACCTCAGTTTTATTTCAGAACTACTGATGTAACAGGGGTTGCTAATTTACCCGAAGGAACTGAAATGGTTATGCCCGGAGATAGAGTGATATTAGCGGTAGATCTTATTTCTGAAATAGCGATGGAAGAAGGTCTTCGCTTCGCTATCCGTGAAGGAGGTAGAACCGTTGGTGCAGGAGTCGTTACTCAGATTGTAGAATAAAAAAGAAATAATTATCCTGAAAAGAGAGTTCACTAACTCCCTTATTGTATACTGAAATATAGGAGATAAATTAAGTGCCCGGACAGAAAATAAGAATAAAGTTGAAATCATATGATCATATTTTGATCGATAAATCAACTGAAAAGATTATAAAAACTGTTAGAAGTACTGGAGCAGTTGTTTCAGGACCAATTCCTTTACCAACTAAAAGAACTGTTTATACAGTATTAAGATCTCCTCACGTTGATAAAAAATCACGTGAACAATTTGAAACCAGGGCACACAAACGAATTATTGATATTCATAATTCAAATAATAAAACAGTTGATTCACTTAGTAAACTCGATATCCCTGCTGGAGTGGATATCGAGATTAAGCTTTAATGATTTTTTGGAGTTAAGATGTCCGGAATTATAGGAAAAAAAATAGCTATGACCAGCGTCTTCGACGCTCAGGGAGATCTTATCCCTGTTACTGTTGTTCAGGCTGGTCCTTGTAAAATAGTTTCGATCCGTACTGTGGAGAAGAATGGTTATAATGGTCTGCAGCTTGGATTTGGTGAGAAAAAGGAAAAGAATATCCCGAAACCTGTTATAGGTCAATTTAAAAAGAATAATCTTACTCCGGCGGCTGTTCTTAGAGAGTTTAAATTTTCTTCCGTCTCTGAATTTAAAATCGGCGATGAAGTTAAAGTTGATTTGTTCAGTGAGGGTGAAAAGATAAAAGTTAAAGGGAAAAGTATTGGTAAGGGATTTCAGGGAGTAATGAAACGGCATGGTTTCGGAGGTGTTGGAGGTACTTCGCACGGTCAGAGCGATAGATTGAGAGCCCCCGGATCTATAGGTGCAAGCTCTTATCCCTCAAGAGTTTTCAAGGGCCAAAAAATGGCCGGAAGAAAAGGATACGAGAATGTGACTACTTTAAATCTTCGTGTAGTTAAAATTATCCCGGAGCAAAACCTTATATTTATAAAAGGTGCAGTACCCGGACCAGTAAACTCATACGTAGATTTGATTAAGCCATAGAATCATAAATTGAAGTAATCCTGGTAAAAAAATGAAAATTGATGTGTTAAAAACGGATGGTTCGCCTGCCGGTAGACAGGTTGATCTGTCTGAAAGTATTTTCGGGATTGAGCCAAATAGTCATGCAATATATTTGTCGGTAAAAGCATACCTTGCTAACCAGAGACAAGGAACTCATAAGTCTAAGGAAAGAAGTGAGGTAAGCGGCGGTGGCAAGAAACCTTGGAAACAAAAAGGAAGAGGCGGCTCCCGCGCTGGTACAATTCGGTCACCGTTATGGGTAGGCGGCGGAACTATATTTGGTCCAAGACCTAGGGATTATCGTCAGGAATTACCAAAGAAAGTTAAAAAGCTTGCACGAATTTCGGCATTAAGTTCCAAGGTAAAGGATGAGCAGCTGGTTGTTGTTGAAGATTTTAACTTTGAATTCCCCAAAACCAAAAACCTGATGCAGCTCCTGAGTGCACTTAAAATAAATGGGAAAAGAGTTTTATTATTGACAAATGGTAATCTTCCCCAGGTCTATAAATCAGGTAGGAATATTCCTAAAATGAAAATTCTCGAGGCTGATAAAGCATCAACGTATGATATTCTGAATAACCAGGTATTATTGCTGCAGGAAAGTGCGCTCGGATTAATTACTAAAACTTTTGAACAACTTGAAAAGGCGGTGGTTGATGCATAATATATTAATTCGCCCTCTGATAACAGAAAAAATGACCAATATCTCTACAGATCAGGCAGGAAAATATGGATTTGTTGTCAATCCCAAATCAAATAAACTGGAAATTGCCCGCGCAATTGAGCAGAAATTTAAAGTCCATGTTATGAGTGTAAGAACTCTGAATTATAGTGGAAAAACAAAGACCCAGTTTAGAAAAAGCGGTAGGTTTGTTGGAAAAACTTCAAAATTTAAAAAAGCAATTGTGACCTTAAAGGAAGGTGAAACAATTGAATTGTTTGAGCAAGTTTAGTGAGAATAAGGATTTTATAAATGGCTGTTAAGAAATTAAAACCGGTTACTCCCGGTACAAGATTCGCTTCAAAATCTTCGTTCGATGAAATCACAAAATCTGTTCCCGAGAAATCATTAACTAGTGCTCTTAGGAAAAGCGGAGGTAGAAATAACCTCGGTAGATTGACTGCTCGTCATATAGGAGGAGGCCATAAAAGAAGGTATAGAATCATAGATTTTAAAAGAGATAAACATGGTGTACCGGCTAAGGTATATTCTATAGAATATGATCCGAACAGAACTTCAAGGATTGCACTTCTACATTATTCTGATGGTGAGAAAAGATATATCCTAGCACCGGATGGACTTAAAGTAGGTGACAAAGTTTCTTCAGGTTCCGGAAGTGAAATATCGATAGGTAATTCATTACCCCTTAGAGAAATGCCTTTGGGAAGTTTTGTTCATAATGTTGAATTAAAACCTGGTAAAGGCGGGCAGATTGGAAGAAGTGCCGGAAGTGCTATCCAGCTTCTTGCGAAAGAAGGAAATTATGCACAGCTGAAAATGCCTTCGGGTGAAGTGAGAATGATAAGACTGGATTGTATGGCAACTTATGGTTCGGTGGGGAATGCGGAACATGAGAATATTGATTTGGGTAAAGCTGGCCGATCAAGATGGTTGGGGAAAAGACCTCACGTAAGAGGTGTGGCAATGAATCCTGTCGACCATCCGATGGGCGGGGGTGAAGGAAAAACCTCAGGAGGTGGACACCCGGTATCTCCCTGGGGACAAAAAGCTAAAGGTTTAAAAACCAGGAAGCATAAAAAAGAATCAAATAAATTAATCATTAAAAGACGAAATAAATAGAGAATTGTATGCCAAGATCGGTTAAAAAAGGACCGTTTGTTGATTTAAAATTAACAGCAAAAATTGACAAGCTGAACGAAACCAACCAGAAGAAGATTATTAAAACCTGGTCACGTTCTTCAACTATTATTCCTGAATTTGTTGGTCATACAATAGCAGTGCATAATGGTAATAAAATGATTCCCGTTTATATCACTGAAAATATGGTCGGACATAAGTTAGGCGAATTCGCCCCTACCAGAATATTCAGAGGTCACCCGGGAACTAAGGCGGAGAAAGCTTCAAAGGTAGTAAAGTAACTTTTAAGGATGTCAGGAATGGAAGCAAGAGCAATAAACAGATATATAGGTTCATCACCCAGGAAAATGCGGCTCGTTGTCGATCTGATCCGCGGAACGTCGGTTGATAATGCATTGGAAGTTCTTCATTTTTCCCCGAAGCACGCTTCTAAAGATGCTGAAAAGACATTACGATCAGCAGTCTCAAATATTATGAACAGTGATGAATCAGCAAGATTGGATCCTGCAGATCTTTATATCAAAGAAGCTTATGTGAATCAGGGTCCGACATTGAAAAGAATTTCTCCTGCTCCGATGGGTAGGGCATATAGAGTTCGAAAAAGATCATGTCATTTAACAATAGTTGTTGCAACAAAAGAATAATTTTAGGAGGTTAATTTTTGGGACAAAAGACAAATCCGATAGGACTGAGAGTTGGAATCATCAGAGGATGGGATTCCAATTGGTACGAGAATAAAAGTTATGCACCCAAACTTAAAGAAGATGACAGGCTGCGCGGTTATATAAGAAACCGTCTAAAGAAAGCAGGAATTTCCCGTATTGTAATTGATAGAACCTCCAAAAACATTATTCTTACTATACATACATCACGTCCTGGTGTGGTTATCGGAAAAAGTGGTAAGGAAATTACACAGCTTGAGCAGGAATTGAAACAGGTAACAGATAAAGAAGTCAAGGTTCAGATATCGGAAATAAAAAGACCCGAGCTTGATGCATTTCTTGTTGCAGAAAATATAGCAAGCCAGCTTCAGGGCAGGGTTTCATTCAGAAGAGCGATGAAGATGTCAATTACTGCTGCGATGAGGATGGGAGCCGAAGGTATAAGAATTATGTGCGGTGGAAGATTAGGTGGTGCCGAAATGGCCAGAACTGAACAGTATAAGGAAGGACGTATACCTTTACATACATTGAGAGCAGATATTGATTATGCCAGTGGAAGAGCAGAGACTATTTACGGTGCGATCGGAATTAAAGTTTGGATTTGCCGTGGTGAAATCCTAGGTAAAAGAGTTACAGAATAAAAAGATATCCGGAGTTTTAAATTATGTTAATGCCAAAAAGAGTTAAATTTAGAAAAGCACAGCGCGGTAGAATGGCTGGAAAGGCTTATAAAGGTAGCCGTGTGTCTTTTGGTGATTATGGACTTAAAGCGCTTGAACCTCATTGGATTACCAGCAGACAGATTGAAGCATGCCGTGTAGCTCTTACTAGGAAAATGAAACGTGACGGTAGGGTGTGGATTAGAATATTTCCCGATAAACCGGTTTCTAAAAAGCCTCTGGAAACTAGAATGGGTAAAGGAAAAGGCGCCCCGGAATTCTGGGTAGCTGTCATAAAACCCGGAAGGGTTTTATTCGAAGTTTCAGGAGTTACAAGAGAACTGGCCGAGGAAGCTTTAAAGCTCTGCTCTTATAAATTACCAATAAAAACGAAAGTTGTTGCAAGACCGGATTTAAGTTAAAAAGGTGCCTAAATGAAAATTCGCGAAATCAGAGAAATGAATACCGAGGAACTTAAAAAAAGAATTGACGAAGAAGAAAGAATTATCGTCGATTTGAGATTCTCACATCAATTGAAACAATTAACGAACACTGCAAAGCTGGGACTGGCAAAAAAAGATATCGCAAGATTAAAAACCGTTCTCAGGGAGAGAGAAATGGCAGAAACTTCAAGTAAGACAAATGAAGGAGTAAAGGCGTAAATATGGAACAGCGTCCTTTAAGAAAAACCAGAATCGGAATTGTTGTGAGTAATAAAATGCAGAAGACAATTACAGTGGCAATTCAAAGAAGAGTTCCTCATCCACTGTATAATAAATATTATAAAAAGACGACAAACCTGATGGCACATGACGAAAAAAGCGAGTGCAATATCGGTGATAAAGTAAAAATTATGGAGACACGCCCAATTAGTTCAAAAAAAAGGTGGCGCCTTATTGAAATTGTTGAAAAAGCCAAGTAATAAAGGAAACATTAGAAAATGATACAGGAAGAAACAAACCTTGTTGTTGCCGATAATTCCGGTGCAAAGAAAGTCAGATGCATCCGTGTACTTGGCGGGAGCGGAAGAAAATATGCGAGTTTGGGAGACCTTATTGTTGTTTCCGTTAAAACAGCAATTCCGAATGGAACTGTGAAGAAAGGTGAGGTATCCAGAGCCGTAATTGTCAGGACAAAAAAGGAAGTCCGGCGGAAGGATGGATCGTATATCAGATTCGATGAAAATGCAGCTGTACTCATCAATAATATGAATGAACCAAAAGGTACGCGTATTTTTGGTCCGGTTGCAAGGGAACTCAGAGAAAAACAGTTTATGAAGATAGTTTCACTAGCACCAGAAGTTTTATAAGGTCAATTATGCAAATTAGAAAAAATGATAATGTAATGGTTATTTCCGGGAATGACAGAGGAAAAACAGGAAAAGTCCTAAAAGTATTTCCGAAAATTTCTCGGGTTATTGTTGAAGGTATCAATTTGAGAAAAAGACACACAAAACCTAACCAGAAACATCCTCAGGGGGGAATTATTGAGAAAGAAGCACCTATTCATGCTTCCAATGTCATGCTCTTGGATCCTAAAACCAATGAACCGACAAGATTAGGTTCGCAGATTATCCTTGATGAAAATACCGGGAAGAAAAAAAGAACTCGTATAAGTAAATCTACCGGGGAAATGGTCTAATTTTTATCATCATTTTAAAGTAAGAAATTATAAATGGCTGAAAAGAAAACTAAAAAAGAATCTGAAACTAAAAAAGAACCTGAACCTAAAAAGGAAGCTGAACCTAAGAAACCGGGTAAAGCTTCTAAAAAAGGAAAAGAAGTTAAAGCTGCTGTTGCAGAGATAAAAATAAAGGCAAGACTTTCAGATATCTATAAAAAAGAAATAATTCCCGACTTGATGAAGAAGTTCAGCTATAAAAATGTAATGGAAGTTCCTCACTTAAATAAAATTGTTGTGAATATGGGTGTCGGGGATGCGGTTGCAGATCCGAAAATACTGGATGAAGCTGTAAAAGAGTTGGAGTCTATAACAGGACAAAAAGCAAGCATCAGGAAAGCAAGAAAAGCTATTTCAAATTTTAAATTGAGGCAGGGTGTTAATATAGGTGCTATGGTTACTCTTAGAAGAGATAGAATGTATGAATTTCTTGATAGGTTGATAAATATAGCCTTGCCGCGTGTGAGAGACTTTAGAGGAATGTCGGATAAATCATTCGATGGTCGTGGAAATTATTCGCTTGGTATAAAAGAACAAATTATTTTTCCGGAAATAAATGTGGATAGGATTACGAAAGTGCTTGGAATGGATGTTACAATTGTAACAACTGCGAAATCGGATAATGAGGCCTATGAATTACTCCAGGCATTTGGATTTCCATTTAGAAAAAAAGAGATTAAAACAGCTTAACAGGAGAATTAATGGCTCGTAAAAGTCTTATTGCCAGAGAAGAAAAAAGACGCAGACTGGTAGAAAAATATTCTAAGCTTAGAATTGAACTCAAAGAAAAAGGCAACTATGATGCATTACAGAAGCTACCTAAAAATGCATCTCCCGTACGTTTGCATAATAGATGTATGTTCACCGGAAGAGCCCGGGGTTATCATCGCAAGTTTGGAGTTTCAAGGTTGGTGTTAAGGGAAATGGCATTGAAAGGCGAGATCCCGGGATTAAAGAAGTCAAGTTGGTAAAGGAGAAAAAATGGCAGTGACGGATCCAATTGCAGATTTTTTAACAAGAATTAGAAATGCATCCAAAGCCAGAAAGCCCAGGGTGGATGTACCTGCTTCAAATATGAAGAAAAGTCTGGCTGAAATCCTTAAGAAACAGAATTTTATTAGGGATTATCTTATAGTTGAAGATAAAAGGCAAAATGTGATTAGAATTGAATTAAAATATACCGATGGTTCTCCTGCAATAAATGGATTGAAAAGAATAAGCAAACCGGGTCTTCGTGTTTATAAGAATTCGAAAGACTTGCCGAGAGTTTTAAATGGTTTGGGTGTTGCAGTTATTTCTACGCCGGTTGGACTATTAACAGATAACGATGCTAGGAATCAGTCTGTTGGAGGTGAAATAGTATGTTACATCTGGTAAATTAATGAATGGAGTTTGAAAAGTGTCAAGAATTGGCAAAAAACCTGTAGTCATCCCCAAAGGAGTTACGATCGATGTAAGAGGTAACTCGGTTAAAGTTAAAGGTCCTAAGGGTGAATTGGAAAATAGTTTTGACTCAAGAATCGGCATTAAAGTGAATGACGGTGAATTAACCGTTTCTCGGCCAAATGATAGTAAGGAAATTAAAGCATTACACGGTCTCAGCCGTGCTTTGATTCAGAATATGGTACTGGGAGTGACTCAATCTTACCAGAAATCTCTTGAGATTGTTGGAGTTGGTTATCGCGCAGAACTTAAAGGAAAAAATTTGTTGCTTAATATTGGTTATTCCCATCCTATTTATTTTATGCCTCCGGATGGAATAACATTACAGACTCCTACTCAAACACAGATAATAATTTCGGGTAATGATAAGCAGCTTGTAGGATTGATTGCTGCAAAAATCAGATCAATCAGACAGCCGGAACCTTATAAAGGAAAAGGCATTAAATATTCTGATGAACAAATTGTAAGAAAAGCCGGTAAAACAGCGGGTAAATAATTTTTTACGGAGATATTAAGAAATGATTAAAAGAAATAATGCATCAAGATCACGTTCGAAGATTAAAATCAGGAAGGTAATTTCAGGTACCCCTGAAAAACCCAGATTAACTGTTTACCGCAGTTTGTACAATATTTATGCGCAGATAATTGATGACACTACCGGGAAAACACTTGTTGCCGCTTCTTCATTGACAAAAGAATTGGCGGATGAATTGAAAAATACCAGAGGTAAAATTCAGCGTAGTAAAACGGTTGGTAATTTTATTGCTAAAAAAGCACTCGAGCAAAATATAAGTACAGTTGTATTTGATCGCAATGGATACAAATATCATGGCCGCGTACAAGCTGTTGCTGATGGTGCAAGAGAAGCAGGATTGAAATTTTAGAATCAAATATGTTGCCGGATCGTCTAATGGTAGGACTACGCCCTTTGGAGGCGTCTGTAGAGGTTCGAATCCTCTTCCGGCAGCTATAGTTTAAATAATCTGGTTTATTAAAGTGAGTTTATCAAGAAGTTTGGAGAAATAATTTGAAATCTGTAAAATCAAATGAAATTGAAGGCTTAAAAGAAAAAGTCGTCCACATTAATCGTGTAGCTAAAGTTGTTAAAGGTGGACGCAGGTTCAGCTTTAATGCGATAGTGGTCGTAGGAAATGGTGAGGGAACTGTTGGCGTAGGTCTTGGTAAGGCAAATGAAGTTACAGATGCAATATCCAAAGGGATAGACGATGCTAAAAAAAACCTGGTTAATGTTTCTGTAATTAAAGGTACAATAGCCCATGAAATTATTGGTAAATATGGAGCAGGAAAGGTTCTCCTGAAACCAGCTTCCCCGGGTACGGGATTAATCGCAGGCGGCGGAGTTCGTGCTGTTCTGGAAGCAGCAGGTGTACAGGATATTCTTACTAAATCTCTTGGGTCGAGTAATCCTCATAATCAGGTTAAAGCGACATTAAACGGCTTATTAAGTCTGGTTGATGCAAGAAGAATGGCCCGGAAACGCGGCATGACAGTTCAGGATTTATTTAGTTCTAAATGAGGTGTATGATGGGTAAACTGAGAATAACTCAAATAAGAAGTGTGATAGATAGACCTAACAGTCAAAAACTGACTATAGAAGCTCTGGGTTTAGGAAGACCTAACTGGGTGAAAATTCATAATGATACACCCCAGATCAGAGGAATGATCAATAAAGTATTACATCTTGTTAAAGTAGAAGAAATTAAAGAGTAGTAAGGTTATTATGGATGTTTTAAGTAATCTAAAATTCGCTGAGGGATCAAGAAAAAGTAGGAAGCGTGTTGGCCGTGGTTCCGGGTCGGGGCATGGGAAAACTGCCACCAGGGGAATGAACGGTCAATTGTCCAGATCGGGAGCTAAGAAAAGGGCATGGTTTGAAGGCGGTCAGATGCCCCTCTCCAGAAGAATACCTAAATTCGGATTTACCAATATTTTTAAAGTTAATTATCAGGTAGTTAATATTCAGGATTTGCAAAAGCTGGCTGACTCAAAAGAAAAAATTGTAAATACCGAAATCCTGAAAAAATATGGTTTGGTTAAAAAAGAAGATCAGCCTGTTAAAATTTTAGGGTCTGGAGAGATTAAAGCAAAATTACAGGTTGAAGCTAATGCATTTAGTAAGTCCGCTCAGTTGAAGATTGAGTCGGCAGGCGGTTCCATTAAAAAGATTTAAACCGGTTTTAAATGGCAAAATTCACAGACACATTCAGAAATATCTTTAAGATACATGAACTTCGCCAGAGAATAATTTATACTCTCGCGTTGTTAACAATTGTAAGGTTGGGCGCTCATATTACCATCCCCGGGGTTGATGCAACACTTGTAACACAAAGTATGAAATCTACAACATCAGATAATCTCTTCGGTTTGTACGATTTGTTCGTGGGTGGTGCCTTCAGAAATGCAGCGATATTTGCGCTGGGTATCATGCCTTACATTTCTGCTTCAATTATTCTTCAACTCCTTGGTGCAGTTGTTCCGTACTTTCAGAAATTACAGCAGGAAGGTGAGGAAGGAAGAAAGAAAATAACTCAGTTAACTAGATATGGTACTGTTTTTATATCAGCTTTGCAGGCGTGGGGTGTTACTGTAAGACTTTTGAATATTAACGTTCAGGGATTGCCGATTGTACCTGTACCTGTTCAGGGCTTTTTGTGGACATTTAGTACAATCATAATTCTGACTGCAGGTACTATTTTTATGATGTGGCTTGGTGAACAAATCACCGACAAGGGAATTGGGAATGGAATTTCACTCATTATCTTTATTGGTATTATCGCTCGCTTCCCGTTTGCAATTTTAGACGAATACCGTCTTATCAATTCAGGCCAAAGAAATATTGTTATTGAAATTGTAATCCTTGCTTTCATGACACTTATCATTGCCGGTGTTGTCTTGGTTACGCAGGGAACCAGAAGAATTCCGGTACAATACGCAAAACGTGTAGTGGGAAGAAAAGTTTATGGTGGTGTTACTCAATATATTCCGTTACGTGTTAATACTGCAGGGGTAATGCTTATAATTTTCGCTCAATCAATAATGTTTATTCCTAATACAGTTCTTTCATTCTTCCCGGATAATGAATTTTTGCAGAATATTTCAGGGTATTTTCATTATACATCACCGATTTATTCTGCAGTATATGCTTTAATGATTATATTCTTTACTTATTTCTATACGGCAATTGCTTTTAATCCAAAAGATGTTGCTGATAATATGAAAAAGCAAGGTGGTTTTATTCCGGGAATCAGACCAGGGAAACAGACTTCGGATTTCATTGATAATATATTAACTAAAATTACTTTACCCGGCTCGTTTTTCCTGGCAATAGTAGCTATTTTACCGGCTTTTGTATCTGCATGGGGAGTATCAGGTCAATTTTCACAGTTTTTTGGAGGAACAAGCTTATTAATTATAGTTGGCGTTGCATTGGATACTTTACAGCAGATTGAATCACATTTGTTGATGCGGCATTACGATGGTTTTATGAAATCCGGCAAATTGAAGAGCCGGAGATATTAGAGTTTTTGTGATTTATATAAAAACTAAAAAAGAAATAGATTTTATAAGAGAGAGTTGTAAGATCGTAGCTGAAACTTTGCAATTAATAAAAGCAAACGTTAGGTTAGGCATTACAACTAAAGAATTAGACCGGATAGCAGAAGATTATATATTAAGTAATGGTGCTCAAGCCGCTTTTAAAGGATATTCCCAGGGCGGTTCTTCTGTTGATTACCCGGCCTCTATTTGTACTTCAATTGATAATGAAGTTGTGCACGGAATACCAGCCGACAGAGTTCTTAAAAATGGTGATATAGTTTCTCTTGATGTAGGCGTGTATAAAAATGGTTACTATGGTGATGCGGCGCTATCCGTAGCCGTTGGTGAACTTTCTGATGAGAAAAAAAAGTTAATGGAAGTGACCGAAAAATCACTTTACTTCGGAATCGAAGAAGCTGTATCCGGAAATCACGTTCACGATATTTCTCATGCCGTTCAATTGTATGTGGAATCCAATGGCTTTTCGGTTGTTCGTGACCTCTGCGGACACGGCGTTGGAAAATATTTGCACGAAGAACCATCGATACCTAATTTCGGTAAAAAAGGAACCGGTGCCAGATTAAAAAATGGAATGACACTGGCGATCGAACCTATGGTTAATCTGGGCAGTTATAAAGTTAAAACGGGAGAAGATGGCTGGACAATTTTAACCGTGGATGGTATGCCCTCTGCTCATTTTGAGCATACTATTTTAATTTCGAATAATAAGGCAGAAATTCTGTCTGTTTGTTAAATGACTAAACAAGGACCAATAAAAGTAGACGGAGTCGTAACTGAAACGTTACCAAACGCTCACTTTAAGGTCAAACTGGATAATGGACATGAAATTCTTGCACATATTTCCGGTAAAATGAGAATGCATTTTATAAAAATTCTGGTGGGAGATAAGGTCTCTGTGGAATTGTCTCCTTACGATTTAACAAAAGGCAGAATTACATACAGGTATAAATAACGGAGCTAATAATGAAAGTAAGAGCATCTGTAAAAAAGATTTGTGATAATTGCAAAGTAATTAAACGAAAAGGCGTTGTAAGAGTGATCTGTAAAAATCCTAAACATAAACAGCGTCAGGGTTAATTAAAGGAAGGAGTTCTTAATTTGGCTCGTATATCAGGAGTTGATTTACCCAAAAATAAAAAGGTATTGTTCGGATTACAATATATATTTGGTATTGGTCCGACCATTTCTGAAGAAATATGTACTAAATCAGGAGTGAATCCGACTAAAAAAGTTGCTGATTTGACCGATGAGGAAGTTGCACAGATAAGAGCTGTTATCACTGCAGATTATAAAGTTGAAGGTGCCCTTCGTTCGGAAGTTCAACAGAATGTCAAACGATTGATGGATACTGGAACGTACCGGGGATTGAGACACAGACGCGGATTACCGGTTCGCGGACAAAGAACACGTACGAACTCACGTACACGTAAAGGCAAAAGAAAAACTGTTGCCGGTAAAAAGAAAACTCCTGCTAAAAAGTAAATGAGATAATGGAGGATACCAATTGGCTAAAGTAGTAAAGAAAACTAAAAAAAGAACCCATGTCGATGCTAATGGAGTAGCTCATATTAAAGCTACTTTTAATAATGTACACGTGACGTTAACTGATATTTATGGCAACACCATTTCATGGTCGTCTGCCGGAAAGAATGGTTTTAAGGGTTCAAGAAAAAATACCCCGTATGCGGCTCAGGTTTCCGCAGAAGCTGCCGCAAAGGAAGCTTATGACCTTGGATTAAGAAAAGTTGAAGTTCTGGTAAAAGGACCTGGTTCCGGTCGGGAAGCTGCAATCAGAGCTTTGAATACTGCAGGTTTGGAAATTTCATCTATAAAGGATGTTACACCTATTCCTCATAATGGGTGCAGACCCCCTAAGAAAAGAAGAGTTTAATTTATTCGGAGAATCATCTAAATGGCAAGATACACAGATTCAGTATGTAAATTATGTCGGAGAGAAAGACAAAAGTTGTTTTTGAAAGGACAGAAGTGTTATACAGAAAAATGCCCTATTGAAATAAGAAACTATCCCCCTGGTCAGCATGGAAGTTCAAGAAGGACAAAAGTTTCTGAATATGGAGTTCAGCTTCGTGAAAAACAGAAAATTAAAAGAATTTACGGATTGCTTGAAACACAGTTCAGAAATTATTTTGAAAAAGCAAATAAGGCAAAAGGTATTACCGGTGATAATCTTGTAAAAATTTTGGAAAGCCGGTTGGATAATGTCGTGTACAGGGTTGGATTTGCTTCATCGAGAAAACAGGCAAGACAACTGATTAGACACAGACATATTATGGTAAATGAGAGACTTGTTGATATCCCGTCATTTATTTTATCTGCAGGTGATATCATAAAAGTAAAAGAAAAGAGTAAGAAACTCGATGCCATTCATGGTTCTTTAAGGAGGGTTAAAGATACTACTTATTCCTGGTTGTCGATTGATAAAGCCTTACTTTCGGGTACGTTTTTACAGGTGCCCGAACGTGCCGACGTTCCTCTAAATGCTAATGAACAGTTAGTTGTTGAGCTTTACTCAAAATAATAATTAGAATTTTAAGATTAAATTAGAGGATAACTAAATGAGTGTTTCATATTTAAAAATGCCTGAAAATGTAGTGTTGGATGAGTCAAGTTATTCGAATACCTATGGAAAGTTTTCCTTACAGCCACTTGAACGTGGTTATGGAGTAACTCTCGGTAATTCACTGAGAAGAACACTGTTATCTTCTCTTCCAGGAGCAGCAATAACTTCAGTAAAATTCAGCGGTGTGTTGCATGAATTCACTACAATTGAAGGAGTAGTAGAGGATGTATCAGAAATCATCCTGAACCTTAAACAGGTCCGGTTGAAACTTCTGAGTAAAAAACCTAATAAGATTGAAATCTCTTATGCTGGCGAGGGTGAATTTACGGCCTCTGATATCCAGAAACACAGCAACGAAATCGAAATACTGAATCCCGACCTTCATATCGCTACTCTGAATAAAAACGCAAAGTTCGATATCGAAATCCGGGTTGGCAGAGGAACTGGTTATGTGCCGTCGTCCGAAAATGTAACTCCGGATCAAACTATCGGAGTTATTCCTATTGATTCTATTTTTACCCCGATAAAAAATGTTAAATATGATGTGGAAAATGTGCGTATCGGGGATAGAAATGATTATGAAAAACTGACTTTCGAAATTTATACCGACGGCTCCATTACTCCTGATGATTCACTGACACAGGCTGCAAAAATTTTAAGAGATCATATTCAGTTGTTTATTAATTTTGATATAGAGCAGGAGGAAGAACAGGCCGTCAGTCAGAAAGATACCGAGTTTGAAAGAATCAGGAAAATATTATTAACTCCGGTTGATGATCTGGAGTTGAGTGTCAGATCACACAACTGTCTTAAAGCTGCGAATATAAAGAACCTTGCAGAACTCGTAAAAAGAGATGAATCGGAAATGCTCAGATTCCGGAATTTCGGAAGAAAGTCCCTTGCTGAATTGATGGAGATCGTTGAAAACCTTGGCTTGGAATTCGGGATGGATGTGGATAAGTATTTGAAGGAAGAAACAGAAACAAATTAATCTTGAAGTAAAGGTTTATCATGAGACATAGAATAAAAGGAAAAAAATTAAACAGGACAGCAAGCCATAGAGCAGCTCTTATGAATGCACTCGCAGCTTCTGTACTAAAACATAAAAGAATTAAAACAACTGAGGCTAAAGCTAAAGAAGCTCGGAAACACATCGAAGCAATTATAACCAAAGCCAGGAAAAATGATCTCCATTCGAAAAGACAGGTAATGAGTGCAGTTAAGGATAAGGAAATCGTTAAGGAGCTTTTCAGTGAAATCGTACCCAAAATAGGTGACCGTAATGGCGGATATACCCGGGTAATTAAACTCGGGAATAGAATCGGGGATGCTGCAGGAATGGCAATTCTTGAACTGGTGGATTATAACGACGTTATAAATGCAAAAGCCGAGGAACAGAAGGAAAAAAGAGAAGCCAGAAAAGCTAAGAAAGAAGCTGAGAAGAAAAAGGAAACTCCTGAAGTACCTGTAGGGGAAGTAACTACCGAAAAAAACAAGTAGTCTCAAATTCTATATTTTTATAAAGAGTAACCGACAATCCGGTTACTCTTTTTATTTTACAGGATGTTTGATAAACAAGAATTCGTAAAATCTGTTTTTAATATAAAGGATATTCCTAAACTCCGGCTTCCGGAAGTAATTTTATGCGGTAGATCCAACGTAGGAAAATCTACTTTTATAAACTCATTGTTTAATAGAAAAAATCTGGCTAAGACCAGCTCCACTCCGGGTAAAACCCGCTCAATAAATTACTATCGGATTGATGACACATTTTATCTTGTTGACCTCCCGGGATACGGATATGCTAAAACAAGTATTAAGGACAGAGAATATTGGGGAAAAATGATTTCGGAATACTTCAGCAAGTCTAATTATATTACTTTTGCATTTCATTTAATAGACAGTAGACACGATCCTACGGAACTTGATATAAAATTTAATTCAATTCTGAAGGATAAGCTAATTAATTATATCATTTTACTTAACAAAGCCGATAAACTTAAACAGTCAGAACTCGTTAAAGCTAAAAATACGACTCTAAGCTATTTTTCTGAACTAAATTTCGGCCAAAATCTGATTTTTTATTCCGCGATAAATAAAACAGGAAAAAAAGAGGTTTTACGCCTCTTGTCGGAGTTATTTTATTCTTAGTCTCGGGTCAAATTTCTGGCCATTATATTATCCCTTGCTTATAAGACCTGAGCCGAAATTTATTCAAAATTTTTAAGTTATAAGTTATTATTAGATAGCATATTTTCTCTAGGTTATCTCGTCATATTTGTTGCTATTATTAAGCAGTAAGTATATATTTACTCGATTTTTATCTTCCAATTTTTTGCTCGAATATGGATAAAAGACAAAAGAAAAGAATCCTGATTTTTATGCTGATCCCCGCCCTCGCTGTGATTTTATTCCTGACCAATGATCCTGTCATCCGGTTTATTACAATTGCTGTTATGATAATTTATGTTGCATTTATAATATTCTTGAGGGATTCTATCCGGTTTGATAAATCATTTTCTTCACTTGATAAGGAAGAAGATGTTGAAGACACAAAAATAACATCTAAACAGGAATTTGAAGAGTCATTCAAAATAATTTCAGGAAACAGGCCGGAGATTATTACTGCCGAAAATTATGTCCCTGAATATCGTGCTGCAAAAACCACAGTGAAACCACCCGATCTTAAGGAGAGATTTGAAGAGATTGCGAATGAAGCCGTGCCTGATGGGGTTGGTCACGATGGTCAGTTTGGTTTTGTACTTGAAAAAATGCTCACCGTAATTAAGGATGCTTATGCAACACATACGGCGATATTTTTTTGGTACAATAAAAAGAAAGAGAAACTCTCTATTGAAAAGTATATTTCAAATTCAAATGAAATCATAAATAGAAAACTTGATATTGAAGATGATATATTGAGTAAAATTGTTCAAAAAGGTGAACCTGAGCTGCTTAGTGATATTTCACCTGCTGCTGAGGCAGATGTAATCCGTTATTATTCTTCAGTTCAGGGCATTAGAAGTTTTGTCGGTGTTCCGCTGTTTTACGATAAATCACTTATTGCTATAATTGCGGTTGATTCTAAGGTGGAAGATGCTTTTGGTATTGAGACGATCTATGCTCTCGGCAGATTTGTTCGTGTAATTACTATGATCATTTCTATTTTTGAAGAAAAGCATTCTGATTCTGTTTCTCAGCAAAGATTGAATGGTCTGCTTAATCTTATAGGTCCTGGAAGTAAATTTGATAATGACGCAGACTTGATAAATACGGTTCAGAATTCTGCCATTGCTCTCCTTGGCTGGGATGCCTTTGCCTTTGTATACTATTATCCGTTAGAACAAAAATTTAAAACAGTTAAAATAATTAATAATACTTCACTGAAATATATCGGGGAAAACCTGGAAATAGACCTGAACGGAACTCTTGTAGGTAAAAGTGTTATCACCGGAATTCCTGTGAAGATCGATGATACTTCAGGGAATCAGTACAAACGTTATTCGAAAGCTGAAGATGTCAGCTTTGACGGTTCATTTCTAACAATGCCTCTTGTGTATAATAACCAGAATTACGGTGTATTATGCTTTGAAAGCTTAAAGAAAAATGCATTTTCTAATGCAGATGTGCAGTTTTTGAAGAATGCAATGAATATACTGTCCTTCGTTATTTATTCATATTCAACACAAATCTTTTTGAAAAGCTACCTTGCTCTTGATATTGAAACAAAGGCATTAAATGCTGAAACTTTCAAGGAAAGATTAATCTCTGAACTGATCAAAGCGGAAAAAGTTCAGGCACCAGGAGCAGTAGCCTTGATTAGAATTGATGATTTCCTGGATCAGGAGTCTTTGTTCGATGGAAATCCTTTACCGAAAGTTTTATCAACTGTAGCCGACACTATCAGTCAGGAAATAACTTCGATGAATTTATTCGGACGAATTGGTGAAAAAGTTTTTGGGGTGTACTTTTTCAATTCAAATACTAAAGAAGTTTTTCTATGGGCTGAGAAACTCCGGGTTAAAATAGCTCGAAAACCCGTGGTGGTAGTTTCCAAACAAACAACTTATACCATTTCAGTAGGAGTGGCTTCCTCCACCGGTAAAACCGATGTTGATGAAGTACTTCACAATGCGGATCTTGCTCTGCAAAAGGCGCTCGAAAGAGGCGGTAACTCTGTGAAAAATATCAATTAATTTATTCTAAAAATTAAAGTAAAGTTTGAATAATTTTTATCTTATTATTCTTGATGGAGTGGGAATTGGTGCACTACCTGATGCAGCTGAATATGGGGATGCAGATAGCAACACTTTAAGACATATAGCTCAGGTTGTTGATTTGACCTTGCCCAACCTTCAAAAACTTGGATTGGGAATTATAGATGAATTGAGAGGCATTCCACCTGTCCCGGCTCCGCTCGCTTCAGTCGGGAAATTAAGGGAAGATTCAAAGGGAAAAGATTCAACAACAGGACATTGGGAATTGGGTGGCTTATATGTCGATATTGAATTTTCCTATTTTCCTAATGGTTTTTCTGATGATATAATCTTGAAATTTAAAGAACTAACCGGTTGTAAAGGAGTTCTTGGTAATAAGGCCGCTTCAGGTACTGAGATAATAAAAGAACTTGGTGACGAACACGTTAAAAACGGGTACCCGATATTATATACTTCTGCTGATTCGGTTTTTCAGATTGCAGCACACGAAGATATTATTCCGCTTAAACGTTTGTATGAAATTTGCAAAATTACCAGAGAGAAGGTATTAACGCCACCTTTAACAGTAGGCAGAGTTATTGCCCGTCCTTTTACTGGTAATTCCGGAACTTATACCAGAACTACCAATAGGAAAGATTATTCGCTCAATCCGACTGGTAAAACAATTCTTGATATTCTTTATGAGAATGATATTAATACAGTTGCTATTGGCAAAATAAGTGATCTTTTTAATCACCAGGGGATTAAATATTCCAGACATTCAAAATCTAACAGTGAAGGCTATCGGGAATTATTAAATGCAGGAAAGGAATTTTCAAACAGTTTGATATTTATAAATCTGGTTGATTTTGATGTCTATTATGGTCATAGAAACGATACTGCAGGCTTCGCTCAAGCACTGAAGGAATTTGATGCTTTCCTTACTCCTTTCTTGAAAAATCTGGATAAGAGTGACGCTTTCATAATTTCTGCCGACCATGGAAATGATCCTACTACACCTGGTACAGATCATACCAGGGAATACGTCCCGCTGATTTTTTATTATCTAAAACTTGCTCCCGTAAAGCTTGGGATAAGGTCTACATTCTCGGATGTTGGAAAAACTGTCGCAGAATTTTTTAATATACCCAATAATCTTAAAGGAACGAGCTTCTTGAGGGGATAATATTTTCAATCGTCGTTTAAACTATTTTAAGATAAATTTATCTTGATTTGATTGGAGCGTAATACATATCGCACAAAACGAATAATGGACAATTGTATTTTTTAAAAATGAAAAGTATATTAAGGCAAGTGTAAAGTTAAAAATTCCTTTTAAGTGAAAATATAAATGTTTTTAGGAAAAGTAATCGGAACAGTCTGGTCAACAAAAAAAGATGAAAACTTGGTAGGAGCTAAGTTTTTGATTGTAAAACAGCTGGACTTAAATTACAATGAAAAGGAAAATTTCGTTGTTGCTGTGGATAGTGTAGGGGCCGGCGAAGGGGAAGTAGTACTGGTTGCTACGGGAAGCTCGTCAAGACAAACCGAATTCACAAAAAATAAACCAGTTGATGCAGTGATTATGGCAATAGTCGATAAATTAGACATTGCCTTAAAAGAATATCTTTCAAAGCAGGAAGTAGAATAACCGTCAGTTTAAGGAAATCAACCACCCTGTAAATAATAATTGAACATGGTATAGGAATTGTTTTTAGGAAAAGTAATCGGAAATGTTTGGGCAACTCGAAAATATTCGGCTCTTGATAGTTTTAAAATGATGTTTGTCCAGCCAATTAATTATGAACATAGAGAAACCGGTGAACCGATAATTGCAGTTGATACGGTGGGAGCAGGTCCGGGAGAAATAATTATTTATATAACTGCTTCGGAGGCTGTCATCCCCTTACCAGTAGATATGGCTCCCGTCGATGCTTCTATAGTGGGAATAGTCGATACGATAAATAAATAATCGGAGTATTTTCGTGAGAATTACCAAACAGTTTACTAACCGTGAGAGTCAATCCCTCGATAAATATCTTCAGGAAATTGGTAGGGTGGATCTGCTTACCCCTGAGCAGGAAATAGATTTAGCCGTTAGAATTAGACAAGGTGATCATTTTGCCCTTGAGCGCCTCACTAAAGCCAATCTCAGATTCGTTGTAAGTGTCGCCAAGCAATATCAAAATCAGGGTCTATCATTAGGCGACCTGATAAATGAAGGTAACCTCGGACTGATTAAAGCCGCGAAGAGATTTGATGAAACAAGAGGCTTTAAATTTATTTCATACGCCGTCTGGTGGATTCGTCAATCTATCCTCCAGGCACTTGCCGAACAGTCAAGAATCGTTAGACTTCCTTTGAACCGTGTTGGGGCATTAAATAAAATAGGTAAAGCTTATAGTAACCTGGAGCAGGAATTTGAAAGAGAACCTAGTGCACTTGAACTTGCACAGGAACTCGATATGGATGTGAATGAAGTCTCTGATAACTTGAAAATTGCGGGCAGACATATTTCTATGGACGCTCCTTTTGCACAGGGGGAGGAAAATAGTCTTCTCGACGTAATCGAAAATGATCAGCAGCCTTCACCTGATTATATATTAATGAATGAATCATTGAAAAGTGAAATTGCAAGAGCATTATCTACACTGTCAGACAGAGAGGCGGAGGTAATTAAGCTCTATTTTGGTTTGAATAAAGAACATTCCATGACTCTTGAAGAAATAGGGGAAAGATTTAATCTTACACGCGAAAGAGTTAGACAGATAAAAGAGAAAGCAATCAGAAGATTGAGACACGCATCCCGGAGTAAAAACTTAAAATCATATCTTGGCTGATACGGATAATTGAATAAATATTAATGCCGAAATCATATATCTACATAATATATATATTGATTTTAATTGCTGCATTTGAATATTATGGTTGTTCTTCCTTCTCCTATACCTCACGCTATAGTGATAATAATAATGATGAAGAGAAAGAAAAATCCGAACAAAGATTTTCAGATAATGATACTTTAGCCCAAATACCGGATACGCTTGCGGATGATATTGATGAAATGCCTGAAGATTCTGGTATCGATATTACCTCGGTTATGAATAAGCTGAAATTGAATGAGAATGAAACTGATGTGGATGCTGATAACAGTACGATTAAAGAAAAAATGCTTATGGAGATAATTAAATACTTAGATACACCGTATAAATACGGAGGGAGTTCTCCCGATGGGATAGATTGTTCTGCTTTTACACGAACTATTTATGGTAATGTACTTTCTGTAGAATTAAATAGATCTGCTAAAGAACAGTACGCACAGGGGATCAAAATCGATAAACCTGAAGATTTAAAATTCGGGGATCTTGTTTTCTTTAATACAAGAAGAAGAGTTAAACCGGGACACGTGGGTATTTATATAGGGGATAATCTATTTGCACACGCCAGTTCAAAGAATGGTGTAATAGTATCTTCCCTGGAGGAAGACTATTATTCGCATCGATTTATGGGTGGAAGGAGGATTGAGTCTGACGATATTTTTTGAATCCAGAAAAAACTTTCGATAGAAACTATTTCTCTTCCCTTTCGCATCTTTCGCTATAATTAAAATATCACTTAACTAAATTATATGTTAATTTTAAGTGAATAATGCAGGAGTTTATTTTTTTTATAAGGAAAATAATGAACCGTACTTATTCTCTTCTTATTGTATTTCTGATTTTATTCTTAAAAGTTTCTTATCCCGAAAATCTGTTATTACTTCCTGATTCATCCCATTACAATTCACAGTCACCGATATTTGAGATTGTTAAAAACGATGTTAAAAGAAGCCTCCAGGATGGCTTGGATATTATTAAGTCACCGGCTCATCTCTCCGGCAGTGATTGGATTGCGGCGGGAGCAATCGTAGGGACTACATCTCTTTCAATGCTCCTGGATAATGATGTACGTGATGTGGTGAGAGATAACAGGACAGCAAGTATGGACAATATTACAAAAATTGGACAATATTATGGAGAAGTTATACCTGCCGTCTCTTTATCGGCAGGAATATATGCTGCAGGGTTAATTTTCAAAGAGAGATCTGTCTCTCTTACCGGGAGATTATTAGGTGAATCTCTGCTTTATGCAGGAACATTAAATATTTTGCTTAAAATATTGTTTTCGCGCAGCCGTCCTTATAATGAAAAAGGAAATATGGATTTCTGGAACTATAAATTTAAAAATGATTTTTATTCGCTCCCCTCAGGACATCCCACAGTGGCTTTTACACTTTCTACCGTTATGGCTGAACAAATAAATAATATTTATGCAACAATCGGACTGTACTCACTGGCAACACTTACTGCCTATCAGAGAATCTATTCAGATAATCATTGGTTTTCCGATACAGTTCTGGGTGCCGTTATTGGCATTGTAATTAGCCATGCAGTAGTAAACATGAGCAAAGATGATCCCTGTAATAAAGGGGATTCAAATAATTTCGGTGTATCGTTAAAATTGGACGGAGGGTACGGATTC
>Ga0153915_10000547_pt1 | contig 34914 bp, 38 predicted proteins | sample Opewatmetagenome_2_FD_107003 | JGI IMG/M metagenome (GOLD analysis project Ga0153915, IMG submission 107003) | Freshwater wetland microbial communities from Ohio, USA - Open water 3 Core 3 Depth 3 metaG | ecosystem: Environmental > Aquatic > Freshwater > Wetlands | place: USA: Ohio, Lake Erie... | reverse complement strand
CGCGCCGGGGGCCGCTGCCGCGCCGGGGGCCGCTGCCGCGCCGGGGGCCGCTGCCGCGCCGGGGGCCGCTGCCGCGCCGGGGGCCGCTGCGGCCGCCTGGGGCGTCGTGTCGGCCACGTCGAAGGACACCTGGGCCTGCAGGGCCCCCTGGTTCACCACGTCGCCCTGCGCATCACGAACGGCGGCGAGGGCTCCTGCGTTGTCGAAGTCCAGGAAGAAGACATTGCCCGCATTGTTGGCCGCACCGATCTCCACGCGCGTATTGGTGCCTGCCGTAGCTCCGAGATCGACCTGCGCCGTTGCCCTCCAGCGGTTGGCCACCCCCGGCTCCTTCACGAAATCCACCTGGAGCTTGTGCGCGCGGCCGAAGGAATCGTAGATGTCGAAGGTCGTGGTCCAGGTTCCCTGGGCCACGGACTCCGCGGCGGCGCCGGCCGGGATCTCCGGGGTGCGTTTGTCCAGGTTGCTCGCGTACCAGACGTCCGTCGTGGCCGCGGCGGGATCCTTGCTGCCTACGGGGATCACGAGGTCCTGAAGGTCCGCGGCGGTGTTGACCCTCGTGGTCCCACCTGTCGTCTCCGCAAGCCATCCCTGCACCCTCATGCCATTGGCGGGATTCACGAGGCGCCCTTCCTGGTCCAGACCGAAGGCCCCGTTGCGCGTGAAGAAACGCTTCTCCCCGTTCTTCAGCACGAAGAACCCATTGCCCTGGATGGCCACGTCCGTCATGACGCCCGTGGACTGCAGGGAACCCTGCGTGTGGATGGTGTCGATGGCGGAAACCATCATGCCGAGACCCACCTGCTGCGGGTTCACGCCGCCCACTTCCGTGGTCGGCTTGGCGGCCCCGGCGAGGGTCTGGGACAGCATGTCCTGGAAGGTCACCCGCCCCTTCTTGAAGCCCGTGGTATTGACATTGGAGATGTTGTTGCCCAACACGTCCATGCGCGTCTGGTGGTTCTGGAGTCCGGAGACCCCGGAGAAAAGGGATCGCATCATAGGCGGCTATTCCTCCTTGGATCCCAGGACGCTCAGGACCTGGGAATAATCGAAAAACTTGCCATTGACGAGAAGTTGCGGGTACTCCATGCCGCTCACCGCATCCACGGTGCCCTTCATGGTCCCGTAACCGTCGGAGACCTCCACGGACTTTCCGAGCAGCGAGACCGCCTGGGCCCGGGAGACCAGATCGGTGACTTTGGAAAGGCCTTCGCTCATGTTTGTCATCTGTTCCAGGCTGGAGAACTGGGCCATCTGGGCGATGAACTCCTGGTCCTCCATGGGCTGGGTGGGATCCTGGTGGCTCAACTGCGTGATGAGGATCTTCAGGAAATCGTTCTTGTCCAGGCCATCCTTGTTCTTCACCTTCCCCTCGTTCAGGGTCTTGTTGAAGGAGTCCACCTGCCGGTTGAGGTCCACCATCTCCCTCGAGGAAAGATTCAAGGAAAGATCGTTTGCCATGTCCGCTCCTTGTCTACGCCATCAGATTCACGCGGTAGTCTCCGTTCATGGAGACCGGCCCCACGGCCGGAACCGCCCGTTCCAACTCGTTTTCCAGACGCTTCGGGGGGGATCCGGACGCCGTCTCCTCGCGTCGCCTCCCGTCCGCGTCGCCGCCGCCCACGGAAACCGAAAGGGTGGCGTTCTGGAACCCTTCCTGCTGCAGGGCCTGCGCAAGGTCGGAAAGCCGTCCCTCGAAGATCTCCTTCACGGCCTGGGAATCCACGATGATCCTGCCTTCGATTCCGTCGTCGCCCAGGGACATGCGGATACGCACGGACCCCAGGGACTCCGGCTTCAGGACCAGACGGATCTCTCCGGCATCCCCGTCGCGGACCACGATGCCCGCGGTCTTCACCAGTTCCCCGGGCAGGATGTCCCTCAGGTTCTGCACCGGCACCTGGCGGGCAGCCGCCGGGGATTCCTGCACGGCGGATTCCCGTCCCGCGGTTCCCGGATCCAGGGCGGCGTTTCGGAGCGCCGCCTTGAAGGAGCCGTCCCCGTCCGCTCCCGTGGAGCCCGCCGCGTCCGTTCTGGCATCCTTGCGGACCGCCGCCAGGGCCGCCTGCCGGATGTCCGCGTCCCCGCCAGACTGTCCGCGGGGATCGGAAGAGGCCTTCTTCCTCAAATCCGTCACAGTGATCCTTGGCGTCTCGCTGGAGCCGGCGCGCGTCACGGCCTGCTTGGGGGTGGAGGACACGGCCTCGGCCTGCTTCGGCGCCTGCCCGTCTTCCCTGGACGCGGGGGCTTTCGGGGCGCTCTGCGGGCGGGCCACGGTGCCCATCGCGGCGAGGACTGCGGCCGCCTCGGGCTTGGCGGTGCCTGTCCTGTCCTTCTCCCGGGCCCTGTCCTGGGAGGAGGTCTCCGCGCAGACCTCCTCGGGCTTCGCGGCGGCCTTGGCCGCGATTCCGGTCTTCGTCCCGGAGGGCTTGGTTCCGGCCTTCGGCGCCCCGCCCTTGGCCGTGCGCTCCGCCGGCGCGCCGGAAAGAAGCGCCAGCTTCTCCCGGATCACGGTCTCGAACTTGGTCCTGCCCTGGACCCCGGTCCGCTTTTGGAGCGTTCCTGCGGTCTTGAGGCTTCCCGTCTTGCCCGCCTTGGCCTTGCGGGAACCCTTGCCCCCCGACTGCGGCGCCGCGATGAACGGCGCAATCCCTTTCACCGGCTCAGCCTCCCGTCTTTCGCGCCATCTTCCTCTGGAGAGCGGCCGCCCTGTCCGGCTTGAACATGGACAGCCAAAGGGCGACGGTGGATTCCTCCCCCGCCTTCCCTGCCGCCTCCTCCGTGATGCGGAAGATGTCGATCACGTCCTGGTCCTCCATGTTCTCCATGATCTTCACCGCATTGGCCGGCGTCATGCCCGTCAGATACTGCGCGTTCTGGGCCAGGTTCACCCTTCTATTCTCGAACGCTTTCTCCCGTTCATTAAACGCTTTTTCTCTCTCCTCGACGGCCTGTTCCTTGTCCCCCAGGTCCTGGGCGAGCTGCGTGAGCTCCTTCTCCCGCTTGTCCAGGTCCTTCTCCTTCTTGGAAAGGTCCTCCGACTGCAGGGCGAGGGCATCGGCGGTCTTGGCCATGCGCTCCCTGTCGAGCAGGTTCGGGTCGTCGGCGTTCACTGTGGAGGTGCCGGGACTGCGCCCCATGAGGCGCAGCACGGGGGAAAGCAGGCCCTTGGCGTCAAACAGGCCCAGGTAGTCGAACCAGATGATTCCGCCCAACGCCAATACGATGACCAGGAGAAACAGAACCACGATGCGGATTCCGGGATTCACGTCCGTTGACCCTGCCATGCCACCCCTCCCTGTTCCATGCGGGCCGCATCAGGCGGGCTACGGCGCGCCTGATGCCTGCGGCGCATCCCGCCGCGTCCCGGCGGCGGTGTTGATGTCGTCGATCGTCTTGAACTCCTCGAGGGACTGCAGGCGGTAGTAGTCGCGTTCCTTGTTCTCCCGCAGCTTCTCGAGGATCTTCCTGTCCCGCTGGGCCCCGCGCAGCTTCTCCCGCGCGGCCGCGAGTTCCACATTGCGCGCCGTCAATTCCTCTTCGGCGCGCCTGCGCTCCTGGCGCAGCCGCTGGGCGTACAGGTCCCGCGCGTGGATGGAAAGCGCGTCGATGCGGTCCCCCTCGCGCAGCACCCGCCCGATGCTCTCCCCCAGTTCCTTCTCGATGCCGGAGATCCTGCCCGAAAGCAGGATACACTGCCCCAGGACGCGCGCCACCTCGAGCTCGCATTCGCGCTCTCGGTGCCGTCGCAGCTCCAGGAACCGTTCGAGGCGGAACTGGAAACGCCGCATGGACCGCTTCCCCCGCCCTTACCGGCGGGAGGCGAGCAGGTTGGCGAGCGCGTCGATGGAGCCGACGGGCTCCTCCGCGGCTTCCTCCGGCACGGCCTCCACGGCGGGAGCGGGTGCGGGCTGCGCCGCCCGCGGCGGGGCCCCCGGGGCTGCCAGTTCCTCCTCCGGGATCTCGATGCCAGCGATCCTTCCGGCCGCCCGCAACGTTTCCTCCATCCCGGACTTCTCCTCCACGCCCTGCAGGAGGAAATCCCGGATCTCCTTCTGTTTCCCGATCGCCTCGTCGATCTCCGGATCCGAACCCTTCACGTAGGCCCCGACGCTGATCAGGTCCTCGGCTCCCGCGTAAACCGCCATCTGGCGGCGGATGAAACCGGCCGCTTCGCGGATCCGCGGGCCCGTGATCTTCGGCTGGAGACGGGAGATGCTCTGCAGCACGTCCACGGCCGGATAATGGTTGCGCTGCGCCAGTTTCCGGTTGAGCACGATGTGCCCGTCCAGGATTCCGCGCACATTGTCCGAGACCGGATCATCCACGTCGTCGCCTTCCACCAGGATGGTGTAGAACCCCGTGATGCTGCCCTTGTCCGAGGTGCCGCTGCGTTCCAGGAGCTTGGGCATCAGGGAGAATACCGACGGGGTGAAACCCCGGTTGGCCGGGGGCTCCCCGATGGCGAGCCCTATCTCCCGCTGCGCGCGGGCGAAACGGGTGACCGAGTCGAAGAGGAGCATCACGTCCTTGCCCCGGTCCCGGAAATACTCGGCGACGGCCGTGGCCACATAGGCACCGCGGATACGGGACAGGGCCGGCTTGTTGGACGAGGAGACCACGATGACGGACCGTTCCAGACCCTCCTCCCCCAGGTCGTTCTCGATGAACTCCCGCACCTCGCGTCCCCGCTCCCCGATCAGGGCGATGACGTTGATGTCCGCGGACGTGTTGCGCGCGATCATGCCGAGCAGGGTGGACTTGCCCACCCCGCTCCCTGAAAAGATCCCCATGCGCTGGCCCTTGCCCACGGTGATCAGGCCGTCGATGGAGCGCACGCCCGTGGCGATCCTGTCCTGGATCCGCTTGCGCTTCAGCACGTCGGGAGGCGTATTGAAGGCCGGGTAGAAATCCGCGGATCCGATGTCCCCCTTGTCGTCTATCGGCCGGCCCATCGAATCCAGGGTCCGGCCGAGGAGCTTGTCCGAGACCGGGACCTGTAGGCTCTCCCCCATGGCCACGACGATGTTTCCGATCTCCAGGCCCTCCATCTCGTCGTAGGCCATGAGCTGCACGGTCTTGCCGCGCAGTCCCACCACCTCGGCCCAGACGATCCCGCGCCCCCGCGGGGTCAGGATCTGGCACATCTCCCCCACCACGGCAGGGGGGCCATGGCTCTCTATGAGGAGTCCCCGCACGGATTCGACAACGCCCGTGAGCTTGATGGGATCCATGCGGTCCAGGACCGCCGTGTATTTGTCGAACACGCCCATGGCCTAGTTCTCCCCTTTGGTCTTGATCGGCATGAGCTCCAGGATCTTCTCCTCGATCTCGTGCAGCTGGGAGGAGATGCGCGCGTCCACCTGGCCGAAGTCTGTCTCTATGACGCATCCGCCCCGGTCCACGGAGGAATCCTCCAGGACCGTGATGCCCTTCACGTTCTCGACCATCTTCATGAAGTCCTTCACGTGCTCCGTGGTCAGCTCCAGGTCGGAGAGGTTCACGCGGATGACCACGTCGCCGCGGCTCTTCAGCTTGCGCAGGGCCTGCACCACGTTGTTGATGACCACGTTTTTCTGGTTCTCCGAGATGACCTTGATGACCTTCTTCACGATGAGGAGCACCAGGTTGATGATCTGGGTCTCGGATCCCTCTATGATCTCGTTCCTCTTCTCGATGGACTTGCTGATGATGGACTGAAGGCGCTCCACGAGACGGTCCACCTCGACCTTTCCGTTGGCGTAGCCCTTCTCGTGGCCCTCCCTGTAGCCCTTCTCGTAGGCCTCCCGCTCGGTCTGGTCGACGCGCGCCTTGATCTCGCGTTCCAGGTCAGCGGCCTTGGCCTTGGCATCCGAGAGGAGGCGCTGGCCCTCGTCCTCCGCCTCCTGGCGGATCTTCTGCGCCTGGTTGTTCTTGCGCTTCACCTCGTCGAAGGCCACCCGCTCGGCGTCCTTCTTGATCTTCTCCGCCTCGGCCTGGGCCGCCGCCAGGAGCTTCTGCTTCTCCGCCTCCCAGCCCCCACGCAGCTCCTGGATCTCCTTGCGTATGTCGTCCGCCGTGGGGCCCTTGTACTCGCTCTCTTCCTCCAGGGTCTCGATCTCCTCCGGCTCCTCGGCCACGATCTTGGGCGGTTCGATGAAGACCTTGCGGGAGAGGTACATGATCTCCTGGGGCTTGAAAACGTTCTTTGCCATCAGACCACCAGTTCTTCCTCACCGGCGCGGGCGACCACGATCTCGCCCTGCTCCTCGAGCTTCCGGATGATGGAGACGATCTTCTGCTGCGCCTCCTCCACGTCCTTGAGGCGGATGGGACCCATGTAGTCCATGTCCTCCTTCAGCAGCGTGGAGGCGCGTTTGGACATGTTCTTGAAGATCTTGTCCTGCACCTCGGAATCCACGCTCTTGAGCGCCTTGGCCAGCTCCGCGGTGTCCACCTCGCGCATGACCTTCTGGATGGCGCGGTCGTCGAGCAGCACGATGTCTTCGAAGACGAACATGCGCTTCTTGATCTCCTCGGCCAGCTCCGGATCGTCCTCCTCCAGCGCCTCCACGATGGTCTTCTCCGTGGAACGGTCCACGCTGTTGAGGATCTCCACGATGCTCTCCACCCCGCCGGCGGCGGTGTAGTCCTCCGAGGACAGCGTGGAAAGCTTCTTTTCCAGTACGCGCTCCACCTCCCGGAGGACCTCCGGGGAGGTGCGGTCCATGGTGGCGATCCTCTTGGCCACGTCCGACTGGACCTCGTTGGGAAGGCTTCCCAGGATCAGGGAGGCCTTCTGCGGCTCCAGGTAGGCGAGGATCAGGGCGATGGTCTGCGGGTGCTCCTGCTGGATGAAGTTCAGGAGGTGCGCCGGGTCCGTGCGCCGGATGAAATCGAACGGACGCACCTGCAGGGAGCTGGTGAGCCTGTTGATGATGTCCACCGCCTTCTGGGTGCCCAGCGACTTTTCCAGCAGTTCCCGGGCGTAGTCGATGCCGCCCGAGGAGATGAAGTCCTGCGCCATCATCAGCTCGTGGAACTCCATGAGGACCTGGTCGCGTTCCGCGCTCTCGATGCTCTCCAGGCGCGCGATCTCGAAGGTGAGCATCTCGATCTCGTCCTCACGCAGGTGCTTGAAGATCTCCGAGGAGATCTCCGAGCCGAGGGTGACCAGGAACACGGCGGCCTTCTGCCGGCCCGACAACGCCTTCTTGTGGCCGCCTCCGCCGCCAGCGGGCGCCTTCTTGCCGGCCGGGCCCGCCGGGGCCGAAGCGGCTGCGGCTGCGGCGGCAGCGGGCTTTGCGGGTGCTTTCGCCATGGGTTACTCCTCCACCAGCCAGGTACGGATCAGCTGGGCAACGTCCTCGGGATGCTCCCGGGCCATGTTGAGCGCGTTCTCCTGCATCTCCAGGCGCGCCCTTTCCTCCACGGACAGTTCCACGGAAATGCCCTGTTCCTCCGCGGTGCGCAGGGCCGCTTCCCTCATGGCCTGGTGCTGGCGGGCCAGCTCCTCCTCGCGCAGGCGCCGCCGCCGCTCCATCTCCTTGGCGAGCAGGCGGTAGAGGAAGGCGATGACCAGGATGGCGCCGATGGCGATGCCGATGGCGATCAGGGTGCGGCGCAGGTTCATGCTGGCGCGGAAGGTGGCGTCTTCCTTCTCGAACTGCGCGGTCCTATCGAACTGGAACTGCACGGCCTCCACCACGTCGCCGCGGGTCTTGTCGTAGCCGATGGCCCCCTGGATCAGCTGCTTGGCGCGCTGGATCTCCTCGTCCGATACGGGCGCGAAATCCCGCTTCAGGCTGCCGTCCGGGTTCAACAGCGGCGTCCCGAACTTATCGTACTGCTTCTTCCAGATGCCGTCCAGGGCGAATCCGACGGTGATCCGATTGATGACCCAGGGCCGCTTCTGCTCCGTGGTCTTGGTCGTGTTCACCTCGTAGTTGGTCTTCTTCTCCGACTTGCTGTACTTGCCCACCAGGTTGGAGAGGTCCTTGTAGGCCGGCGGGGTCTGGCCCTCCACGCCGGCGGGGCCTTCCGGATTGTAGCCCGTGCCCTGGAAGTCCTCCAGCAGGTTGCTTTCCGAGATGGCGACGTTCGGGGCGTAGGCGGCCGCCTCGTACTTGGTCGCAGGCCTTGTCATGACGGGCGGATGCTCGGTGATCTCCACGTTCTTCTTGCTCATGTCCAGGTCGATGTCGATCTTGGGGATGCTCACGCGGTCCGCCGTGAAGATGGCCGAGAGGGACTTCATGATCTCCGCGCGGTACTTCACCTCCAGGGCCTGTTTCTCCTTCAACTGCCGCTTGGCCAGCTCCAGCTGGTCGATGTCCTCCAGGCCCGCGAAGTCGTTGAGCTGGATGCCGTTGTTGTCCGCGATGACGATGTTCTCGTCCTTGAGGCCGGCGACGGCCACCTTGATGAGGCGCTGCACGCCCTCGATCTTCTTGCGGTTGGTGGCGAAGTCGGAACCGGGCTTGGGCGTGATGATGACGGAGGCCGTGGTGGGATTCTGGTCCTCGACGAACAGCTCCGTCTTGGGGACCACGAGGGTGACATTGACGTTGTCCACGTCGTCCAGCGCCAGGATGTGCTGCTCCAGCTGCTTGGTGATGGACCGCTGCAGGTTCACGTCCCGCTCGAAGTCGGTGATGGTCCAGCGCTCGATGTCGAACAGGGCCCAGGGATCCGTGCCCTTGGGGATGAGGTCCGCCTCATTGAGGATCATGCGCGCCTTGCGGGCCGTCTTTTCGTCCGGCACCATGATCATGTTGTCCGCGCGGATGGTGTACTTGATGCCCGTCTCGTCCAGTTTGGTGGCGATGCGGGAGTGGGTGTCCTCGTCCTTCACCGGGCTGGAGATGAGGGGCGCCATGCTGGGCGCCGCGCTGAAGGCGAAAAGCAGCACGACGGCGAGGATTCCCGCGCCGATGACCGCGAAAAGGACCACTTTCTGCGTGACGGACCACTTGCCCCAGAGCGTCTTCACCTGCTCCAGGAGCTTCTGCAACCACTCGTTCATGTCCCCTCCCTGTCGATCGCGTGCCGTCGCGCCCTAAGGCGGGGGCGCGGCGCCGCGCTCATGCGGCCTTTACCGCACGTTGATGATCTCCCGATACGCCGCCAGGGCCTTGTCCACGATGGCCTTGGTCATGGAAAGCGAGGTCGTGGCCTCCGTGAGGGCGAGGGTCACGTCGTGGACGTCCACGGAATCCGGAGCCGTGATCATCCGCTGCGTAAGCTCCATCCCCTTGAGCTGGCTCCCGTTCACGTCCCCCAGGGCGGAAAGCAGCAGCTGGCCGAAGCTCCCCTCCGCCCCCTGCGCCTCGGTCACGGAGGCGTCGTCGGTGAAATGCCTGGGATCCGTCCGCTTCATGCCCACCACGTCCCCCATGGCGCCCGTCATCTGTGGAATGGTCATCTATCACCTCGCTCCGATCTCGAGGGCCTTGAGGAACATGGCCTTCGTGCCGTTGATCACCGCGGAGTTCGCCTCGTAGGAGCGCGAAGCGGCGATCATGTCCACCATCTCGCTCACGACGTTCACGTTGGGATACTGGACGTAGCCCGCCTGCGGCCCGGTCTTGATCGCGTCCGGATGCGTGGGGTCGTAGACCAGGCGCGGCTGGGCGTCCATGTCCTTCTCGATGGTCTTCACCTTCACCCCCTGGCCCACCCGGTCCTTGAGGGCCTCGGGGAGGAAGGGGCTGCGCCAATAAGGCTGGTCCACGCGCGGCCTGAGGATCACGCGGCTGCGGCGGAACACGCCCCCCTCCGGAGTCCGCGTGGTCTCCGCGTTGGCGATATTGTCCGCCACGACGTCGAGGCGCATCTTCTGCGCGGTGAGGCCCGAGGCGGCGGTGTTGATGCTGGTATACATGCCCATGGCGGCCTATCTCCCTACCTGAGGACGAGGTTGATCCTCTGGAACTCATTGGTGATCGCCGTAACCAGGGTGGTGTAGGCGAGCTGGTTGTTCAGCGCGTTCATGCCCTCCTCCTCCATGTCCACGTTGTTGCCGTTGTTCTTGGACTCCGTGAGGTAGTCCAGGACCCTCCGGGGCTGCACCGAGCGCCAGTCGGTCGGCTTGTCGAACTCGATGTGGCGGTCCCGCGTGGTGCGCGTGGGGAATGCGTCCCGGTTCTCCGAATCCACCGCCCTCTTCAGCTGCGACTCGAAGTTCACGACGCTCCTCTTGAAGTTGGGAACGTCCGAGTTGGCTATGTTGTTGGCGATCACGTTGCGCCGGAGCACGGATACGTCCAGCTCCCGCGTGACCATGTCCAGATTCCGGCCGAATGCACCCGAAAACATCGATCCTCCTCCAGTCCTTCCCTCATTGTCGGCGCTTTCCGCCGCCCTTCTTAGGCCCCTTAAAGGATGTAGCGGGCCAGGTCCTGATCCTCCAGGATCCCCGAGAGCTTCTCGTCCACGGTCTGCCCGCGGATGACCACCTGCTGTCCCGCCATCTGCGGGGCGTCGAAGGACACGTCCTCCAGGAGCAGTTCCATGATCGTATGAAGGCGCCGCGCTCCGATGTTCTCCGTCTTGGAGTTCACCCGGGAGGCGATCTCGGCGATGCGGTCGATGGCCTCCGGAAGGAACTCGATCCCCACCCCCTCGGTGCGCAGGAGCTCCGTGTACTGGCGGATCAGCGCGTTCCTGGGCTGCGTGAGGATCTTCACGAAGTCGTCCTTGGTCAGGGGGGAAAGCTCCACGCGCAGGGGGAAACGGCCCTGGAGCTCCGGGATCAGGTCGGAAGGCCTGCTCATGTGGAAGGCGCCGGCCGCGATGAACAGGATGTGGCGGGTGTCCACGATCCCGTAGCGCGTGCTGACCTTGGATCCCTCCACGATGGGCAGGATATCCCGCTGCACCCCCTCCCGGGACACGTCGATGCCCCCATGTCCGTCCTTGGAGGCGATCTTGTCGATCTCGTCGATGAACACGATGCCCATCTGTTCCACGCGGTCCCGGGCGATCTCCGAGACCCGTTCCATGTCCAGGAGCTTGTCCATCTCCTCGGAGAGGAGAAGCTGCCTCGCCTGGCGCACGGGGACGCGCTTGCGCTTCCTGCGGCCGCCGAAGAGGCCTCCCAGGGCGCCGAGGTTGAACTCCATCTCCTCCAGGCCGGTCCCGGAGAACACCTCGATGGCCGGCATGACGCTCGAGGCCACCTGGATCTCCACGACCCGGTCCTCCAGGGCGCCTTCCGCGAGCATCCGCCGGCATCCGTCGCGGCTCTCCGCCGCCTCCGCGCCGTCCGGGGTCCCTTCCGCCGGTTTCGCGGCGGGAAGGAGCAGGTCCAGCAGCGCCTCTTCCACCCGGCGCGATGCCTCCTCCCGCACCTCCTCCGCAAGTTCCGTCTTTACCATGGAGACGGCCACGGAGACAAGGTCCCGGATCATGGATTCCACGTCGCGGCCGACGTAGCCGACCTCAGTGTATTTCGTGGCCTCCACTTTGAGGAACGGGGCGCCGCAGAGCCTGGAGAGACGGCGCGCAATCTCGGTCTTTCCCACGCCCGTGGGGCCGATCATGATGATGTTCTTGGGCGCCACCTCGTCGCGCAGCTCCTCGGGCAGGCGTTGGCGGCGCATGCGGTTGCGCAGGGCGATGGCCACGGCCTTCTTGGCCTTCTCCTGTCCCACGACGTACCTGTCCAGCTCCTCCACGATCCTACGGGGCGTGAGCTCCTCGTTGGGGTTCATGGAAGCTCCTCCACGGTGATCTCCGAGTTGGTATAGATGCAGATGTCCGCCGCGATGCGCAGGGAGCGCAGGGCGATCTCCCGGGCGGGGAGCTCCGTGGCCTCCAGGAATGCGCGGGCCGCGGCGAACGCGTAGCCGCCGCCGGAGCCGATGGCGATGGCGCCGTGTTCCGGCTCCACCACGTCCCCGTTGCCCGAGACGAGGAACGTCGATCTCCTGTCCGCCACAAGGAGCATGGCCTCCAGGCGTCGAAGGATCCTGTCCGTCCGCCAATCCTTGGCCAGTTCCACAGCGGCGCGCGTAATGTCCCCGCCGTGCTCCTTGAGCTTGCCCTCGAACTTCTCGAACAGCGTGAAGGCGTCCGCCGTGGCGCCGGCGAATCCGACAAGGACCTTCCCGTCCGCGATGCGGCGGACCTTGCGCGCGCGAGATTTCATCACCGTCGCTTCGATGGTCACCTGCCCGTCTCCGGCCATCGCCACGCTCTCCCCGCGCCGCACGGCGAGGATGGTGGTCCCCCGCAAGGTCGCCGTCATGCCGTGCCTCCCCCTCCGGCGCCATGGATCCTGCCCGCGTGCGGGTGCGCATCCCTGTAGACGGCCTTGAGGCGCTCCTGGCTCACGTGCGTGTAGACCTGCGTGGTGGAAAGACTGGCATGGCCGAGAAGCTCCTGCACGGCGCGGATGTCCGCGCCCCTGTCGAGCAGGTGCGTGGCGAAGGAATGGCGCAGCGTATGGGGGCTCACCCGTTTGGCCAGGCCCATCTTCTCCACGTAGGCGGAAAGCAGGTAGCGCACGCCCCGATCGGTCATCCGGGTGCCCCTCCCATTGAGGAAGAGGGCCTGCGCCGAATCGGGATCCCGGGCGGCGCGGACCATGCGGCGCGGCAGGTACTCGGCCAGCACGGCGCGGGCCTTGCCTCCGATGAACACGACGCGCTCCTTGCGGCCCTTGCCCATCACGGAGGCCGATCCGTGCTTGAGGTCCAGGTCCGCGATGTTCATGGCCACCAGCTCCGAGACGCGGCAGCCCGTGGAGTACAGGATCTCCAGGGCCGCCCGGTCGCGCAGCGCGAGGAACGGGTCCCCCTCCCCGCGCGGGCTCTCCTCTGGCAATGCGAGAAGCCCGGAAAGCTCGTCCTCGTAGAGGAACGAGGGAAGCCGCTTCTCCCCCTTCGCGCCGCGTATGCCGGAGAACGGGTTGTCGGAAGCGAGGCCCGCGCGGATGCGCCAGCGGTAATAGCCGCGCGCCGCCGACAGGGCCCGGTTTGCGGAACGTGCGGAAAGGCCGGATCGCAGGAGCCAGGAAAGGTATCCGCGCGCGCCCGCGGAGTCCAGGGATTCGGCCGCGAAGCCACGGGTCCCGCAGAACTCGGCCAGCTTGGCGAGGTCCTTCCCGTAGGAGCGGACCGTGTTGTCCGAGAGGCGCCGGATCGTGGCGATGTGTCCCAGGTATCCCGCGAAGAGGCCTTCCGCGTCACGCAAGCTCGTCGCCCGCCTCCCGCGTGTGCAGATAGTCGCAGGCCGGATTGATGCAGGACTTGTAGGACCCGCGCTGCTTGTCTTCCTTCTCCACCAGGTAGTAGCCGCACTTGGGGCACCTCTGGGCGGTCGGCTTGAAGTAGGTGACGAAATCGCAGGCCGGATAGTTGGTGCAGCCGTAGAATTCGCGGCCCCGGCCCTGCTTGCGCTTGCGCGCCACGATCTGTCCCGTGCACCCGGGCTTGGGGCAGGGCCCGAGCGGCACGGGCCGCGTGCTGCGGCACTCGGGGAAGCCCGTGCAGGCCAGGAAGAAGCCGAAGCGGCCCAGCTTCTTCACCATGGGCTTTCCGCAGGTCTCGCAGACCTGGTCCGTCTTCTCGTCCATGATCCCCTTCACGGATTCCAGGGTGTCCATGACGTCGTCCACTTTTTTGTGGAAGGGCCCCCAGAAATCGACGATCATGCTGTGCCAGTCCAGCGAGTTCTCCTCGACCTTGTCCAGCTTCTCCTCCATCGCGGCGGTGAAGTTGGGGTCCAGGACCTCCGGGAAGCTCTTGATCAGCAGGCCATTGATCGTGCGGCCCAGCTGGGTGGGGACAAGCTGCCGGCTCTTGCGCACGACATAGTAGCGGTCCAGGAGCACGGAGATGGTGGGCGCATAGGTGGACGGCCGGCCGATGCCCTTCTCCTCCAGGGTCTTCACGATGGTCGCGTCGGTGTAGCGCGACGGGCCCGCCGTGAAGTGCTGCTCGGGATGGAACTTGGCGCATTCGAGCTCGTCCCCGGCCTCAAGCTTCGGCAGGGCCTTGGTCTGCTCCTTCACCGCGAGGAGGCTGAGCGCGTTCTGGAAGCCCTTCTCCGCCATGCGGGTGCTCGTTGCCCGGAAGAGCGCCGGTCCGGCCTGGATGTCCATGGTGGTCACTGTGGCCTTGGAAGGATTCATCTGGGAGGAGACGAACCTCTCCCAGACCAGGCTGTAGAGCTTGAACTGGTCCGGGGTGAGGTCCTTCTTCACCCCCGCGGGATCCATGGTCACGTAGGTGGGACGGATGGCCTCATGGGCGTCCTGGGCGCCGCGCGTCTGCGCATAGGTCTGCGCCTTGTCCGGCAGGTCGGCGGGCCAGGTGGCCTTGATGTATTCCCTCACCTCATCCAGCGCGGCCTCCGAGATCCTGGTGGAGTCCGTGCGCATGTAGGTGATGAGTCCCAGGCGTTCCGAGCCGATGTTGACGCCTTCGTAGAGCTGCTGGGCGATCTGCATGGTCTTGCGGGAGGTGAAACCGAGGCGGTTGGCGGCGGACTGCTGGAGCGTCGAGGTCGTGAAGGGGGGCTTGGGCTTCGTGAGCCTGTCCGACCTCTTGACGTCGGTCACGAGGAACCGGACATCCTTCAGCGCGTCGATGATGGCCTGGACCTCCGGCTCCTTGTGGAGGGACGGCTTCTCCCCGTTTATGAGGATGAGGGCCGCGTGGAATCCGGATTTGCCCTTGTGGAGCTCCGCTTCCAGGGTCCAGTACTCCTCCGGCATGAAGGCCTCGATCTCGTCCTCGCGCTCGCAGATCATCCGCAGGGCCACCGACTGCACGCGGCCCGCCGACAGACCGTTTTTCACCTTCTTCCAGAGCAGCGGCGACAGGTTGTACCCGACCAGGCGGTCCAGCACCCTGCGCGCCTTCTGGGCGTTCACCTTGGACATGTCGATCTCACCGGGGGCCGCCACGGCCTCGCGGATGGCCTTCGGGGTGATCTCGTTGAAGGTGATCCTGCGGATGACCGGTTTTTCCTTGGCGCTCTGCAGGGCATTGCGCAGGTGGAAGGAGATGGCCTCCCCCTCCCGGTCATTATCCGATGCCAGCAGCACTTCGTCCGACTTCTTGGCCTTCTGCTTGAGATCCTTGAGGATCTTCGCCTTGCCGCGGACGGTGATGTACTCCGGCTCCAGGTTGCCGTCCACGTCGATGGCCAGGCGCGACTTGGGCAGGTCGATCAGATGCCCCATGGAGGCCGCCACCGTGTATCCCTTGCCGAGATACTTCTCGATCGTCTTGCCCTTGGCGGGGGACTCCACGATCAACAGGATCTTCTTGTCATTGTCCTTCATTCAACCTCTCCAATGAATCCTTCCGTACCGCACCACGCATTCCCCGGCGATCTCGCGCCTGAGAAGCTCCGCAAGCGCGGCTCCCGGTTCCCGTTCCCGTCCGGTACGTCCGGAACGCACCGTCCGATCCTCCCAGACCGTCTGCGGAAGGCGAGACGGCTCCACGCCCCAATCGCGCAGGATCTCCCGGCCGTCGGTGACCACGGACGCACCGGCGTCCGCCAGGGCCCGCGTACCCGCTCCGGCCTCCCCCGCAAGCCCCGCCGCGTGCACGTACAGGTCCCGGTTCTCTTCCAAAGCGAACTCGGCGGTGATCAGGGCCCCGGATCTTGCGGGCGCCTCGACGACCGTCACGGACCGGCAGAGTCCCGCGATGATGCGGTTCCTGGCCGGGAAGTGGTATGCCAGGGGCGGGACCCCGGGCGGGTACTCGCTGAAAACCACGCCGCCCTTTTCCAGAAGGCGCCTTCCGATCCGGGCGCTGGCCCCCGGTCCGATCCTGTCGATCCCGTTTCCCAGCACAGCCACGGGGACCGCGCCGCCTTCCAGGCTTCCTTCGTGCGCCGCGCAGTCGATGCCGAGCGCGAGACCAGAAACCACGGGGACCCCGGCCAGGGACAGGTCCATGCCGAGGTCGAAGGCGGCGCGGCGTGCCGCGCCCGTCGGCCGGCGGGTGCCCACCACAGCGGCCATGGGGCCGTCGAAGGCGGGGAGCGTCCCCCGGTAGAACAGGGCCAGGGGCGGGTCGTGGATCTCCGCCAGTTGAGCGGGATAGGCCGCCTCCCCGTGGAACACGACGCCCATGCCGCCCGCATCCAGCCGTTCCAGGTCCCTTCGGGCCGCCTCCAGAAGCCTGTCGGAACTCCAGGTGCCCGTTCGGAACTTCCTGCCCAGCAGGTCCGAGAGGTCCGCCAGCGGCCGTTGCAGGACGCGCTGCGCGCTTCCGAGCATGTCCATCAGGACGAGTTTCTCCTTGGGCCTGAGGAACTCGGCGCGGGCCAGCGCGAGGAGGTAGAGGGAGTCCCCGTCCCGCCCACGCAGCTCACTTCTTTCCATACAGTTCCTCTTGGATCCGCTTCCGGTTGGCTTCCGCGTCCTTCTTCAGTTGATCCGGCGCCGCGGAGCCCGCCACTTCATCATAGATCTCGACGGCCTGTTCCGGACGGCGCGTCTGGTAATAGACGCGGGCCAGGAGCATCCGGCAATCCCAGTTCTTCTTCTCGACCTCCAGGGCCTTCTTGAGCAGGGGTTCCGCCTCGGCCGGCCTGTCCAGCTCGAAGACGTACAGGATGGAAAGCGCGTAGAGCGCATGGACCAATACCGGATCCAGGGCGACGGCGCGTTTGTAGGCGTTCTCGGCGAGGCGGTACAACTCCGCCTGCCTGGCGGAATCCGCGGTCTGCGCCTTTCCCAGACGCGCGGCGCAGGTTCCCTGGTAGAAGAACAGGAGAGGATTCTCCGGGTAGACGGCGATGGCCTGCTTCAGGGCCTCCAGCGATTCGCCGTACATGCCGCCGTTCATGTAGCGCACCGCGAGCATCTTCCAGTAGACGCCCAGGTTCTCCGTGGCCTTCACCTTCCTGTCCACTTCCGCCTGGAATTTCTCGATGTTCTTCTTCAATTCCTCCACGGTCTTGTCGTCGATCTTCTGGCCCTTGAACTCTGTCTTTTCCATCTCCGTCAAGGAGTCGACATAGGAGTCGCGCGCCTTGTCCTGGCAGCCGGCGAGAAGGATGAATGAAAGCAGCGCACCGACGGCAGCGGCCGCCCGTGCGGAGGCTCCGATTCGTTGCATCATGCACCGCATTACGCCTACCCCCTTGGATGATAGGTCGCGTGCGCCTTGCGCAGCGCTTCCGCGCTCACGTGAGTGTAGATCTGGGTGGTCCCGATATCCGCATGCCCCAGGAGCTCCTGCACCGCCCGCAGGTCCGCTCCTCCGGCCAGAAGGTGCGTGGCGAAGGAATGGCGGAGCGTGTGGACCTTGCCGGAGAGTCCCGCCAGTCCCGCGTAGCGGTGGAAGTTCCTCCAGACCGTCTTGCGGGAAAGCCTCTGGCCGCGCCGGCTCACGAACAGCCAGCGCGAAGGCACGGAAGGCATCCCGGCGCCGCGGCGGGCGAGCAGCGCGGGGCGCGCCTCCCTGGCGTAACGGGCCATGTCTTCCGCGGCGCGCTGCCCGAGGGGGACCATGCGCTCCTTGGAACCCTTGCCCATCACGCGGACCGTGGACTGTCCCGCGTGCACCTGGTCCGCGGTGAGGCCGGTGGCTTCGGAGACCCGCAGGCCGCACGAATACACCAGTTCGAAAAACGCCCTGTCCCTCATGCCCGTGGGGGATCCGGCGTCGATGACCTCCAGGAGCCTTTCCACCTCCTCCAGGGAGAAACAGCGGGGCAGCCTGGAGGTCATGCGGGGAAACTCCACGTGGACCGTGGGATCCCGGACCTCGTGTCCTTCGGCGGCGAGGAATGCGTAGAAGGCCCGCAGCGCGCTGAGTCCCTTGGCCTGGGTCCTGGGATCCAGGCCCGCCTCGGCGCGGCTCGAGAGGAAATCCCCGAGGTCCTTGGCGTCCGCCGCGATGACCGGCTTCTGCCGCTCCTGCAGGAACTCCGCGAAGGAGCGGACATCCGTCATGTAGGTGGAGACTGTGGCGGGGGAAAGCCGCCGCTCCACGGCCAGGTGGTCCCGGAAGCCCTCCAGGAGATCGAGGTCGCCCCGTGCCTGATCCATCGGGTTCATGGCCATTTCCGTCAGGTGAGGACCTTCCGCTCTCTCTCGCGCAGCACGGTGGGAACGCTCAGATCCGCGTCCTTGGAATTGCGGCCCAGGAGGAACTCCTCGTGGGGCCTGCGGACCGCGGTCTTTCCCATCGTGGCCCATTCCTCGTACGGGATCAGCTCCTCCGCCTCCTTCACCTCAACGACCGGTTCCGGGGCGGCCGGAGCCTCCTCCCGCGGGGCGAAGTCGGTGGCGATCACGGTGACCTTGATCTTGTCGTTCATCGATTCCAGCACCGAGGTGCCCGCGATGATGAACACGTCGTCGTCCGCGCCCGAGGTGATGATGTTCAGCACCTCCTCGTACTCGGAGAGGGTGAGGTCGTAGCCGCCGGACACGTTGATCAGGAGGCCCTTGGCGCCCTCCACCCGGGCATCCTCGATCATCGGGTTGTTGATGGCGTTGGTGGCCGCGTCGACGGCCCGGTTCTCCCCGGAGCCTAGGCCGACGCCCATGAGGGCGTCCCCCTTGCCCTTCATGATCGTACGCACGTCCGCGAAGTCGATGTTGATCTCCCCGGGTTCCGTGATCAGGTCGGAGATCCCCTGGACCCCCTGGCGCAGAACGTCGTCGGCCATGAAGAAGGCCTCCCGGATGGGGGTGCGTTTCTCGGCCACCTTCATCAGGTGCTGGTTGGGGATCGTGATGAGGGTATCCACCTCCTGGCGGAGCCTGGCGATCCCTTCCTCGGCCAGGGCCATCTTGCGCCGGCCCTCAAAATCGAACGGCTTGGTCACGACGGCCACAGTCAATGCGCCCATCTGCCGGGCGATGTGCGCCACCACGGGCGCCGCGCCCGTCCCTGTGCCCCCGCCCATGCCGGCGGTGATGAACACCATGTCCGCGCCCTTGAGCAGATTCTGGATCTCCCCCTGGTCCTCCAGGGCGGCCTTTTCCCCCACCTCGGGGATCCCTCCGGCTCCCAGGCCGTGGGTAAGCTGACTGCCGATGGCGAAGCGCGTCTCCGCATTGGAGAACTGCAGCGCCTGCTGGTCCGTGTTGACCGCAATGAAGCTGACCTTCTTGAGGCCCATCGCGATCATGCGGTTGACGGCATTGCTGCCGCCGCCGCCCACGCCGATGACTTTAATCATGGTCGGGCTTGTCGTACCGTAGTCCGACAGCTCGATGGACATATCCGACATATCCCCCCCTCCCTTCGCGGCTCGCGCCGCGTAGACATGTCTTGCTGTGAATCCGAGGCGAAACCAGTCGCCTAGAAAAAGTCCTTGAACCACCTCCGCATCCGTTCCCAGACGCTCGTGAATCCGCCTTCCGCGGTGCCCAGCTCCAGGCTTTCGCTGTCCTCGCGCCCCGCCCCGTACATCACCAGGCCCACGCCCGTGGCGTAGATGGGATCGCAGTACTCCTCCACGAGCCCTCCGAGGCGCGCCGGATAGCCCAGGCGGGCCGGAAGGCCGAAGATCTCCGTGGCCAGCTCCGGGGCGCCCGCGATGAGGGCTCCCCCTCCCGTGAGCACGACCCCTCCGCCCAGGAGGTGCAGGTAGCCCTTCTTCTCGATCTGCATCTTCACCATGCCGAAGATCTCCGCCATGCGCGGCTGGATGATCTCCGCGATGGCGCGCCGTCCGATGCCCCGGGGCGGCCTGCCGCCCACGCCGGGGATGCTCACTTCCTCGTCCTCCAGCACGCGCGGCACGTAGCAGCAGCCGTGGTCGATTTTCACCTTCTCCGCCACTTCCAGCGGCGTCTTCAGCATGATGGACAGGTCGCTCGTGACCTGCTCCCCGCCGATGGAGAGCACCTCCGTGTGGTACGGGGCCCCCTCCAGGTGGACCAGCACGTCCGTGGTGCCGCCGCCCAGATCGATCAACAGAACCCCCAGTTCCTTCTCGTCGGCCGTAAGCACGGCCTTGGAGGAGGCCAGGGGTTCCAGCACGATGTCCTCCACCTTGAAGCCCGCGCGGTTGACGCACTTCACGATGTTCTGCGCGGAGGTGACGGCCCCCGTGATGATGTGCGCCTCGGCTTCCAGGCGGACGCCCACCATGCCCTGGGGATTCTTGATGCCGCCCTGCGAATCCACGATGAACTCCTGGGGAATCACGTGCAGCACCTCGCGGTCCATCGGGATGACGATGGCCTTGGCCGCGTCGATGACCCGGTCCACGTCCTCCTTGGCGATCTCTCGGTCCCGTCCCGTGACGGCCACCACGCCGCGGGAATTGATCCCCTCGATGTGGCCGCCGGCGATGCCGGTGAACACGCCATGGACCTCGCGGCCGGACATGAGCTCCGCGGATTCGATGGCGTTCTGGATGGAACGGACCGTGGCGTCGATGTTGATGACCACGCCGCGGCGCAGGCCGCGCGACGGGGCGGTGCCCACGCCGATGATCTCCAGGGAGCCCGTGGCGCCGATCTCCCCGATGATCGCACACACTTTCGTCGTCCCGATGTCCAGCCCTACGATGAGCCCGTCGGATGTCACAGGCCTCGACCCCCCTTCATCGTGTACACGGCCTCCGCCCCGCGGAAGTCGATCTCTTCAATCCCATGCAGAATACCCCGATCGTCAAGGAGGTCAAGTACCATCATGGCGTACTTCAGGGCCGCCTCGTCGAGGCTCCGACGCACCCGCACCCGCACCGGAGAGGAAAGGGGATAGAACACAAGCTCGTAGTCGCCCTCCCCCACGGGCACCACGGAGATCTCCGAGATCAGTCGGAAAAGCGCCGGGGAGCGTTCTTTGAGGGCCTTGAGGTCGGCCAGAAGCGTCTTGTAGGCGCGGGGAAGCCGCGCGCCCGGCCTGGCGTCGGCCATGGAAATGCCGGAGAGCACGGGGAGGTCCGTCTCCGCGGGGGAGACGCAGGCCTTCACGATCACCCCTTCGCTGTCCACAAGCACCGGCAGGTTCCTGCCCCCGGAGGAGGCGAGCATCAGGACCACCGGTTCCCTGCGGAACACGGAGAGTTTCACGGTATCCGGGAAGACCTTGCTCACCCGGGCGGAAAGCACCAGGGGATTCTCCTCCAGGCGCGCGCGCACCGCGGCGCAGTCCAGGGCCCACCATGTGATCCCGCCGGAAAGGCCCGCGGCGGCCAGGATCTCCTTCTGGCCGTCGGGAAGGTCGGATTCCAGGACCACGCGCTTCACCGCGGCGAAGCAGGGCCCCGTGAGGCGCACCGTCAGCGTGGCCAGGAGCGCGACGCCCAGCACGGCGACGGAGATCCCCAGGATACGGGCCAGCTGCGCGTCCCCGCGCTCCGATTTGCGCGCCCTGAGCGTCAGGATGCTGGACATGGCGCCCTCCGCGTGAGATTGACAAGGATGCCGCACATGGCGAGGACCACGAGGATGGACGATCCTCCCTGGGAGAAGAAGGGCAGCGTGATGCCCGTGGTCGGAAGAAGGCCCGTGGCCACCATCATGTTGAGAAGGGCCTGCAGCAGGATGGTGGTCGTAAGGCCAAAGGCGAGGATCGAGGCGAACGGGTCCGTGCTCCTGGACGCCGCCGTGTACCCCCTCCAGGCGATGAGGAGGAACAGCGAGAGCACGAACACCGCTCCAAGAAACCCCGTTTCCTCGCCAATGACTGCGTAGATGAAATCCGAATGCGCCTCCGGCAGCGCCCCGATCTTCTGGACCCCGAGGCCGAACCCCTTGCCCCAGAAACCGCCGCCCAGGAAAGCGGACTGCGCGCTGATGGCCTGGTAGCCGAATCCCTTCTCGTCGGGCTGGGAGCCGAGAAACGCCAGGATGCGCTTTACGCGGTATTCCCGGGCGAAAAGGAGCACGGCCGCAAGGGGCGTGGACGCCACGGCCAGGGCGATGAACGCGGAGAGGCGCACATTGGCGAAGAAGAAGACCGAAAGGGCGACCACGATGATGAAGACGGCGGAGGAGTAGTCGTTCTGCAGGTAGACGATCATGGCAAGAAGGAAGGTTACGAGGAACGGCGGAAGGACGGCGCGCAGGGTCCGTCCCGCCGGACCTTCCCGTCCGGAAAGGTAGGAGGCGAGATACAGCGGAAGGACCAGCTTCACCAGTTCCGCGGGCTGGAACGTCCTGCCGAACACGTTGATCCAGCGCCGGGCCCCGAGGACCTTGCGGCCCAGGCCGGGCACGAACGGCAGGAGGGTCACGAGGATCGTGACGAGCAGGATCAGGGGCATGTGCCTGCGGAACTCCTCCAGCGGCACGAAGGAGAGGAGCAGCGCGCAGAGGCTCGCGCCCCCCACGATCAGAAGTTGCCACAGAAACATGGCCAGGGAATCCCCGTCGTTGGCCTTCGCGGAGTAGCCGTAGGAAGTGGAAAAGAGGAACACGAGACCCGTGCCCACGGTGACGGCGATGATCAGGATGAGGAGAAAATCGGCCCGGGCCCGCTCGATGCGTTCCATGCGCTATGCCGTCCCCTCTGCCGCCGCGGGCGGAAGCGTGGGAGCCAGATTCTCCAGGGCGAGGCCGCGCGATCCTTTCACGAACACGAGGTCCCCGTCCCGCAGAAAGGCCTCCAGGCCACGGCGCAGCTCCTCCATGTCGGCCGTCCAGGAAATCCTGCCGGACCGATCCTCCATGCGGCGCCGGGCCGCTTCCATCTCCTCGCCGAAGAGGAACACGCGGTCCAGGCCGGAACTTTCGGCCAGGCCTCCGACGGCCTCATGGGCGGCCTCGGACCTGCTGCCGAGCTCCCGCATGGAGCCCAGCACCGCGACCTTGCGGCCCGGCCAGGAAAGCTCGTTCAGGAACCCGAGGGCCTCGGCCATGGAGTCGGGGTTCGCATTGTAGCAGTCCCAGATCACCGTGAAACGCCCGCGCACGATCTGGGACCGGCCGAACAACGGCCGGACCGACTCCAGGCCCGCGCGCACGCAGTCGGTCGGGGCGCCCAGTTCCACGGCGACCTGGATGGCCGCCAGGGCGTTCCAGAGGTTGTGGCGGCCAAAAAGAGGGAAGCGGATCCGGAGCCCCTCCCAGTTGACGGCCGTGCCGTCCAGCCCCAGGCTCTCGCTTCCCCCGAAACCTCTCGTCGTACGCGGACCGAAGCGCACGAATCTGCCGTTCACGCCCTCGGACAGCATGCCGGAGAAGGCCTCCTCCTCGCCGAGAAAGCCCGTCTGTCTTCCATCGAAATGCTTGAAGATCGCCTTCTTCTCCCGCGCGATCGCCTCCCGGGAGCCCAGGATGCCCACGTGGGCCGTCCCGATGTTCGTGATCAGCGCCAGATCCGGCCGCACGATGTCGGCCAGGCCGTCCATCTCCCCTTGGCGGTTCATGCCCATCTCGAAAACCGCGAACTCATGGGATCCGTCCACCCGGAAGGCGGCCAACGGCAGTCCGGAATCCGAGTTCAGGTTCCCTTCATTGACCGCGGCCCGCCCCATGCGGGATACGATGGCGCCCAGGATCTCCTTGGTGGTGGTTTTTCCGTTGCTGCCCGTGATTCCGATCCGCTTGAGGCGCTGGAAACGCCCCATGTGGAACCGTGCCAGGGCCTGGAGTCCCGCCAGGGTGTCGGGAACCGAGAAAACGGCGGTGCCCCTCTCCGCGGCCAGGTCCTCCACGGCTGCCTTGCGGCCTTCCCATTGCCCCGCGGCGACGAGCAGGGCCGTGGCGCCGGCTTCCACGGCGGCCCGGAGGAAGTTGTGCCCGTCGGTCCGCTCGCCCGGCAGGGCGACGAACAGGGACCCCTCGCGCACGGCGCGGGAATCGATGCACACGGAAGCCACGGGGCGGGAGCCGCGGCGAAGCGCTACGGCTCCGGCGGCGGCGGCGATTTGATCGGGGATGAACAGGGGACGCGTTTCCGTCCGGACGGCCGTCATGGAGACCCCTTGTCAGCCACGGCCACCGTGGTCAGGCGTCCGTCCTCAATGGGCACCAAGCCCGCGGCGAGGGCCTTCTTCTCGATCTCCTCCGGGGAACGGGCCGAAGCGATCCGCGCGATCGCATTGCGGTTCTTCTCCAACAGGTCCTCCTGCTCGGCCTCGAGGCGCGCCACCTCGCGGCGCAGCTCATGATAACGGAAGCCCTGCCAGGCATTGAGGAAGAGCAGCCCCGGGATCGTCAGGCTCAGTAGGAACACGGCGATCTGTTTTTTCAGCGTCATGCGATCTTCTCCGCGGCCCTGAGGCGCGCGCTCCTGCTGGGGGGATTGGCCTGGGCCTCCTCCTGCGAACAGGAGACGGGCTTGCGCGAGAGGAGCCGGACCTGCGGCTTTCCCCCACATTGACAGATCGGCCAATCGGGGGGGCAGGTACACCCGCGCCGCTTCTCCTGGAAGAAACGCTTCACGGCCCGATCCTCCAGGGAATGGAAGCTGATCACGCCCATGCGTCCGCCGACTTTCAACATGCCGAAGGCCCCGACCAGGCCCTTGCCAAGGCGGCCCAACTCGTCGTTGACCGCGATGCGCAGGGCCTGGAAGGTACGGGTGGCCGGGTGAATACGGGAATGGCGGGCCTCCGCGGGGACCGCACCAGCTACGATGCGGGCCAGATGCGCCGAGGTTGCGATGGCCGCCGTGCGGCGTTCCTGCAGGATCGCGCGCACGATGCGGCGGGCGTACTTCTCTTCGCCGTAGGAGAACAGGATCCGCAGCAGCTCCTCTTCCCCTTCGGAGTTGACGATGTCCGCCGCGCTGCGCTCGAGATCGTCCCCAAGGCGCATGTCCAGGGGCTCTTCCTTGGCGAAGGAGAACCCGCGGCCGGAATCCATATAGTGGAACATCGAAATCCCCAGGTCGAAGAGCACGAGGTCCGGCTTCCGTTCCAGGGGATAGGAGGAAAAGACGTCGGAAAACCAGGACTGGACCAGCAGGGTCCTGTCCTGGAACCCCGCGAGGCGCCCACGCGCCATCGACAGGATCTGCCTGTCGGCATCCACGCCGAGAAGGAACAGCTTCGGCCATCGGGAGAGAAACGCCTCCGCATGCCCACCCTCCCCCAGCGTGCAGTCGACCAGGATGCCGCCTTCCGCGGGGGGGATCAGGAGTTCCAGGGTTTCTTTCAGGAGCACGGGAATATGCACCGTCAAAGCGTAATTCTCCCTCCCAGTTCCTCGGCCGCTTCCTTGAACTTAGCCTCGTTCTCCTCCAGATAGGAAAGATAGAGAGCTTCGTCCCAAACCTCGATACGCGTCGTGACGCCCAGTATGATGCAATCCTTCTTCAGATCCGCGAAATCGCGCAGCGTCTGGGGGATCATGATCCGCCCCGCCTTATCGAATTCCGCCTCCTGAGCCGGGGCGATCATCCTCCTCTGGATGAGCCTTGCCTTCTCCTGAAAAAGCGAGGTGGAGCCTATCAGGTTCTCGGAGAATTTCTTCCAATTCTCCGGCGGGAAAAGCCACAGGCACTTTTCCACTCCCCGTGTCAGTACGATCATGCTTCCGGCGATTTCCGACCTCATTTTGGAAGGAAGAAGGAGTCTGCCTTTCTCATCCAGCGAGCATCGGAATTCTCCGGTGATCATCCCATCCCCCACCACTTTTTCCTAAATATACCCACTTTTTCCCACTTCACAGCCACATAGTACCCCATACTGACAAGTTGTCAACTGGACGAAAAAGAAAAAATTATCGGAAAGAAGATTATTTGACGCATTCCACTTAACGCCTGTGGAATGGAATTGCCTGATTTGACATTGTCGGGCATCCCGGCTATGTTCTTGAGCGGAAAGGCCCCTTCATGTCGTTATATAGGGTTCACTTCAAATGGAAGGAAAAGGATATCGAGCTCATGGCCAGGAGCCTCGATCTGACGCACCCGTATTTCGTTTCCATCAAGGATCTTGTGTTTTCCAAGGGCAAGAGGCTCGTCATCAATCCGACGGAGGACGAGGTACGCCGCGCGTTCTCGAAATCCATGCATCTGATGATCCCCTTCCAGACGGTGAGCCTCATCGAGGAACTTCCGGAAAGCCAGGAGTCCCGTGTCATGCCGTTCTCCCTCGTCGACGAATAAACGGCTTGTCAAAGGTCGCGGGAAGAGGTAGTTTTGCATGACTACAGTCACGCGTTTCGTGGTGTATCCCGACGGGGATGAGCAGGAGATCGAGCAGGATCTGCGGGTCAACCAGATCGTGGACCTGAATGGCGCTCCCCTCCCGCTTCCTCTTCGGACATACCGCGTGATAGCGTACAGGGTTACGGGAAAAAGGACCGCGGTAGGCCGTGGTACGGAAGACGTCTACTTTGCGCTGTCCCTTTTGACCCGGCCCGAACTGGAATCACTCATGCGACAGGGGGGGTGACGCGGATGTTCCAAAAGAAAGAAACGACCAAGGGCGAAGCGATCCTCGAAATCCACGGTCCCCTTTCGGGCGACATCACCAATGAGTTCCAGAAGCAGCTGCAGGAACTGGCGGCGGGCGGGAACAACACCATCACGCTGGACCTCTCCGACGTGGGTACCATCAATTCGTCATCCCTTGGCAAGATCCTGCTGTTCCGCAAGAAGCTTTCGGAAGAGGGGCGCACCCTTCAGATCAAGGGCTGCAGCGAGGCCCTTTTCAAGACGTTCCAGATGATCAAGTTCGACAAGCTCATCAACATCGAAAGATAGGGCAAAGGCCCGTTCAACGGTCCGCCGTCTTCAGGAAGGCTTCCCGCACGCTTTCATTGCCCGCGAAATCCGTGACGGTGACGATCAGGTGGGATTCGCCGCGCGTGGGGTTGATCGTGGCGCAGCGCAGAAGGCGGTCCCCGGCGTATACATCCTTTGCGCCGAGGTTCGTTCCCGAAAGCCGCGCCTTGCCCTCCTTCACGACCACGGACTCGAACAGGATCCGGGAAACCTCCTTCCCGTTGAGGGAAAGCCGGACCGAATAGGGCGCCATGGGCCATACGAACGGGACGTCGGCGCGCGGATCGTAGGTTTCCGCGAGGATTTCGACTGGAACGGAAGGCAGGACCATCCCGTCCTCCAGGGCCTTCGAGAACCCCTCGGCCCGCGCCTCGATGCTCCGCACGACGGGTGCCTGGCGGTCCGCCAGGGGGGGCAGCAGCCCCAAGGGATTCAGGAACGCGCCGGATTCCCTGTCGATCAGCATGAGGTGCAGGTGCGTGCCGCTCGAAGAACCCGTATCGCCGCTCACCCCGACCCGGACTCCTCCCGCGGGGTAATTGCGGCGGTCCGCGGACACGGAGCCGGCCTTCAGGTGGCCATAGACCGAGAGCAGCCCGTCCTGGTGGGAGAGGACCACGATGGTCCCGAGACCCCGTGGAACCGAGCAACGGCTCTCCTCCTGGTCCGCGGAGAAGATCAGCTCCCCCTCATGTACGGGAAAGACGTCCTGCTCCCCGCCGCCGAGGTCGATGCCGCAGTGGAACCGGTCCCCGCGCAGCTCCCCGAAGGTCCCCGTGACGATCCGTTTCTGGACCGGCCAGTCGAGGGCCGGAAGCATTGCGGCCGTCAGAAGCAACCCAATGGCGATCCCCGGAACGCGCATCTCACATCTCCCCGATTTCCAGGCAAAGGAGGCGGCCGTCGATGCCCAGAAGGAGGCGGCCGTCATTGCCGAACAGGGTGGCGCCGGCGGGCACGGCTTCCCGGGCGAGCACGGTGGAAGGCGGGCGGAAGACCAGGACCTCCCCGCCCTCCTGGCTGCCGGAAAGCGCGGCGACGGCCGCCTTCTGGCTGATCAGGACCTTCACGGCGCCATGGAACGGGATGCGGATCGCCCTTCCCGACTGCTCCAGCACGACGAGAGCCCCGGGTTCCTCCCAGATGAGGTCCCGACCGCTGCGGGAAAACTCCATGGCGATCTCCCGCCGGAGGTCCATGGGCAGGACCATGCGGTAGGACACCGAGTAGCCGGCTCCGCGCCGCTCCGCCACCACCAGCGTCTGGGGATCCGCCCCGGCAATGTAGGCGGCGCGTCCCGCGTCCGGAGCCAGGGCACAGCCGTAGACCACGCGGATCCGGCTTCCCTCCGTCGTGAAGCGCGCCGTCCGCTCCCCGCGGCCGGAAAGGACCTCCAGGCTCCCGTCCAGCAGCCCGACGGCCACGGCGTCGCCGCCCGTAGCCAGACAGGTGATGAAGGAGGGAAAGTCCCGCTCCCAGGCGATCTCCCCGTTCTTGTCCAATTCCCTCAGGCCCGTGAGGTCCGTCTTCACGCTGAAGAGGCTGCCCCCGTCGGTGCTGAAGAGCGGATACCCGATGCCCGCGTAGCTCCAGCGGGGATTGCCCCGTACGTCCTGTAGAACCCAGTGGTTGGCGTCCCTGCTGTAATTCACGTAGCCCGCAGAGGAGACGGCGACTCCGTACAGGACGGCGTCCACGGCGAGGAATCGTCCATTGGGATCGACGGACCCGCAGACGTCGCCTGCGTGGAAACAGATCGCGTCCGCACCGGTCGTGCCTTCCGCGGAAGCCCCCGGTGCGGGGACATCCCTGCTCCAGACGGGCCGCACCACGGCCTCCTTGCCCAGCGGCCTGGAGAACAGCACGAGATAGAGACAGACGCCGAGGAAGGCGAACAGGCGGTATCGGCTGGAAGGTTTCCGTTTCATCTGCTACATTGACGCGGCTTCAGGACGCCTCGCGGCACCATAGCCCATGGCGGGCGTCCTGTCAACGAACCCATGGGCGCCAGGAGCGTGCATATGCTATCGAAAGAAGACAGAACCCGCCTCATGGAAGCGGCCCGTGGGGCCGTTTCCGGGTCCTACTCCCCCTACTCCCGCTTCCGGGTGGGAGCCGCCGTACTGTGCGACGACGGGTCCATCGTCACCGGCGCCAATGTGGAAAACCGCTCCTACGGCCTCACCATCTGCGCGGAGCGCAGCGCCGTGGCGGCCGCGGTTTCCATGGGAAAAAGGCGCCTCGCGGCCGTCGCGGTCTTCTGCCCCGACTCCCGGGACCCCGTACCGCCCTGCGGAGCCTGCCGCCAGGTGCTGTCGGAGTTCGCCCCCGCCGACGCCCCCGTCCTGTTCTTCGCCGGCGGAGGCGGGACGCGGGAGGTGGCGCTGGGGGACCTGCTGCCCTTCGACTCGCTCCACGACCTGGCGGGCCGATAAAGCCGCGTCCGAGGCCGCATCAGGGACCGCGTCCGAGGCCGCATCCGCCCTACCTGTGGGAGGCGGCCTCGATCTTCTTCAGATCGGCCTCCATTTTGGCCTTCCAGATCTCGATCTTCTTCTTCACGACCTCGGCCTGCTCCGTCTCGCCCAGGATGATGTTCAGGCGCCGGAGCGCGGACAGGTAGTTGACTGCCAGCTTCATGTCGTCCAGCCGTTGCGTGGAAAGCTCGTATTTCTCCCGGTATTTGTCGGCGGCCTGCTGAAGCAGTTCCTTGGTAAGGCTGAGATGGGCCATGCGGGCCGAATAACCCTCCTCCCGGGGGTCCATCTTGGCCAGGAAGGTCTTGAGGTTCAGGAAGTTCTTGGCGATGACGGCATAGCGTCCGTCCAGCTCCACGAAGGACCATTTCCACTTGGTGTTCTCTCCGAAGCCGTCGCGGATGGAATCGATGGAGAAGCCGATCTTGCGGACCAGATTGTAGCGGCTTTCATCGGAGAACGCGTCGATGGTCTTCAGGCCCTCCTCGTAGTCCGAAAAGGGCACGTCAATGAAGGTGGTGAGCACCTCCTCGAGGTAGATGATGGTCTTGTAGAGGCACTTGCGGGCCTCGTTCAGGAAGTTCTCGTTCTTCACGCCGAGGAAGGTCATGGACAGGGAGTTCATCAGGATGTAGTTGGACACGATGTTCAGGTTGTCGTCCGCCAGGGCCAGCCGCTGGTAGTTGGCCCCACCCGTCCCGCTTTCGGCCACCGCCTTGAGCTTCTTCTCCTTGGCGAGGACCGCCTCGATGGCGACCTTGTAGTCCTTCACGTACTCCGCGTAACGCTTCTTGGCTTCTTCGCTGGGCTTCTTCACGATCCACCGTCCTTGCGCGAGCCGTATCGGGCCAACAGTTCCTCCGCATGCTGGAGCGAGATGCCCCCCCGGCTGTCGCCTGAGAGCATCCGCGCGATTTCCGCGCGACGTTCGTCCCCCGAGAGCTCCTCAAGGCGCGTCAGCGTCCGCCCGCCCTGGACGAGCTTCTCGATCCTGATATGAGTATCGGCGCGTACTGCGATGGTCGCGAGATGTGTTATACAGAGCACCTGCTTATGGCGCGAGACCGCCTGAAGGCGTTCTCCAACCTTGAGGGCGACCTCCCCGCCGATGCCCGCGTCCACCTCGTCGAAGATCAGCGTATCGATCCTGTCGGACTCCGCGAGGACCGATTTGATGGAGAGCATCACGCGGGCCAGTTCCCCCCCGGAGGCCACGGAGCGGAGGCGCTTGAAGGGCTCCCCCGGGTTGGGGGCGATGACGAACTCGACGGCGTCCGCGCCCCAGGGGCCCCAGCCGGGGCTTCCGTCCGGCTTCACAAGACCCTTCACCAGGGCCCGGAAGCCCGCCTTGGGCATGCCGAGCTGCTTCAACTCGGCCTCGATGCCCTGGGACAGGCCGACGGCTCCCTCCCTGCGTCGGGCCGACAGGGCTGATCCGATGCGCCCCATCTCCCCTTCCGCCTCCAGGATCCGCTTCTCGAGGTCCCCCTTCTCCTGCTCCCAGTTCTCCATCCCGGAAAGCTCGGTTCGGCTCCCTTCCAGGAAAGCCAGGACCTCCTCCACGGTGCCGCCGTACTTCTTTTCCAGGGAACGGACGACCGCGAGGCGTTCGGCCACGGCCTCCAGGCGCGCCGGATCGAAGTCCATCCTGTCGCGGTGCTGGCGCAGGCCTTCCGAGAAGTCCTCCAGTTCGTAGAAGGCGTCGGCGATCCGCTGCGCCGGCGCGGCCAGGCTCTGGTCGATGGCGGCCGCCTCGTCCATGGCGTGCCGCGCCTTGCGCAGCGCGGCCAGGGCGCCCCCGCCCGATTCCGCGGTACCCTGGTAGGCCTCCTCCACGAGGGAGAAGAGCTTCTCGTGATTGGCGAGGACCGCATGCTCCTGCTCCAGCTCGTCCTCCTCGCCGGGCCGGAGTCTGGCCGCCTCGATCTCGCGGATCGCGTATCCCAGGATGTCCTGTTTGCGCAGGCGTTCCCTCTCGTCCCCGGTGATCTTGGCCAGGCGCTCCCTCAGGCCCGCCGCCTCCACGGCGAGGCCATGGAAGCGCTCCGCCTCCTCCTCGCATCCCGCGTAGCGGTCCAGGAGCCTGCGGTGGTTCTCCGCGTCGAGAAGCGACTGGTGCTCATGCTGGCCATGAACGTCGAACAGGAGGGCCGACAGCTGCTGCAGGTCCGCCCGGGTGACGGGAAGCGTCTGGAGGGAGATGGCGCCCTTGCCGCTGGATTTCAGGCTCCGCCGCACGATGAGCTTCCCGTACTCCGGCTCCACGCCGTGCTCGGCGAGCCACTCCAATGCCTGGGGGTTCCCCTCCACGCCGATGACGGCGGACACGACGGTCTCCTCCGCGCCCGTGCGGATGACCGACGTGTCCGCCTTCTCCCCGAGCAGCAGGCCGAGGGCCCCGATGAGGATGGACTTGCCGGCGCCGGTCTCTCCGGTGAGGATGTTCAGGCCGCCGGAAAAGCGCACCTGCACGCTCTCCAGGAGCGCGTAGTTGCGGACGTGCAGTTCCTCAAGCATCGGAGTTCCCCGCCCAATGGAGCTTGGACCGGAGCACCTCGTAGAAGCTGCGGCGGTCCGTCTTCACGATCAAAGCCCTGCCCGCCGCGCGCGAGACCAGGATGGCGTCCCTGGGAAGCAGCGCCACGGTCTCCTGTCCGTCCACCGTCAGGGCGGCCTCGGTCTTGCGCTTCTCCTCCACTTCGATGCGGAGGGTGGCGCTGGCGGGAATGACGAGCGGCCGGTTGGACAGGGTGAAGGGACAGATGGGGGTCAGGACGAAGGCGTCCATCTCGGGAAACAGGATGGGGCCTCCTGCGGCCATGGAATAGGCCGTGGAGCCGGTGGGCGTGGAGACGATGAGGCCGTCCGCCCGGTAACGGCCCAGGAACGCGGGGGCCACTCGCGCATCCGCCAGGGAGACGTTGAGGCCCACCAGGCGCGAGATGCCGGCCGCGGCGATCACCGCGTCGTTGAGTCCGTAATGGAACGCCACGCGCCTGCCGTCCCGCTCCACGGCCACCTCCAGGAGGAGCCTCTCTGAAAGACCCAGGCCGCCCGACAGGAACTTGTCGAAGGTGGCCTCCAGCTCGCTGCGGGCGACTTCCGTGATGAACCCGAAGTCGCCGAGATTCACCGCGAGGATGGGCACGGGCCGGGGAGCCAGGATCCGGGCGCAGTAAAGAAGGGTCCCGTCGCCGCCCAGGGAAACCGCCAACGTGATCCCGTCCAGCACCCCGGCGGACGGCTTCTGCGAGAAGTCGACGGTCAGGGCCCGTCCCCCGGCGGCGCGCACGGTCCGTTCCACCACCAGGGCGGCCGCGACGGCCTCTTCCTTGAGGGAACTCCTGACAATGAGTACGAGATCCGTGGCCGGCCGCTTTGACTCCATCGTGCTCCGTTTCCTAGGGCAGCGAAGCGAGCACCCGGCAGATGGCCTCCACGTCCTTCTTGCCCATCATGGGATACAGGGGGAACAGCAGGCAGCGCAGGGCGAGGGAGCGCGCATTGGGGCAACCCGCCTCCGCCGCCTCCTCCAGGGAAGCCACGGAGTCGGCGAAGGCGGGGGCCGTGTCCACGTTCTTCTTGAGCGCGTACATCCGCACGTCCTTCATCCCGTCCGTCAGGGCCACGGGGAAAGACCAGGACACGCTCTCCAGGTCCCCCTTCTGGATCAGGGGCTTGTGGCGCGACTTGAGCAGGGACTGCGTGTAGGCGCGCGTCAATTCGCGGCGGGCCGCGAGGAACCTGTCCAGCTCCTGGATCTGCGTGACGCCGAGCGCCGCGTTCATGTCGGGAAGCTGCGTGTAGAGGGGGTCCGCTTCCGCGGAGCGCCTGAGGGCCGCGGCGGTCTGCCGGTTCCCGCTGAGCACCACCCCTCCCCCCCCGCAGGTGACGATGTTTTCCGAGGTCAGCGACGCGACGGCCAGGTCCCCGCCGGCGCCGCACCACGTCTCGCCGACCTTTCCGCCGAGGGCCTGGGAGATGTCCTCCACCACTGGGATTCCGAGGGCCGCCTTCCATGCGGCGCCGTCCGCGAGGATTCCGAGGGTGTGATGCAGGAGGAACGCCTTGGCCCCGCGGGCCTTCAGCTTCTCCGCCTCCGCGATGTCCATCAGGCCCGTCTCGGGATCCACGTCGGCGAGGATGGGCTGGAAGCCCCTGGCCCTGAGGATGCGCACGTAGACGGCGGGGGCCAGGGCGGACAGCAGCACGCCGTCTCCCGCGGCCAGGCCCAGCGAATCGATGGCCAGGGCGATGGCCTGGGGGTAGGTGGAAAGCGCCACGCCGCCGGAGACCCCGAGGGCCTGCGCGACGCGCTGCGTGAAGTCCCGCGACACGTCGCCCGGATCGATCTTGTCGGACACGAGGCAGTTGAGGATGTTGCCCATGTCGCGCCGCCTGATGGTCGGCCTGAAAACTGGGATCGCCATGCGTCTACCTTGCCTGTCTTCCCAGGGTGCCGAGCGCCGCCAGTTCCCGGGTGTCGAAGATGCGGCGGATGTTCAGGATCAGGAGGTATCCGTTGTCCTCGCTCACCACGCTCTGGATGTATTCCGCCCCGATGCCGGAGATCATCTGGGGCGGGGATTGCAGCTCCTTGGCCTCGATGGCGACCACGCGGAGGATCCTGTCGATGAAGATGCCCAGTTCCATGCCGTCGATGTCGATGACCATGATCCCGGAAAGCAGGGCCTCCTCGTCGTCCTGGGCCGCGCTGCGCAGCTGGAACCTGCGGTGCAGGTCGATGATCGGGATGATGATGCCGCGCAGGTTGAGGATGCCGGCGACGTAGGGCGGGCAGTTGGGAATGGGACGGATCTCCCTGGTGCGGACGATCTCCTTCACGTCCATGATGTCCACGCCGTACTTCTCCTCCCCCAGGAGGAAGGTGACGAGCTGCAGTTGATTGTCGTTTTCGTTTTCCGCCATAGAACTCCTCACTCCATGCATCCCCACAGGGGAACGAACCGGCAGCCGATGCTTCGGCGCGTCTCCAGGCGGCCTGCCGTCCGCCGCGCCACCGTCAGTTCCTGGCTCCCCCGCGGGTCGCCCAACGGGATCACCAGGGTCCTGCCATCCGCAAGCTGCGCGGCGAGGGCCGGCGGGATCAGGGGGGCGGCCGCCGCGACGAGGATCCCGTCGTAGGGCGCGTGCTCCGGCCACCCCGCGCAGCCGTCACCCAGAAGGAAGGCCACATTGCCGTACCCCTGGGACCGCAGGACCGCGGCCGCGCGCGCCTGCAGCGGCTCGATCCTTTCCACGCTGTAGACCTCCGAGGCCAGTTCCGCGAGCACGGCGGTCTGGTAGCCGCTCCCCGTCCCGATCTCCAGGACCCTGGAGCCGGCACGCAGCCCCAGCGCCTCCGTCATGAAAGCGACGATATAGGGCTGGGAGATGGTCTGGCCGTGGCCGATGGGCAGGGGGAAGTCCCCGTACGCGTCCACGCCCCTGTCCGAGGGCAGAAACCGGCGGCGCGGCACCTTGCGCATGGCGTCCAGCACGCGGCCGTCCGTGATCCCCCGTTCCTCTATCTGGTTGCGCACCATGAGATCCGCCATGGCCCTGTCGCCTTCCGCGTCGCCCATGGAGCCGCCCCGTCGGGTCAGAACACCACCAACACCGGTATGCGGCTGCGGCGGATCAGGTGCGCGGCCGTGGAACCGAGCAGGTAATCCCGGATCTTGTTCCTGCCGCGCGATCCGATCAGGATCATGTCCGCCTTCTCGCGTTCCACGCCGCGCGTGATGATGTCGATGGCGTTTCCCTTCTCGACCAGGACCCGGTAGGGTATATCATGCGCATGGAGATATTTCAATTCCGTGCCCATCGCCATCTCG